>Ga0302320_10019307_pt1 | contig 13691 bp, 15 predicted proteins | sample Bog_T0_3_FD_202130 | JGI IMG/M metagenome (GOLD analysis project Ga0302320, IMG submission 202130) | Peat permafrost microbial communities from Stordalen Mire near Abisko, Sweden - Bog_T0_3 | ecosystem: Environmental > Terrestrial > Soil > Wetlands > Peat | place: Sweden: Abisko, Stordalen Mire... | reverse complement strand
CGATCCCGAATGAACAAGCCTCGCCGACACAGCCGAGCCCGCCCAAAATGCGACAAAAGGCCAGCTGAAGCCGCTCGGCTCAACTAGTGTTCGCCCTTAAACAGGCGCCGCCCAGGCGTCGTTTCCTACTTGGCGCACAGGTGGCTCACCGCCCAGGCACAGGTGGTCTTGACCGCGAGCTTGTAGGTGCCAGCCTTCTTGCAAGGCTGCCGACCTTTTCTCGTCGATGCCAGCACAAGTCGCCCCTTTTCGTTCCGCAGTCGCACCTCCATGTGAAATACCCTTGGATGAGAACGCAGGACCTTGTTCGCCTTTCCCGACTGCTGCAAGTAGTACTTGGTGGACGCGGCCGAGCCTGCGACCGCCACGGTGGCAAAGAGCGCGACGACCTTTTCTCAAAGCTGTGAGAGGAGCTCAAACCAAAGTCCCTCATAGCGATCGCCCCTTCTCTGTCGGAAAACTAGCGAGCTGGCATCGGCACCATTTCCGTACGGGTTGAGAGAGATGGTGGCGACGGGCCGGCACGCCCCTAGTCAGATCGAGCTTTACTGCTAGATCACGGACATACCGCCCACCTTTTAAAGAAAAAAGTAGTGGCTCATAGGTTCGCAAGCTTCCTAACGCCGCTGGGCGAACCCCTCACCTCTTCGCGATGATGTGCAGGGTGAAGCTGAGGGTGATTTATCTCCCTCAGCGACTAAGGAGCCGTTGGCTGAAACTTTGTGTTGCAGCGACAGATTCTGGAAATTGCGCGAGCGCCGCAGCGCTCAAAGGAATCATCGCTGAGGTTCTTGGCTAAGACGTGGTCATGGGCGAAACCCCACGTTTACTTGCCTGTAGCCAAGCGGAGAAGACCAAAGAGTGACGGTGAAAACAATTCACCACCTCATTTCGCCCGGGCCTTAAACCTACGCCAGGTGACGGGGACACAAAGCCACCGGCTTGAACCGATCGGTTGTTGAGCCCGAGTTCGCCGGGTGACCGCAGGGTGATTGACGCCAGTGGCTTCTCCGCCGGAGAGCATGCTCTGCCGATACGAACCTCGTGTTAACCGCGAAAGGAATGGGTTCGTGCGCGAAACAAACGAAAATGATTCGTCCTCCGATAGCGGTGCAACTTTGAGGCATCTCACGAAGACACTCGCAACCGCGCCAAGCGCAAATGGCTCTTCGATGGGCGAGATGTTCGCGGCTCAGTTGACGAAGACCTCCGTCGCGAGTGGTTCGGCGAGCAAGGCGCGAAGACACGAGAAGCGACGTGTTCGCTCGAGCGGTCGCCGGGCATTTGAGTGGTCGGGACGCCTCAGCACCGGGGCGACAAGGCTCGTCGCCGTTGTCCTCGCGCTCATGACCGCCACGGCGATGTTGTGGATCGGGGACCCTCCCACCTTTGCATCGTCCCCACTACGGTGACCGCCTTGATCGCGAGCTCCGGCCGACCTCAGGCGCCCAGAGGGTGACGGAGATGGGGACAGACCTCGCCAGCCCCACCTCGCTGGGTTTCGGTTCGATCTCGGCAACGGTCTTGTTCAGCGCCGCCACCACCGACACCGTTACCTCTCCTCCGGAATCGATCGGGACAGTCGACGTCACGGTCACGACCTCGGGCGGGACTTCCACGACCTCAGCGGCTGACCAGTACAGCTACGGCAACGGGCAGACCGATCGCCTCTCGGCCACGACGACCGCCAAGCGCCTCGGCTCGGCGACAGGGACGGTCGTGATCAAGGACGGCACCAAGGTGACATGGACGATCCAGCTCGTCCACGACACCGGATCGTGCCGGCTTCCGGCCAGCCAGCTTGCTGTGGGCAGCCACAGTCTCGTAGCTGACTATGACGGCAAGGTCCCGTACCTTCCCTCGGTCGGCTTCGGCAAGCTCACTGTCGTGTTGATGCCGCTCGTCCCGGGCGATCTCAGGCTTTGATGCCGGCTGATCTTGTCAAGGCTAAGGGAATGCTCGTGAAGCTCGCGCGCCGGTGGGAGGGCACCGGCGCCGAAACGTATCGGTTAACGGTGGACCGCAAAAGGGCAGTCGTGGAGGGGAGCGAAGTTGCTCAGCCGATAGCGCTCTCACCGATCGGGCCCAGTGAAGGACTCAAAGACAGTGCCTGTCTCGAATCCAGCCACGCCTTTGCCCTCAAGTACCGAGCGAAAGGAGGTCTCGTGTCAGCCCATCTGTTGCTAGGTAAAAGTCATTGCGAGAGCACTCAAAGTTGGACCTGTGAAGTGATCGGGCGTGGTTGATCGCATTGGTATCGAAGAGGCCATCAGACGAGCCGCTGACCCCACTGTGCTGATGCAGCGGGTAGTCGACGAGGTGATGACCCTGATCGAGGGTGTCGACGGTGTTCTCGTCGGCTTCGTCCACGACCGAGAATGGATGAGCTTCGAGTGTGGCGCGGGGTGCAGCGAGGCGATGATCGACAGGAGCGTCCCCGTGATGGGAAGCATCGCAGGGCTCGCGTATCGAGGGGGCGAGACGCTCCGCTCCGGTGATGCCAGGAGCGATCCTCGTGCCAACCTCGATATAGTCCGCACGACAGGCCATAGGTCCTTGGTGTGCGTACCGTTGTGGCGGCGAGGCGAGACCGTCGGAGTACTCCACGTAGCCTCGCTTAATCCCGGCGCATTCGACGACCGCGACGTTGCCACGCTCGCGAGCCTGGGCGAGTTTGTGAGCGCCGTGCTCACAGTGGCTTTTGACTTGGCTAGCGCCACCGACGCGTTGTTATCCCGGGGCCAGCAGGACGCGCCTGGTGCGGAGGTGGCTGAAGAGGATGACCGCGATGCTGAGGAGCGCTTTGTTGCCAATGTCTTGGACCCGGGAGCGACGAGACTTGTCGAGAGCCGGAACCAAATCAACGGTTTCCTCAAAGGACGCGGCCTCTCCCACGTCTTTCAACCGATATACGACCTCACAAGCGGGGAATGTTTCGCAGTCGAGGCGCTCGCCCGGTTCGAAGGCCCACCGTTACGGTCGCCCGATTTCTGGTTCGCAGCGGCACACGAAATTGGTCTAGGCGTCGAACTGGAACTGATCTCGGTGAGGCAAGCCCTGCGTTGTCTGGACAGCCTTCCTCCGGAAATCGACCTGTGCGTGAACGCTGGGCCTGAGACGATGGTCTCCGAAGGACTACACGAGCTCCTGGCAGGCTCCAAACCGGGGCGCATTATCATGGAGCTGACCGAGGAAACCAGGGTCGACGACTATTCGAAGCTGTCGGCCACACTCGATCGCCTCTATCCGATGGGCGTTCGCTTGGCCATCGACGACGCCGGCGCCGGCTATGCCAGTCTTGCCCACATATTGAAGCTTACGCCCGACATCATCAAGCTCGATCGGGAACTGACCCATGACATCGACCGCGACCCGATTCGTTACACTTTGGCGGCTGCTCTCGTGAGCTTCGCGAAGGGTCTTGGTGCCCAGATTGTCGCGGAAGGCGTCGAGACCGAAGCTGAGCTAGAGAAGCTTTGCGATCTGGGTATCCGCTTCGGGCAAGGGTTCTACCTCTCCCGGCCAACTTCGCTTCGCGCGTTCGCCACTCGCCTGTCGCGTGAGTTGAGATCCCCGACGCGACCACTTTCACGTCGCGCCGGCTTAGGTCAACTTGTGGCCTTTCCGACGCGACGCTGAGGTGAGCGCCCACAGGAGCTGCTCGAGAGTCACGATATCTGCGCAGCTGAAGCTGCTTGCAGTCGCCAGACCGATCAAAGGCAGCGCCCGATACGGCAGCACCGCCACCATTAGGCGTGATGACGCCTGGATACGTCCATTAGCGTCACTCTGGGTGGGGGACATCTTGCGTGCTTCCTGAACGGCTTCACCCCACGCCGGTACGCCACCGCCACGCCGAGCTCGAACTTCGCTATTGCGTTTGAGGAGCCACCGCGCCTTTTAGAATCGTGATACCTGCCGACGCCGGCGGAGAACCGGCCACCGGCACGGTTAATCCGCAAAAACAGGGTGAAATCAGGGGTGATTGTGGCTGCAACCTGTTCACCGGAGGACCCCGTCTGCCGAACAAACAACCAGAGAAAGCATGTCGCAGCTTAAAGTCGTGAAGGATCCGTCAATGGACGCTCTCTTGAAAAAGAAGGTCTGGGCGATCGCCTCCACGGTCGACCCCGTGCTGATTGGCTGGACAGTAGCGGCCGCTTATTGGACATGCACCAAAAGCGGCAACATCCAGGCCAGCGTTGGGACAGCCAGTTCTTTTACTTTGAGTGGCAGTATTACCTCTGAGGCCGTCGCGGACGGCTTTCAGCCGGTGAGCTTTATGGCCTCGAGCCCTGGGCCGTCTGACGTGCTGGTAGACCCGATTCACTTAGTAGGTTTGACCGTGGACACTGCCCGCCCAGCATGTGTGACAGGAGACTTCTCCATGGCAGACGTGTCCGCGAACCAGTCGGTTCCCAAGGGCTCAGTCAACTTCCCGATCGCGGCTACCGGGTCTTTGCTCTGTGCCAACACAACGTCGATCCAGAAGGCCCGCCAAGGAGCCACGCTGACGCTCGCGTTCTCGAGCAACTAACGCCCGTGGTCCAAAATGCTCAGTCCAAAGAGGAGGATGGCGCCTGCAGAAAGCGGCGTCGCCTTATGCAGCTGAGCGTTGCGGTTATTGGCGCTGTGTGTCTTGTGCTTTGCGTTCCGGCAGCCGCCTTCGCCTATTGGATCTCTACGGGAAGTGGAGTTGGGCAGGAAGTGGTCAGCTCGCCGCAACTACTGACGATCAGCCCAGGAACTCTGACAAGTCTGCTTTCCCCGGGGGGACAGGCTGACGTCGCCGTGACGATCAGCAATACGAATCTCACGGCGCTCCACCTCGGGTCCCTCGCTCTTGCGACGAGCCAGGGTAGCAACGGAATGGCTGTCGGCTCGGCCCACACCGGCTGCAACACTTCGGCCCTGACCTACCTAACCGAGACGAACTCCGGAGCCGCTTGGACAGTGCCGGCTCGCAAAGGTCCGCTCAACGGGACGCTCCTGCTCGATCTCGCGGGAGCGGTGACGATGGGAAATGGCGCGCTCAATGCGTGCCAGGGAGCGTCGTTCACGATCTACCTCTCGGCGGGGCCGTGAATATTCCTGGCGGCACACCGATCCGCCCGAAGCCTTCGCGACCTCGGGCTCGGCTCCCGTTCGCACTCGCGACCGTGGCGTTCGCGGCAATCGGCCTCGTCGCCGGTACCTGTGGAACTGCGGCCGCCTCCTGGCCCATCGGTTCGACTGCGGGAGGCTCGGGAGAGTCCGCAGCCGCCTCCATGGCCCAGGGGCCCACGCCGACGGCCGTTGTAGTCACGGGCGGAATCACGGTTTCCTGGACCGCCAGCGGATTGTCGAATGGTCTGTCTGCGACCGGTTACGACATAGCGCGCTACGCCGGGGGCTCCACCAACGCGCAGCCGATCGGCGCCGCCTGCGCGGGCACGATAAGCACCACCACGTGCACAGAGTCTGCCGTGCCGGCGGGGACATGGCAGTACACCGTGACCCCGCTATTTGGCGCCGACTGGCTGGGTGCCGCGAGTCCGCTGAGTGCGCCGGTGACCGTCGTGAGCAATACGGGACCTCCGAGCGGCGGCAGCGTGACCTACCTGAACGGCTTCGAGACGTTCCCGTCCGTCGTCGTGAGCTTCGCCCCTGGGACCGGGATCGCCGCGGGCATCAACCCGACCTCAGGCATCTTGCAGCGCGCCTCGGCTCCACTGAGCGCGGGCGTCTGCGGCAGCTTCGGCGCTTTCGCCAATCTCTCGCTCGACCCGTCGTCGCCATTCAACGACACAAGTGTCGCAACCGCTACCTGCTACCGCTACCAGTACCTGATCTCGGACTACGTCGGCAATCAGGCTACCTATACGAGCACGAATGTGGTGAAGGTGGACACCTCGTCCCTCGGCCAGCTCGTCAACCCCACCTGGTCGATATCACAGGTCAGCACCGGTGCGAGCCCGGTGACTGTCCATTACGCGTTCACGACTGCGACTGGTGGCACCTTGTCCTCGGTGACCGTCACGGTCCCGTCCGGGACCTCAGGAACCCCGAGTCTCGCATCAGCGACCGGGATCCCGGGATCGGGCACTGTGTCGATGTCGGCCAACCAGATCACCTACTCGTTCTCCGCGATATACGTCAACGGTGGGACTGCGGTCTCCTTGCAAATCAGCGGGTTGACCAACACGTCGGCGACCGGCAGCTACACAGCTCAGATGGCCACTTATGGCACCAACGTCGGCGGCCCGAGCCTTCCTCTCGACACCGGCCTCACAGAGCCGATCGCGTTCAGCTCCAGCTCCATGACCAATGTCATCTGGACCGCGTCCAAGAGCTTGGTTGGCGCGGGCGCAACGGCCTACTCGTACTCGTTTGTCAGCGCATCGGCGGCAACGCTGAGCTCAGTGACGGCGACACTGCCGCTCGGGACTGCCGGAACGCCATCACTCGGCGCGCTAAGCGGTCTGCCCGCAGGCGGCACTGTGTCGGTGTCGGCCAACGTCCTCACCTATACCTTTGCACCGGCGGCCGTCGCTGCCGGGACCGCAGTCTTGATGCAGGTGGCAGGGATCACCAATACTTCCATTGCCGGTAGCTACTCCTCTTATCTGGCGACCTACAGCACGAGCTCCGGCAGCTCCGTGCCCGTCGACACCGGGATCAGCTCGTTGGTTTCGATCTCCCCGAGCGCTATGTCAAGCCCGATCTGGTTGGTCTCCACGACAGAGACTGGTGTTAGCGGGGTGAGCTACTCCTACGGATTCACAACTGGCCTCGGCGCGACACTTACCTCGCTCACCATGACAGTCCCGCCCGGGACCTCCGGCACGCCGAGCATCGGCGCCGTAACTGGCGTGCCGAGCGGCGGCACGATCTCGCTTTCGAGCTCGCTCATGACATACTCGTTCGGCGCGACCTATATAAATCCTGCAGTTGCAGTGACACTTTTGGTAAATGGTTTGACGAACTCCGCGACCGCGGGCACGTACTCCGCCGAGCTGTCCACCTACGCTGGGACGCTCGGCGTGCCCGTCGACACCGGAACGCCGTCGGTCGTCTCGCTGAGCTTGGGCGTCATGACTGGCCCGACCTGGGCGGTGTCAAAGACGCTCACCGGGGCGAGTGCTGCCTACGGCTACGGCTTTACCACGGACACGAGCGCGATGCTGAGCTCGCTGTCGGTGACCGTCCCGCCAGGCACAACCGGCACGCCGGTAATCGGGGCTGTCAGCGGGATCCCCGCCGGCGGCACCGTCTCCTTCTCGGCGAACCTGATCACATATTCGTTCACTCCGACCTATCTGATCGCGGGGACCGCGATCTCGGTGCAGTTGAGCGGGATGGTCAACCCGTCGAGCCCGACGGTGTCCTCCGCTGAGATCACGACCGAAGGGACCATGACCGCCGGTCCCGTCCTGCCTGTCGACACAGGGCTCAGCACGGTCGTCTCCTTCTCCGCAGGCGCCATGACGAGCCCCACCTGGTCGGTGACCAAGATGGCCACCGGGCAAAGCGCCGTTAGCTACGGCTACAGCTTCACGACGGCATCATCGGCGATGTTGAGCTCGGTGACAATGACTGTCCCACCGGGAACCTCCGGCAGCCCCGCAGTGGGCACGGTGAGCGGGCTTCCGAGCACAGGCAGCATCTCGTTGTCGAAAACACTGCTCACCTACACCTTCTCACCGTTGTACCTGAACGGCGGCACCGCTGTCTCCCTCCAGGTAACGGGTCTTACTAACACGGCCACGCCAGGCGTCTATGGCTCTGAGCTGACCACGATCGGCACCAACAACGGCAGCCCGATCCAGCCCACAGATACCGGGCTCACCAATTCGCTCTCCCTCACAGCCGGCACCATGGTCAGCCCGATCTGGTCGGTCTCCAAGACGACAACGGGCTCGAGCGCTGTGAGTTACACCTACACGTTCACCGCCGCTTCCAGCGCCACGATCAGTTCTTTGTCCGCCAGCATCCCGGCCGGAACGGCAGGAACCCCGGCGGTCGGCGCGGTGAGCGGCATCCCCTCTACGGGGACTGTGTCTCTCGGCGCGAGCTCGATCACCTATTCGTTCACGCCCAGTTTCGTGACCGCCGGTACGGCAGTCTCCGTTCAGGTAACAGGGATCACCAACACCACGACCCCCTCGTACTATGCGTCCGAATTCGTGAGTTCGGGGTCGAGCGGCCCCGTCGATGGAGGGCTCAGCCCATTGGTTTCTTTCTCCCCAGGCTCCATGGTCAGCCCGACTTGGACGCCGAGCAGCACCGCAGTTGGGGCCAGCGCGGTGAGCTACGCCTACAGCTTCAAGACAGCAACGTCAGCCAATTTCACATCGGTAACGATGACCGTCCCGACGGGGACGACGGGCACTCCGGTTGTCGCCTTGACGAGCGGCGTCCCCGGGGGCGGCACGTTGACACTCTCTGGCGCGTTGCTCACCTATTCCTTCTCGAGTTCCTGGATGAACAGCGGGACCAACGTTGCTCTAACCATCTCAGGTCTCACCAACACCTCCACCGCGGGCAGCTACACGGCTGAGCTAACTACGAACGGGGGGAACTCCGGACCGGCGCTTCCAATCGACACCGGTACCACGGCTTCGAAGCCATTCAGCTGATCTGGCCTGCGACGCAACACGATCAAGAAACCGACGCGGGCCAAGCTGCACGAGGTCAATGACCGCCGCGAGCCAAGCCATCGTCTGCCCGTCCCCGAACAAGGCCAATAGCGGGAAGCTTGTTGCATGCCAGGCAGGCAAGCGGATCGCGGGTTACTTCCGGCATGATCGCCGGCCCCCTAAGCTCTCAGACTCGAGTCGCACCAATGTCAGCGAGTCGTCGAGACCGAGCGAGGCAAGGCCGCCCTAACCGCCAAAGTCGCGGATCTTGGAGTCTTGTTTGCGTCGATTCTCGATCATCGCCTTGAGGCGAGCCACATTGCCGCGCCAGATGCGGGCCAAGATGGGATGTGCCAGCCACTCCCCTAAGGACCCGCCGAGCCACAAGGGGAACGTCAACTGCTCGTCCCAGGAGAAGTGTGTTTTATCTCCGGCGAGGGCGCGCAAGGTAAAACGCCCATTCCCTTTGACTACACCCTGGTGGTGGACGCCCATTGCCTCACGGGGCAGCCACTCTGTGATCGACATCGCGTCGGTCAGGCGAATGGGACCCACCTTCGTGACGCAAACGAACTCGGTTCCAATTCCGGTCCGCCCTTGCGATGTGAAGCGAATCGACTCGGCATCCTTCATCCACTGGACATGTGAATCGATGTTCTCGAGCGCTGCCCACACCTCGCTGCTCGATGCGTTGATTAGCGCTGAGACCGAGATTCGGATGCTCATGGCGTCACCGCGCTCTGTCGGTTCTCCACCCGTGTTCGCTGGTCAGTGAGATGCGCCCGAGGCCAGGGTCGAAGCGAAGATCTGCCATGCCAGCAAGCTCTTGGCGATGAGGGACAAGGTGACGTAGGCCCTCTCGCCGACCAGGTAGTTGCTCCACCTCCCCACCTTCTTGTACTGCAGCAGCTGGTTGATCGCGAAGCAGTTGAAGAAGACGAAGATCGAGAAGAAGATGCCGTACACGAATCCTGGGGCGTGTTGGTTCGCACCGGGTCCGACGAGGTAGACCGCGATGGCGATCCACGGGACGCTCCCGGCGATACAGCCGATCCAGAACGGGCCAAGTCCGCCTCCCGGGGTCTCGTAACGCTCCTGCATCCAGCCAAAGCCGATCATTGAGGCGTTCACTCCAACCAAGGCCACCAAGGCAGCGATGTCGTTGATGCCGACCAGCATGGCGATGAGCACGATCATGATCGACGCGCTTAGCGAGTACTCGAGCCAGCGGTAGGGGTTGCGACTCTTGAGGAGCTGGAGCTTGTATGACTCCCAGCGGGGACCGGAAACGGTGAAGTGCGCCAGAGCCGAGAGAGCGAAGAAGGCCGCGATAGCCCAGGCAAAGCTGAGGTTGAACAGGGTGACCGTTTGGTGGCCGACGTCGAGCCGAGGAGGGCCGGTCATGTAGGTGGCCCGAACGGGAAGCGAGAAGCCGTTGGCCAACACCACGATGGCCACCGCCTGGGCCAAGTGGAGACATCCAGCGACGAGGTTATAGGGACGAAGCCTTGCGAGTGCTGAAGAACGGTCAGTCACGATGGCATCTTAAGGAGCCAAGGTACCAAATGGAAGAGCTGTTTTCGCCCACGCTTGGGAGGTGTTGGCGACGCCACGCTCGCCAGCGGCGTGCTGGACAGGCTGATGAACAGGGCCAACCGTATCGAGCTTGTCGGCGTAGTGGAGGGGACGTGTGGGTGGGGCCAAATCAGATCAACACGGCAAGCGAGATCGACTCGAGATCGCGGACGCTCGACCACGAGCATCAGCGCCTGCAAGCAACGCGTAAGGCGTGCCGCCCGAATGCCCCTTGATGACACGAGCGTCCATGTGTTCATCTGACCTTTTACGCGAGCCGCACCCGAACGATGCCTTTGCCGCCACGACCCAAGGTAGGAGCCCGGTGCGGTAGTTCTGCCCGCCGAGATCTGTCCGGCGGGCCGCCCGCAAGGGCGGCCCCTACCGGGATCGGGATCGGGGGTCACCTCGTGAACGTCGAGCGAGTAATCCGATAGCTCTCGGTCTACGCGGGTTATCGTTCGGCGAGCCCTGAACTCAGGTAGCGATCAGATGCTGAGCTGCCCATAAGCCGAGTTCGTCGAGCGCCGGGCGAAGTGCCTCTCCTCGCGGAGTCAGTCGGTACTCCACGCCAACCGGTGGCCCGGCGAGTACCGTCCGCTCGATTAGCCCTGCGGCGGTGAGCTCGTTGAGTCGTTCCGACAACATCCGCTCACTGACGCCATGCACTTGGCGGGAGATCTCGGTAAACCGGGCCGGGCCGGAGAGCAGTGTCCCGACGATGATCCCGCTCCAGCGCTTGCCGAGCAACGCGAAGACAGCCGTGAGGGCCTCGCAACTCGCCCCGCCTCCGGCGTCCTTGTCGCGTTCTGTCCTCGGCACCATCCGGCAATCATACAGGAACAAAAATATAGCGACTTCTGTTATGTCTGTCGTACAGTACACAGACCGGAAGGACATCAACCATGCGCGACTCCGCACTGCTCGGCCTACGCCTGACTCTCGGCGGATACCTGGCAGTACACGGCGCCCAGAAGCTGTTCGGAGGCTTCGACGGACCGGGTTTGGACAAGACGGGAGTCGGGTTCGCCAGTCTCGGGCTCAAACCAGGCAAGGCCTTCGCCGCGCTGGCCGGCGGCTCCGAGCTCGCGGGCGGCATCCTGACGGCGACCGGGGCGGCCTACCCGGTGGGCCCGCTCGTCGTAGCCGGGACAATGGCTATCGCCTCCCTGGCCCACGCGGACAAGGGCCCAATGCTCCAAAAGGGCGGATTCGAGCTGCCAGCCAGCAACCTGGCCGCTGCCATCGCTCTCGTCGGTACCGGCCCGGGCCGCTACAGCCTCGACCGGCTGATCGGGCTCCGCCTCCCCAGGGGTCTGACCCGCCTTAGCGTCCTTGGTGGCGCCGCCCTGACCGCCTACAGCGCCGTTCAAGTGGTCAAGACCAGGCGGAGCGTCGCCGACGAACAGAACGTACCGGATGTGAATGAATCCGCCACCACCAAAGTTGCGCAGACCTCTGCCTGAGGAGGTCCGGAATTCAGAACGGCGCTCCGCTCGCCGTAGTCCTAGCTGGCCATTGACCCCATTCGGCGGTATCAGTCCCGACTGGCCGGTTGGGAGCTGCAGACGCCCGTCTGGTGTGGCATGGCTGCCCGGTCGCAACCGGGCGCCGTTCGGTTCGTGCCGGCCGCCGCCCGACCGCAGCGTCGAAGGGTGACCTCAGAACAACCGTGCTGTCTTTCAAATGTGGCAGCTGATTTGAAGGATTCGGGAGTACATCCGTCCTGGCATCTAGGCGGAAAGGAATCAACCCGACAAGACGACCGATGACCAACTCTGGACTTTAGGCGTTAGTCGTCCCCAGGGCCGCCAGCACCAAATGACGTTCCAGCAGATCTTCCAATGCGAAAGGATCGAGTGGTTTGGCGAACAAGAATCCCTGCCCGGATTCGCAGTGTTCCCTTCGCAGCTCGGCGAGCTGTTCGTCGTCCTCGATGCCCTCGGCGAGAGTAAGAAGACCAAGGTCCGTGCCGAGTCGTACGAGTGTCCTCACGAGGGCTCGCGCATCTTCGGACTCAGAAAGCCCAGCGACGAAGGAGCGATCGATCTTGAGCACATCGATCGGGAAGCGGCGAAGATAGCTAAGAGAGCAATACCCGGTGCCGAAGTCATCGATGGCTATGCGGACCCCAAGGTCGCGAAGGCGTTCGAGGCGATCGGCTGTCCGGTCTGCATCGCGCATGATCGTCGTTTCGGTGATCTCAAGGGTGAGGAGGTTTGGCCTCAACGCGCTTAGTTCCAGGGCCCCTCTCACATCGTCGATGAGACTGTCAGATTCGAGCTGGCGGGCAGACACGTTGACGCTCATCGACAACGAATGCCCACGTTGCTGCCAGACCGCCGCTTGCGTGCAGGCTTGTCTGAGCACCCATCTGCCGACCTCGACTATCGAGCCGCTTTCTTCCAGCACGGGAATGAACTCGATCGGTGACACGACTCCTCGAGTCGGATGGCGCCAGCGGATGAGCGCCTCGACGCCTGTGATCTCGAGTGTGGAAAGGTCCACGGTTGGTTGATAGAGAAGGAAGAACTGCCCGGACTCGACGGCCCCGCGGAGGTCCCGTTCGAGTTCGAGGCGGTTCTTCATGTCCGCGAACATCTCAGGCTGGAAGGAGACGTATCTGGCTTTGCCTAGCGCCTTTGCACGGTAGAGCGCCACGTCTGCATCCCGGAGAAGCTCGGCTGGCAAAGTGCGCGGTCCCGTGGCGATGCCGATACTGGCGGTCACCGATAGGGAAACGCTCTTGAGAGCGTCTAGATGGAACGGTTCTCGTATCAGTTCGAGGATCCGTTCCGCGACGAGCTCTGGTCCGGGACCAGAAGGGACGTGTTCGGTGAGAACGACGAACTCGTCTCCCCCCATGCGCCCGATTGTGTCGTTGGCACGGATGGCGGTCGACAATCGAGCCGCCACAGCGACAAGGAGGGCATCTCCTGTGGCGTGGCCGAGACCGTCGTTCACGTCCTTGAAGTCGTCGAGGTCGACGAAGAGCACCGCGATCTGGTTGCCTGTCCGCACAGCCCGAGCCAAGAGCTGCTCGCATCGGTCCATGATGAGAGCGCGGTTGGGCAGTCCTGTCATCTCGTCGTGCATCGCTCGATGTGCCAGCTCTTCTTCAAGGCGCTTTTGTTCGGTCACGTCGTGCAGGCCGATGACCAGCGCCGCGTGACCATGGTCGCTGTCCAGGCTCGTGGCTGAGCCGGAGAGGAGCCTCGTTGTCCCGTCCGCGGCGATCGCTCGCAACTCAGCACTCACATGGTGCCCTGGGGTGCTCAGGGCTTGGGCGATGAGGGCCGCGACAAACTCCTGGTCGTCTGGGTGGACGGTGTCGAGAGCTACCCCGCCCATCAGCTCGGCCGGAGCCTTGCCGAGAATTTCGGCTCTTCCGGGATTTCAGTGGGTAACCCAGGTCAAGGGGTAGCAGGGTAAAGCTGGAGACCGCCGAGATGGAACCAGATCGCGGTCTTGAAGTTCTTGCGGTTGCGGTAGCCGCGC
>Ga0302320_10019304_pt1 | contig 13692 bp, 13 predicted proteins | sample Bog_T0_3_FD_202130 | JGI IMG/M metagenome (GOLD analysis project Ga0302320, IMG submission 202130) | Peat permafrost microbial communities from Stordalen Mire near Abisko, Sweden - Bog_T0_3 | ecosystem: Environmental > Terrestrial > Soil > Wetlands > Peat | place: Sweden: Abisko, Stordalen Mire... | reverse complement strand
GGGCCTCATAGCCATCCCGGGCCTCATAGCCATCCCGGGCCTCATAGCCATCCCGCAACTGGTAGGCGGACGGGGAAGCGCCAGGGTCGTACCAGTCCGCGCCCCGGTAACCGGACCGGGACTCTTCCCCGGAGGGCGGCCCATACTCCTGCGGGGCTTCGTGCCCGGGCCCGGCTTCATACTCGGCCTGATAATCGTGATCGGGCGCGCGTTCGTATTCGGGCTGGTAGCCGTCGTCTGATGCCGGTCCGTACCCGGGCTGGTGCCCATTGCCCGGCGGCCCATACCCCGCCTCGTACCCATTACCGGGCGGGGAGCCGTACCCGGGCTGATGGCCGTTCCCGGGCGGGGGCGCGTACCCCGGCTGATGGCCGCTCCCGGGCAGGGGCGCGTACCCCGGCTGACGGCCGTTCCCGGATGACGGCACATAACCCGGCTGATGCTCACTTGACTGTCGCCCATAACCGGGCTGATGGCCGTTCCCGGGCGGGGGCGCGTACCCCGGCTGATGGCCGCTAGAGGGCGGGGGCGCGTACCCGGGCTGATGGCCGTTCCCGGATGACGGCCCATAACCTGGCTGATGCTCACTTCCGGGCTGTGGCTCATAACCGGGCTGATGGCCGTTCCCGGGTGGGGGCGCGTCGCCCGGCTCGGGTGGGGGCGCGTAGCTGACTCGCTGCTCGTGGTCGGGCTGCTCATACTCAGCCTGCCCGTATTCCGGCTCCTGGTACTCCGGCTCCTGGTACTCCCGCTGACGTGGACGTGGGTCCGGCGGGTAGGCGTATCCGCGTGCAGCGTCGCCCTGGGGCGGCCGGCGGTAGCTGGCGGGGGCGCCCTGGCCCGTACGGTCGTAATCGGCCAGGCCGTCGTAACCCGGACGCTCGTGGCCGGCCGGGGCGCCCGGGCCAGGCGGCCACCCGTTCCCCGGCTGCGGCTGGTAGCCGGCGGGCGCCTGATAGCCAGCGGCCGCCTGATAGCCAGCGGCCGCCTGATAAGGGCGCGGAGGCGGCGACGCCGCCGGCCGGTAGCCCGGCGTGCCCTGCGTGGCGGCGTACATCTGCTGACCACCGCGGCCGTACGCGGCCTGATCCGGCTGGCCATCGTGATCGACCAGGGGGATGGGGCCGGTCGCCAGCAAGCCACCCCAAGGTGCGCCCGGGCCGGGAGCCTCACCCCCGGAGCCGGTGTGGAACTCCTCGCCCTCGTTGACGGCGTGGGCGTACCCACCGTCGGTGTAGCCGGGACCGTACGGTGGCCCGCCGTCCCCGGCGGGGCCCCCCGGGTGAGCCGGATATGGGCGGGGGCCGGGACCCGGCCCCGGCCCGTACCCCAACTCCTGCCCCGGCAGAGGCTCCGGCGCATAGCCAGGCGCGTAACCGGGCGGGGCCAAGTAGGCCGGAGAAGCCGCGTACAGCGGCGGGCTGCCGTACGCGGGCGGGAGTTCCTCGCCCGGATCCACCTCGGAGTCGGGGCCCGGGGGGTAGGCGGCGCCCGCTTCGTAACCGGGAGCATGCGCCGGGACGTGGCCGCCGCCGGGGCCGTGGGCCACCGGCGGGCCGTACGCCAGGCGGGGACCGTACTGCGGCGGATAGGCGTAGCCGGGGCCTGGCCCATACTGAGGCGCTGGCCCGTACTGAGGCGCTGGCCCGTACTGAGGCGCTGGCCCGTACTGCTGTGCGGCCGGATACGAACCGGGCGGCGGATAGGGGCCGGCCGGGTAAGAGCCGGGCTCGTAGGCGGTGGCCTCGGGGGTCCCAGGCGGGTAGGAGCCAGGCGGGTAGGAGCTGGGGCCTACCCGGCCGGGGCCGTACATCGCCGCCTCGTCGCGCCCGGGTTCGCCCCGCGGGGCGCCATACGGGTCATCTGTCTCCGCGTCCGGACGCGGGCCGCCGACCAGGCCGCCCGGCGAGATCACCGACGTGGGCAGCAGGACCTCGTCCTTGTCCCGGCGGAACCGCGAAGAGTGCGGGCGCCCGGCCGAGCGTGTGCCGCCGGAATCCTCCTGAGCCGCGGGCCCGGCCGACTCCGGGGCCTGGCCCGGGTAGGGCCCGTCGGGATATGTTTCGTCGTCGTACGGGTCACCCTCGTACGCGTCCCCGTCGTAGAGTTCGCCGGCCGCGTGCGGGTCATCCTGCCGTCGCCCCGGCCGGAACCGGCTCATGGCCGGGCCCTCAAGGGCATATGCGATCCCGGCACGCCAGACGCGGGTCCCGTGACCCCTCGGGCCACGAGGACCCGTTCTCTCCGGGCGGAGACGGAGTCAGGACGCACTCTCCCACGATCGCATTGCCAGGATTGCAGCCGCAAGCCAAATCCGCAGGTCCGCCCGGTGAAGACGGTCACCTGTAAAGCTCCGGCAGCCGGTTAACGCTATCCGCCCGGGGTGCCGCCGCAGTCGATACATTGGCCCGATGACGGAACAGGCAGCCAAAACGGAACATTTTCTCGCACTGCACCAGGGCCCCGGGCCCCTCCTGCTGCCCAATGCGTGGGACCGCGGCTCCGCGGCCCTGCTCACCTCGCTCGGCTTCGCGGCGATCGCGACGACAAGCTCAGGGTTCGCCGCCACGCTGGGCCGACTCGACGGCCAGGTGACCCGGGATGAGGCCCTTGGGCACGCCGCGGACATCGCGGCGGCCACTCCCCTGCCGGTGTCCGCCGACCTGGAGAACTGCTTCGCGGACGATCCGGCCGGCGTGGCCGAGACGGTGCGGCTCGCGGCCGCGGCCGGGCTGGCCGGCTGCTCGCTGGAGGACTTCACCGGGGACGAGGACGACCCGGTCTACGAGCTCGGCGCGGCCGCCGAGCGGGTGGCGGCCGCCGCCGAGGCCGCGCACGGCGGGACCGCCGCCGGTGGCTGTCTGGTCCTGACCGCCCGGGCGGAGAACTACCTGCACGGCCGACCGGACCTGAAGGACACGATCAGCCGGCTCCAGGCCTACCAGGCCGCGGGTGCCGACGTCCTCTACGCGCCCGGCCTCACCCGGCTGGAGGACATCCGCCAGCTGCTGGCGTCGGTCGACCGGCCGGTCAACGTGCTCACCATGGCGGGCGCGCCGGAAGTGCCTGAACTGGCCGCAGCGGGCGTCAGCCGGGTCTCGGTGGGCGGCGCGTTCGCCTTCGCGGCCTACGGCGCGCTAGCCGACGCGGCCCGGGAGTTCCGCGAACGGGGCAGCTACGGGTTCCTGGCGGGCGCGCGGGCGGGCCGCGGCGCCGTGCAGACCGCCTTCGCCCGCTGACCGGCCGCACGGACCGGCCCTTGCGGGCCGGGCCCGCGCCGGCCGGTCAGCTCAAGCCAACGGCGGGCTCACACCTGGGGCAGCACCTCGGAAGCGAGCAGCTCCAGGTGGTCCAGGTCGCTGAGGTCGAGGACCTGCAGGTAGAAGGTGCCGGCCCCGGCGTCGGCCCAGCGGCCGATGGCGTCGACGATCTCGGCCGGCGTGCCGGTCAGGCCGTTCGCGCGAAGGTCCTCCAGTGGCCGCCCGATGGCCGCGGCGCGGCGGGCCACCTCCGCCTCGTCCTTGCCGCAGCACACCGTCTGGGCGGCCGAGAGCCCGATCGAGGACGGGTCCCGCCCAGCTTCCACGCAGGCCTCCCGAACCCTGCTGAACGCCTCCGCCGTGTCCGCCAGGCTCTTGAACGCCAGGTTGTACTCGTCCGCGAACCGGGCCGCCAGCCGCGGCGTGCGCCGGGGGCCGGCGCCGCCCAGGATGACCGGAGGCTTCGGCTGCTGGGCCGGCTTGGGCAGCGCGGGAGAGTCGGTCAGCTGGTAGTAGGTGCCGCTGAAGGAAAACGTCTGGCCCGGCGGGGTCGCCCAGAGCCCGGTGATGATCGCGAGCTGCTCCTCGAACCGGTCGAACCGTTCCTTCAGGCTCGGGAACGGGATCCCGTACGCCGCGTGCTCCTGCTCGAACCACCCGGTACCGAAGCCGAATTCGACGCGGCCGCCGCTCATCTGGTCGACCTGGGCCACCGAGACAGCCAGCGGCCCGGGCAGCCGGAAGGTGGCCGCGGTCACCATGGTGCCAAGCCGGATGCGGCTCGTCTGCAAGGCGAGGCCGCCCAGCGTCACCCAGGAGTCCGTCGGGCCGGGCAGGCCGGATCGGTCGCCCATGGCCAGGAAATGATCTGATCGGAAAAACGCGTCGAAGCCGAGCTCTTCCGTGGCCGACGCCACCTTCAGCAGGGTCGCGTAGTCGGCCCCCTGCTGGGGCTCAGTGAAGATCCGGAGTCTCATCGCACCATCCAAGCATGCACGCCCCGGAGCCTGATTTAGTGGCCGGCGACTAGTGTGGCCAGGCACTCGACGTGGTGGGTCATCGGGAAGGCGTCGAACGCGCGCAGGTTCTCCAGGCGCCAGCCGTACGCCGCGAAGATCGCGATGTCACGGGCGAGGGTGGCCGCGTCGCAGGATACGTAGGCGATCCGCCGCTCACCGGCCGCGCCCTCCGCTCCGCCGGGGGCACCGTCCGCTCCGCCGGGGGCAAGGGCGCGGACGGGACGGGCCAGGTACTCGATGACGTCCCGGGCCGCACCGGCTCGGGGCGGGTCCAGCACCGCGAGCCGGGCCGGGGGAAGCCCACGGCGCTCGATCACGTCGCTGGCGTCGCCCTGGTACACGCTGGCCCATGGGGTCTGCCGCAGGTTGCGCCGGGCGTCGCGGACGGCAGCCGAGCCGGACTCCACGCCGACGACGGTCCCGTCCCGGCCGACGGCCTCGGCCAGGACGCCGGTAAACAGGCCGGCACCGCAGTACAGGTCGAGCGCGGTGTCCCCGGGCTGCGGGCGTAGCGCGTCCAGCACGGCCTGCGCCAGGATGTCCGCGGCGGCCGGGTGGACCTGCCAGAACCCGGTGGCGCTGACCCGCCACGCCCGCTCCGCGCCATGCTGAAGGAGGTGGGAATGGCCGCGCACCGTCCGGTTCCCACCGGGCCCGCCGCGTGCCCCGCGGTCGCGGGAGCCGAGGTCGCGGGAGCCGGGGTCGCGGGAGCCGGGGTCGCGGGAGCCGGGGTCGCGGGAGCCGGGGTCGCGGGAACTGGGGTCGCGGGAGCCGCGGTCGCGGGAACTGGGGTCGCGGGAGCCGCGGTCGCGGGAACTGGATCCGCGGGAGCGGGGGCCCGGGCCGCCGCGGCTGGTCACGGCGAGCACCGATTCGGCCGTGGCCTGCTTCCAGGCGGCCGGACGGACCTGACCAGAGACGATCTCCGCGCGCTCACCGTTCTCCGTGGACACGACGGTTTCCACCGATGTCGCCCCCACCCAGGACTGCTGTGGCACCCCGAGGTCCCGGATGCCGGGATGGGCGATCAGGCAGTCCGCGATCTCGATGACCTCGTGTGACCGGTGGGCCCGCAACCCGGCCGCCCCGTCTCGGCTGACGGCGAACCTGACCCTGGTCCGCCAGCCCAGCCCCGGCGCGGCCCGGCCGTCCCCGGCACTTTCCCCGTCCCCGGCACCTTCCCCATCCCCGGCACCTTCCCCATCCCCGGGCAGGGCCTCGACGGTGACGGGCCAGTCGATCCCGGCGATGCGGCGGAGCTGCTGGCCGACCACGGACGCCTTGAGCTGCCGCTGCAGGGGCAACGCCGCATGCTGCCAGTCGCAGCCGCCGCATCCGCCCGGACGCGCGTAAGGGCAGGGCGGCTCGACCCGGCCCGGCGCCGGGTCCAGGATGTCCACCGCGTCGGCCCGGGCGAACCGGGCCGTGACCTCGGTGATCCTGGCCCGGACTCGCTCGCCGGGCAGCGTGTGCCGGACGAACACGACCGGGCCCGTACCGGCGGCACCGGCGATGCCGTCCAGGCGGGCCACGCACGAGCCACCGTGCGCCGCCTCGCCGGCCTGCAGCTCGACCAGATCCCCGGGCGTGAGCCGGGGACCCCCGGAGTCTTCGGGGTCCCCGGGGCCCGCTGGACTGGATATAGTGACCGAAGTCACATTCTCAGGTCGCATCCCGTTCTTCCGGTCTGACAGTGTTTCTCCCCATGGCGTTTCCCCCCTTGGCGGCCCGCGCCATCGTTGCCTTGATCCCGCAGGTGCCGCGGCCCGCCGCCGGGCCGGAACGGCAGGCCGGCGGTTCCATCCGGACCGTGTGTCGAAATACCTGCCACGAGGGCATAACTTTGGCGATGCGCTTCAAGCTGGAAGGACGGCCGTGCATATCGTGATCATGGGTTGCGGACGGGTCGGGTCGACACTCGCCCATTTCCTGGAGGACCGCGGCCACTCGGTCGCCGTCATCGACCTGAACCCGGAGTCGTTCCGGAAGCTCCGGTCCTCGTTCAAGGGTAACCGGGTGACCGGGATGGGCTTCGACCGCGACGTGCTGATCCAGGCGGGCATCGAGGAAGCGGATGCCTTCGCCGCCGTCAGCAGCGGCGACAACTCCAACATCATCTCCGCGCGTGTCGTCCGCGAGTCGTTCGCCGTGCAACGGGTTGCCGCCCGGATCTACGACCCCCGGCGGGCCGAGGTCTACCAGCGGCTCGGTATCCCGACGGTCGCGACCGTGCGGTGGACGGCCGACCAGATGCTGCGCAGGCTGCTGCCGGAGGGAGCCGAGCCGCTCTGGCGGGACCCGACCGGCAAGATCGTGCTCGCCGAGGTGGCCTTCTCCGAACGCTGGCTGGGTGAGAAGGCCAAGATGATCGAGCAGGCCACCGGTACTCGCATCGCGTTCGTCGACCGGCTCGGCGAGGCCATGATCCCGACCCAGGCCACGGTGCTGCAGGAAGGCGACGTGCTGCACGTGATCGCGCACGAAGACGAGCTGGACGAGATCTCCGAACTGTTCGCTACCGGGCCCGAGGGAGACCGCTGATGCGCGTCGCGATAGCCGGGGCCGGCTCGGTGGGCCGGTCCATCGCCCGGGAACTGCTGGAGAACGGGCACGACGTCCTGCTCATAGACCATTCACCCAAGTCGATCAAGGCGGACAGCCTGCCTGGCGCGGAGTGGCTGCTCGCCGACGCCTGCGAGATCAGCTCGCTGGACGAGGCCGCGTTGGACCGCTGCAACGTGGTGATCGCGGCGACCGGTGACGACAAGGTCAATCTGGTCGTGTCGCTGCTGGCCAAGACCGAGTACGGGGTCCCCCGAGTCGTCGCGCGGATCAACCACCCCAACAACGAGTGGCTCTTCAACGAGTCCTGGGGCGTGGACGTGGCGGTCTCGACCCCCCGGCTGCTGTCCGCACTGGTCGAGGAGGCGGTCAGCGTCGGCGACCTGGTCCGGCTGATGACGTTCCGGCAGAGCGAGGCGAGCCTGGTCGAGCTGACCCTCTCCGCCGACGCGCCGCTGGTCGGCCGCCGGTTCGGGGACATCGACTGGCCCGCGGACACGGCGCTGGTCGCCATACTGCGGGAAGGGCGGGTCATCGTGCCGCAGCCGGACGACCCGCTGGAGGCCGGCGACGAGCTGCTCTTCGTCGCGAGCCAGGAGGTGGAGGATCAGCTCGCCTCGCTGCTGGCCAGCCCCTGACCACCGCGGGCCCGCTCAGCAGGCGGCGCTCAGGGCAGGCTGGCCGTCGGCGCTGGTGCTGAGCTCGTAGCGCGGGTTGAACATCGTCGCGCGGCCACGGCGCACGCCCAGTCTCCCCTCCGCCACCACCCTGCTGCCCGGCTCGATGCCGGGAATGCTCGCCCGGCCGAGCCAGACGAGGTCGATGCGGCCGGGCCCGTCGTAGAGCTCGGCCTCCAGCGCGGGCATCCCGCCGATCCGGTCGTGCCGGATGACCTGCACGGTGCCCGCTATCCGGACACGCGGCCGCTCGGCCTTATTCTCCACAACCATAGGACTCCCCATGCAAGCACGCTAGCGCGGCCGTGTTAAGGGCATGTTGCCGTGCGTTAATTCGCCGGGACCAGTTCCCGGCGGCGGGCTCAGCGGGTCTCGGTGAACTCTGGCCCGCGGTCGAAGGGGTTCAGGTCCGTGTGGAACCGGCCTTCCTCGTCCGGCTCGGCGGGCTCGCCGCCGACCTGCGCCTCCAGCGCCTGCTGAACCTCCGGCGGAAGCCGCAGCTCCAGCATGTCCCGCGGCGGCATCGGGTGGTCCCCGCGCACGACCACGATGTCGCTGAGCAGTTCCTCGAACGGCTCGGGTGCTTCGTCGCCGGTCGCCGCCGCGCCGATGATCAGCCCGCGCAGCAGCCACCTCGGCCCGTCGATCCCGACGAAACGGACCGGGCGGGTGCCCGCGGCCGCGTTCCCCGGCTCCATCGGCACATGCGCGAACACCTCGGTCCCGAAGGGGCCCTCGGTCTCCTCTGCGGGGGTGCCGGCCGTGGCCAGTTCCTCGGCGATCTCCTGCCGTACGTCCTGCCACAGTCCGCCGCTGCGGGGGGCCGCGAAGGCGTGCACCCGCAGCTCGCTGTGGCCGCTCTTCACCGTGACCCAGATGAACCGCTGCCCGTCCGTGGCCAGCTCGATCTGCTGCGGGGGCTCGATGGGCACCAGCAGGCTACCGAAGTCGGCCCGGTCCCGCTGCGGGTAGGCGTCGTTGGCGTCCCACGGGCCGCCGCGCAGACCGGGAGGCGGCGGGCCGGCGGGGCGTGCGTCCTCGCCGGGCGCGGCCTGAGCGTCGTCCCAGTCGCCTGCTTCATCGGAGTCCGCCCAGCCGTCGTCCGTGGCCCCGGCGGTGTCCTCCGCGCCGGCATAGCCCGAACTGGCCTGGTCCGCGTCTTCGCGTCGACGCCGACGGAACACTTCGCACGCTCCTTTGTCACGTCCCCGGGGAATCTCCCGCGAGCGGCACTCTCCCGCGGCGGGCAGGAAGGCCCCGTGATGTATACGCAGGCTTCCCCGCGATGAGCCTTCCTAACGAATTCACGGTACCGTCACACTGGCAGCGTGGCCGCCGGTGGAGCCGAAGCCACCGTCGGCGCGGGCCGACCCGGGCAGCGATTCCGCCTCATGGAAGCGCACCCGCTCGACCCGCTGGATGATCAGCTGGGCGATCCGGTCGCCGCGCCGGAAGCTGACCGGCTGCGAACGGTCGGTGTTCAGCAGCGTGACCTTGATCTCGCCGCGGTAGCCGGCGTCCACCGTGCCCGGCGCGTTCACGATCGTGACCCCGAGCCGCGCGGCGAGTCCGGACCGCGGGTGCACAAACGCGGCGTAACCGTCGGGCAGCGCGATAGCGACCCCGGTCGGGACCAGGGCCCGCTCCCCCGGCCCGAGGTCCACGTCCTCGGCCGCGAACAGATCCGCGCCGGCGTCACCCGGATGAGCGAAGGCCGGCAGCGGCAGGCCCGGATCGAGCCGCTGAATCAGCACGTCGACCCGGTCGGGTCCGTTCATGGGCGTCAGTCCTCGCGATTCCTGGCGGCTGGATCCCCAGGGAGCCGGCCGACCGGGATAGCGCCCGGCCCGGCGGCGTGGCCACAGTGTGGCCACAGTGGGGCGTGCAGCGCGGTACGGCCAGCTCCTTACACCCAGTGACCCTAGCGCGGTACGGGAGGAGCCGGGCCCGAATCACCGCGGACCGGGACAGGCAGGGCCAGCGGGTAGCGCCGCCGCAGTTCCGGCACCGCGCGGGTGATCGCCGCGGCCACTGGGACGGCCACCACGGCACCCGGGATACCGGCCACGATGCCGCCGACAGCGAGCACGAGGATGATCGCAAGCGGATGCAGCCGGATGATGCGCCCGACGACCAGCGGCTGCAGCAGGTGGCTCTCAACCTGATTCTCGGCGATGAAGATGCCGAGCAGGATGACCGCGGCGATCCAGCCTTTCGTCGCGAGCGTGATCAGGATGATCACGCTCCCGGCGAACAGGATGCCTACGAGCGGGATGAACGCTGCGAGAAAGACCAGGACAGCCAGCGGCGCGACCAGCGGCGCGCTCATGATCGTCAGCGCGGAGCCGATAACGACGGCGTGAATGGCCGCCACCAGGACCGTGCCCCGGACGTAGAACACAACGGCCTGCCAGGCTGCGCGGCCCGCCCGGTTCGCCCGCTGGCTGCCGTCCGCCCCGAAGGCGCTCGTCAGCCACGCCCAGATCCGCCCGCCGTCCTTGATCAGGAAGAACGTCACGAAGAGCATGAGCACGATGCCGCCGAGCACCTCGAAGACGATCTGGCTGCCGGTCAGGACCGTGCCTGCGACCAGCGATTTGTGCTGGCCCAGGTAGGTCAGCAGCTTGTTCGAGGAGGTCTGCAGGCTCGTGGTCTTCAGGTGCAGCGGCGGCCCAGCCAGCCAGGCCTGAACCTGATGTGACGTGTGCCGGACCTGGGTCACCAGGCCGTCGTACTCCGCCCGCACCCGGATCGTGACCAGGGTGATCGTGCCGGCGAGCACGATCACCGCACCGAGCAGGGTGCACCAGGTCGCGGCCAGCATCGGCAGGCCGACGCGATGCAGGCGGGCGGCGAGCGGCTGCAGCAGAGCGGTCAGCAGCACCGCGCCCGCGCACGGGATCACCACCAGCGCCAGCCGGCCGGCCACCCGGTAGGCCAGGTAGATCACAATGGCGATGAACAGCAGCCGCCAGGCCCAGCCCCCGGCCACCTGCAGCCAGCGCGGTACCAGTCCCCCGCCTTGGCCGGGCTCGGCCAGCGGGACGGCCCCATCGGCTGGAAAGGCTCCACCAGCTGTCTGGGGCCCGTCAGCCCGCTGCGGCTCATGCGGGGCATCGGGCGGGTACAGCGCGTCCGGCGCGGGCGAGGCCGCCAGGCCGTTCGCCGCGGCCTCGCGGGCGTGATCGTCCGGCTGCGCCCGGCCCGCGGCATTCCGGCGCTCCTCAGCGTTCCGGATGCCGGCCCGGGCATCGGTGAGCAGTTGCCGGGCCCGCTGGCCAACGCCGCGGCCAGCACCCCGTCCGGACCGCTCCACCATGAGCCCATCTAACCAACTACGGTTGACGGCATGCGCGATTACCGCGAACGGCTCGCCGTGCCCGCGGCATGGTGGCTCCTGGGCGTGCCCGTGATCATCCTGCTGGGCACGTACGGCGTCTATGCCAACCTGCGGGGGCCCATCGTGGGGATCATCTACATCGTCTTTACCATTGGCTACATCGCCGGGCTGCTCGCCTGGAGCTCCGGGGTGATCGAGGTCGGCGACGGCGAGCTCCGCGCGGCCCGGGCCGCGCTGCCGCTGTCCCAGGTCACCGAGGTTCGCGCGCTGGACGCGCGGCAGGCCGAGGCGATGCGGGGACCCCGGGCCGATCCCGCCGCGTACATGCTGATCCGGCCGTTCCTCAAGACCGCGGTGTACGTCGCGATCAGGGACCCGGCCGGGCAGGTGCCGTACTGGCTGGTCGGGACCCGCCGGCCGGCTGAGCTGGCCGCCGTGATCGAGCGGTGCCGGCCGAAGGACACCGCACGTGAAATGATCTGACCAATGGGGTTTGGAGGAAGCACTGGCATGTCGGACCAGCGCACAGATATCGCTACCAAGGTGGCCGGGGGAATCGCCGCGTTCGCCGCGGCGTTCGTGGCCCGCAAGATCGTCGCGTTCGTGTGGACGCGGACGACGGGCAAGGAGCCGCCCGTTCATCCGGAGGACCCGCAAGTCGGCATGAAGGAGGCGCTCGGCTGGGCCATCGTCACCGGCGTGGTGCTGGAGTCGGCGCGGCTGCTCGCGACGCGGGCCGCGACCAAGCAGCTACACGCTTACCAGGGTGGCCAGCCTGAAGACTGACGCCTAAAGACTGACGACGCAGAACCAAGACGGCGACGCAAAGCCAGGACGGCCCAGCAAGGGCGGGAGCGCGGCGGCGGACCGCTCAAGCGCTCCCGGCCTCGGGCACAGCTATCCCGCGGACAGGCGCAGTAACTGACGGGTGGGTGCGTGGGTCAGGCCGCGCACTCCCGGCAGACAAGCTGGCCGTTGCGATCCTCGGCAAGCTGGCTGCGGTGGTGCACAAGGAAGCAGCGTGAGCACGTGAACTCGTCCGCCTGCCGTGGGATGACCCGGACGGACAAGTCTTCGTTCGACAGGTCCGCACCCGGCAGCTCAAGTGACTCAGCCACCTCGTCCGGGTCGATGTCGATCGTGCTCGATGACTGGTCCATCCGGCGTGCCTGCAGTTCCTGGAGACTGTCCTCAGTGAGGTCGTCGTCCGTCTTCCGCGGGCTGTCGTAATCAGTAGCCATGGTGATTCTTTCCCCCTCCATACGTCGTGCGCCTGTTCATCGCGCGGGTGTAACGCTTGGGAGGGCCTAGTTGTGCCCGATTCCGGCGGGGAATTCTGTCATGTTTGCGCGCCGGGCACACGCAGCGCAGCGGGTGTCCTGCCGCGGAGGATGTGACGTGCATCGCACCTCCGTTTCCCGCGTCTCCCGGCAGCCGGACCCGCGCGGGTCCCTGCTGGCCCGCAGACGGCGCCGAGTACCGCCGGAGGGGTAGTGTACCGGCATATTTTTCCCGTTCGAGCCAGCGTGCGCCCTCGGTACAACGCATCGCCCGGACAGGTATGCCCGTGTGTCCCGGATCTCATTCCCCTTCGCGGGTTTGGGTCCCGGAACCGCGTTTAGCCGCAATTGCCGGTGGGGTAAGACTCGCGGCACTGCGCGCGTTCGCGCGACCAGCCGGGGGTCCGACCGTAGGGAGTCGCATGGGCGAGTTCGCCGCCACACTGCAGGACCGGCTGAGGGAAGCGCACGCCTCACTGCTGGCCGCGCGGGCCGCCGGGGACGCTGATCTCACCGATACTCAGCTCGACGAGATCGCGCACCTGCGGGAGATCGCCGTCGCGCACGGCGTCCCCGAGCCCGCCTCCGCCTGAGCCTCCGCGCTCGCGCCGTGGCGTTGCTGGCCACGGCGGCGTCTGCCCGGCTGGCGCTCAGGCGCCGCGCTGCGCCGATGGCGCCTGCGCGGCCACACGCGCTCACGCCCCGCATGCCCGACTGATGGCCCGCCCAGCGAAGCCACGGGCGCTCAGGCGCCGCGCTCCGGGCTGAGCGCGGCCAGGGCGCCGGTGAGCTGCTCGTAGAGGCCAGGGCCCGCGGCGACGGTCATCGAGCTGCCCGGCGGGCGCCCCGCCAGGCCGGTGACCCGGGCGCCCGCTTCCGCTGCGATCAGCGCGCCGGCCGCGTAGTCCCAGTAGTTCAGGCCCCGCTCGTAGAACGCGTCCAGCCGCCCGGCCGCCACCATACACAGGTCGACCGACGCCGAGCCGCCCCGCCGGATGTCACGGATCTGCGGCAGCAGTGCGCTCACGACCTCGCCCTGGACCCGGCGGCGGCCCGGCAGATAGCCGAACCCGGTGCCGACCAGCGCCTGGCCGAGCGGTACGCCGCGGTTACAGCGCAGCGCGGTGTCCCCATCGGCCCCGGACCCGCCCGGCCCGGACCCGACCGCCCCGGACCCGACGGCACTGTGCAGACCGGAATCGGTGCGGCGCCAGGCGCCCTGGCCACGGACGGCCAGAAACGTCTCGCCGTGCAGTGGGACGGCCACCACCCCGGCCACGATCGTGCCCGCGACCTCGGCGGCGATGCTGACCGCCCAGTCGGACAGCCCGTACAGATAGTTGACCGTGCCGTCCAGCGGGTCGACGATCCACCGCACCTCGGCGGCCGGCGCGCCGCCGTCCGGCTGGCCGGGGGCGGGAGCACCGTGGGTCTCGCCGCCTTCCTCGCCGAGGATGGCGTCGCCGGGGCGTGCGGCGCGGATCTGCTCGGTGATCAGGGCCTCGGCCCGGCGGTCCATTTCCGTCACCACATCGGTCAGGCTCGACTTGGTCT
>Ga0302320_10019303_pt1 | contig 13692 bp, 5 predicted proteins | sample Bog_T0_3_FD_202130 | JGI IMG/M metagenome (GOLD analysis project Ga0302320, IMG submission 202130) | Peat permafrost microbial communities from Stordalen Mire near Abisko, Sweden - Bog_T0_3 | ecosystem: Environmental > Terrestrial > Soil > Wetlands > Peat | place: Sweden: Abisko, Stordalen Mire... | reverse complement strand
CCGTCGCCAGTCCCAACCAAAACGGCGACGTCGAGGCCGCGCAGGGCGTGATCAAGAGGCGGATCAAAAACCAGTTGATCCTTCGCCGCAGCCGTGACTTCGGATCCGTGCCCGCCTATGCCGGCTTCCTCGCGCAGGTTTGCCGTGGCGCCAACGCGCTGAGGGAGCCGAAGGTGACTGAGGAGCGGGCGACGCTTCGCCCGCTCCCCGCGGCCCGGTTCCCGGAGACTCATGAGACGACCGTTCGCGTCTCCAGTTATTCGACGGCCCGGGTCCGAGCTTGTGCCTACTCGGTTCCCGCCCGGCTAATCGGAGCCTTCGTGCAGGCTCATCTGAGCGAGGATACTGTTCGTTTCGTCTACCGCGGGGAGGAGATCGCCACCTATCCCCGGTCCATCGGCAAGGCCCCGCAGATCGACTACCGGCACATCATTGCCTCGCTCGTCCGCAAACCCGGGGCCTTCGCCCGTTACCTCTACAGGGAGGAGCTGTTTCCACGACCCGTATTCCGCCATGCTTTCGACCGGCTTAACGCCATCGAGGAGCGCAAGGCGAGCGAGCGCTACCTTCGCCTCCTCCAGCTTGCCGCCGACTTCGGCGAGGACATGGTCGCCGATCGCCTCGGCGCACTGCTGCGTGCCGGCGAGCTGCCGCTCGCCGACGTGATCGAGGTGCAACTGCGTGACCCCGTCCCAGCCACTCCGCTGGCTCTCACGGTCTTTACCCCGGAGTTGGGCCCCTACGACGCCTTGATCGCGGAGGTGGCCTCATGAGTGCCTCGACACTGCCGCTCCTGATTCGGGCGATGCACCTACCCACGATCGCCCGCGAGTATGATCAGGCGATCGTCAGGGCCGAAGCTGAGAACTGGGGTTATCCACGGTTCCTGTCCTATCTATTCGAGGCGGAGGCCAACGACCGCCTCCAGCGCAAGATCGAGCGCCACCTGAAGGACGCCAACCTTCCTGCCGGCAAGAGCCTCGACTCACTCGACCAACAGAAGCTTCCCGATAAAGTGCGTCGCCAGTTGCCCAGCCTCCTGGAGGCCGCCTTTGTGCGCCGCGGCGATAATCTGCTCTGCTTCGGGCTCGCCGGCCGCGGTAAGAGCCATTTCGTGACCGCCCTAGCCCGCGAGTGGATCTGCCGGCATCAACTCCAGGTTCTCTTCATCCCGGCCTTTCGACTCGTCACCCAGCTCTTGGTCGCCAAGCGCGACCTGAAGCTCCCTCAGGCCATCACCAGGCTCCAGCGCTTCGACGCCGTGATCATCGACGACATCGGCTACGTCCAGCAGTCTCCTGAGGAGATGGAGGTCCTCTTCCATTTTCTCGCTGAGCGCTATGAGAAGAAGACAGTCGTCATCACCTCCAACCTGGTCTTCTCCCAATGGGACAAGATATTCAAAAACCCCATGACCACCATGGCCGCCATCGACCGTCTGGTTCACCACGCCACCATCCTTGAGTTCACCGGCGAGAGCATCCGCGCCAATGCCGCCAAGAAGCGCCAATATTGACCGGCGCTGGATTAATGGATCGAATAGGTGCCAGCAGCACGATTAGGACCATGCCGCGATCTGGACCGTACCCCTAAGCGGATACGAGCTACCCCTAAGGGCGAAAAAACGGCATAATGTGGAGCAAATGGAGCGAATCGGGCGCCTCAAACGGCATGGTCCCAGCCGACGATTCGCTCCATGTTTTGACCTTTCGCCGGAGTCTCAGAGGCAATTGCCCTCGAAAACAGCTCGATTCGCTTCAAAAAGTTCGTGGTTTGGCGCCGACCGGGCAGCCACTCGACTCGCCCCCTGACGGGGTCTCGCAAATCACATATTCTTGAACGACTCGAACTGGCCGCCGAGCTTGTTCATGAAATCGCCCAGGCTCGGGAATCCATTTGCGCGCAGCGTTTTCACAGCGTCGGCCACCGCTTTGGGATCGCGCCGGTTGGGATCGGCGGCGAGCTTTTCAGTGACCTCCGTGACGGCCTGCATGCCAGCCAGAACCTCCGGGGAAACCGTGCCGATTTCCCGGCCCTGCACGTTGTAGCTTTTCCGCAGGCATATGAGGGTCTGAACTGCCTTGTTGGCCTGCACAAAAGCTTCCTGCGCTAGCCGGGCGTCATGGACCTTCACCTCGTACATCTGCCCGAGCGACTGCGGATCCTCGAGGTCGACCCGCACCGGTTTGCTCCCCGAATCGGCAGCGGACGGGATCACGTCGCCAACTCCGACCGGGGAGGGAAAGGCGTCCTCGGGTATCGTCTCCCATTGCCGGGTGTCCGCGTTCCATTTCCGCCGTTGCATCACCGCCATGACCTGCTCGACGTTGGAGACCACCTGCATGGGCTCGTACTTGCCAGTCGCCTTGTTGAAGACGTTCTTCTGGTCGGAGAAGGCCGGGCTGGCCTCGGGGTGATACTTGTCGGTTGCGAGCTGCTGGTGTTCGTCGGCCCAATCCTTGCTTGCCTTGGGAGAGCCGGTGGGGCCGCCGGTCAGGCGGGCAAACGTGTTGTAGGAGGTGTCCTCCCAATACCTGCGGGGCACTTCGATCCATATCTCGGCGCCGTTATTGTCGTGCCCGGCCATATAGCAGACTCGGTAGTCGCGGTCGGTGTTCAGGCTCGGCCCGGTGGCGCCGGGCGTGCGGAACTCCAGCACTCTGACCTCCCGGTCGCTCATCCCGGGCACCGTTTCCTTGACGTGTTGCACGACTTCGCCGTCGTGCCACCGGTAGATTGTCTCGCGCGTATTGGCAAAGGCCTGCTGGACCTCGGCCGGCGCGTTCTTCAAGGCCCGCACCATCGTCGGATCCGTCATGATGGCGATCACCACGTGCAGATCGGCAAGTGGCTGGCCGCCCAGGCCGTGGGTTGTATTGTCACGAACGAGCGAGACCACCTCGGCTTCCTGCGCCGGTGTCGGCTCAGCCGCCGGAGCCGCAGCCTGTTCCTGCGCTGCCGGCGCCTGTTGTTCGGTTGCGCTCTTTGTGGCGGACGTTTCCTGGGCCGGCGTTGCCGGCTCCTGTGCCCCAGGCTTTTGCTCGGTTTGAGTTCCTGCCGGACCTGCCTCCAGCGCAGGAGCCTGCTCCCTCGCTCCCTGGGTTGCAGCCGCCTCCCCCGGATTGGGCGTGGCAGGTTGCTCCTCGGGGGACGGCTGTTCCGTCGCGCCTTTTGTCGCAGTCGTTTCCTCCGCCTGGCGTCTTGTCGGTACCGCAGCCTCAGGGGTTGGCGCCGTCGGCTCGGTTCCGGCTGTCTTTGCAGCCGGACTGGTCGGTGCCGCCAGTGCCTTGAACTTCGCCATGGCGGTGGTGATTTGCTGGCCCTTCTGGCTTGTCCACTCCGTCACCGAAGCGTTGCCATGCATCGTCACTTCCTCGCCAAGCCATGAGCCGAGAACATTGCCGCCGGCCTCCTTGGCCGTGTTCTTCAGCGCTTCGACCAGGGTCTGCCCCTCGTAGACGTTTTTGAGAAAGTGATAGCTGACATACAGGGCCCAGGCCTTGGCCTTGCTCTCCATCCCCCACTGCTGGAACTTGGACGGATCCACGAGCTGGCCTTCGACCATGCCGGGAAGCGTGCCGAGATTCTCCCAAAGCCACGCATCCGCCGTCTCGCCCTCCTGGTATGCGTTGACCGCCGAGATGACAGCCCCCTTGAGCATGCCCGCGCCGGCCGCCCCGTAGGGACCGGTGAATGTTCCGATGGCCGCATTGAATGCCATGTCCCCGGCCCACTGGCTCCATTCCAGCACATCCGTGATCGCCCCGGCCCACGCCGCCTCGCTGGCATACCCCTGTTCGCCCTCGCCAAGCGTCAGCTGCGCGGCGGCGCTCCAGATCTTGCGCCGCAATTCGCGCAACCCGTCCGGTCCCAGCGTCATCTTTCGCCGGTCCAGCATCGCCTGCATCTTCGGATAATAGGTCGCGGGGACAAACTTGGTTATCACTTCCTGGCAGCGGTCCAGCTCCTCCTGCCAGTTCGGGCTGCCGGGGCCGTTGCCCGCGGTCGCGACACCGATTGTCACAATCGATGAGAAGGAAGCTTCGCTGCGGTCGTTGTAGCTGATCTTGAAATCGCACGGGACAATGCGCCCGTCTGCCGGCACCTCTTTTGGCAGGACCAGTCGCAGCACCCCCGCCGGATTGCCCGCTTGGCGCAGGCGGTCGAAATGGCAATCGAGTTTGCCCACTTCCAAAACGTTGGAACCCGTCGATCCCTTCAGTTCCAGGCAGGTCGCGCTCAAGGCCTTGAGCGTTTCCGCGTTCGCCGTCAGGTTCACGATCTTCTTTGTCTTCGGGTCCTTTCCGTACACTCGCACATCGATCTCCGTCGGAGCGCCTTTGCCGTCGCCGTTCACTACAAACAGGCCTGTTTCGGGATCCCGGCCAGTCGTCGACACAAACAGGCCCTCCTGCACCACGTTGACCTTGATATCCCGCTCAAGCGTCGCGTGGCCCTTCTGCTCGGCCGTGATCTTGAGAACCGCCTGCTCCCGGTTCGACCCGTCGTGCAGGGGATCCAGCCCAGCCTCCTTCAGGGTCAGCGTGGCCGTCTTTCCGTCCTTCGTCTTGATTTCCGCGAGCGCCACCTTCCGGCTATCCTTGTCGAATTCCGCGTGGAAGTCCCAGGGGTCCGGCCCCGCGTTGTCGATCCCCACCGACACCTTTGCCGTCTCGCCCGACTGCGAGGTAAGCTCCACCACGTCCGGCTTCGCGTCGATGTCTGCGTCGGGCGCGATGGGAATGTCGAGCGATTGGGCGATATCCGTGCCGCTCTTCTGGGCATGGGCGGTCATGGTCACGCTTGCCGGCGGCTTGACGTAGCCCCCGCGCGCCGCGTCCGGATTGGACGCTTGCACCTGGGTCACCATCCAGCCGTCGCGCACCTCTGGCTTGTAGTTCAAGTCCATCCACCCTCTGTTCGGCCCGTCTGCTGTGAACGTGATCCCGGCTGTCGCCGCATTGGCAGCAGCAGCATCCGAGGCGTCCTTCGGATTGACCCGCGCTCGGATCCAAATTCCGTCCTTGCCGTCGGCCTGGAGGTTTTCCTTGGGGCCGGGCTCCAGGGAGATTTCCAGAAGACTCTCGACGCTTCCTGGAATGCTGGGCGGGCCGACCCAATGGTAGGTGTATTCCGCCAGGTTCAGGGCAGCTCCCCCAAAATCGTCGTTCACTACGGTAACGACCAGGTCGGCATTCGCCCAGGAATACAGAGGAAAGGAACTGCTCACTATGCCCACCTCTCCAGGCGCTTTCAGCGAATTCGGAGTCTGCTCTTGAGCTGGTGTGAGAGGACTCTTGACCACCTCTTCCATCACGGCCGGATCCCGAATCGAGACGGATGTCGGTGTCTGGTTGGGATTGGGCAGCGAGCGGTACGTTGCGAAAAGGGCGGGGAGTTCCGCAGGGATGGTCAGATCGAAATCGTCGGCCTCGTTCTTATGGGGACGGGGCATATGGCCCGGGGGGTAATTGTAGACTGCAACGAGATAAATGCGGCCAAATGCAGTATCGAGCACCACGTGGCCCGAGTTGCCCATGAATCTGGCATCGTTGCCGCGGATCGTAGACCCCATGTGGAAATGGGCGCTTTTCCCAGGGATGAGGCCATCGGGGACGGACCAAGCCAGCGAGTCGCCATGTTGAATCTGCTGGGGATGGGCATCGTTTGAACGGGAGGTTTCATCGTAGCTCCATTGCGCGGCGGGCCCATCCCCTTGAAACTGGCCCCTCATCGTCTCTCCCGGGTGGAGAGCTTCATAATCGCGCCAATTGGTTTCGTATCTGCCCAAGTCAAAGGCCGGCATCTTAACCTTGATGAGTCTGTAGTATCCCCCTCGGGGCAGGGGTTCTCGTGTCTTAGGTGCACCCGTGGAGGTCGGTGCCGGCTGGGTGTTCGATGCAGCCAAGGGCGGAGGCTTTGAAGATTCCGGGGCGGCTGGGGCCGGGGGGGTGGCCGACTCCGGGGCCTGCTTTGCCTCCTTGTCCGCGGATGCTGTCGCGGGCGCCGAGGCCGGCACTTGGGGAACATTTCCGGAGGCCTGCGGGACGGGTTGCGCGGCCGTACCGCCTTCCCCGCTGGACTGCGAACCGTTGGCGGATGCCTGCCTGACGGCTGAATTCAAAACGCCGGCCAGACCCGCAATCCCGGACGCAGCAGCTGACTGGAAAATCGCAGCCGGCCGCATGGAGATCCGAGGCGTTTGGGCCGGGGTCGTTGCGGCTGCCGCCGACTGGGGCGGTCTAGCGGCGGCGGAGGCCCCGTCCGCCGCATTCTTTGCGACGACGGGGTTCTGAAGCCTGGCGAGGTGACTGGCCGCGTCCCTCTGCTTCGGATCGAGGGCCAGCACAATGCTGTACTCCTGCATGGCCTTTCCCTTCTCGCCGCGCGCCTCATAGATCATGGCCCTGTGCGTGAGGGCGTAGGTGTTCCTGGGGTCCAGCTTGATGACTGCCTCGTAGTCGCGAAGCGCCGAGCCCGTATCCTTCAATTGCTGCCAGGCAAAGCCGCGCCAGTTCAAGGCGACCACAAAGTCGGGCCGGATCTGGACCGCGCGGGTGGAATCGATGATGGCCGCATTGTAATCCTTGAGCGCTATCTCCACGGCTGCGCGGCGTTCGAATGCATTCGCCGATTGGGGCGCCAGTTCCGCAAATTTGTTAAAGTCTTCCAAAGCACCCTTGTTGTCCCCCTTGAGATACCGGAATGTTCCCCGGTAGTGCCTGGCATCGGAATTGTTGGGGGCCAGTTGCACGGCCTGGTCAAAGTCTGCGGCGGCCTCGGCCTTCCGTCCAAGGGAGTCCCGCGCCCGGGCCCGTTTGATCAGGCATGACGCATCGTCGGGCTTTGCGGCCAAGGCCCGGGTATAGGCCGCGTCGGCCTCGGCCATCTTACCGGCCTTGAATGCAGCGTCGCCGTCCTCCTTTGGTCCGGCCCAGGCGGGCAGAAGGCCCGAAAGCAGAACCGCGCACGCCCATCGCAACAAAGCGCATCCGTTAGAGACTGAATGTTGTTTCCAGTTCATGGTAACCACAAAGCTATGCCCCCGGCCTTGCCTGGTCCGATGACTGGCTCTTCCCGGCCTTTTCCCTAAGCGTCTGCACCGGCACGCCGTAATAGGCGCCGACGGCCATCGCGATGTAATCCGCAATGCCGGGGGTCCGAAGAGTGCCGCCCAGCCACCAGCGGCGCTTGTCAGCGGTCCTGACGGCTATCGCATAGTCGACGCTGCCCTGCCAGATCCCGGCCTTGTGCACCTGGCGCACGGCTTCGATCTCGGCCAGATTGTCCACAGGCCTGACCTTGCGCCCGGGCCACCAGACAGGGCCGTGCATGACCTCGATCCGTCCCGGACTTGCGGTGATGAATGTCGAATTGCGAATGCCGGCCAGCATCCAGTAGAGGAGGGCGAGGGTGGCCGGCCATACAAGCACACCCAGGACCGACGTTATCGTGCCGCTCGAAGTCGGATCGTGATGATCTCGCCACGTGAGCCTGCCGAAGAATCCCATGATGGCCGCGGCGAAAACGACGCCAGCGACATAACCCGGGTGATACCAGCGCCAGCCGATCACCAAGGACTCGCCCTCGACGCGCGTCGAGACGCCCTTCGGAGTGTCTGCACCACAATTCATGCAGCGCCTGCCTGGGTTCATGCGGGGATGGGGGAAAGGCGCTTCGCCGTTCGGGTATGGTTTTTATCGCATCTTGCCGCATGAATTACTCGGCATTTATTGGTCAACCTTGGTCACTTCTTGGTACCCTGCGCCGGGAATGTCACGCAAGGACCCCAGGCGCCTGCCAAAATCACAGCGGGGCGCCGGCCGGCCTCCGCCTGGCAATCTCTCCCTGCACCTCGCGCATGAGGATGCCCCAGGAGCCGTGGGCACCGCTCACGGCCCGCGCCAGAAAATCGTAGATCGGGTGGAGATCGGGCTGGCCGACTGAGCCGCCTACGGCGAACTGCTGGGTCAACGGGCGGAATCCGTCGGCTCCCGCCCGGTTCAGAAGCTTCATCCCGTTGAGGATCACGGCCAGATCCTGGCTGGCGGCAACGCTCGCCTGCACTGCGATCGGCTGCCGCAGCAAGTCGCGGGTCCGGGCGTTCGCGATCCGGCCGGTTGCGCTGAGGCGCAATTGCGGCGAATCCAGTTGAAACTCCTCCAGGCTGAGCCCTCCATCGGCGGCGAGCCGTCCGAAAGCCTCGCAACGGTCAAACGGCATGTCCGACATCTGCCGCACGAGCCGGCCCAGGGCGCGCAACTCGGGTGAGAGTGTGACCGCGCCCCCCAGGATGAGAAGGCTCGAGGCCATGTCGGCCTTGGGCAGAGTCAGCCGGACGGCTCCGTGGGTGGCGCTCATGGCAAAATCCCCCGTTGTGCGGCCTGCCAGTTCCTCGGGCCGTTCCGCATCGCTTGAAAGGGAGGCGACCACGCTAAGCCGTCCGTCGACCTTGGCCATCTCGCCTGGGAAGGCGAGAGCGACGGCCCTTTGCGCATCGAACTGGCGAACGCCGATGTGGGCGGCCATGCGATATGGCCCGACCGGGTCTGCAGGCGCGTATTTGACCGCCAGGTCGGCGGCCCAGTTTCCGTCGAGCATGTTCCCCGAGAGCTTCTGCAGGGCAAAGGTGTCATCGGTCAGCGTCCAGCCTCCGGTGAGGTGGTCGATCGAATACGGCGCGAAGGCAACGGTTTCGATGGCGAGATCGAACTTTCCGCGCAATCCGCCCCAGATCGGCCCCGTCGGGGCGGCCGCCGGAGGGGTTTCAGCCGCCGCGGGCGGAGCGCCGCCCTTTTGTCCCGGCGTTGGCGGCACGCCCGCCGAATTGGCCCCGGGCGCCTTTGGCGCAACGGGCCGCAGCCTTGCGGGACGGGCCGGTGAAAATGCGGCCGCAAACGCCCGGACCGCGTCCAGGTCGAGATACTTGCTCTCGAATTTCGAGGAGAAATCCAGCAGTTCGAGATTCTTCCGGTCGACCTTCAAAAGGAATGTGGCATCGCTCGGACGGGGTGTCGAATTCAGCGTCGCCTGCACGCGAAAACCGCCGACGCGCTCGGCCGGGTCGGCCCTGGCCCGCGCGACCCAGTCGAGATCCGGCGCCGGCCGGCCGTCGCGCCCGACCAGGCTGCTCAGCCGGCCGCGCACCTCAAGCACCTGCGTCTTCAACGGATCGTTCGAAATCTCCAGGTTCATGACGCCCTTGGCCGGAAGGCGCGCGTGCGCCAGGAGAGGCAGCCGGCCGATCGCGCCCAGATCGGCCCACATGGCCCCGGATGCCTTCCGAAGCTGCGCCGACTTTTCGTTTCCAGCTATCTCAAAGGCGGTCTCGAAGCGGTCGAGCATTTCGCCGCCGGCGTAGGCGATTCCATAGGTCAGGCTCATCCCGGCGGTGTAGTCGGCATGGAAGACGGGCAGCAGCACATAGGAAACGCCGAGGTCGAACGCGGTCCGGAAATTCAGAAGGCCCCGGTCGACGAGCGTGCGGCCGCGCCGCGTCAGCTTGAAATCCGCCACGGCGAGCGGATCCACGGAAACGAGGTGGAAATGCCCCGGTGATAGCTGCAGATCCATTGCCGTCGGCTGGAGCGTCCCTTCGACCGCCAAGCCGTTCGCCGCAAGGTAGGGATCGCACCAGGAGAGCGGGATGCGTCCGATGGTGAAGCGCAGGGGCCGGGGCGAACTGGCAAGCCAGCCGGCCTGGGGCGCCCGCTCGACGAGGACCGGGGCCTGGCTCTGTGCCGAGGCAAGTATAGAGCCGCCCGCGTCGGCGAGAGCGAATGCGAACCGGTCGAGCGTCGCCTTCGCCGCGGATTCCGCAGAGCCCCTCGCGGAGAAAGAAGCCTTCAACGGCCCAAAGGTTGCGGCGCTGTTTGGCAGTGCGGGCATGTCGAGCGCAAGCACCGCATCGCCCGTGGGCCGGTCCAAGGCGCCGTGCATGTCAAGGTTGAGCGAGCCTCGAAGCCGGTTTCCGCCCGCGTCCAGGCCGTCAATGTCCCCGAGGCGAAGCCAGCCCAGGCCGGGGCCGTAGGCGCCGCTGGGCGAGACGCTGAATTCGCCGCGGAAAAACTCCTGCCCGCCCACGCCAAACCGCAGGCCTGCCGCATGCCAGGGTGTCGTTGTCTTGAGGACGAGACCCAATCCCCTCTCATAGCGAAGGACCGATTCGCCGTCGCTCCAGGTGCCCTCCAGGGAGCGGCCGTGCGTCCAGCGCGATATCCAGGCCAGGGGAAGACCCTTGACGGAAAAATTCGCGAGATCGGTTGTATCGAGGGCGCCCGCCATGGCCGGGAGGCGCCCGGCCTCGAACGAAAAGGGATGCGCCAGACTCAGCGCGACAAAGGGCGTCACCCTCGGAGCCGGGCGAAGCGCAAACTCCAGCGCGCTGAGCGTCATTTCATTCCCGCTCCGGCTGGCGGCGCACCTTCCCGTGATCAGGAAAGGCAGCGGATGCTCCGGTCCGGACAGGAGGGTTGGAAACGCCCCGTCGAATCCCATCCTGAGGCCGGTCAGCCCGCCCTGCCAGGAAATGTCCGCTGCGAGCTTCACGGCCAGCGAGTCGCCCTTTTCGGTCTCCACGCGAAGATCGTCCGCAGCCACGCTCATGCCGGCCACCGTGAATCCGAGCCTCGGACTGGCGCGGATGCGAATCGGCAGGACGGGCGGCAGCGCGGCGCCGCTCAGTTGAACGGGCTCCAGGGTCAGTAGCCCGTCTGGCGACAGCAGGACCGCGCCAGGCCCCAGGCCGATCTTCCACGCCGCGTTCAACTCCCCGGGGCCCGCCAGAACGCCGGACGCCTTCAGCCAGGGATTGGCCCATGCGAGAGGCAGGTGCTCCAGCCTCAATTCGCCCACCGGCGCCGCGGGCTGCCTCCACGGCCAGAACGCCTCGGGGCCGGGCAATTCGATGCGGACGGACCCGGGCTGGCCCGGGGATTCGAGCGCGACGGCGCCGCCTGCAAGGGTCCAGGCCCGGCCATCGCCCTGAATCACCGCCTCAGCGTGGCAGCGGACGGACCCGACGGCGGCAAGCTGAGGCAGAAATCGCTCGAGATCGGTTGCGAGGATATCGGCCACGGCCCTGGCCTGCGTCTGCCGTGTGGCAAAATTCGCAGAGAGGTCGATCGTCGCCTCCGCCTTCGCATTGGGCGCGCGGGCGCCCTGCATGCGAACGACCGCGGCTGGCGCCATCCTGAGAGCAATGCGGCCGGTGAGCAGGGATGATCCCGAGCGTAAGCCTCCGTTGAATTCCAACCCTCCCTGGCCGCCAAAGCCGATCGACGCCCGATAGGCTTCGCCTTCCGGCGTGCCTGCAACAGACCCATCGTAGGTGCAGACAGGGGGCGCCTTTGGGTCTCCCGGGCCGGCAAGTTCGCCCCGAACCGAGAGGCTTTCGGGGGCTCCGGCGCGGTCCGCCGAAATCCGGATCGTTCCGCCGCTCCGCCAGGGCCCGGAGGCCGCCGTCCCTGGGGAGCTTGTTTCAATCGAATAGTTCAGCGCGCCCTCCGAGCCGGGCGCCACTCCCCCTCCCTTGATCTGCCATGAACAAACCGCCAGGGTTTCCGCCCCGCGCAAAAGGTTGAGCCGTCCGCTCAGGTCCACAGCCCCGATCGAGGCGGGCAGGTGAAATGACTTGAGCAGCCCGTCAAAGACTTCCTGCGGAGCGGGCGCCGCGCTGCGGGGAGGGGCAGCGGCATCCCGGGAAGGGATCCCGGCGTTCGATGAGGCGACCGCGATCGCTTCTCCTTGCGCCGCGGCGCCGGCGAAATCGTAGAAGCAGTCGAGATTCCGCCCCACGCACTCGGTCACAACAACCCGGCCTCGCGCCAGCCGCGACGGCATGATCCGGACAGACAGGTTACCCGCTTCCACCCGGAATCCGTTGCGCTCAAATTGCAAGCCCTCCAGGGACATGCCGGTCGGGCCCGCGCTGAACCGGCCTATAGAAACCTGCCCGGCACCGGAGGAAACGAGGGCCTTCCGAAGCAACGACCGCTGGACGGCGGGAATGAAAAGCGACCCGATTGCGAGAACGAGCGCCGACCCGATTCCGGCGGCAACGGCAATTGCACGGCTGTGCGGGAGGCGATCCGGCCCCAGGCGAATCATGCCAAAAAACTCGGATGCCCCAGTGTTGCATGCGAGCACAATTTTATCTTCACTGCCCTTGTCGCGCAATGGGCGGGGCACACCGCTGCGCAATCGCGCGCCCTTGAATGATCACTCTCACAGAAGCTCAAAAAAACGTCCGCGAGTCGCTTGACGGCTTTCCGCCACGGATCACCGCAGCCTATCTCGCCTTTGCCGAGACCGGGGATCCGGCCAGCCTGAATCTCGTGGCCATGGGCGTCCTCCAGTTCTACCTCGCCAAGAAGCCCGACAAGCCGCTCGACGAGCTTCCCGGCACGACCAGACTCGTCGACGACCTCGGATGCGACTCCCTGACCATGATGGACACCGTTTTCATGGTGGAGACCCTGTTCAACATCAAGATCGAGGATGACGAGCTGCCCAAGATCGCCACCCTCGACGACCTGCGCGCGCAACTGCGCCGCCGCGTCGCCGGCGGAGCCGGGCCCGCGAAGTGAGCGGAGCCCTCATGGCCGCCCCGCGGGTAGTCGTCTCGGGACTCGGATTCGTCACCAGCATCGGCAACGACCGCGCGTCGGTCGAGGCCAGCCTGCGCGGGCTGCGCTCGGGAATTGAATCGTACGAGTTCATTCCCGGCGCCGACCTTCCGGTCAAGGTTGCCGGCACGATCAAGGGTTTCGACACCTCCTCCATCCAATGGGCCGGATGGAGCTGGCCTGAGGGTTACTCCTTCAGCCGCGACACCCTGCGGGGCATGCCGCCGCACGGGCTCTATGCGCTCTGCGCGACGGAGCAGGCCGTCTCGGACGCGCGCCTGACAACGGCCGAACTCACGGCGGAGGACACGGGGCTGTTCTGCGCCTCGGCCGGATCGCCGCGCCTCATGCGGCACTTCCTCAACCAGATCCACGATTCGCGCGGGGCGCGCGTTTCGCCGATGGGCGTCGTAAGCACGATCGCCGGGGCGCTCAATTTCAACCTCGCCGCGCACCTTGGAATCCGGGGAGCAGTGGCCGGGTTCGTGTCGGCGTGCGCCTCCACGACCCAGGCGATTGGATACGCGTTTGACGAGATCTCGCTTGGCAGGCTCAAGCGCCTCCTGATCGTCGGCGGCGAGGACATGACCATGGAATCGATCTTCCCGTTCCACGGCATGCGCGCCCTGTCGCGAAATCCCGACCCGGACCGGGCCTCGAGGCCGTTCGACCGCGCCCGGGACGGATTCGTCGGCACCGGCGGCTCGGTCGCCCTCGTCCTTGAGGAATCCGGGTCGGCCCGCGCCAGGAAGGCGCCGATCTACGCCGAATTGGCGGGATGGGGCCAGTCCGGCGACGGATACAATGTGGCCAATTCCGACCCCGAGGGCCGCGGCCTTGCCGCCGCCATGGCGCGCGCAATGGCGTCGGCGGGAACGAAGCCCTCCGAAATCGACTATGTGAATGCCCACGCCACGTCCACCCCGGCGGGGGACGCTTCGGAGGCGCTGGCTCTGCGTTCGGTGTTCACCTCGGCCGGGGCGCACCCTTGCATTAGCAGCACGAAGGCCCTGACGGGGCACAGCCTTTCCTGTTCGGGCGTCATGGAGACGGCATTTTGCGCCAT
>Ga0302320_10019302_pt1 | contig 13692 bp, 12 predicted proteins | sample Bog_T0_3_FD_202130 | JGI IMG/M metagenome (GOLD analysis project Ga0302320, IMG submission 202130) | Peat permafrost microbial communities from Stordalen Mire near Abisko, Sweden - Bog_T0_3 | ecosystem: Environmental > Terrestrial > Soil > Wetlands > Peat | place: Sweden: Abisko, Stordalen Mire... | reverse complement strand
GCAACGAACGCGATCACTTCGGCGGGCCTGCATTTCGAATTCTTGCGTAAGTCGGTCATCATCATAAAGGATGCACCCGTCATCGGTCACGGCACGGGCTCCATCGCCGAGCAGTTTCGCCGCGCCGCGGCAGGAGAATCTGGCGCCGAAGGCGTCGCTTCGGTCAATCCCCACAATCAGATCTTGGCCGTGGCGATCCAGATCGGCTCCATAGGCGCGATCGTGTTGGCGGCAATGTGGGCGGCCCATTTATTGCTATTTCGCGGCGGAGGCGCCGTAGCTTGGGTTGGTATGGTCGTCGTCATCGAAAATGTGGTGTCATCCGCAACGAACTCGCATCTGTTCGATTTTACTCAGGGGTGGTTATATGTCTTCGGTGTCGGCGTCGCGGGCGGCATGGTTTTGAAGCAGCGCGCAGGCGATGTTCGGGTGCCGCGAGACGCTACGTCATAAGGCAGATTTGGATGCGCCGCCAGCCGGTCGCTTGCCGCGCGCGAAGGTGACGAGGAGCCACGCCACCAGTAAGGTGCCGCCGAATAGCGCGGCGATATTAACAAACACTCCTGGCACGATCACGGTGGCAACCGCGAGGCCACAAAGCGCGAGATTGGTTAGAAAGACTCGCGCCACCACCTCGATCGCGGAGAAACCTCCGTCCACAGCACGCTGGTAGAAATGCGACCGGTGCGCTTCCCAAACACGCTCAGCCTGAAAAAGGCGGCGCAATAGCGTAATCGTGCTGTCAGCAACGTAATACAACGGCAGCAAGACTGCCGCCGCGCGGCCGCCACTGCCGGCCAAAAGAACGAGCAGCCATCCGAGAACGAGTCCGACGGGCAGACTCCCTACATCGCCGAGGAACAGCTTTGCCACCGGGCGGTTGAAAAAGCCGAACCCAATCATGGCGCCGCACAGCGCGAGACTTACGACCACTGCTTGCGGCGGCAATAGACCAAGCAATCCAATTGCGGCGATGGTAGCGGTGAGCGGAACAATCTCAGCGACTGTAATCCAATCAAGACCGTCCATGAAATTCACTAGGTTTACGAACCACACCCCGCCGACAACAAGCAAGCTGCGCTCAATCCACCCCGGAATTATGGGTAATACGCGCAAATCCGTCGGTAATGCATAGATCACCGCACCAACCGCCAAGATTTGCAGCAACAGCCGCGGCGCGACGGCTACCGGACGGACGTCGTCCAGAGCGCCCATGCTCGCGATCACTAGGACGGCAGTAAGCAGCGTAGTCAGTTGCGGAGATAGTCCGGCCGCGGGCACAAAAAAAAACGAAATGGCAACGGTTGCGGCTGTTGCTGCCGTGACGACAGCGATTCCACCGCCTTGCGGTGTCGGCACTTTGTGCGCCGAACGGGCACCTGGCATCGCCAGCGCGTAGCGTTTCAGCAAAGGCCGCAAGACAACGATCACTAAAGTTGTCACAATCGCCGCGCCGACAAGAGTCACAGCGGCGATTGGCAACCAGTAGATTTCGCCAATTGTCGGCTTCACTCGGTTAGCCTTCGGTCAACTCGTTAAGCGCTATCGTAGAATTTTGGGCCGATTGGGTTTAACAGAAAGAATATTCGTAAAACAGACCAATTCGTCGGAGTTGGTCCACCATGGAAAATTTCACATCGTTTCGTCACCGCTTTGCCGACAGGCGTCAAGCAAATCAATGCTGGACCGCGGTAGGTTCGGAATATATAGCAGCCAAGGCGCGCTCGAAGTCGGCAACATGTCGCGGTAAATGGCCCAAAACCAAGTCCATAGCGCAAGCGATCCGCAGAAGGCCATGTCGCAGAAGACCATGTCACTGTCGGTCATCTTGCCTAATTACAATCACGGCGACCTGATCGTGCGGGCATTGCTGGCACTGCTCAATCAGACACCCGCAGCTCACGAAATTATCGTCGTTGATGATGGCTCGACCGACAACAGCGTCGCAGCAATTGAGGCGATGCAGCGTCGCTATCCTTCAATCCGGCTCATCAATAATGGAGCAAATCTTGGTATCGTCGCCTCAGTCAAGGCCGCGCTCAGCGTCGCAACTGGCGAATATTTACTGTTTGCGGCTTCCGACGATTTCGTACTTCCGGGCCTATTTGGTCATGGGCTCGCAGCGCTGCAAGCTTATCCGCAAGCGGCTTATTTCTGCGCTGGTGTTGCGTTGCTCGATACGCATAATCGGTTAATTGGACTGCGACCGGTTACGGTGCCCCGATGTGGTCGCGGCTACGTGTCGCCTACGGATGTCAGGCAAGCGATACGAGAAACCGATTTTTGGGTGTTGGGAACAGCCACGATTTATCGACGCCAGTTTTTGGAGGCGATGGGATATTTTGACGCGAGCTTGGGATCGCTGGGGGATGTCTTGGCCAATAGGCTGTTGGCCTTCAACCATGGCTTCTATTTCGACCCGGCAGTACTGGCGGCTTACAACAAGGATCCGTTGAGCTTTTCCGCGCGTAACGCCTTGTCGGTCGATGAAAGCCTCCGGCAGCTCGATGCGGCGGCATTGTGGATTGCCAAGAACCTGCCGGAAGACGTTCGCGACGAGCACGGGCGGGTGTTCGACCGCCGTATGCGATTTGGCTTGGCGCGGTTGTGGTTCATTTGGCGCAAAGGGCAGCTCAACGCGGATGCGATAGCCGACATCTTGAATTTCGGTGCGTTCGACCGAGCCGTCTTGCGAGTGATCGCGTGCATGCCGTTCGGCTCAAGCTATCTAGGACTGGGTTGGATGACGCTTCGCATGCCGCCCTTCAGCGTTGCGGCAATGGTCCGGGCTTGGTGGCGGACCCAGCGTTTCTGGTGGATCGAAAAGGGTGCGGTCCAGCGCAAAATAAGGGATGTGATTTTGGCGGCTTCCCAATCCCAACTCGACCCAGATCGATAAGGCCGATCGGCCTGCCGAGTTCGGCCATTTTTTTAAAATTGATCAAATATATCAATAGCTTATATACCTGTTCATTCAGTGAACGTAGCCCTTGACGTTCATGACATGAACGCGATAGCGAAGGCCCTGGTAAGGGGGACCTGATGCTTGAGGCAGCCGAGAGTAACAAGACCGAGGACACGCGCATTTTGCTCGATCTGCTGAATTCGGTTGAGCGCGATGGCGGTCAATCGCAGCGGCGGCTTGCCTCGGAACTCGGCATCGCCCTCGGCCTCGTCAATGCTTACCTGCGGCGCTGCGTCAAGAAGGGACTATTGAAGGTCACGGAAGTCCCCACGCGGCGTTATATGTATTACCTCACGCCACAGGGTTTTGCCGCCAAATCCCGCTTGACAGTTGAATATCTATCGGTGTCTTTCGGCTTCTTTCGACGCGCCAAGGCTGAGTGCGGTCTTCAGTTTGAAACGGCCGTCGAGCGGGGCTACCGGCGGGTAGTGTTTGCCGGCATATCCGATCTCGCGGAAATTGCGATGATTTGCGCCGTCGACACCGGCGTGAATGTCGTTGGGATAGTTGACGATGCGGCAACGGTAACGACATTCGTCGGATTGCAGGTTTCGTCGTCTTTTGAAGCTGTAGCGGGGATCTGCGAGGCCGTCCTAGTTACCGATCTGCAAAGAGCGGCCGAACTAAAAGATCGGGCCGGCGCGATATTTGGTCCGGATCGCGTGCTCACACCGAATTTGATACTGCCCCCGCGGCGCGTGCCAGCCGACAAGATGGTGGGCCTTTCATGACCGAACGGCTCGCAACCGAATCGTCATGGCACGTCGTTCAGGTCCATGTCCGCGCCGAATCTAAGGCGCAGGCGCATCTCTCCCGACAATGCTTCGAAACTTATTTGCCGCGCCACCTCAAGCGGCGCCGACACGCCCGCCGTACCGACACGGTCGCCGCGCCGCTTTTCCCGTCTTATTTGTTCGTAAGATTCAATCCTTTGATCCACCGATGGCGATCGATACATTCGACGATCGGAGTGGTGCGTTTGGTGTGCAATGGCGACGCCCCCGCCATACTGGACCAGGCGGTCATCGACGGCCTGAAAAGCCGTGAGAACGAACAAGGCTTTATTCAGCTAGATCGCCAGCCGCAATTTGCGCCTCGCGACAAGGTTCGCGTATGCGAAGGCGCACTCTATGATTGTCTCGGCCTTTTCGAGGGCATGAGCGATCGAGATCGCGTTGTCATTCTTCTCGACATACTCGGCCGCAAGGTGCGAGTCGTTCTGGACGAGGGATTTATCGTCGCGGCGTGAGCCGAGGCCAGAATTAGCCGATATGTCGGGGACACTTGATTCACCCGAAGTGCGGTAGCGTGGAAAAACGGTCGGAAGCTGACGATTCAAATGTTGACAAGAGTTCGCCAACGCATCGTTTACTGGCTCTAGTTTCCCGGAGACAATAGTGGCTCAGATTACGCTCGAAAATGTTACTGCCGATTTTCCGATATACGGAAATCAACCCAGTTTTCGCAATGCATTGATCGGTCGTGTCGTGGGCGGCGTTTTGCGCCGGCAAAGCCTCACCAGCAAGCGCGTCGTCGTGCGCGCGCTCGAAAATATTTCGCTAACCGTGCATCATGGCGATCAGCTTGGAATCGTCGGTCACAACGGCGCCGGTAAGTCCACGATGTTGCGCATATTCGCCGGCATCTATCAACCGAGCCAGGGAACGGTCAACATTGAAGGCCGCGTATCGCCTCTGTTTTCCACGTCGCCGGGGCTCGACCTCGACGACACCGGCTACGAAAACATCATGACCTGCGGCCTGCTGCTCGGCATGAGTCGCGACGAGATCGAAAGAAAGATGCCGGAAATAGAAGCCTTCAGCGAATTGAGTGATTATCTCTCGTTGCCAGCGCGGACCTACTCGACAGGGATGCTGGTGCGACTGGGCTTTGCCATCGCCACGGCCATTGACCCGGAAATCTTGCTACTCGACGAGGAACTCGGTGCCGGCGATGCGCGCTTCGCCATGAGGGCGGCCAAACGGGTCGAGGCTTTGATCGAGCGATCAAGCATTGTCGTGCTCGCCTCCCAATCGCAAGAGCTAATCAGCCGGATCTGCAATCGGACCATTTTGCTGGATCATGGCCGCCTGATCGCCGACGGTCCGACCAAGGACGTTCTCGAAATTCACAGCCGAATGAACAAGGACGGAATGCAGAGTGTCACCTCTCCTGATGAGACTTCGGAACAGCCCGATCAAACTCCGCCGTTAGCTGCGAACGCATAAGGAGCGAATGCCCCATGGCTATTGTCAAAAACGTAAAGATATTCGCCGATGGCGCCGACTTGGACAGCATCCTGGCGCTTTATAAGAACCCACTGATCAAGGGATTCACCACCAATCCGACTTTGATGCGCAAGGCGGGCATCGACGATTACGAAGCTTTTGCTCGAAAGCTCACTGCCGCGATTACCGACCGGCCGCTCTCATTTGAGGTATTTGCCGACGAATTCGACGAGATGATCGCCCAGGGACGCGTCATCGCCTCCTGGGGTTCGAACGTCAACGTCAAGATACCGATTACAACCACCCGGGGTGCATTCACGGGGCCGGTCATTCGCGCGCTTGCCGAAGCCGGCGTAGTCGTCAACGTCACCGCTATCACGACCGAACAGCAGGTCGCGCGCGTAGCCGAATGTCTGGCACCAAATGTCGCGGCCATCGTCTCGGTGTTTGCCGGCCGGGTGGCCGATACCGGCCGCGATCCGGTTCCGCTGATGCGGGCCTGCCTGACAGCGCTTGCCAATCGCCCGAAGGCAGAACTGCTGTGGGCTAGCCCGCGCGAGCTTCTCAATATCTTCCAAGCCGACGAGATTGGCTGTCATATCATTACGGTCAGTCACGATGTCCTTGCCAAGCTTTCGTTGGTCGGCAAAGACCTCGACGAATATTCACTTGAGACCGTGAAGATGTTCCATCGCGACGCCAGCGCAGCCGGCTTTACCATTGCGACGACAGCGCGCAGCGCGGCATCCTGACCAGGTGCGCTCGTGCGGCCAAAACAACTGAGGACGATGAAATGGCAAATAAGTTTTCGCGCGTATTTGTAACCGGAGGAGCCGGCTATATCGGTTCCGTTCTCATCCCGCTGCTGCTCGACCGCGGCTATAAGGTGACGAGCTACGATATTTCCTATTACGGGGACAATTTTCTGCCAAAGAGCAATCCGCACCTGCGGGTGATTCAGGGCGATATTCGCGACACAGCAAAACTCGCCGAGGCAGTCGCCGGACATGACGCGTTTGTCAGTCTTGCCTGCATCTCCAATGACGCGAGCTTCGAGCTCGACGAAAATCTCTCGACTTCGGTCAACCTCGACGCATTCGAGCCAATGGTTGTTGCTGCCAAAAAAGCTGGCGTTAAACGCTTCGTCTTTGCGTCATCGAGTTCGGTTTACGGTGTATCCGACCAGCCGAATGTGACTGAAGACCATCCGCTTGTGCCGTTGACCCTGTACAACAAGTACAAAGGCATGTGCGAGCCGCTGTTGTTTAAGCACACTGATCGGAGCTTTGTCGGCGTCGTATTCCGCCCGGCGACAGTGTGCGGCTACGCCCCGCGGCAGCGGTTCGACCTCAGCGTCAACATCCTCACCAATCACGCCATCAACAGCGGCAAAATCACAGTCTTTGGTGGCGAGCAACTGCGGCCCAACCTGCACATCCTCGATTACTGCGACGCCGTACAAGTGCTGCTCGACGCGCCCGACGAGAAAATCGCAAACGAAATCTTCAATGTGGGCTACCAAAACATGTCGATTATGGACATTGCCTTGTTAGTCAAACGCATCGTCCAGGAGGAATTTCCCGAAAAGGGCGAAATTGGCATCGCGACCACGCCCAGTGACGATAAACGCTCCTATCACATCAATTCCGACAAAGTCCTTCGTGTTCTAGGCTACGCGCCCAAGCGCACGATCGAGGAAGCGGTGCGCGACCTTTGCCACGCCTTCAAAGACGGAAGGCTGCCGAACTCGATGGCAGACGACATCTATTACAATGTTCGCCGAATGAAGCGACTTCAGGCTGCCTAATCGAGTATGATGAGCGAACACGATGAGTGAGCGTATCAGCGTCGTCACCGGCGGCGCCGGCTTTATCGGCAGCCATATGGTCGACCTGTTGCTCGCGCGCGGTTATCGCGTGCGAGTGATCGACAATCTTGTCGGCGGCCGCGAGGCCAATCTCGCTCATCACGGCAATAATCCCAGACTGTCGTTTGAACAGCGCGACATTCTTCGGCTCGAGGCCGGCGACGCGCTGTTCAAGGACGCGGCTTTCGTGTTCCATTTTGCCGGCATCGGCGACATCGTCCCTTCGATCGAGCGGCCGACCGATTATATGGACACTAACGCTCAGGGCACCGTGCGTGTACTGGAATGCGCCCGCGCGGCGACGGTGCAGAAATTCGTCTACGCGGCCTCATCGTCCTGCTATGGACTTGCCGCCGTACCAACGCGCGAGGACCATCCGATCGCGCCGGAGCATCCTTATGGCCTGAGTAAATATCACGGTGAGGCCGCGGTGCTGCATTGGCACCGGGTTTACCGGATGCCGGCGAATTCTATCCGGATATTCAACGCCTACGGGCCGCGAGTACGCACAACGGGTGCCTATGGCGCCGTGTTTGGGGTTTTTTTCAAGCAGAAGCTTTCCGGCAAGCCGTTCACGGTGATCGGCGACGGCACACAGCGCCGAGATTTCCTTTTTGTAACCGACGTCGCTATGGCTTTTCTCGCCGCCGCCGAAAGCAGATTCGCCGGAGGAATCTGGAATCTCGGCGCCGGCAATCCGCAGAGCGTGAACCGGCTCGTCGAACTGTTGGGCGGCCCGGTGGTGTACATTCCCAAGCGGCCCGGCGAACCAGACTGCACCTGGGCTGATATTGCCAAAATTCAGCGCGACCTCGGCTGGAAGCCAGACGTACCCTTCGATCAAGGCGTCCGACGCATGATGGAGGATATCGAGCTATGGCGCGATGCGCCGCTGTGGGATCCGCAATCAATCGCGGTCGCCACCAAAACATGGTTCGAGTATCTGGGGCGGGAGGCCTAACGTCATGGAATCGCTCGGCAGCCGCTACAGGCATAAGATCCGGACAGCGGCCGAGATCGCGGCGCTGGTCGGCGAGATGCCGCGCAAGCGCAAGGTTATCATGTGCCACGGCGTATTCGACGTGGTGCATCCGGGACATTTGCGACATTTGCTCTACGCTAAGAGCAAAGCCGACATTCTGGTCGCCAGCCTGACCGCCGACCGGCACATTTCGAAGGGTCGCTACCGGCCGCATGTGCCGCAGGATTTGCGCGCGATCAATCTCGCCGCGTTCGAAATCGTCGATTACGTTATCATCGATCCCGAGCCGACTCCGCTGAAGAATATCGCGCTGATCAAGCCGGACATATTCGCTAAAGGTTACGAATACCAGGCGAGCGGTTTGCCGTTGAAGACTCAGGACGAACTGGACTTGATCCGCAGTTATGGCGGCGAGATCATTTTCACGCCCGGCGATTTTGTATTCTCATCCAGCCAATTGATTGAAGCCTCGCCTCCGTCGTTGCGAATTGAAAAGCTGATGACGCTGATGGAGAGCGCCGACATCACCTTTGACAAATTACGGCGCGTACTCGACTCGCTCGGCGGCCGGCGGGTACATGTCGTAGGCGACATCATTGTCGATACTTTTACTTATGCCAGCATGATTGGCGGCCAGACCAAGACGCCGACTATCAGCGTCCTGTTCGAGCATAAGACCGACTATATCGGCGGCGCCGGCGTTGTCGCCGAACATCTGCGCGCCGCCGGGGCCGATGTCGTGTTCTCGACCGTTCTCGGCGAAGACGCGCTCAAGGATTTCGTACTCGAGGGCTTGAGCAAATCCGGCGTCGAGTGCCGGCCCGTCATCGACAAGACGCGGCCGACGACCAACAAAAATGCGATTATCGCGGGCGGCTACCGGCTGCTCAAAGTCGACACGCTCGACAACCGCTCGATTTCCGATGAGATCGTGCTCAACCTCGCCAAGTCGATTGCCACGCAAAAAGCGGAGGCGCTGGTGTTCAGCGATTTCCGGCACGGCATTTTCAACCGCCGCACCATACCGACGCTGAAAGATGCGATCCCCGAGCACATGTACAAAGTAGCAGACAGCCAGGTCGCTAGCCGCTGGGGCAACATTACCGATTTCCGCGGCTTCGATCTGATCACGCCAAACGAGCGCGAGGCGCGGTTCGCACTCGGCGACCAGGATTCCGGCATCCGGCCGCTGGCTGCGGAGGTTTTCGACGCAGCGCAATGCAAGACACTTATCCTCAAGCTTGGCGATAAAGGCGTGCTGACGTGCCGCCATGGGGATCACCAGGCGCTCGATTCATTTTTTGTCATCGACAGCTTTGTCGATCGGCTGGTCGACGGCGTCGGCGCCGGCGATGCCCTTCTCGCCTACGCAACGCTGTCTATGTTGGCCAGTAAGTGCGAATTCACCGCGACGATTATCGGCACCATGGCCGCGGCCTGCGAGTGCGAAAAGGACGGAAACATTCCGATCAATATCGAAGACGTTCATCACAAGCTCGACGCCATTGAGCGCGAAGTGAAGTTCGATTAGCAGCGCTATGCGGGTAGTTGTTGTCGGGCTCGGCGTCCAAGGCCACAAGCGGCGGCGTTTCGCGGGAAGCGATTTCGTCTGTTCTGTCGATGTCCGCAATGCGGAGGCAGAATTCCGCAATGTGCGCGAAGTCGCGCTCGACACCTTCGATGCCGCGCTGCTGTGCACCCCCGACGCTGCAAAAATCGACCTGCTCGACTATCTCGTGGACCACGGCAAGCACGTGCTGGTCGAAAAGCCGCTCGTGGCCGAGGACTCAGCCGCGCTGGTGCGTCTCGAGCAGAATGCGAAGAAGCGGGGCGTCGTGATCTACACCGCCTATAATCACCGCTTCGAACCGCATTTCATCCGCATGCGTGACCTCGTGGCGTCGGGCGTGCTCGGGCGCATCTATCGCTGTCGCATGTTCTACGGCAACGGCACGGCGCGGCTTGTGCGCGAATCGGATTGGCGCGATCAGGGAGTCGGCGTACTCGATGACCTTGGTTCGCATGTGCTCGACACGGCACGGTTCTGGTTCGGCGATATTGGTGACGACTTTTCGATCGTCTCGGCCGATCGTTTCGAGAACCGTAGTCCGGACCACATTGTCTTCGCCTCGCCACGCGGCCGGCCGAGGCTCGAATTCGAAATGACCATGCTGAGCTGGCGCAATCATTTCACCTGCGACGTGTTTGCCGAGAATGGCAGCGCGCACATTAGTTCGCTGTGCAAATGGGGTCCGACCGAATTTACCCATCGTGTGCGGGTAATGCCAAGCGGCCGGCCACCGGAACAATCGGTGACACTGGTGCAAGATGACCCTACCTGGACGCTGGAATACGAACATTTCAAAACATTGTGTCACGAGCGCCGGCTAACCAACCTGTCGAACGATATCTGGCTCAACAAAGTGCTAAGCGGGCTCGGCGAGCAAGTCGCTAAAATGGCAGGCGCGTGACCAAGCCGGTCATCGGCTACGCCGGGATGACCCATCTCGGTCTGGTTTCAGCGAGCGCCGCGGCGGCGCAGGGCTTTCGCACCATCGCGTTCGACGCCGACGCGGCACTGATTGGCCGTCTGCAACGCGCCGATCTACCAATTAGCGAGCCTGGCCTGCTGGATTTGATTGAACGGAGCCAACGCAATCTCGTTTTTGTCGCCGACGTTGCTGCGCTTGGCGAATGCGACGTCATCTATGTCGCCGTCGATGTTCCCACTGATGACGAGGGCCGAAGCGACCTTGAGCCTATCAGGGCCATGGTCGAACGGGTTTGGACCAAGCTCGCCAACACGGCGCTGTTGGTGGTCCTATCGCAGGTGCCGCCAGGTTATACTCGCGCACTGCCTGTGCCGGCCCATCGGCTTTACTACCAAGTCGAGACGCTGGTGTTCGGACGCGCGGTAGAGCGCGCCACCAAGCCTGAACGCTTCATTATCGGTTGCGCCGATCCGACCTTGCCACTCGCGCCAAGTCTGAAAAGCTTTCTCGATCCATTTGCCTGCCCAATCTTGCCGATGGTTTATGAGAGCGCGGAGCTTGCCAAGATCAGCATCAATTTCTGCTTGGTCGCCTCGATCACCGTCGCCAATACGCTCGCCGAGATTTGCGAGCATGTTGGCGCCGACTGGTCCGATATCGCGCCGGCGCTGAAGCTCGACAAGCGGATTGGGCCAGGAGCCTATCTGAGTCCGGGACTCGGCATTGCCGGCGGTAATCTAGAGCGGGACCTGCGCACCATCGTGCAAATCGGCGAGGCTAATAATACCGACATCGGCGTCGTTAAAGCCTGGCTAACGAACTCGGTGCACCGCAAGGACTGGTCTTGGGAAGTTTTGCGGGATCGGGTGTTGCCCGATCCCGCGTCGAAAGCCCATCCCATGACCCAGATCGCAGTGCTCGGATTGGCCTACAAAGAGAACACGAACTCCACCAAAAACTCGCCGTCGCTGCGGCTACTGGAGCATTTGGGCGGAATGTCGGTCAAAGTTCACGATCCGGTGGTGTCCGCCACAGTGGTTCCGTGGACGACGGCCGCGCCGACCCCCCTGGCGGCCGCAGAAGGCGCGGACGTGCTAGTGATCGCAACGCCGTGGCCGCAATATCGAGATCTTAAGCCTGCCGATCTTGTCCGCGTTATGAGAGGCCGCGCTGTGCTCGATCCGTATCGCGTTCTCGATGGCCGCGCTTGCGCGGCGGCGGGTCTTACCTATCACACACTTGGCAGGCCGCCGCTGGCGCCGGCTGCCTGATCGATATGGTAAATCATCGCATTCCGACAAGTTCGAGCAAGGAGACCGTCGCCGGCATTCAAGTGCTGCGCGCCTTCGCCGTGCTCGTGGTCACGATCTGCCACGCGCAGTTTGAGGCCTCGCGTATCGGCGACTTGCCAGGGGCTATGCCAAGCGCCACGGTGACAGGTTTGGCGGCGTTCGGTGTGCAGCTTTTCTTTGTCATTTCTGGCTTCGTCATGGTCTACGCGACCGAGCCGCTATTCGGAACCCGGCCCGGTCCATTCGTATTCCTGGAACGCCGACTGGCCCGCATCGTTCCACTTTATTGGATCGTCACTACGTTCTATTTGGCGCTCACGCTGCTGTTTACGAAATTCGACAAAGCGTATCCCGCAAGCTTCGTGATTGCATCCTATCTGTTCATTCCAGCGGCGCGGCCCGACGGAATAATCGAGCCATTGGTCGGGCAAGGTTGGTCACTGAACTTTGAAATGTTGTTCTATGTTGTATTTGCGGTGACCGTCTTTTGGTCGCGGCGGATGTCGGCGACGATCGTGACGGTGATTCTCCTCGGTTCCGTGGCCATCGGCGAGGTGTTCCGCTCACAGTTGCCGTTTGTTGTCATGGTCTGGACTTCGCCGATTCTACTCTACTTTGTGTTCGGAATTTGGATCGGTCTTGTCTATCGCCAGGGATGGCGCTTAACGCCGGTTCAAGGATTGACGCTGATCGCCTGCGGCTGCGTTTTGCTGGGTGTCGAGTTCTATTGGGCGCCGCAATCGTTTTTCGCCGGCCTCGCCGTATGGTGCATTCCGCCGCTCTTTGTAGTCGGCGCGTCGCTGCCGAGGCTCTCGCTCAAGGGACCGTTCTGGTCGGCCGTGATGGTGATAGGAGCGGCCTCTTACGCGCTCTATCTGTTCCACGCCGTTCCCATACGGACGTTGTTTTTCTTCGCGCGATGGACCGGGCTTGATATCGGCCGCGCTCCGCTGGCATATGTCTCAGTCTCGGTCATAATCGCTATCGCGCTGGCGATCGCAATCCACTATCTGATCGAGCGTCCGCTCCTGAAGGCCCTGCGCTGGCGCGGTCCCGAGAAAACTCGCCAGCCATATGTCGACGGCTTTGACAAATCCGCGGTCATTTCAACGCCGGACCTTTTGGCGCGCAGTGTGGAGGAGCGCGCGTAGCTATTCACATGTTGAGCCATCGCAATCTTGTGCCCACCTCCCCGGCCCGTACAACCGTTCTTGGTTCAGGCGGGTTTATCGGCGGCGCTATCTTACGCAAAATAGAAGCGTCGGGCGCTGCAGCCGTGGGTCTCGGGCGCAAGGAGATCGATCTGCTCGCCGACGGCTCCGACGATCGGCTCGCGGCGATGTTGCACCCAGACGATGCGCTGGTGGTCGTTTCGGCGCGGGCGCCCTGCAAGACGCCAGCCATGATGCTGGAGAATATCCGCATGATGGCGTCGGTCTGCGAAGCCTTGGCAAAACGAGCCGTCGCGCATCTCATTTACGTGAGTTCGGACGCCGTCTATGCCGATGGGCCGTTGCCGCTCACCGAAGCCTCGCCGGCGGCGCCGACGAGCTTACACGGAGCCATGCATCTCGCGCGCGAACAAATGCTGCTCGCCACGTCCGGCGCAACGCCCCTCGCAATCGTGCGGCCGACCCTCGTCTACGGCGCTGACGACCCGCATAACGGTTATGGGCCGAACAAATTTCGCCGACAGGCCAATCGCGGCGAAGATATCGTTTTGTTCGGAGAAGGCGAGGAACGCCGCGACCATGTCGATATCGATGACATTGCCGAACTTGTCCGGCGGATAGTCGATCGCCGGTCCTCGGGCGTGCTGAATATCGCGACCGGTACCACTACAAGCTTTCGCGCCCTGGCCGACAA
>Ga0302320_10019300_pt1 | contig 13693 bp, 13 predicted proteins | sample Bog_T0_3_FD_202130 | JGI IMG/M metagenome (GOLD analysis project Ga0302320, IMG submission 202130) | Peat permafrost microbial communities from Stordalen Mire near Abisko, Sweden - Bog_T0_3 | ecosystem: Environmental > Terrestrial > Soil > Wetlands > Peat | place: Sweden: Abisko, Stordalen Mire... | reverse complement strand
ATTCAAAATTTACCATTTTTTTCGAAATAATATAAATTCTATTATAATTTAAAATTTAATTTTTTTGTTTGGTGACTCCAAAAATACATCGTCATTTATTGAATCCATGTAAAATCTTTTGGGGGAAATTTGAATTGTTTTTAGAAACCCTTCTCCATTTCCATTTTTCTCAGTTTTTTCCAACAAATTTCTTTTCAAGCTTTTTCTCAACTCTTTTTCATTCAATGAATCCATAAATTTTCCTATTTCTTCAATCCAAATTTTAAAATTCAATTTGTATTTTTTTCCAATTTCTTCAATTTTCCTTCTTTTCTGCTCAATAGAATAAGTCCCATCAGCGACAATATGAAGAGTTTCATTTATTTTTATCACAAAAATAGATTCCAAACAGGTTTCTTCCCTCAAAATTTTCTCGATTTTTCCTATACGATCGTCACAAGTTTCGATTTTAACATAGAAATTTTCGAAAAAACACTGCGATTCAATTTCGACTTCTATTAAATCGAAATTTTTTTCATTTATCTTATTTGCCTGATATAAACAACCTTTATTTTTATCAGTAATGAAAAGTACCAAAGAGCTCAAATTGCAATCAACATCTTCAATTTTCTCAAAAATCTTCATTTCTCCACAAAAGCAATTAACTTTAAATTTATCAATCAACTCCCAATACTTTTCTTTTTCAATTTCATTCGTTTCCAATAAAATTGAGGTGTCTCCTTGAAAAAGTGGCCCAAATAACCCGAAACAAAGACCTTCCACCGAAGCCAAGTTATAATTGCATAGCCAAATTTTGTTTTCATTTTTGTTGTGATTTTTCATCGTTTCCTCAATTGTTGTAATTGTTTTATTTGATGTTTTTTTTATAATATTCTCTTTTTGGAAAATTTGATACACTGAAAAAAGATCACAGTCAAATTCTCCAATAATCATGGTTATCTCTTGGCCCCCACAAAAGCTTATTAAGGTATAAAAATCCAAATCTCTACTTTCTTTAATTATTGGCGTTTGATAGATTTCTCTTTGAATCATTATCAAGCTCGTGTAATTATTCAAAAAGGAACTTTCCAAAACTTCATTTATAACTTTATTGAAATCATTTGGAATGCCGATGGAATTCAAACAATAAGAAGCAGAAAAAATGTATTTGGGCTTAAAATCTTCAAAAATCCTCTTCAAAGTCAATGGGTCAAGAAAAGGGGATAACAATAAATAATGAATTTGTAAGCGAGCACATGCCAAAATTATGAAGAAAGTTTCAGGAATTTGAGGCAATGTCAATATAATATTATCTGAGGTGGTTATTTTTAAAGAGTTTAAGATTTTGCAAATTTTCAAAACATTCAGATGAATATCAGAATATGTATATACCATAGTTGTATTTTCAGAAAGACCTATATAGAGTAAAGCTGGCTTAGTTGAAAGGAAGGGAATGTGCTTTTCAATGCAATGATGGTAAATATTTCCAAGCGGCTCTGTATTCATATTTTTTTCTCTCTGACAAAAATATACGAGATAAAACTTTTAATATAATTAAATAATTTTGACCCATCTTTTTTGTAAAAATAGAAAAATAAAGAATATAGAAAGAAAAAAAAAAATTTAGATTCCAAAGTTTTTCCATTAATTTATAAAAAATAAGTTTTTATGTATCATTCAATGCCAGACAATTAACTCCTTTTTTGTGACCTTTCAAAGTCTTGATAGCTTCTCCGGTATCAGTTTGCCAGATTTTTGCAGTTCCATCTGTTGAAACTGAGATCAGAAAATCAGAGTCACAACTGAACGCACAATCCCAAACCCATTTCGAATGACCTAATGACAAATTATTTATAATTATGGAAAATATATTACCAAATAAAGTTTTGTTAAAGACATAACCCTTCTCATGATCAAGACTATATAATTTTATGGTTTTATCAGCGGAACATGTTGCTAGGTATCTGAAGATAATATTAAAATTTTTGGAAAACGTTAAAATAAAGAAGGAAACTTTATATCTGGACTGATCAGACATTTTAATATATAATCATTATGTGCTTCAAATTTTTGCAGAGGAATGAGCTCCTTAAAAGAAAATTAAAAGAAAAAAAGAAGGAAAAAAAAAAACTTCAGCATTTTTTAAAGTCCACACATGGCACACCCCAGCCGAATCTGCTGCAACAAGACAAGAAGCATTCAAAGCGATTGAAATTGACCTAATTCCAATTTCAGAAGATGGAGTCTTTTTAAAAAACAAATATTAAAATAATGTGATTTGATAAATAACCAAATTCGCACGACATCGATCTGCGACCAAATCAAAGATTTTAATGTTTCCTTTATAGAAAAATCTAAAAACCTTGATTTTTTCAATAAAAAATACCATTTTGATCACCCGCAATCAATTCTCCCTACAATAAATCAAATGAGAAAAAAAAAATGTAATCAACTTCATTTGGATGGATCACCACTGTATTGATAGCTTCTTTATTATAATAACTTCTCTGATACCCATTTGCTCTCAAATCACAAATTTTCACCGAACCGTCTTCCGATCCTGTATAAATCCAATTGCAATCCTTTTGGAATCCCACAGCAGTGACATTGGATGAATATGATTCATAAGTATATGTCTATCCATTTTAATAATATATTTTTCAATATCAAAGTATTTATTAATATAACAGGATTCGGAGCCAAGCTTGGCAAGTCAAAAATTTTCACATTATTTGTACAAGCTGCGGCTAAAAACATTTTATCCGGGGATATCTCAATCCGATTAATGATTTGCTTTTGAATAGGTGGGATCAGAAAAAAAATAAAAAATTGCCTTGTCGGTTCGTTCTGTAGAATATTCATGGTTCAAAATCTGAGAACCGTTTATCGGATCCCAAAAGATCAAAGAATTGTCATAGGATCCCGTCACTAGAATCACATTGGAATTATTTGAAGCCATAAAATTTTATTTTATATTTTTTTTTTTCCAAAGTATAGTTTTGAATTTTCTTTTAAAAAAATCTCTAAAGGCAAATTTATGTTTTTAATTTGCAGAATGGTTGGGTTTTTTTAAAAAAAACTTCGTTAGACCCAAAATTTGACCAAACTTTTACAAAAATTCATGGTTGTGCATTTTTATATTTAGTCACCAAAACCCATTTGTTATAAGAAGAAACGAGCAAAAAATGCACACTACTATAAAACTCCGCACTATGCGACGTTATTTTTGTTTTGAAAGTTTAAATTATCCAAAAATGAGAAAATTTGAACTAAAAAATTTAAAACTTAGAAATGCCATTTGATTTCAAAAAAATGAAATATCTAACAATTGTTAAATTTTTTTTTCCATCCTAACTCTTTTTGGAAAAAATAAAACCCCTAAATAACGAAAATCTTTCTCGCCCAAATTAAAATTTTCAAAAATCCACTAAAAAAACGTGATCCGGTTGGTCAAATTTCATTAATTGTCCCCAAATTTTATTTAAAGCTTGCAGACAGAAGAAATATATTAATTTTATAAATTTTCAAAGAATTTCTTATCAGTTTTTTATCCGTCCCTTGATCCTATCCCTCCCATCCGCCCATCATATCACCTCTCCTTCCAATGCATTCCAAACAGTCCCAGGAAAAAGCCCATAAGATAGACTCAAAATCCAAAAAGCTGTTCAAAACCCGCAAGACATCAGCCAAAAAACGTTCTGCAAACCGAAGTCCCACACCTTTGAAGAAACAACAGCCCAAATCCTGTCTGTCCTTCTATCTCTCAGACCAATGCAGCCATACCCTGAACGCTTTCTCCAATGCTTCCTTATACCCAAAGCCTCTGCAACTCAATTACCAAGACCCAAATCAAATTTGTTCGGCCATGACGACCCTGAAAACCCAAGATACCCTTGAGCCCTTTGAAGACCAGATTGACAAAATGAGGTTCCTCACGAATTCGCAAGAGGGACTCATCGAACGCTTTCTGCAGGATAAATATTCCTGTTCTAAGAGCTCAGCTAATCTCCAAGAAATCTATTGCTATACCACAGCAAAAAACCTGTTGCAGACACAATTCCAGGAATTTTTCCTAAAAAGAAATGAATTTCTCAAACAAATGCAACCAAATTTGCAGGAGAATTATGAAGTTCAAAACCAGGAAATCAAAATTGAGATGAAGGAACCTTACAATGAAAATAGTTTCTCAACGACAAATGTTAGTTCGCCTTCAATCAATTCCCCGTATATACTAGGCTTTGCCAACAGTAATTACGGGTATCAAGAGAATTTTTATAACTCGATGATGATCAACGCAAAAGGATGCCCAGAAATGATGCTGAACATGCTGAATGAAAATGAAAACATCGCTGCTAACAAGTATTTTTTAAAAAACGACGAAATTTGAATTTTTTTTAATTTTTTAATTTTTTGTTCATCTGTTGATGTTTTTTGAAAAAAGACATATTTCCTTTTTTTTTTCAGAGATTCTTGATGTATTTCCATCATTTTTTCAAATTTTCATTTTTTCAAGAACAGACATTATAAAATTTTCATTTTTGGTCTGTTTTTTTTTTTAAAAAAAATTGAAAAATTTATAATTTTTTTTTTAAAAATTCAAAATTTTTTTTTTATTATTTTTTACATACAGTTTCTTCAATCTATCTTGAATTTTAAGAAAATATTAAAGTTTTCAATGTTGAAATTCCTAATTTCAAAAATTTTTATTTTTTTGCCTAAATTATTAAAAAATAGCATGTTTCATTTTTTTTTTTTCATAGTTATTGTGAACTTGGATATGAAAAGATTAATCTATCCCACTATAATGAATTCTTCTATTCCACTGAGAGCAACAAAAATGAAGAAATGGAGAAAATTGAAGAAAATTTGAGTTTCGATAATAAGCAAAACGTAGAGAAAGTGCGAGTTGAGGACATGTTTTTGAATATTTAGAATGCACTAAATGAACCTCCCAAATTTTAATACTAAATAAATAGTTATCAAAAATTATATTTACGTCGCTAATCAAGATATCAGCAAAATCTCGAAACATCAAACCAAAAAAGAAAATAATTTTTAAAAATTTAAATAGATTTTTTTTTGTATTTTCTAAAAAAAATTAATGAAAAATCTCTCATTTGATATTATTCATAATATTCTTTTGTTTTTTATTCATCTTTTTAATTTTTACTTGATTTTACAAGTTTTTTCAATATTTATTTTACTAATTTTAATTTTTTTCTCCATAATTTGTGACATTTTTTTAGAAAATTATCATTTTTTTTTTACTTTATATTAAAGGCAACAGCAAGACTCCTAAGTTTATATTTGGTTCAATTTTTTTTTGCCAAAATCAAATTATAAATAATTATATAGAATTCACCAAATGGGTGGTGTTGTTTGCACTTGCAACAGGAAAGCCAAAAATGGAAACAAAGATAAGAACAACAATTTCCAATCTTTTACAACTTCGGTTCAACAGCCTGCCAACACCAACTTCCAATCTTTTCAATCTTCAATACAAAAGCCTGTCTCAGAAACAATAAATATGTTGATTCCTCAAATGCCCATGAAAAAACCAGAAGAAAAACAAGTTGAAATAGACTTTGAAGATGTGAATGTCCTCAAAGAATTGTTTGATAAGATGCATGAAAATCCTAATAACAACAATTATCCATTAAACATCGACAATGATGATAATTCCATTTTAGTAAATCAAAAAAATGACGAAAATCCAAACAATTTTGAAATAAATGAGAAAGAAAATAGCTTCAGTATTCACTCCTCAGAGAGTTTCGAAATCGAAGTTTCAAATGACTTGTTCAAACTTGAGGAAAACATGGAAATCATCCAGCCAATCCTGCAAATAGAGAAGGATTTTTATGTTTCCATAATCCAAAAGCATAGCTATTATCCACAAAAAAACTAATGAGATCTGTACATCAAATAAAACCATCAAAAAATGTAATTCAAAAAGGAAAAATGAAAAATTCGCACTATATTGAAGAAGATTTTTTTTAAAATGGGTTATCAAACAAAATTTTGCAAATTTGTTAAACTTGAATTCATTTCAATATTTTTGAATACAAAACATTTTGTGAGATTTCTTTAAAAAAAATTGAATACCAAACCCTACTTTTCTATCTTTTTGAATTAATTTTTAATATTTTTTTTTTATTTTTTTTTTAATGTTTTCTTGAAACCAAAATTAATATTATATTTTTTAAGTTTTGGCAGCTTTCATTAATCAAAACCAGCGGATTATATATAAATCAAACAAAATTATTAATTGTCTCTTTACTTATCATAACTCCATAATGGGCGGCGTTTGTAGTGGAAACAACAAAGGAAACAAAAAAACCAATAACAGTATCCCAAACTCCTCCAACTGCCAATCTCTCTTGTCTCCAGGAAAAAATTCATTAAAAACTGATCCCAAAACTAATAAAACCACAGAAAATGAAAAAAATGAAAAAACCATGGCCAATAACATGATTCCTTCCAATATGAATCCAATGATTTTGAATGAACAACCAGCTGTCATTCAAAAACCTGAGAAAATCATACCACAAATATATATCAATCCAATTTCGAATAAAAATTCGTTAATAATAAACAAAGGCCAAAATGTTTATCCTATTGATAAAGAAAAGATGCAAAATAAAGAAAAAAGTGCCTCGCTTGCAAATTCCAACAAAAATTCAAAGATCATAAATCAGATTTCGAATCAGGACAATGATTATAATATCATAAATCCTTCCTTAAATGTCAGCACCAATGCTAATAACAAAAAAAACGAATCAGAGAAAAAAAATTCTTCCTCCCAAGTCATCATCCAAAATCTTTTAAATCCAGTCGAAGCTCAACTTGAAATTCCCTTGAAACCTGACAAATCCAATGATATTCTTGCCATTTTCAACAGTTTGGAAAAACCAAAATCCAACAGTTCATTATTAAATTTCCGTAATGCAGACGAATCAACCAGCATGAAAAAAAATGAATTTTTTCAAATCGAGACCCAAGAACTAAACTTTGAAGATGTTAAGGACCTCCACGCAGCATATTCTCAGAGTAATGCCAAACTTAATAACATGATAACAAGTCAAAAAAACGAAGAAATTATACAAAACGATGAGGATAAAAAGGACGGAAGTTTCAGCATTCACTCTTCTGTGAATTTTGAAATAGAAGTCTCAAAAAATCTATTCAACCCTGAAGAAAACAAAGAGATAAATGAGCAAATTTTGAAAGAGTCAGAGATCTACACTTCGGTAGTGCAAAAATATAGTTTTGACAATAATCAAAATACAAATAATGGAAATCCAGCCCTCGATGAATTTTTTGAGGGGGAATTAAATCCCAAAGTTTCCGAGATTTTCATCAACACGGAGCAAACCTCGAAACTTAAAAAAGACGCAATCTCCAGCTCAATTTTGCCGCGAAAACTTGATTTCTTCGGTTGCGACACAGAAAAAAAGAAGGAAAATTTGGGAAGTGCTATGTTTTTTTCAAAACAGAACCTAAATCCGCAGCCCCAAGAAATCAAAAGACATAGCAATTATGAAATCTTCAAAGACAACACCGAAAAAGCCTTGAAATCTGAGTTGGTGTTTGAAAGTCCCACTAAGCTCCCTAAAGAATACCCCCAATTTCAGAAATCATCATATTTAAGGTCTGACAAAAAGGCTCAGAACAATGGTAAAACCCCAGAAAAACCCTCAAATTTTGCTATATTACCACAAATTTCAAAGTATGAAGAAAAAAATCATGAGGAAAATAATCAAAAAATTTCTAAAATCCAACAAATGAATGAAGTTTTCACTACCAATATGTGTCTCACGAGCTACATTGAGCCGAAAAAACTTGAGATTTCTTCAATTTCCTGGAAAGAGGAAAATGTTTCCCTTAAATACGATCAAAAACCCTTTGAGAGCTCCGATGAAAGATCCAATCTAATAAATGGGAGTCTTTCTATTGACAATCATATAATATCCAAGAAAAGGAACTCGACCCTCACAATTTCATCGAACATTTTCAACATAAGTTTCACAAAAAAAAAGGGGAAAGAACAAATTATCATCGAAGAAAAAAAAATCAATCAAAATTTGCCGAAAGATTTTCACACCATGCTTGATGGTGAGGGGGAATTTAACGAAATGGAGGAATTTTCTGATTTTTCAGAAGAAAAATCGCATTTTTCAAAAAATGTTGGTCTGATGAACAGAACGTTTTTTCGGCCAGAAAAGAAAAATGAGCAGAATGCTAGTAATTCAATTGGGGTGAAATCGTTTGAGAAATCATTAGAAAAAACATTTGAAAAAGTAATTGAAAAAAATTTGGATAAACCTTTGGAGAAAAAAATGGAAAATAAAAAAAATGACAAGAATTTATTGGAACAGGAAGATCAATATGGATTGAATAATATTTTTAGAGAGGAGGAAGAGGAAAAAAATGAATTTAAGATTAGTTTCAATGGTAACGAAGATTTTCCGATGTTTGAGAACATAAATAAAGAAAAAAATAAGGACACAGAAAAAATGATAAATTTGAATTTGCAAAAAAACAGCGTTAAAGGGAAAAATACATTGGAAATTGATGGAGTTTTTATTAGTCAGAAGAACTGAGAAAGGAAAAGATTTTTTCATTTATATATATATATTTAAGAAAAAATATTAAAGGGGACGTGAAGGTTTTATTACCATTATAAAAATATATCGAAGAATAATTTTTGTCAATAAATGAAAATATAAAATAAAAAAACATCAATGAAAATAATATAGAAAAAAATATGAAAAAACTGAGCACATTTTTTTATAAATTCTGAGTCAAACAAATTTCAAAGAAAATATTAATTTTTGTTAGAAAATAAAAAGTTTCTTACGACTTTTTATTTTAAAACTTCATTTTTCCAAAATATTAACTCCCAACCTTAATATTGACCCCTTTTTTATCTTGTTGGCCATTTGTTTCCCAAATTCTCTTGTAAATGAATTCCAAATCCACTTCTCCAGTTTTATTTGCAGCGCTCTCAAGCAAAAAATAGGTATATCCTCCACTTCCCAAAAGCCCAGTACTAGCTGCTTGATATTGACCGCCTCCATATTGATCCAAATTCAAAAATTCCACTAAATTTTTTGTGGTTTCATATGTAATATTGGTGAAATACCAATCATAGCCAGTGGTTGGGTTGCTAGAGAATTTCAAAGCAAATTTCAAATTGTTGGCCACTGAAATGTTTTGATTCGATGAATCAGTTGTGTTGATGGCAAAGATCGTGTAGCCTTCAAGGGAAAGATCTTGGGCTTTGAGTGAATTCAAGAGAAAAACCAAAGCGAAAAGGAGACAGGAACGGGATTTGAAAATTATGAACATTTGTGAAAAATTTGATTTTGATGTTTTTTTATAAACAAATGTGAAATTTGTTTAGTTTTTGAAAAAAACAATTTTTAATCAAAAATAAGGGATTTGATAATTAAAAAAAAAAATCACAACTGATGAAAAAAACAATTAAAAATTGCCAAGCATCCAAGCATAAAATGGAATAATTTCAGCATTTTAAATCCATTACGAACAATGACCATCCTAGAATAGGTTATAAATATTAATAAATGAAGAGATGTTTAATTGAGACCCTTTAAAAATAAATAATCTAGATGAGGAATTGAAAAAAAGGATAGAAGGGGAGGGACTTGTGATAATTCCCAAAGGTATAAAGGTATGTATGAAAATAAGGAAAAAAATAATTAAATTGTTTTTTTGTAACAACAAATATTTCTGAATAACAGGCTAACAAAAAAGCATTGTTTTTTTGTAATAACAAATATTTCTGAATAACAGGCTAACAAAAAAGCATTTGTTTTTCAAAATAAAAAAACATCAAGTTCCTTTATAATTGGATTTTTTAAATTATAATGAAATAAAAAAATAAAAAAATCAATAAATCTTTCAGATGTTTTCTTCCTTTGATATTTATGGCAAACAGATTTCTTTCGGGGTAGCTGGTCGTAATTCCTTCAAAACGAGTCTTGGTTCCTTCTTTACGCTTTTGACCATTGGTCTCACCATATTCTGTTGCCTTCTCTTCGGCTCCGACCTATATTACCATGAAAACCCGAACGTGGTGGATCAAACCAGCCAGCCATTGGTGACGACCCCCCTCTATTTTACCCCAGAAAACTACACGATGGTTTTTTCATTCGGTGATGATTATTTTAATTTTGATCCAGTTGGTTATTTTGACTTAACAATAAGTTATCAGTACATTGATAATTTCAATAGCATCACAACATCCACAGCAATGGATTTGAGGAGATGCACTGCATATGATATGAGAAACTATCTAGGCCTTTATCAACAAGGAAACTTCTTTTGTTTTGATCTGGCGACATTTAGCTTGAATGGCTCATGGACTGAACAGTATCTTTCCAGAATTGAATTCGTGGTGAATCGATGCAAAAATAGCTCCGATTCAGATATCATTTGTCTGTCTGATGATGAGATCAGTATGAAAGTTCAAGATGATGTATATTTCAACATATATACAGAAGATAAATCAGTCAACACAAATAATTTTCAAGAGCCGTTTTCCAATTATATCAAGGATCTTTATTGGTTGCTAGACAACAATCTTGGCAAACATTCAGAGATCTATCTGAAGAAGGTCACCATCCAAACTGATTCGGGTGTTATTTTTAGTTCAATAACTTCGGAATTTGTTCATAAGTTCGAACATTATGATCTAGATGTGATTTCTAATCGCGACCCAATTGATAGGACCTATCCATTCATGAAATTGATTCTTTACGCCTCTTCCCAAACTCAATTAATTCAAAGAGTTTACCCTAAAATCCAAATGGTGGCAGCAGAAGTATCTGGGTTTGTGAAGATTTTTTCGATGTTTTGTGCCTTTTTTCTTTCTATGTACGCAGGATATTCTTTGAGTTTATTCCTTATCAATAGTGAATTTGATAACACCAGGAAAGCCTTTAATAAAAGTAGAACTTATCTTGTTGGTCGCAGTACTTTGAAAATGCCCCCTGGAACCGCCACTGATAACCATTTGTTGATGTCACCCAAGAATCCATTATTAACAATAGAAAACGATTACAAGGAATCAGAAGAGAAACGACATCACACTGAAGTCGATTACTCTGAATCCATTGAAGAGAAAATCAAAGGCAGTGATTTCCTCAGTGCAAGACCACGAACTGGCGAACATTCTGTTGAGAAAAATTTCGAGAAAATCTTGATTAGTAATAAAAATGAAGAACAAAAAGAAAACCTTTTAGCAGAAGACAGCCAAAAATTAACAGAAAAGGAGAATATTGAAGAAAGTGAAAAACTGAAAGAAAAAGAACAGGCAACATTTGAGATAATAGAAAAACCCAGAGAATCCGTCCAAATAGAATTAGAAGAGCTCAAGAAAACGCCGAATTTGTTTTTTTCAAAGGAGGTTTTGATCAGTCGCAAAGATTTAATTAAAGATGAAGAAATCCCAGTCAAGGAGGTCTCAAAAATGAAAAAATCCAAATTTGTTTCAGTTCCTCTCAATGATGATTCTATGTCAATTGATAAATCTCAGATAATTTCCAAGAGCATCATGAATAAAGAATCAAAAAATGTGCTTTCACAGATAAAATCTATCAAAGATAATGCTAAATATGAAACTGGTAAAATGGGGGCATCTATGAAATCCCTTGATCGGAAGACCACAATGAGGCAGAAATTAGAGGGTCAGAACCTGAACAGAAGCATTTTTTCTAAGAATATTGAAAAAGGTCCAGCCTTCAAATTCACTTTTTGGGACTACATTATGGGGAAATATTGTTTAGGTTATTGTTATAGGAGGAGGAAACAGAAGAACAAGAAGTTGAAGGTGTTCCAGAAGGCACAAACGATGATTGCTTCATATTTTGATGCTAGGATTTTAATAAGGAAAATCATTGATATTGAAAGGATGAAGAAGTTGTTGTTCACTGAGGAACAATTAAAGGTATATGAATTCCTAACAAAGCCGAAGCTTCATTATGATAAAGAAGAAAAAAACACTGCTTTCACTATTAATGACATGACACCCGGATTTCTTAATTTAACTGATAAGAAACTTGATGAAAAATTGGTGGGGGTTGAGAACTTTTACAGGAGAATGAAACGAGAAGAAAACCCCTGTTACACTGATCAGGTCTTATATAACATGTTAGATGAAGATCTCAAAGATAGAATTGAAGAGGAGGAAGGCTTGTTGATTTCTCCAAGCGAAAGCATGATCCGAAAATAAATAATATTAAGTGATTTTAATGATTTGAACTAAATTAATAAATAATAAAGATTTAATAATAAGTAAATTAGGATTTTATCCATAACACTTGAAAAAAAAAAAAATATCTCCATTTTTTAAAATGATCATTTTTAAAATTTATCAAAAGTCATTACACAGAAATTAAAACCCAAAAAGTGCTATAAATTAGATTTTACATTATTTTTCTAGTCAAAAAATTTTTTTTTTATTGATTTCCTATAAATTCAAAGCAATTTAAATTTCCTCCATTTTTCCATCTACAGCATTAACTTTTATAATCACCCCATTCTTTAATTTATAAATGCCTTCTCCATTTTTGACTCCACCCATAAATTCCCCCTCATAGACATCGCCATTTTTATGTTTCATCACTCCTTTGCCTTCTTCTAAATTCGCTTTAAATTCCCCCTCATACTCATCACCTTCAAAAAACCGCATTTTCCCCTTTCCTTCCATTTCTCCAATCTTGAACTCCCCATCATAAACGTCCCCATTGGGAAACTTAAACAACCCTCTTCCTTGTCTTTCCCCCTTCAAAAATCCACCTTCATAATATCCTCCCTTTTCATATTTCATCTTGCCCTGTCCTGTGATCTCTCCAGCCAGAAACTCGCCCTCATATGTCGCTCCATTTGAAAACCGCATCGTTCCCTTACCTTCTTTAACTCCTGTCTTGAAGTTACCATTATAAGTGTCCCCATTTTTATAAAAAACCAAGCCTAATCCATCAAGATCACTATTTTTGTACTGTCCCTCAAAAATATCCCCATTAAAGGTTTTCAAAACACCATAACCTTCGAATTTACCCTTCTTGAAATCCCCCTTGTATTCCTCCAAATTCTGGAACCGCATGATTCCTTTGCCATTGAAAAAATCTTCAGAAAATTCACCCTCATACCTCACTTCCTCTTCCTCGGAAACTCCAAAACCATGTTTTTTATTCTTCTTGAATTCGCCTTCATAAATCGCCCCGTTTTTGTATTTCAACCGACCTTGGCCATGTTTTCGGCCTTTTTTGAAGGTCCCTTCATAGAAATTGCCTTGGAGTTGTAAAGTGCCTTTGCCTCCAAAGAGACCGTTAAGGAATTCTCCTTTGTAGTAATCACCGTTTTTGAAGATCAAATGGCCTGCACCCGAAAATTTACCAGATTTGAAGGAACCTATATAGACATCACCGTTGCAATAAGTGATTTTGCCAGGGCCTTCTGGAAGATCATTGATGAGGGCTCCTTCGTAAAGGTCACCTGTTGGAAGTTTGAATGGTTTGAAGTCTTGAGACATTTTGGATTTGTTTTTGTTTGAAAAAATGATTTTTATTTGAGATTTTTTTTAAAAATTTGTTTTTATTTGTGAAAAATATTTTGGATTTGAAATTTTTCATAAATATTTGAATCATTAATTATAAGAAAATTAAAAATTTTATTTTATGAAAAAATG
>Ga0302320_10019299_pt1 | contig 13693 bp, 8 predicted proteins | sample Bog_T0_3_FD_202130 | JGI IMG/M metagenome (GOLD analysis project Ga0302320, IMG submission 202130) | Peat permafrost microbial communities from Stordalen Mire near Abisko, Sweden - Bog_T0_3 | ecosystem: Environmental > Terrestrial > Soil > Wetlands > Peat | place: Sweden: Abisko, Stordalen Mire... | reverse complement strand
GCCCGGTCGTTTCCAGCACCCGCAGCCAGAATTCGCTCTTAGGTTGCAAACGCTTCTTCTGCGCCACGGCCGTGCAGATGGGAACGTGCAACAAGTGGCCGTGCTCCATGCCGATCAGCATGTCGGTCTTGCCGGCCATGGCCGCGTGGACCGCCTGCCGGGCCATCGCGTCGCACAACAGGCTGTCGTCGCTGTTGGCCGGCACGCTGCGAATGATGTAGCTGGGGTCGATGTACTTCATGTTGATGCTGATGCCGGTCGCGCGAAAATAGCCCGCGATCCGGTCGCGGAGGAAGACGCCGATGTCTTGCAGCTTGCGATTGCCCGAGGCGTCGTATTCTTCGCGCTGGCCGGCAAAGAGGTGCTGGCCCGCGCCTTCGGCCACCACGATCACGGCGTGCTGCCGGGCCTCGATCCGCTTGCGCAGGGCATCGAGGAACCCGTCCGGGCCGTCCAGGGGGAAATCGATCTCGGGAATGAGCACGAAATTGGCCTCCTGGCTGGCCAGGGCCGCGCCGGCGGCGATAAAGCCCGCGTCGCGGCCCATCAGCTTCACCAGGCCGATGCCGTTGGGGGCGTCGCGGGCCTCGGTGTGGGCGCAGTTGACCGCCTCGCGGGCCTTTTCCAGCGCGGTGCCGTAGCCGAACGACCGCCAGACGAAAGGCAGGTCGTTGTCAATCGTCTTGGGAATGCCCACCACGGCGATCGTTGCCTTGCGGCGGAGGGCCTCCGTGGCGATGGCATGGGTGCCGCGCTGCGTGCCGTCGCCGCCCACGCAGAACAACAGGTTGATGCCACGGCTTTGCAGAAAATCGACAATCACGGCCGGATCCTCCGGGCCGCGCGACGACCGCAGGATCGTGCCGCCGTAGTTGTGGATGCGTTCCACGAATTCGGGCGTCAACAGCCGGGGCGGCGGACCCTTGTCCGGGTTCAGGCCCTGGTAGCCGTAGCGGATTCCCAGCACGGTCGGCACGCCGTAGCGATGGTACAGTTCCAGGAACATCGAGCGGACGACGTTGTTCAACCCCGGACAGAACCCGCCGCAGGTGACGATGGCCGCCGTGCAGCGTTGGGGTTGGAAGAAGATCTGCGCCCGCGGCCCGGCCTTCTCGACCAACAGGTCCGTGCGCGGCGAACGGCCCGGTTCGGTCTCGATCTCGTAGAACACGCGGGCCTCGTCGGGCACGAAGTCGCACACCTGTTCGCCCTTGCTGTTCGTCAAGGCCAGCGGCGAAGGAATCTTGGCCGGGCCAAGGGACGTGACGGCGAAGTCGCGGGGAGTCAGTTCCATAGTTACCTCATGAGAAATCCCTTTGCACGAGGGTTCTCATTATAACTTGAAGATCACTCCCCGCCATCCCCCATCGCGACCAAACTCAGCTTGAGAAGTTCTTTGGGTTCGTCCTTGCATTTGATTTTCGGTAGTTTCCGGCCGGCGCACATGTCGACGACCCGCATGACCGAGTCGTATTGCAAGCGGTCGCTAGCCTGGACCACGACCTGCTCAATGGGCGACGAGGGATCGAGCAACATCAGGTCCATTTTCTGCCGCAAGTCGTCCAACGACTCAACCGGCGCGTCGTTGATCGTCATGCGATCGAGGCCGCCCGATTCGGAAAAAAGACCGATCCGCAACGTCTTGTAGCCGGGAGTTTCGGATTTCGACGGTTCCAGTTCGTTCCCCGGAGCACCACCACCGACATCGACCACGGGCATTGCGGGCGGCATATGGAACTCGAAACCTGGCTCGAACGGATCGGGCCGGAAGGTCAAGACGAAGAAGGCGAGCAACTGAAAGGCCATGTCGAGCATTGCCGTGACGTTCAGTTCCACGCCTTCGCTGGAATGCAAGCGAGTCATATTGCTGCTCCTTTGCGTTGGGCTTTCACTAGATGATTCGGTTGGCACGGCCGAAATTATTCCCGGCTTTCGCGCTCGTAGTCCCGCCCGGGCACCGACGGGGCACCCGTCTGCGGGTCGCGTTGGTCGGCGGAAATCATTGACAGCCCGCGACGTGACGGTAAGAATAGGTTTTTCGTTCTCACGGATGTCTTGGAGTTCGGCGTGTCTAGTCCTGCCTTACAACCGATCTTGGCGCTGCTGGCCTGGCCAGTGGGCGGAAATCCGACGCAATACGCGGTCGAAAAGGCATTCGCCCAGATGAATCTCGACTGGCGATTCCTCAGTCTTGAGGTGGCCCCGGACGGGTTGGCCGAGGCCGTGCGGGGCATGGGGGCGATGGGCTTTCGCGGCGGGACAATCGCCAATCCGCATCGCCGCACGGCCCTCTCGCTGCTGGACCGTGTGACCAAGACGGCCGAACTGCTGGGCAGCGTCAATTTTGTCAACCGCGAAGAGAACGGCCTGCTGGGCGATAATACCGTGGGCCGCGGACTGGTCGAGTCGCTCCGCCGGATCGCCGATCCGGCCGGCAAACGCTGCCTGGTCCTCGACGCGGGCGAACTGGGTCGGGCGGTGGCCGTCGAGTTGGCCTCCGCCGCCGCGGCGGAAGTTCGCATCGTCGATGCGTCGTTGGAAAGGGCCGCCACGGCCGCCGGACTGCTGGCGGACAAATTTGCGACCATCGTATCGCCGCAAGCCTGGGAAGACCATTTCCAGTTGCCGGCGGATGTTGATATCGTCGTCAGTTCGGCCCCGTTCGCGCCCCATGAGGCCGGCCGGAAAGCGTGGTTCGATGCGGCCAGCCTGCGTCCGGAAGTGGTTGTGGCCGATCTGGCCGTCGATCCCGACGAGGCCTGGCTGCTGCACGAGGCGGCCGCGCGAAAATGCCCGACCATCGACGGCCTGAGCGCGATGGTCGAACAGATCGCGGTCGATTTCCGTCTTTGGACGACGCTCGAACCCGATCGCCAGTTGATGCGCGAAGCCGTGGAAGAGTTTTTGGAACTGTAGACGCCGCAGTACAAGATCATGGCAAACCGCGTTCCCGGCCTCTTCATCACCGGCACCGATACGGGCGTAGGAAAGACCTACGTCGCCTCGCTGATCGCGCGCATGCTCGTTGCATCCGGCCGGCGCGTCGGTGTCTACAAGCCGGCGGCCAGCGGCTGCCTGTGCGACGCCGAGGGCCGGCTCGTGTCGGACGACGCCGTGGCGCTCTGGCAAGCGGCCGGGCAGCCGGGCGAACTGGAACACGTCTGCCCGCAGCGTTTTGCCGCGCCGCTGGCCCCACACCTGGCCGCGCGGAGCGAGGGAAAAACGCTCGACGCCGACTTGCTGCGCACGGGGCTGGACTACTGGCGCTCCCGCAGTGAGATCGTGCTGGTCGAAGGGGCCGGCGGACTCATGTCGCCGCTAGGCGACCGTGAGTATGTGGCCGACCTGGCCCAGGATTTCGGCTTTCCGCTGATCGTCGTCTCGCGGAATGTGTTGGGCACGATCAACGCCACTTTGCAGACGCTGATATCGGCGGCCGCATATCGCGACGGGCTGCACGTGGCAGGAGTGGTGCTGAATCACCCCGCGCCGCCCGCAACGGACGACGCGAGCCTGGCCACGAACCGCGCCGAGTTGGCCGCGCGCTGTACCGCGCCGCTGCTGGCCGGCGTGGGATTTGCGGCGCGGGAGTTCGACTGTGCGGTCGATTGGCCGGCGCTGGCGCGGTCAAAGTAGCAGGCACCGCGTACCTGCGCAGCGGGTGGCGTGCCGTCCGCCGAAAGCCGCAAGCTTCCGAAAACGAACCATCCGTTGGCACCATACAGCGGACGGCACCCGGAGCGTGCCTGCTACTTTCTTGCGTGACATGTGGGTTGACGGCATGATAGAATGTGTTTGAAGTTCACATGCACCCCAGGCTGGAAAGCCTGATGTACCTATCGAGGAGATCGACATGTCTTGGCGCGGGTGGTTCCATGCGGTGGTGGTTTTGGTCATTACGCTTGGCGTGGGTGAAGCGGGGGAGAATGCCGCCAAGCCGATCTCGGGCGTCGACAGGTCGTACATGGACACGACCGTTTCCCCGTGCAAGGATTTCTATGCCTACGCCAACGGGACGTTCGACAAGGTGCCCATCCCCGGCGAATACTCCGCGTATGGCGTGAACCAGGAAATCAACGAACGCAACTTCGCCATCCTCAAGGAGATCCTGGAAAGCTCGGCACGCGCCGGCGGGCCCAAAGGCAGCGTCGTACAGCGCGTGGGCGACTTCTACGCCTCCGGCATGGACGAGGCTGCGGTCGATCGCGAGGGTTTACGGCCTCTCAAGCCGTGGCTGGACCGTATCCAGTCGATCAAAAGCCCCAAGGAACTGATTGCGGTCATCGCCCAGTTGCAGATTCAAGGCATGAACATCGGCTTCACCTTTGGCGTACAGATCGACGACAAAGACACGACTTCCATGATCGCCGGCTTCAGCCAGGGCGGCCTGGGCCTGCCGGAGCGCGACTACTATTTTCGCGTAGGGAAGGAGGCCAAGGAAATCCGCGCCGCCTACGTGGCGCACATCGCCCGCATGCTCGAACTGGCGGGAGACAAAACCCCGGAGGCCAAGGCGACCGCCGATTCCGTCATGGCCTTCGAGACCAAGCTGGCAAAGGCCTCGCGGACGCTCGTCGATCTGCGCGATCCGGAGAAGAATTACAACAAGTTCCCCCGGTCGGCGTTGCCAGGGCTGGCCCCCGGCCTCGATTGGAGCGGCTACTTCGCCACGATCGCGTTTCCCGACGGCGAGACGAAGCTGCTGGTTCGCCAACCGGAGTTCATCACGGCCTTCGATCGCCTGCTGGCATCCGAACCGTTGGCGGTCTGGCGCGATTACCTGCGCTGGCATCTCATCTCCGAAACGGCCGGCTACCTGAGCAAGCCCTTGGTCGAGGAGAATTTTGCCTTCTACGGTAAGAAGCTGTCCGGCGCGACCGAACTTCGGCCGCGCTGGAAGCGCGTGATGTCCGCGGTGGATATGGGCATCGGCGAGGACTTGGGCCAGCTTTTTGTGCAGAAGGCGTTCAGTCCCGCGGCCAAGGCCCGCGCCCTGGTCCTGGTCAACTTCCACAAGGAGGCCATGCGGAGGCGGATTCGCGCCGCCGACTGGATGAGCCAGGCCACCAAGGACCAGGCCTACAAGAAGCTCGACACCATGCGCAGCAAGATCGGCTATCCCGACAAGTGGCGCGACTACAGCAAGCTCGACATCGCGCGTCGGCCTTATGTGCTGAACGTGCTGGCCGCCAACGCTTTCGAGTTCCAGCGCGAACTGGCCAAACTCGGCAAGCCCGTCGATCGCGACGAATGGGAGATGACGCCCCAGACCAACAACGCCTATTACGAGCCGACGCTGAACGAGATGTGTTTCCCCGCGGGCATTCTGCAGCCGCCCTTCTTCGACGAAAAGGCCGACGATGCCACCAACTACGGTGCGATCGGCGCCACGATCGGTCACGAAATGACCCACGGCTTCGACGACCAGGGCCGGCAATACGACTGGCAAGGCAACCTGAAGAACTGGTGGACCGACGATGATGCCAAGGGCTTTCAAGAACGGGCCGAGTGCGTGGCGCGGCAGTACGACGCCTACGAAGTCCTGCCCGGACTGCACATCAACGGCCAGCAGACCTTGGGCGAGAACATTGCGGACGTGGGTGGCCTGCGCGTGGCCTACACGGCTTATAAGCTAGCCACCAAGGGCAAGAAGCAGCCGTCGATCGACGGGTTCACGCCCGACCAGCGGTTCTTCATCGCTTTTGCCCAAAGCTGGCGGACCAATGAGCGCCCCGAGGCGGTGCGTCTGCATGTGACCAGCGATGTGCATAGCCCGGTCCGCTGGCGGGTGCTGGGTTCGGTTGCCAATTATCCCGAGTTTCTCAAGGCGTTCGGCTGCCCGAAAGCGGCGGAAAGCTGGCCGCCGATCTGGTAGCGGCCGCCGCGCGGGACCAGCTTGTTTTTATGCAAAATCGTAATGTAGGACGGCCTTCCCAGGCCGTCGATTCCCAGACGGTCTGGGAAGGCCGTCCTACGAATGTCGCGCTTCTCGACATTGACGACTAGCAAATCGACATACGAACTGCTTCTACAATGTCTGCTACTTTGCTGCAAATCATGGTATAGTATGGAGATAGCGCATTTCGGCCGCCCCGCGGTGCCGTCGGCATGTAGAATGCTTATTGGTTGACGGCATAATCCCTGTCCCGGTTCTTCTGGAGTTTTGAAACATGCACGCCCGCCCCCACTGCTCCGTATCGCGTCGCGGCTTTTTGGCCGCTGCCACTGCCGCAACGACCATTTCGGCCAGCGGATTGCTTCATCTGAACACCCTTAGCGCGGCGGTCGTCGCCGACCCCAAGATCGACGCGATGGTCTCCAAGGCGGTCGAGTATCTGGCCCAGCGCCAGTCGCCCAACGGCGCGTTCACGCCCCAGGCCGGTGTGGGCATTACGGCCCTGGTGACCACGGGGTTGCTGCGCAACGGCCGCTCGCCGGACGACCCGCTGGTGGCCCGCAGCCTGAAGTTCCTGGAAGGCTCCGTGCAACGCGACGGCGGCATCTATGCCCCGAAGCTCGGTTACCGCAACTATGAGACGTGCATCGGCCTGACCTGCTTCGTCGCTGCGAATGCCGACAAGCGCTACGACAAGATCATCCGCAACGCGGAGAAGTACATCAAGGCGACGCAGTGGACCGAGGCCCAGAACGAGAACGATCCCGCGCGGGAGATCAACAAGTCGGACCCGTTCTACGGCGGCGCCGGCTACGGCAAGAACAAGCGGCCCGACCTGTCGAACACCGCCTTCATGGTCGATGCCCTGAAGGAAGCGGGCAACGGTCCGGACGACGAAGCGATGAAGAAGGCCCTGGTCTTCGTTTCGCGTTGCCAGAACCTGGAGAGCGAATACAACAACACGCCCGCGGCGGCCAAGAATCCCGACGGCGGTTTCTACTACACGCCGGCCAACGGCGGCGAGAGCGACGCCGGCAAACTGCCCAACGGCGGTCTGCGGAGCTATGCCTCGATGACCTACTCCGGCCTGAAGAGCATGATCTACTGCGGCCTGAAAGCCGACGACCCCCGCGTCAAAGCGGCCACCAAGTGGATTCAGGAAAACTACAACCTGAAGACCAATCCGGGCCTTGGGCCGGATGGCCTCTATTACTATTACCACGTCTTTGCCAAGGCCCTGGACACCATGGGCAGCGACACGCTCACGGATGCCAAGGGCATGAAGCACTTCTGGCGGAAGGAACTGGTCGCGGAACTGGCCTCGCGTCAACTGCCCAACGGTTCGTGGGCCAATCCCAAGAGCCGCTGGCTGGAAGGCGATCCGAATCTCGTGACCGGTTACGTGCTGCTGGCGCTGTCTTATTGCCGGCCCGCGGCGAAATAAGAAGACCGGCGTACTCCTCACGCTCCGCATGGGGAACTCCTCGTTCCTAAGGACCGGCGAATCAATAGGTGTCGCGTTGTCGCCTTTCGCTCCGCGAAAGTACGCTGCTTTCGCGGAGCGAAAGGCGACACTCGTTTCTTCGCCGGTCCTAAGCTCCGCTATTCGTGTCATGCGCGTGATTCGTGGTTTCTTATTCTCTGCATCTCGTCAGAAGGTCAGCAACCCCGCCAGTTTCCGTCCCGTGCTGCTCAGCGGCAAGTGTTCCAACTCCGCGGGACGAACCCACTTCTGCACAAGGCCCTCGCCAGCGCCATTGTGCAAAACGTATTGGGCTTCGTAACAATCAAGCGTAATGCGAAAGCGGGTCACGCCATGCCGGATCGTCTTGCGGTGCTCGCCGGGCGAGATGGTTACGCCGGTCATGCGCAACACGTTTTCGATCAGTTCGTGGCGCCGCTCGGCCGCGTTGCCGTCTTGGACGACAAAACGGGGAAAATCCCATAGCCCGGCCCAACGGCGGCCGTCGGGCCACTGGATCACCAGCACCCGCCCCCGGCGACGGATGAGCACGGCCGCTTCGGAGACCTTCTCGAATTGCTTTCGCGGCTTCGGGCGGGGGATCTCATTCTGCAAACCGCGCAGCCGGGCCTGACAAAGCCTTGCGGCCGGACAGTCGTCGCACCGCGGCACACGGCCGCGGCAGACCTCGCTGCCCAATTCCATCAGGGCTTGGTTGAAGCGGCCGACATCGCGCGCGGGCAGCACCGCCTCGGCCGCGGCCCAGAGCAATCTCTGCCCCGCCGCGGATGTGGCCTGCCCGTCATAGGCCAGCAACCGGCTGAAGAGCCGCAGGGTGTTGGCCTCCAGGATCGGTCGCCGCTGGTCAAAGGTGATGGAGAGGATCGCCCCGGCCGTGTAGCGGCCAATGCCCGGCAGCCGCGCGACCGCCTCGGGATCGGTGGGGAAACGACCCTCGTGCTCGGCAACGATCTTTCGGGCGGCCGCGTGGAGTTGCCGTGCCCGGCGATAGTAGCCCAAGCCTTCCCAGAGCCGCAGGACCTGCTGTTCCTCAGCCGTGGCCAGCGTGGCAATGGTGGGCAGGGCCGCCAGAAAACGCTGAAAATACGGCTTGACGGTCTCCACCTGCGTCTGCTGGAGCATGATTTCGCTGAGCCAGATCGCATACGGATCGCGCGTTCTCCGCCACGGCAAATCACGGGCGCTTCGCTTGAACCACGCCCGCAGCCCGCGGCGAAAATCACGGAGCCAGGCGGTAGTGAGAGGTGCAGGGTTATCGTCCATTGGCATGGCCGGTTATGGTAAAAACTGAGGAATCAATAACTGTCGGATTGTCGCCTTTCGCTCCGCGAAAGTCGCGTTATTTAGCGGAGCGAAAGGCGACACATGTTTCCGCGCCGGTCTTTAGAGCGGTCAAGGCGGGCCTTCGGCACTGCGCGGTGGATGCCCCGGGCTCGTCGACGCGGCCAGCAGTCGCCGCGGGTTATAAAGAACGAGCCGCTCGATCTCCTCGGAAGTCAGCCGCAACGCGCGCTGGGCCTTGGCCGCCATGACGGGCATCGTGATCGCGGAGCCTACCAGGTGCGAGCGGTCGGCCGACCACGTGGCCCCTTCGCTATCGACCTCGACAAGTTGCGCCCCCAGCGAGAAGCGGCCCGGCCCGAGACCGGCCGCCGAGATGCAATCGGTCACGAAGACAGTTCGCTCAATGCCCGTCACGCGCAGGTAGTTCTGCAAGGCCACGTAGGGCACGTGGACTCCGTCGGCGATGAAGCAGATCGTCAGCCGGTCGGAAAGACTCAGCACCCGCTGGATCACGTTGTCGTGCCGCGGCAGCAGCGCGGGGCAGCCGTTGCCTAGATGCGTACACATCGACAATCCGGCATCGATTGCCGCACGAAGTTCCTCCAGGCTCGCGTTGCAGTGTCCGGCGGAAACGAGGACGCCGCGTTGGGCGAGAAAGCGGGTGAGCTTCATGCCCGGGTCGCACTCGGGGGCAAGCGTGACCAGCCGCACCAGCCCTTGGGCCGCGTCGAGCAGGCATTTCATCGCGTCGAGATCGGCCGGGCGGACATGCTGCGGCGGGTGCGCGCCGACATAACCGGGCTCCGCGCTGATGAACGGCCCTTCGACGTGGATGCCCCGGATGATCTGTTGCGCCAACGGGTCTTGCTCTCGCAAACGAGCCAGCAGAGCCAGCCGGGCCGACATCCGCGGGATATCGTCGGTAATGATCGTGGCGAGGACGCCCGTCACGGAGTCGCCATGCAGGCGCCGGCACGCGGTGTGTAATTGCTCCGCGGTAAGGCCGTCGCCGTTGAAGTCGACGCCGTGGCAACCATTGACTTGCAGATCGACGAATTCCATGTACACCTTCGCACCGCGGGACGATCCGCCGATTCTATTCCTTCAGCGAGATGTTCGCAATCTTTTGTCGACGAGAGGATGGCGATCGAAACGGCGCAGGCGACCACCGCCCGCGCACAGGCAACCCTATCCATAACCATAGTGCCCTGGGGGTAGGGAAACAATCAACCGCATGGGTGCTTGGCAAATTCCGCCTGCGGAATTCAGCCTTCTTTCGTCCGAGCTCGGTTTCCTCTCTTGTGGGTGGCATCTTATCATCCGCGTGGGGCACGCGCCCCCCTCCGTTGTCAATCAGGATCGCTTAGAACTGCTTCTGGAGTTGTTGTCATAAGATGGTATGTGATAACACGTTACGTATCATTGATGTGTGTCAACGCGCTCAGCTTGGAGTGCGGTAATTCAGTACCGCTTTCCGCCGCTTTGCGGCTTTTTCGGAAGCGGCCAAAGGCCGCAAAGCGGTAATGAATTACCGCACTCCAAATTGCGTGAGCGCCGGTCTTCCGGTACGTTCTGTCCGTGGCCGTCTTTCCTTTCCTGTGATTCGTGTATTTTCGGTGCGTCAATACTCAGTGTTCAGTTTTCAGCACTCGCTACTCAGTACTCAGGACTGGGTGCTCCGTACTCAACTCTCCACTCGCAGGGCCCTCCCCGTCGCTAGGCGACTGCCGACTTATGCACCGCCTCGCGGTTTCTGCGCCACTGGTGCAGATCGCGCCGCTTGCCGGAAGTTATTGACAGCCATCGACTTACGCAACGGAAGCCACCCGGCTCATCCCTGTTAAGTTAGGTAAGGTTGGCACACATCGCTCGCTCTCCGTTGCGTCGCCGGCGTCATCGGCCACCGCGGGCGCCGCCTGCACGTTGAACCCGGAGCCATCGGCGACGGATGCGGCATGCATGGGACGGCCCTTTCATCAAAGCGAGAATCATTCATTATGAACGGCCATTATAACATGTATACAGGCGTTGTCAACAGTTGTTACATTGGGCGGCCCATCTGTCGCCGCAAGTGCTTGCGCGGCAACGAGTTGCGCGCTGGCCGTTTGTTCGCATGCCGGCCGCCGCGAGGGCCGGAAAAAGGCCGAAATATCGCCGCAACTGCTTATGCCGTAAGGAGTTGGAAAAAGTCAGCCGGATTGGCGCCGTAGCGAAAGAATTCCGGTCTCGCAAAAACTTTCCCGCGAAAGCCCAAAGGACGCGAAACAATGATCTCGCGCAAAGTCGCCAAGCGTCAGCCGTCGTCGCGGTCTCACAGGCTGTCCGAAAAGTTCCCCTCGCCCTCCGGGAGAGGGTCGGGGTGAGGGTGCGCCTCCAGTGTTAACGTATACTATCTGTTATATAGATCGGTTGACAAGGCCGTTTTATTCCCGGCCCGCGGGAAGTTTCTTGAAAGTCGCGCCGCAAGTCCTTGTCCGGCAAGCAGTTGCGCCGCCAAAAAATTTTCCGCGCGGCCCGCCGGAGGGCGCATGGCGTCGGCGGCCGCGCCAAAACGTCGTCCTAACTCCTTGCGCCGCAATACGTTGGGAATTCCGAGGCCCGGCAACGCCCGGAGGAGGGAGGGCGGGCTGTCCGAAACGCGCCCCCTCGTGGTGGGGGGTGCGGGGTTGGGGTGAGGGCGGCTATCGCAACCCCTTCGCCACTTCCGGACCAGATTGCTCGCGGCTCCGAACAGAACAGGCAAGACTGGCGGCGCACTTCGCGCGGCCGGCAGGACTTCCCGCTGAACAGCCTCAAAATAGGGTGGTATCTTGGCAGGTCTCGGAATACGGATGTCTTTACGCGACGCCGGCTCGACACTGGAGAGGTTGATCGGATACGTACAGCAGGCGTCGGGGTTGGCAGACGGTACAAGATTCGGACGAAATGAATAATGATGCCCGATTCAATGCCGCTCCTCAATCACCAGATTCTCGATGCTCGTATTCGTGGCATTGTGCCAGTCGGGCATCAACGGCAGGAAGACAAGTTCATGGCCGGCCGTTAATTCGACTTCAATCTGAAGCGGCACGGCGCTGCCATCGCGGGGCATCTCGATCGTTTTCAAGAGCACGGCCCGTTGCGTGTCCTTCTTGAAGAGCCCGAGCCTGAATGTCTTTGCGCCGCCCTCCCAGGGTTTGCTGCGGGCAAGGCCGGACGCCGTATAGACGGCCGACTTGGGCGAAATGAACACGAGTGCGGCGATCCGCTGGCCTTCGTTGCCGGTCCACGATCCGCGGACGGCCGCTTGGAAGGCTCCATTTTCGACGCGGACCTCGGGCTGGCCCCCGAACGCGCCGTTGCCCGGCTGCCACGCTACACCGTTCCAAGGCAGCGGCGTATAGTTCCCGGTTTTGACCGGGTCGTCGGGCCAGACATGATCGAGCCGCCAGACAGGTCGGCCGCTGACACTGATCGGGTTGCCCTCAGCGGTTCCTTTCCTGTCGCCCTGCCAGGATTGTGGTAGACGGTAGCTGCGTCCCGCGCCGCCGATGGCGATCGTCAGCCCGCGGAGCGTGACGTCGCCGCCGGTGTACATGCCTTCGATCCGCGGAAGCAAGACGAGTTCTTCGTCAGCGGCCAGCGTGATGCGCACACCGGCCAGCGAAACCTGCTGGTCTCGCACCAACGAGATCGAAGCGACTTCTTTCGCTGCGTCCTTGGTCTTGTGCAAGACACTGAGCCGAACCGGATTGCCGCCGTCCCAAAGTTTCAGTTCCGCCGTGCCAGCCAGACGGAATTCACCGGCCTGGGGCGCAATGAACGCCAGCCCGCAAAGCTTCTCGCCCGGCGAGCCTTGGTGGGGCGCTCGAAATTCCATGCGGATGGCGCCGTCCTTCATCTCGGCCTTCGGCTGGCCGCCGAATGTGTGTTCGCGTGCCAGCCACCAGCCATCACGCCAACTCAAGGGGCGATAATTGGCTGGCGCATTCGGATCGGCCGGCCAGACCTGATCGAGTCGCCAGATGGGCTTCCCGTTGGCCACTGCCGGGTTGCCTTCGGTCGAGTCTTTCGTCTTCCCCTCCCAAACCGACGGAAGGTGATAGCTGGCCGTAGCGCCGCCCGAGCGGACGAAACTGGCGTTCTTGCGATCCAGTGGAGCGAGTCTCAACGCGAACTGCTTTCCGGCTGTCTTCGCCGTCGAATAAAGGAACACAGGCCGTCCCGACCTCGAAAGAACCAATCGCGAGCCGTCCAACGGGGTCGCGTTGCCCATTGCATCCTCGGCCACCCATTTGTCGGCTGGCAGTTCGACTGTCACGTCTCGCGGGGCCTCGCGGTCGGCATACGCTACCACAACGCCGCGATGGTTGCGCAGGTCGTCGAAAATACAGAAGTTGGCCCCCTCGGGCCGTGCGAACGCCACGGGCCTGCTCAGCCCAAGGTGATGGCACATCACGTTCCAGGCCGGCACCAGCGGCAGCGGGTAGCCGTAGTAGTCCCAAAGCAACGTGCCTGGGCCGCAATAATCCCAGAAACTCATGCCGTGTTCTTCGTAGTTCGTGAGGAACAGAATCGTCTTTTCCTGTCCGTTGCACGTCAATTCGGCAATACTGGCGACCATGGCATTGGTGGCCTGGGCCGAATCGAAATTGGTCAGGGCCACGGCCGGTTCGTCGACGGCCGTGTTCGTATAGGCCCAGCCTTCGTTGAACCAGATTTCCATGTGCCGACAACCAAGGTCGTCGAGGGCTCCGCGCATGCGGCGTACGGCGGTCGCGTCGGCCAGCCAACCGTCGTGGTAATCGTGCCACGAGATGATGTCGATCCACTTGCCCGCCCCGCGCTCCAGCAGATAACGGTTCAAACCCGACGGGATGCCGTACACGTTGTTGACCATCACGCGGGCCTTCGGATCGGTCCGCTTGATGAGTCTCGCGGTGCGGATCGTGAACTTGGCGTACAGATCCTTGGCGTTGTCCCAGCCGTCGAACTCCGGTTCGTTCTCGATCTCATAGACCAGCGATTTGCCGCGGTAGTGTTTCACGGCG
>Ga0302320_10019297_pt1 | contig 13693 bp, 11 predicted proteins | sample Bog_T0_3_FD_202130 | JGI IMG/M metagenome (GOLD analysis project Ga0302320, IMG submission 202130) | Peat permafrost microbial communities from Stordalen Mire near Abisko, Sweden - Bog_T0_3 | ecosystem: Environmental > Terrestrial > Soil > Wetlands > Peat | place: Sweden: Abisko, Stordalen Mire... | reverse complement strand
TTTGCAGTGGATGAATCGACACCATATATGAGTTCTCCTGACGGCAGGCGTGGAGCCTGACTGACTCTCATGGTGCGAGTATCGGAAGCCTGAATCTAGGTGTTTCCCCGGTGTAGGAAACTTCTCCCCTCTGAAACTCCTTCCCCGATCCCCGCTAGGTGGTGCGTTTTCATCGCCGCGAGGTTTTTGATTTTCCCGCTTTCACCATAAATTCATTCAACTTACGCCCCTTTACCCCTACACTTTACACCGTGGAAGGTACTTATTTTGCCCTGTTGAGTGGTTTGCAGATCGAGAACAAAGGGCCCCTTTTATAGTTTGTTCACAGCTCGGTTTGTCATGATCCCAGAAAACCTGGCACGGATCCGGCGCGTCTGGATCGATGTCCGCAAAGACACAGACCAGGAGTCTGGGTGCAAATATTTAAGGACGGTGAACGCGATTGGCTCCCGACGTTTTGACGGACACAATCAATTCTTCCGAGACAGGGGGCTCTTTTCCAACCGACGATCCACGCTGGCAACTGGCTCAGCGCATCGTTGCCAGCCGCTGCTTTCACAAGTCATCCTTCCTCATCAACTTTCTTCTCTACGTCTGCAATCGTGAGTTGAGCGGTCGCGCCAGCGAAATCAGCGAGCTTCAGATCGGCATACAGGCATTGGGTCGCCCAGTCAACTACAATCCAGGCGAAGACAACATCGTGCGCAATTATGCGCGACTGTTGCGCAAGCGGCTGGAAGAGTATTTTGAGACCGAAGGCCGCCACGAAACGCTGCGCATCCAGATTCCTCGCGGCCGTTATGTGCCCGTCTTCTATGACAGTTCAGTACCGCTCGCGACGCCGTCCACTGTGGTTCCTATCGCCCAGCCCACCAAGGGCGGGATTGCCACCGCAACTGAAGGCGCACAGGCAAAGGGAGCGTCTCGCCGCCGCATTCTACTCCTCGTTTTCTTGCCGCTGCTCCTGCTTGCCTTGGCAATCGGAGCGATCGCCTTTCAGATGGGCCATCGAAGCCCATCGCTCGGCAATCGGTTCTGGACGATGGTCTTCAGTAACTCGCGACCCACACTGATTGTGCCTGCAGACAGTGGTCTGGGCATTCTGCAAAATCTCGATCGCCACCCAATTCATCTGAGCGACTACGTCAGCGGAGCTTATCTCCTCCATCCCGAACAGGTGCGCGGCATCGACAGTCGCAGCCTGAACGATCTGACCACACAGCGGTATACCAGCGTCGTCGATCTGGGCATCGCGGCCAGCCTGATGCGCCTGCCCGAGTTGAATACGGACCGCGCCTCCATCCGCTACGCCCGTGATCTGCGCATGGAAGACCTCAAGCACTCCAACGCCATCCTGCTCGGCTCGCTGCACACTAACCCCTGGGTGGAGCTGTTCCAGCAGACCATGAACTTTGAACTGGAGTACAAAGCGGAGGTCGATGATTCCGTAGTCGTGAACCGTCAGCCTCTGGCAGGCGAGAGCGCCTATTACAAGAACGAATGGGCGGAGGAGTCCCGGCGCACTTACGCTGTATTGGCCATGGTTCCAAGCCTCGACGGGGAGGGTATTGTGATTCTTGTCGAAGGGCTCAACATGGCCGGCACGCAGGCTGCCGGCGATTTCCTGCTGAGCGACTCCGCGATGAGTCCGATCCTGAAACGAGCATTGCGTCCGGACGGCTCTCTTCAGCCGTTTGAGTTATTGCTCGAAACCAACAGTATCGGAGCCAATGCTCCACAAGCGCGTGTGATTGCGACTCGTTATGGTTCCTTGTGAGGAACCGTCATTCTGGCACCACCTATACAGCCGGTGTCGAAGTGAATTCTTCCTTGCAAAGGCCAGCATCACTGAACTTGCTGAATCGTGTTGCAGCTGCCGGATTTGTTCCGGTGACGGACGGACAAGCCAGGCGATTTGCATTCACGCCAAGCGAGCCAGGTTCCATCCCGCTCGGATTCCAGCTTCGGGACTGTACCGGAACTTTTAGCGCCGACGCTGGAATTCGCGTCTCATGTAGTGCGGCGAGTCTGGGCTTGTACGGCCAAGTTACTTCACGTTTGTGATTGGCAATCTCCTTCGGATGGGAGCTTGCCGACAGCAGTTGGCGGTCCTTTTCGCCGGGTCCATTCTCGTCTATCCAGACACACGTCATTCCGCCGTCGCGGAAGCAGCTGGAGGGCTTCGATGTCGTCATCCTTTGGGCCGGAAGCTCGCCCGACCCCGAATATTCGCCGCTCCCTCGTCAAGGACTAGCAGGGAATCTGGGCACGAATTTCCATGGTCTCTTCGAGGCGCTTGGCGAAGCGTACACCGCATTGAGCACGGGTAGATTCGATGGTTGTGAACCGGGTACCCTTCGCATCTTCGCTGTGTATTCGATTGATTGGCCAGCGCTCTGATTTCTAGTTTGATCGGGTTTCGGTCGGATGGCCGGCAAGAACGAAGCCGCACGCGCCGTGGTCACTGCAGCATTGGCTAGTGTGCGGTTTTGAGGCCGGGATGGGGCGGGAGTTGTGGGCAGCAAAGAGGCGTATGCTGAAGCAGCCATGACGAACCTTCCGGAAATCGGCCAGTTCGGGACTCGTTGGCAGCCCGGTCAAGAAAAAGAGTATTGAAATTCCATATATATATATCTATAGGGCGCCACCGCGACCGTGACCACGGCAAACGCCTGCGGCTCCCTTCTTGCCTCCTAATCGAAACCGACTCGAACGATGCTCGTGCTCATCCTGCGGGACCGTGCGCGAGTCGGTTCCGATGTAGGCTAGCGACAATCCGGAAGCGACCCGACTCTCGGCCTCCCGGGATCCTCCGGCCAGCTCAAACCGGCGTAGTGTCCGATTTGGCGACCATGCACTCGGAACCCAGAATTTCGCAGTTCCGGCACATGGAATTGCGAAAATGTGAAGAACATCATCATCCACGCTCGGGCGTACAATGAACTTCACCAAATGGGGGATAGATTGAAAGATCGTGTTTTCAGGAGATGGATCATCCCAATGCTGTTCGTAGCTTGCCTGCCCGTTGGGATGTCAGGACAATCCAACGAACCGCAGAAGAAGGCGAAGAGCAGTCCGCAAAATGCAAAAATCACGCAGTTCTTTATAGAAGGCCCGACAAAGAATTCTCGATATGAAACCGGACCGCTGCATATCATCTACGACGACGGAACCGAAATCGTGAAAACTCTACCGCCGCTGAAGACGGGCACCGAGAAGGAAACGGTCTTTAACTCTGTTGGATTCTCAGATGTTCAGTTGGCAGAAGATCGACAAACGCTTGGCTGGGCTATCGATGTCGAGAACTGCTGTACGTCCTATCCCATTCCTTTGCACGTGGTTGTATTCCGGGACAAACGGGTTCTCCGCATCTTCAATCCTGGGCTGATGGTTTGGGACTGGGAGTTTGTTCAGGGCGGCCGGCAAGTGAAGATCGTCTCTGGAACGGTCCACGGATCTGATGTTGGCGACGAACAGCTCTACGACCTAAAGTCCGGCAAGCTCCTATCAGATTCTTGGGGCGGCGACGAGAACGCTCAAGCCATCACGCCCGAAGCTCCGAAAGTGGCCAGTACTCCAGGCAACGACCTTATCCATGCGGCAAAGGAGGGTGATCTGCAGCGTGTGCGGGCATTACTCGATTCCCATGTCGATGTGAACTCAAGGTTGAACGGCAATCCGGACGGAGGCACAACGCCGCTCATTGAAGCGTCGAAGGCTGGCCACCGCGACGTGGTGCAGGCGTTGCTGGACGCTGGTGCTGATTTGAATATCGGGAAGGGTAAGTGGGGCGCTGCGTTGGTGCAAGCGGCTCAAATGGGTCAACTGGAGACAGTTTGGGCACTCATTGGAGCTAAAGCTGACCTAAATGCCACTGACCAAGAGGGCATGACAGCTCTGATGGCGGCCGCGCAAAATGGACATACCCAGGTCGTGGCAGCGTTGATTGAAAGCGATGCCAACCTAAGCATAAATGCGCATAACGGCGGCAGGGCCGAGGACTTCGCGAGGCGCAGCGGCCACCCAGAAATTGCTGAATTACTTTCTATCGCGAGCCGCGCCGAACACTAGGCAGTCTAATATGCCAGTTTCGGCGTTGAGTGCTCCGGTTGAACGCAGTTGTTCTTGGGATTCGGGGCGCGCTTCTGCACATCTTGAACGGAATACTGGCCACAGGCCATTCTCGGGAATGTATGACCGGCTATTCGTCCCTTACCCCAGGTTCGGCCTTGGTAAGCCCCGTGCGGCCCGAGATCGGGATCGTGTAGCGTATGCCGACTATCCGCCCGTGACCAATCAGTTGTATGCTTCTCACTGTCGGGAACTCTGCTGTCGCAAGGCATAAAGCCCAGGGAGTTTTTGTCAATGCGGTGTGATTCACATGAAGGCCGTGCGCATCCACCGTTTCGGACCGCCTGAGGTCGTCGTTGTCGAAGATATTCCTAGGCCGTCGCCTGGCAAAGGAGAGGTGCTGGTGCGCGTTGCTGCAGCAGGCGTCGCTCCATAGGACGCAGTCATTCGTGAGGGCAAGAGCAAGGTAAGTCCACAGCCTCCACTGGCACTTGGTTGCGACCTCTCTGGCTTCATTGAGGAGGTTGGTCCCGATGTGAGCCAATCTGCAATTGGCGATGAGGTTTATGGTGTTACCAACCCGCAATTCTGCGGCGGCCAGGCAGAATTCGCCGTCGCACTGGCGGGGATGATCGCACCAAAACCGCGGCACCTGAGCCACCTCGAGGCAACTTCGGCACCGGTTGTCGCAATGACCGCCGGGCAGATGTTCTTCAAATATGCCTAGGCGAAAAGTGGAGATACAATTTTGATCACCGGGGGCCTCCAAAAACGTAGGCGCCTATGCCGTGCAAATGGCTCTCAACGCTGGAATACGGGTGTTTGCGGTGGCCCGCTCCTCTGACCAGGAGTTGCTCCGCGCTTATGGCGTCAAAACGATCCTTGATTCGAGCGCTGCCGGGTTCGAATATTCCTTACTCCAGGTCGACGCCGTCCTCGACACCGTGGGTGGCGACGCAGTCCAAAGCTGTTACGCTGCAGTGAAGCCCGGGTGGGCGGCTAGTATCGGTGACCTCCACGCAACCTCGACAAAGAGCATGGATGCAGTCGGTATTCTTTTACGCTGATGTTACGAGCCAGAGATTGTGTACTGTTACGGACCTGTTTGAGACGCGCAGGATCTCCGCCCGAGTCGGGTCGGTGCTCCCGCTGGCAGGAGCGCGTAGCACGCACGAAATGCTTGCCGGTGCACCTCATAAAAGCGGCAAGATCGTTCTTCAACTCCACTGAATCGGGACGGAATGAGAACTCCGAAAACGGGTTCAGGTCGTATGACTGGGATTCCGGACAGAACCCCGATTTTGGGCTTTCCAAGGTTCCACCAGGGTCAGTCCGGCGTTGGTGATGGACTGGCGACGATGCTCCCGAAACTGCAAGGCAGAGATGAATCTGAGTTGGGAACAGAGTTTGTTTGTTGATGCGGATCTGAAGTTCGCGATCTGCGTGTTCATTGCGTCGAGCCTGCTGGAACATCAATCCACAGGCGGCGCGGGCGAGTCGTGGGCAAACGACCTGCCCTATACCGTGATCATCGATGCACGACCGGCATCTGACCCTAACCCGAAATCGACCGTAGTCCTAGCCGGTTCAAACCAGGGTCGGGCGGAGGCAACCAATCGTCCACGACGACGTTCTCGGAAAAACCTACCTGCCAGAATGGTCGTGCGAAACGGATGCTTCCTCCTTGGCATGGGAATCCGATGGTTTAAGTGGGTTCTGGTTGAGATGTTCCATGGCCAGCTGCATTTCTTTGAGAAGCTCATCTGCCATCTCTCGGGTGAACCCATGGCGAATGAGTATCCGCTGGATGACAAGGTCTTCGCGGTTCGCCGGCATGGAATAAGCCGGGACAAGCCATCCGCGCTCGCGCAATCGATCGGCAAAATCGTAAAGAGTGAAACTCGATGAAGCGGGGTAACGCAGTTCCCAGCACAGGCCCGGGATTCCGCCGTGCCCATCGTAAACGATCTTGAAAGGCTCAAACACGGAGATCTTTTCCGCTAGATATCGTCCCTGCCTGTAGCACTCGGTCTGGATCTCGCGATATCCTTCTTTGCCAAGACGCAGAAAGTTGTAGTACTGGCATATGATCTCACCACCCGGCCTCGAGAAGTTGAGCGCGAAGGTCGGCATGTTGCCGCCAAGGTAGTTGACTTCGAAGATAAGTTCTTCCGGAAGGTCCTGCTTTTCCCGCCAGAGAGCCCAGCCCACACCAAGGGGGGCGAGGCCGAATTTATGACCGGATGCGTTGATGGATTTTACGCGCGGCAAGCGGAAGTCCCAAAGAAGGTCGGGTTGGGTGAAGGGCGCCAGAAAAGCGCCGCTGGCTCCATCCACATGGATGGGAATGTCGAGCCCGGTCTCGGCTTGCAACTGGTCCAGAGCGATGCTGATTGCGTGGACCGGTTCGAACTGCAGTGTGAAGGTCACGCCAAGAGTGACGATCACGCCAATCGTGTTTTCGTCGCAACGTTTGAGGACTTCGTCTGGAGTCAACAGAAGGCGGTCCCCTTCCATCGGGACTTCCCGGATCTCGACATCGAAGTAGCGACAGAACTTGTGCCAGCAGACCTGAACCGGGCCCATGATCAGGTTCGGAGTGTCGGTGGATTTACCCTTGGCACGCTGGCGTTTGCGCCAGTTCCACTTGAGGGCCAGGCCTCCGAGCATGGCCGCTTCACTGGAGCCGGTTGTAGAACAGCCGATCGTGCTAGCTGCTTCCGGCGAGTTCCAAAGATCGGCGATCATATGCACGCAACGCTCTTCTATTGCTGCGGTCTGTGGGTATTCGTCCTTGTCGATCATGTTCTTGTCTGCGGACTCGTCCATGAGTTGCTTAACTTCTGGCTCGATCCATGTGGTACAGAAAGTGGCGAGGTTCTGCTGGGAGTTGCCATCAAGGATGAGTTGATCATGAATGGTCTGGTAAACGGTTTGCGGGTCCAGCTTAGCGTTGGGGAACTTGTAACAACCTGTCTGGTCGTTTAGAAAATTTGATTCAATATGGTTGCTGGGAGCGGCATTGAGATTCTCGGTGGTGTGCAGAGGCATGGGTCTTCTCGTATTCAAGGTTTAGACGCCCGCAAGATCCGGACGAATGTACTTGAGCCATTTTGCACCACACTGTCAGGAAAAGATATTAGAAGAGGAAGAATCTTGCTCGCTTCGGATTCAAAATACGCGTCCAAAAGCAGAGCGATTCCGCACGGACCCACGGAATCGCTTTGCAGAACATAAGAGTGCGTGTTGCGAAGATTTCGTGCTGCGAATCGATCGCAAGTCTACAGATGGTGATGTTATCGCTCGTGCTTCTGCCAATGAAGCATGTCGTGGTCATCAACGGTGATCTTCGCGGGCAGTTCTAGGCCGCAGGTCTTGCAAATTAAGACCTCCTTGCCGATCTCCCAATGGGTGCAGGACTTGCATTTACAAACGAGAAGTTCAATTTCTTTCTTACCGCTCATTTAAAGCCTCCTGAATTCATCTTTCACTTCACGAACAAAATCGTTGAACGGCTGGGTGGCCGTGACGCCGGGTTGCCAGCACAAACCCCGATCAATCAAATTGTATTGCTTCACGATGCTGGAACCGGGCAGAGTCTTTCCATTTCCGTCCGCGCTCTTGCCCATGAGCCAAAGATGGTCGGCCACAGTGCACGCGGCAGCCACATCGTGGGTCACCACTATGATCGTGTTCAGCTCATCCATGTCGGAGACCTTGGAGATCAGGTCAGCGGTTTTCTCCAGCATGATCAGGTCGAGTCCTGAAAATGGCTCATCCATCAAAAGAAAATGCTCGCTGCAGAGGATTTGCTGAATGATGGCGCAGCGCTGGCGTTGACCTCCGGACAACTGCGCGGGATAGAGATTCCACTTGTCGGCGAGGCCAAACTCATCGAGCATCTCCATGACCTTGTCATGAGCTACCTTGGAGTCCTTTTCTTTCTTGCGGGCTCCGAGCATGAGATTTCCAAGCACGCTGCGATGCTCAAAAAGGGGATAACTCTGAGCGACGACTCCGACTTCGCCAGCTCTGACAGGACGATTGAATCCATTCACGGAAACTTGACCTGAAGTGGGCGCATGCAATCCCGCAATGATGCGGAAGAGCGTGGTTTTGCCGCATCCCGAAGGGCCAAGAATGCCTACTACTTGCCCCTGCACGCGGCCAGGAACGATAATGTCGCGCACCTCGGCGGATACTCCGCTCAACACCGGGCGGTCTTCGTAGGAAAGCGATACGTTGTCAATCTTCAACAGCGTTTTGCCGTAGCTATAGGAGGTGGTCGCCATTAGTTCCGCTCCAGAGTAAGCGCTGCGTAGGGGCAAAGGAAGTTTTTCAATAGACCGATGCTGTAATCCTGGAAGAGGCCAAGCATCAGGATGGTCAACTGAATGGCGAAAACCGCAGCGAGACGAAAGTGGTGGTTCTGGTCGAGAAGGATCGTTCCGACGCCACCCTCGGAACGCACGATGCCCTCGACCATGGTGAGCATCATCCAGCCGATGGCCGCATTCTGGCGAAGTACGTCGAAGACCTTGTCGATCTGATTAAGAACGACCACTTCCCAGACCACGCGCCACTCACCCATGCGCAGCGTACGCGCAAGATCGAACATTTCTTTCGGGATGCCGTTGATCACGTCAGCCATTCCAGTGACAAAGAAAACAGAAACCGAAAAGACCAACAGCGACAGTTTCAACTCGTGTCCGCTTCTCGCCATCAGAGTGAAGAAGAAGGTCAGTCCGACAAGAGAGAGAAAGCGCAGCTTGCTGAGTAGGGCAACGAGTGGGCGAAAGAAGGGCATCACCGTCGCATAAGCAAGAAGCAGGGATACGACCGTGGCAACCGCAATGGCCTGGATGTTGAGATAGAAGCTGGTGATGAGTTCCGCGCCTAGACCTTGCTCCCACAGATCTCCAAGCGCGGAAAAGACCTCGCCAGGCTTGGGAAGCAGGACAAAGGGGCTGAATAGCCACAATAAGGCCACGATGGCTATCTGGGTGGCGACCAGCACGCGTACGGCGTTCTTGTTCAGAACATGATTGGGAAAAAAGACGGACAGCAAATGATTCATAGTTGGTCTTCGATAGAAAAGATCGGGGAGGTTTCCGCCTCCCCGGTTGCTGCATAGTTACTGACCAATCTGCGTGATTTCGACGCGGCGATTAAGAGCCTTCCCGCTTGTCGATGTATTTGGAGCCAGAGGATTCTGCGAACCGTGGCCCGAGACCTGCTTGAAACGGGAGTCCGGGAAGCTCAAGGGCGCGACCTTCTGGAAGTAGTGCTTCACGGCCAACGCCCGCTTCTCGCTCAGCGGCATATTCACGACATCGCTCCCCGCGTTATCGGTATAGCCGTCGATCTGAAGCGCCAACTGCGAGTTAATCGCCAGCGAGTCCTTCAGCTCGCTAAGCACCGGCAGGCTGTCAGGCAAAGGTTGGTCAGAGCCGCTGGCAAAGTTGATATAGACGGCCTTGTGGCCAAGCACCTGGCCGCCCTGAGCTTCCTTGGCGTAGTCGACCGTCTCCGCGCTCGCGCCCTGCACGCCGCTCGAATTCAGCGAAGACTGCGCGCCGAAGATGAACGAGGTATCGACCGCTTCCTTGTAAGCCGGAATCGGATTGTCCTTGAACAGCTGCGGATAGTTCTGTGTGGCGATCTTGCCGAAGGTCTCATAAGTGGCGCGCATATTGTTGTTGTGCTTGCCGTCGAGACCGAAGTAATTGACGTTGTCTTCCAGACCAAAGACCGCCGAGCCACCCAGAAGCTGGCCCGACTTGGGATCGCGAAGACCCGCGTAGTACTTGTACCAGTAGTCGCCGTTCTGGTCATTGTAGATCTTGGCGGAAATGTCTCCAGCCTTATGGCGAACTGCTTCGAAGGCCTTGACCTGATCGGCGGCCTGGAAACTCGCTGCCAACAAGCCGGAGATTTCGTCACGATTGTCATTGAAGAACTTCTTGATGCCCAGAATTACGGCAGGCATCTGCGAAGCATATTCATGCGACGAGACGATCTTCGTGGTGCCGGGACGGCCATGCACGGCCTGCTCGTCACCCGGTGTCCAGGTGACTACGCCATCGGGGCAGACGCTTTTGGTTTCGCCCGTTGCGCGCCCGTCCTTGACCACCTTGCGGTCTTCGCAGCGATTGGGAATGAAGACATCGGTAACCGCCTTGATGTAGTCCTCGTCCGGCGCGGCAATCCAGTTCACCGCATCCGGGTCCCAGGTCTTCAAGTCGGGGTTGTTTTTGAGTCCATTCGATCCCAGGAAGTTGAGGGCAATATTCCAGTCGCCGTCACGAATGACGCCCACAACGGTCTTGCCTTTCATGCTCTGCGGATTCGTCTTCCATTCGGCCGGGCCAAGCAGCGCATCCTCACCATTGGAGCGGCCCACCGCGCCAATGATGACCGCCTGATAATCCGGTCCAAGCTTCTTGAGTTGCGGATTCAGGTTGGACAGCCATTGGCCGCCGCTGTCGCCCATCACGACGATGGCCTCAGCACCTTTGGAGCAGGTCTTCTCTCCGTCATGCAGTTGCTTGGCGCAATCGATCAGATCGTTGCCCATCTGCGTGTTCGAGTCTTCGCGGTGAAGAGTAAGGTTCACGCCGTTCTTCTCCATCAGCGAACCCTTGGTTGTATCCGGGCCGCCGTTGGCGTAGATCAGCGAGAACATCGCATTCCACTCCCAGACATCGAACTGGATATGCGCGGCCTGAACACTGGCGGGAGCCGTCGTCGGATAGGGCAGCGCCTGAACATTGGCCACCTGCGCCTCTTCCTGAGGCGGAAGTTGCACACGAGACGCAACGATTGACTTCATAACACCTGGGGTAGGAATCAGGCCGTGCTGCATCGCCGCGCGAAGCCCAAAGACAGCAACACCGGCTACAACGACGATAAGGAAAACCTTTGCTTGCGGCTTCAAACGGGGCATTTCTTTCTTTCCTTCGATCAATTCGCTTGAATTTCTTTACTTGAACATACTGTCGTAATCGCTGTCAGACTTGGCGCTCGATGCCGCTACATTGGCAAGCGTCGTGGGCATCTTCATCGGTGGAACCACATCCATACCTGGGATATGAATCTGGTCGGCACCACTGGATTGATTGCCGGAGGTCATCAGCTTCTGATTGAACTCGGCAAATTTGGAAGCAGCCTCGTCCGCTGCAGCGCCAGATTCAATCTGGTCGTCTGTCAGCAGCTTGTCGGTATAACGCGAGAACTCGCGAATCTCGCCCAGCGTGCGCGAGGTATCGTCTTCGAGATATTCAAGGGCCATATCGACCATCTTGAGTTGCTCGGGATTACCGCGCAGAAGCTGTTGGCCTACGCCCAGAGTAGCCTTGGCATCAAGAATCATCTTCCGTTGCTCGGCAAGGAAGTTGACCTTGTTCTCCGTCCGCTGAATCTTGCTGTCGGCGATCTGCGACCAATGCTGGAAGGTCTTGAGCATCTTTGAAGTTTGATCTTCGAGCGCCTGTAATTGCTTCACGCCCTGCATCAGCATCCCGGCCTGTTCAAGGAAGGTCTGACGCTCAAGCGAAAGCCGCTCCTTCTCCATCGGGTCGGCGGCCGCGGCAGACATCTGTTCGGCCTTGGTGGCCTTGCGGCCCAGTCCGTTGATCTCGTCCGTCTTTGCGGCGATACTGCGCTGGAGCCGCTCATCGCTGCCTGCGAAACGCTGCAATGTTTGGTCCAGGTTGAACTTGGCTTTCTTCATGTCGTCGAGGTTGTTGCGAAGGATTCCAATCGGATCCGTCTCAACTACCCACGAGGCAAAAAAGCGCACACCGTTTTGAAAAAGATTGGATACCGCCGTGCGAAAGGTTGGATTGAAGACCAACCAAAGGACTGCGATCAGAATCGCGGCCAACCCCATCATGTGCAGCGTATCGGTCAACAGAGAAATCAGAAACGGCAGGATTGCGTATAGACCGAAGGCTGCCGCAATGATCATGCCCGCAAGCACCACCATGCCGAACGGACCTTCGGGCCGCTTCCAGAAAGACTTCGGTGTATATCCTTGCAGATTCTGAGAAAAACCAGGAGTTACCGGCGAAAGACCCATAACGTGCTCTTATCCTTTCAGCAGTGAGGCGTAAAGCGCCTTCTGCTGTTCAAGTTCACTGCCACGACGTTGCACGGCTGCCTCAAACTGGCTCTGCGCGTGGGCTGACTTCCCTTGGGCATCCACCAGCTCATTGGAAAGTCGAGCGAGTTCCTGTTGGAGTTCGGTGATCTGTTGTGTGATCTTCTGCATTTGATCCTGCCGCCCCGCCACTTCCCGCGCGGCGAATTGCTGTGCTTTTTGGCCGAAGGCATCGTGCTCCTGCTGAAGCTTCGCCTTTAATCCATCAAAGGCGCCCAGTATCCCTTCTTCCGTCAGCCCGGCCTGGGCTGTGGCCTGGATCACAGCGGTCTTGAACTTCACGTTCGACGGCATAACTGTGTCCGGGATCACCTTGAGCGGATCGAGAAACTTATGAATCGTCGCGGCGGCGGTCGTCGCTTCAAAATCTGTCTTTGCCAACAGAGTCTGATAAACCGCGTCATTGTCCGCTACGACTCCCGCGTCGATTGGCAGCGCATAGGGTACAGGCGCGCTCGCCGCAGGTGTTTCAGCGGGTGCTGAGAAGGAAAATGCTGGAGGAGGTGCCGTTTGTGCGGTGACCACTGGCGGCGCAGCGTGCTTTTCGGACTGTACCGGCTCATCTTCAAAAGCAACTGACTTTAGTGTGTCGAGAAATCCGTGCTTGCCTGTCATGATCTTCCCCGGATGAATTCGATGATTAGGAGCTAATTTTATCCTTGTGGACGTTGCGGAAAGAATATACTGACCAGGCGCAAGCAGCAAGTGAATAAACGTGCTTGACTCCAAACCCGCACCAGACCGTTGGGATTCTTACATCACGTTAGCCATTTCCTCACACAATGTCCGTTTTCTGCCGTTCCTGCCAGCAGGTTCAAAGACCAGCGCCCAGTCGATTCAGGCCATTCTTTCCGATTTTGCCCTGCCTGTGCGTTGAGGATACGCAATCCCCTGCCGAAAGGTTCCCTTACCTTAATAATCAAAAGCAGCACAGGCTGCGTCAGTTCAGATGCCCCCCATCGCCATCGCTGATTGCAATGTGATCACAGTAGTTTGCCATACATACAAGTGCGAATATACCCTCCGCCAAATTAGACCTCCAGCCATCAACAATCACCCAACAGGAATGGCCACTCATCGAGTGTCCTGGATATCAGCGGCATTGATGTTGCAGTCGGCGTGCTTGGCTGTTTGCTTGGCGTCAGGCGGGGAAAGTCGACAAGACGACAAATGGATCGATACACCATGATTTTCCTTTGTTTGATGCTCATAGGCATTTCTCTTGCGTTTCTTTTCGTCATCCTCATAAGCCAATAACCTTGGCATTGGATCGGTTTGGCCTTTTGGACCTGAATCACCGGCGACTCGGAAGTTATGTTCTGAATAATCAAAATAGTATTAAATATGGCTCTATAGCATTATTTGTGGGTGAAGAGGGCGGTGGAAGATGCCGCTCCGAGGAAAAGTCCAAGAGCAGGACTTTCCCACCTCGCTTGGAAATCCCGCAAGTGCAGCGGGATT
>Ga0302320_10019295_pt1 | contig 13694 bp, 17 predicted proteins | sample Bog_T0_3_FD_202130 | JGI IMG/M metagenome (GOLD analysis project Ga0302320, IMG submission 202130) | Peat permafrost microbial communities from Stordalen Mire near Abisko, Sweden - Bog_T0_3 | ecosystem: Environmental > Terrestrial > Soil > Wetlands > Peat | place: Sweden: Abisko, Stordalen Mire... | reverse complement strand
GCGGGGAATGGTTTAAAGGTCGTACATATCCCATCCATCGTAGTTTTGGGGTCTGTAGTGGATTCGAGGTTGAGAGGTGGTGGGGATGACATCTTTTGTTTCTACATTCGCGTATTCATTCCTCAACTCTTCCTCGAGTCACAATTCTTCGTCATCCTCAGCAATCTCGGCAGGCTTGAGCAAACCTCCAACTTTACTCAGACGTTCTCGTTCAGCTGCTTTTGCATCTTTCTCAGCTTGCTCTTTCTCCTCAGCAAAAAGCTCAGCATTGTCTCCCGAGAATTCTTTCAATTGGATAAGGAAGTCGCGAAGATTGAGCTTGAATTTGTCGTGGGAAGCATTCAGGGTGAACAAGCCTTCGACAAAAGCTTTGATTTGAGTCCTAAATACTGTTAACTTTTGATGCCCGGAAAATCCAGAGAGAGATTAACATACTGCGTAAGATTTGGGAAAGCGTTAGTTAATAACTGAGATACAAATTGTCCCAGGAACTCCTGGTTACTTGTACCTGCTGGCGCTTGCTCTGGGCCATAAATCGGACCTTGAATCTTAGGTTGCGTGCCATCAGCAGGTTGTACAAAGTAGAACATTCTCGACAGCAACAAGGATTGTGACTTAAATCCTGCCTTGTGGTCGGTATCAGTGAGCACGAAGAATACGTCCTGGAGGATGGTAATGTAAAATGTTTGGAAGAAGGCGTTGGAAGTTGCAGGGTCACTGTCTGCAATGTTGGTGATCAATTCCAAACACATGTTAAGACCAGCATATTCGACTTCTCGGTTGTCGTGCTTGCTTGCCCACATGCAAGAATCAATAACAAATTTGAACTGCCGTGCGTCAAGCTTTAAAAGGGCTACATCAAGTTAGTGAACTGCTTATGTTTGATTGCAGGGGTAGATACCTGGGAAGCAATGGAGGTTAATAGCACGTAGAAGGGTGAAGAATTCGACTCGGTGCTCAGGAAATTCGGAAAAGTCTTTGTTAATCATCTCCAAAGTGCACTCAAATACGCTTTCCATAATATTAGGTACTTGATCTTCCATTAAGCCCTAATCATGTGTTAGCAAATCATTCAAAAGACATATTACCAAGCCAAGTAGCGGACTTGGGACATAAGGAATAGGGAATGCACCACTGAATATTTCGAGCGATGAGGAGTCCAACGTACGGAAAGCTTAGTGATGATTGTTGACATAACCTTCAGGACTTCGGCATCTCGGGCATTTGGCACATTACGTTGATAGTCTCCGAGTACAGCCTCAAGAAGAGCCGGGACAATGCTGGTTCGCACCATTTCAAGATCATCAGCCTTCTCGACATAAGTCTCGATAAGCTTGAGAATTTCTTTCTTGATAGTCCTCAACCCTCGAACCTTTGGCATCTTCGTCGCAATTTCACCTGTCACGCGTTAGTAAGTGATATGAAAGCAACACCAATACAACTTACCATCGCGAGCTACAGCTTCTGAAATCATTGCACTAGTAGCATTGTACATAGACAACATGTCGAGGTAGATTCTACCGATTTGAGGATAAAAGTAGCTTCCAATCGAGGAGCAGGCAGACACGTTTGTCTTCATTACATTGCCAATAACTTTGATTGTGTCCGCATCCTGCAAGACCGAAGGATTCGCAGTAGCTTGTGCAATGATGGTGTCCCAGGCAGTATTTGGGAGCGACATCAACTCAGCAATAAGTCGCTCTTGAGCATTTCTCTGTGGCTGTGCCGCAATCATATAACCACAAGCCTCGTAGAACGTGTGGACTTGTTGGGGTGCAAGATCACAAGTGATTTTGCGCATTGCTTTCACAATTTCCTCGATGAATGGCTCGTTTTCACCGGGCTGTAGTGCCACAAAATGTCGCTTGCATTGTCTGGCAATCTTGATGAAAGTGTCGCAAGCCATGTCTTGCACCCCCTCGTGAGATTCGTGCATGAACTCGAAAAGCTTATTCACCACTGTCTTCAAGAATTTCCAATGGGCCTTCAAGAATCGTGGGTATTGACCCACAATATACATGATATTACTGGCAACCACAGCTTTGTTGTCCTTACCACGCTTCATCTCAGTCAAGCCCAAAAGGTCCTTGATAACGGTAACCAAAAAACGCTTTTCAGTTTCCTCGTTCATTGCCAGCGAAATGGATCCAATAGCCCAGCATAGAGTATTGCAGTTTGCCCAAGACCATTCGCTGTTGTCTACCTGTCGTGCAAGCTTTTCGGTCATGATGTTCTCGGTATCCACGACGTCCAAATGGGTAAGATAGACCAAGCACTCTCGGGTAGTCTTGTATAACTGAATAGTGTCGCTCTCTTTGACGAATTCTCGAACAATCTCGCCCTCGTCATTCTCTACAATCAAGACTTCCTCTGGTCTGACCATCTTCTCAATCATGACCACTCTCAGATTAGAGAGAACCTCACTGTATTTATGTTTGCGGAGAGGGTAGTTGGCGAGTATATTTGGGTTCGGTGCTCCAGCATTGGAAAGGCCCCCAACACCCATATTGATCAAAGGATTAACGTCAGTGATAGGAAGAGATTGTTGCTCATCATACAACTCCTGAACAAGCTTTGTCCAATACTCCAAGCAAATCTTGAAGATTTCTCGGTCATCAATTTGTGAAATCCGGATGAGGTAAAAGTGACCATGCGAAAGAAAGTCTCGATTAGGGAGGTTTTCTATGAGCTTTGGACTGTCAGTAAAGTAAACATATTCAGAAGAAAAAAGGTGGGGAGGGGGATACTTACAGCTAGGTGTACGCTAAAAAAATTACAAAGGAAAAGAGCAAGATTTTGCATGAACTCCTGATCTTTCGAGTTGCTCGATGCATATGTGCTTTTAAGATCGAGAGTAAGAGGAATGATTTTTGCGATAGTTGTTAGAACCTCTGTGAACATCTGAACCAGCTTCTCGTCATAAATATTTTGTGGCCCAGTTTGCAATCCACCAATCTCCGTCAAGCACTTTAGAGTAATATTTCTGAACTCTGGCATCTCGAGGAAACGTGTTCGTAAGGTATCAATGATAGATGTTTCAAAGATATAGCCTAGGGGAATCCAGTTGAAGAAGCGGAGGAGAGTCTCCAATGTTGTCTTGATCAAACTTGCTTGAGTAGCACTGCTCAAAACTTCGTTGCATAGCTGGAAGATGGATGAAAACTCGGCGCACATTGTGGACTTCAGATTCTTGGTCTTTGTAGAGGTCATCTGGTCTGCAGAATAGTCAAAGACTTCCTCAGATAGCAACCGCAGGATCGACATATTATTCTCGCAGATCGACAAACTAGTATGGCAGGAGGAGATGATCTCATTGATGAACGTCGGCCAGTTGTGAGGCCATTCTTGCTTCAATATAGAGACGAGGACCAGGTTCAACTTGTTCAAGAGAGTTCGCTGGGTTCGAAGTTGCTCTTCGGAGCCGGAGGTTTGGATGATGAAGTTAACGACGAAGTTTCGAATTCCTATTACCAGTCAGCATTGCGGCGAATTCAAAACCGAGGAACAATACCCACCTTGACACTGTTCTTTTGGCAAGACATTCCATCTGGTCATAATGACATTATCGAGTACCTGCAAGCCCAAATCTATAATTTGTCAGCAGCTCTGGTACAAGAAATTTTGTAAAGCGCTGGGAAACGGACATTTGGTTTGCGGATATGTAGACTCTTGCAATATCTTATCGACCAAGAGCCAAGCATCGGGGTCTTCCTTGAACTATTCCGAGATGTAAGTAGGCGCCACTGCAATGAGGGGTTCTTTGAGAAGGAAAGCTTGTATCGTACCAGGTTCATAGAAGCCTGAGCTGCTTTTTGCTATAGATGTAACGTGTCAGCATATATTAGTCCTGTAAAGTAGCATATACAGCAGGGAATTTGGTACTGACCGTATCGCCTCGGCCTTCGTAAAAGGTGCGAACAGTCGCGTCGAGCTCTTCAATAGTTACCGCCATCTGTATGGTCTAGATTGGAGATAAATGATGCTCGTCTATGGCGATAAGTAGTGGAATGCTTCTCGTATGCTCTGGTGCAGCTTGCGCCGTTCGTAGAACGTGTCTCTTGTGTCTCTCGAATGGGCTTTGGGAGTTTGATGAAGTCGTTGTGAACGTTGCAATATCTTAAAAGTCGCTCACAGCCTCAAAGTCTTTCTTACCCCACTGTGCCCGCCAGGCTGCTAGGCAATGTCGGAGACGCTAAAAGTTATCCGGTGCACGTGATCATACATGTTCCCTGGTAGGCGTTCACTTCTCTCACCTCTTCTCGTCTCATATACCCACATTCATCTTCATCAAAGGAACAGTTTCCTTTCAATCCTTTGCTTGCCACCTAGTGCAGAATTTGTAAGATCCGGAGTAGTCTTCCGATGATTCGGGCTTTCTAATGTCCTTAATAAAAATATCAAACAGCTCACTGCGGTTGTCCGACTTTTTCATATCTATATATGTGATCCAACAGTTTAAAGCTGTACATGCATACGTAAATGTAGAAGTCTACATGCTACTAGTAATGGTCGCGGTCAAAGAACAAACACTGCTACCTTTTGTAGATGTTCATCCATCTTATAGATACTAAATTTTTCATTTCACATTTGATGCATGATAAGAGACATTTAGAGCAGGAGTATGTAGGCTGCTGCAATGGCCTATTAAATATGATTGCCACTGGTGTTTCCCCAACACCATAGCAGCACCTACCGAAGAAGAAGTTCTCGAGGACATATTCTTCATCGTTTAGATCGTTTAGGAGGAGTTGAGTTGGTTGTTTATCAAGAACAGTTCACAGACTCACCTCATACCAGCTAGCAAAAGTCTAAAATGACATCGGGGGCACAAAGATACCAACACTCTTCACCAGTGGATTCTTACTGTAAGGGTCTCGGTTTTGTCTTCTTTTCTTGTTTATCAATTTCTTCTACATTCTTTTCGTTTTCATCTCAAAGTTTTTATCTCTCTTTTGTTCCATTTTCATTTCTTCATTTAGAACTGATACATAATTTACATCAATGCCATCATTGTTTTCTTATCTCTCCATCTCACAACTGTTACGGCTTGCATAACTTTCGGTTCGTCATCCCCCTCCCTACCTCTCAATCAAGCATCCCTACTGATCCCATACTCCCAAAGACATTCTGTACAACTTCACCATCGTAGAGTACCATATCAATGAAGGTTATTATGATAAGATCGACAACGCTTCTGGCGATATCCATGGCACCATCAAAGACAACATTAGCGGCAAATCCGTGGAAGTCTGCGAGTACGATTGGAAGCACATCTCTCTAAACCAGACCTCAGTTGGTTCAGAGAACCTCTTAGTATTTAATTGTTCGCAACCCGGATATACCGCTAATTTCACATTTACGGTTCGTGGATCATATAATATTCAGGATCCTGTTACCGTGGCCTATTATAACAATTCCATGGAGAGGTCGCTGGATATTAAGCAGACAAAACATTCGCTCCACGATACTTGGCACGGGCATTTGGGCACAGAATGGACGGGCGAACAGTGCTAGTGAGTTTTCAGGGATATTGGATGGCGGCTGGAAGCGGTAATGGATATGCCCGCTAGTAACACAGTTGTGCGGTTCTTGGAGTGAGGTCTGGCCACAGACGACTACAGAGCTGAAAATCCTGCTATGTTGGTGATGTTGTAAAGGATAATGGATGCTTTTAAGCATTTTCCCATACTCGTCCCACTCACCTATTTAAGCCCACAAACCCAACATCAAATCATTTTCACTCATATTTTTTCGCGTCAAATCAGAAAGTATGCCAAAAAAATATATTAATTTTAGCAGCCCTAAAAAATACCTTATCCCATCAGAAAGCTATATGCAAGAAGCACTCGATCTAGTCCATTCAACCCAGATCCGAATTCTAATTTAAAGTATTTATCCCCTTATCTCACCAATCCTCCTTATGTATATCACCTCTCTTCCCCTCCATGCCAAACAGGAGAAACAATTAAGCATTAACACTTCTCGAAATCACAAAGATCTTCTTTCTCTCCAGCCCCCACTTTTCGAAACGAAAAAGAAAAGAATCATGCTTAAAGGAAAGCAATTAACATTCCGGAAAGACTGGCAAGTCCAACGACATATTTAACCATCTCGACAGCGCTGACGAACCCAGCAGCGTTGGTGGTTGCAGGCTTGGAAGCAGAAGCCGCAGTAGTGTTTGCGGCCTTTGTGGATGAGGTGGTAGTGGTAGCGGTAGCGGTAGTGTTTGCCGCTTTGGAAGAGGCAGAGACGGCGGTTGTAGTTGCGGTAGCATTGGCGGCTTTAGATGTCTGTTCGAGAGATTGAGTTGGGATTTAAGACGAGAGCGGGCGAAGATTAGAAGAGGAGACTTACGCTGGTATTTTGGGCCATGACGGCGGTGGCAGCAACGACCAGAAGGATGTTTGAGAGACGCATGTTGACTGGTAGCTGAGGAAGAGACTGGCCTTGAAGTGGCTGTTAGGTTTTGAGAAATTGGAATTCTGGAAGTGTAGATTGTGGATGTTGAGTGGATGAGGAATGAATGGAAGAAGGCCATGCGGTCCCCTTATATATCACTCCTACAAGACCCCATACTACGAGCCGCCATTTCCATATAGGAGATTCATCAATATAACACAATGCGAAGTAAACGCCCATTTGCACACCTTCGGCCATAACTGGAGAAGAGTCCTCGAAGATCTCAGCCACGAAATAGATTTCTCTCAACATTGATTGGTATTACGTCTTGGCAATTGTTTTTGATCCTATACGGACAAAGAGGCTGGACTTTGAGCTCTCAGAACGACTGGCGCCCGCGGAGCAAAACACACGTGCAATCATCTCAATCACTTACTCAAATATATGTTTTCGGGCGTTCGTTTGAATGTTCTAGAGCGACGGGATTGGTGGAATAGTAAGGAATGGAAAGGAAACAATATATACGCAATCAAGCCAATCTATGTCACCATCAGAAAACGTGTAATATCTGCACAGCCACAAGGTGAAATGTCTTAACAATTGCTTTTTTGCCTTTTAATTTTACCGAATGTCGTGTACTTCTCCTCTTGAACGTGGAGATGCTTCATCTAATTTTATGCCTTTTGGTATCCAACATCGGACAGACCTGTGTCCAATGCTCTGATCGCTCGGTCAATATCATCACGCTTGGGGTCAGTCTAGATTACATTAGCCAATGGTGCTAATATTCACGAAGACAAAAGTATACTCACAACGCTGACACCCATATGACCGAATCTGATGTATTTTGCAGCAATTTCCTTGTGCAAACCGCCTGCAAATATGACACCCTTCTTCAGAAGATTTGGCAAAAGCTCTGGTGCCTTCACGTTTTCTGGGAGGTAGATGGCAGTCATGCCGTTTGCTTGATCAGCGGGATCCGATGCCAATTGTTTCAATCCGAGATCAGTGACTGCCTTTTTAATCTTTTGGGATGCTGCTCGGTGGGCTGCAAAGCGTTCAGACAATGGCTTGGACAGAATTTGGGTCAAGGACGTATGAAGTGCGTGGATCAACTGTGGCGATGGAGTAGCGAAATAGGACGGCTTCTTAGCTTCATAATTTTGCATAACTAAAATAATATCAGTATGATATCCAGGTCAATGCGGATGTGCTTACTTGGTAGCCAATTTTTGAAGGAGGCAAAGTAAGACCCAGGCGGGGTCTTTCTGCTCTGGAACGACTTGATTGCTCGGCCACTATACATTGAGATTGATAGACCCGCGGGACATCCAATTGCTTTTTGACTGGCGGTAATAACACCATCGAGATTCCATTTGTCAAATTCGATTTCCTCGCACCCAACACTGCAAACTCCATCTACAATAACTAGAGTTTCAGGAGAAACCTTGTGAACCAATTCCGAAAGAGCTTTTAGTTCGCTCAGAACACCAGTCGAGGTATCGACATGGGTGACCGTCAAAAGTTTGTATTTCTTCTCCTTCAGCGCCTTTTCAATCTCCGGCAGTTGCGGTCTTGATCCGATTGGGGCTTTCAACTGTGTTGCCTTGACACCGTATGTTTCGAAGCAGTCTGCGAACGAATCTGCGAAGTATCCAGTGTGCAATACCAAAACTTCATCACCAGGCTCTGCCAAATTTGCTGCAACCAGATCCCAGCCGAGCGTGCCAGATCCAGAAATGACAAATGGTTGTGAAGAAGGATCGGTAGTTTGGAAGAGCTTTCTTAACATAGAGAGGGTTTCCCCGAATGTGGCAACAAACGGTGCGCCGACATGACTTTCACTATAAACATTGTGTTAATATGCTAATTATCAGAAAAGAGAACATAACAAACCTATAATGACTCATTGACTGTAGCACGGCATCATCGAATTCAATTGGCCCAGGGATGAGTAAAGCGGGGTGATTTGGTTGATTCGACATCTTGTCTTTCTCTGATGATGACTGAGAGTTTGTATTGATTCTTCGAGGTTGGGGATTTGCAGGTCGAGGATCCGAAGATTGTGAAGAAGTATTTTGGGAAGTTTGGGGATGTATGAGTAAATGTCTGGAGATCGAAGAAAGTCTTTCTGTTGATCTAGATTGGATGTTGATGGCGGGGTAAACCATAGTTTGTTTACGTCTACGAGCCAAGGGTTGGTAGGTTACATACAGTACGTCGATGGCGATGATCAGACGATGCGAAATTTCCCGATTGGTCCAGTGAAAGAAACTAAAAAGATTTTTCTAGATCTTCAATCGCATCGTAAATTATAGTCAGAATTGAAATTGAAATTGTTCACCCGCTTGAGTAAATCTTGTTTGTACTGACTGTACTATACTCATTTCTTTAGGCCTAAGACGTGTCTCTTTATGTTGAAAAATTACCTCCGAAATCGCGCCTCTTCATACATGTCACGTGTGTGTCTCGCTTGATGATCAACTTCCCCTGAAACGAATGTAATGGAACGGAGTCTTTCGATCCTCTGTTTTCGTCAGGTTATATGCTTTGAGCCTTCAGGCTCGGTCTTAAATTAGAAAAAGTGGTATGGCTGTAATAGTCCCAATGTCAGGCGCCTAGGTCGAAAAATTAGGTGGCAATACCTCACCCAAGTAGGTCTACTTAGGTCGAATATCCAACACAAGTCTGCGAGTCGGCCTAAACCCAACCAAAACCTAGCATTGGATACAAATTCCCATCTTACTTCCTTCCTGGGATGCTCCTTCCAAGTCAAGTCACTCAAAATGCTCTTTCCCTATCAAATAATATTCTACTTTGAAACTTAAATCATTATCCTTTCCATACCTCCTCTACTTTGTTCTCAATTTGCCTATTATTTTGTACAGGAATAAGCCTACCTTCAATATCAATCATTGATACAAATGAATATTCTTTAACCATTTCCCTTAATCGAGCTTCATGGCGCCCATGTTTAGCACTGTATACAAGTCTTCCATTCAACAAGGGCATACTACTTCCTTTCAAGTTCTGAGAAGGTTTGGAAACTACTGCAAACTTATCTGGCATGATGCTGTCTTTATTGCTTTGGTAGCCTTGGCCTGCGCTGGCATATATGAATTGTCATTACATCAATCCAGCGATCGCTTGTTTCCATTAAGGCCATCTCGGGATGAGTTTGGGACTGTTTATGATCTTCAACCTCCCCCAGAATATTCATACCCGTGGTTACCAGATCCATGCTCAAATTCTACCTGCGCACTACTCGTCACAATCATTCCCATTATGATCATCGGCGTGTTTCAACTGCGTTTTAGAAGCCTGCCGGATTTCCACGCTGGATTGTCTGGAATTCTCAAAGCTGTAGTAGTAACGTATATCTTCCTTCCACCTCTGGGATGCTTGGCCTTTCGATTCGGCGGTCATCTAATGCTGTATTTCACAGTACGTTCGTCCACCTCATTATGATACAGTGGATTGGAGGATTTCGGCCCTACTACTTCGACGTATGTCGACCAGACATGGCTAGGTTGTACGAAGAAGCCAAGCAAGGAAACTTTTTCTTCGGCCCAGATGACTGCACTGGCAACAGAAGAGAGGTTAAAAGAGCGTGAGTCGCCGGTCTTTCTTCATTTACACTTCAATCTAATTATACAAATAGTCTGCAGAGTTTTCCGAGCGGGCATACTTCTAACTCCTTCGCCGTTGCGATTTTCCTGACCCTCTATATGAACGCAAAATTCAAGACATTCGCCAATTATGCACCTCAATTCTGGGTCTATATCCTTACGATTACCCCATTGATAGGTGCAGCGATGATGGCTGGAACAAGGTGTCTGGTCTATGTAGGTATTGTCAATTGAAGGAGGAGAAAGTGCTGACAATTTTATTGAAACAGCATCACCATTCAAAAGATGTAATTTGTGGGACAATGCTTGGTCTGCTTTTCGGTTCTCTTGCATACCGTTCTTCGTATGCTTCACTTTTCGACTTTCGCTTCAATCACATTCCTCTTCCACCCCAGACTTTACAGACACGATTCTCATATAAGGCTGGCGAAGGCATAGAAGGATGGGTGGAAAACACAGACAGCTTGGTGCTTTGGAATTGGTGGAAGTTATTGGGGGCGAAGAGGCGTGAAGAAGACAGAAAGCCCGCGGCTTTAAATACTCTCCAGGCTGCTGCCGCAATTGGCAAAATTGTTGCGCCTGCATTGAGCACAAGCAAGCAGCGTTGAAACGATGGATTAAGTCGGGGAATTATGGAATCAAGGAAAGAAACAGGCTATATTCACATTCGGAGTACTTGAGAGGATCGTTAGGAAATAGGATGTGCGATAAGAAGCCTCGAGACCTTTGTATATATGCTTCCATTGAGGTTACATCGGCTTGGTGTTTCTTGGTACTATTGCTTTGATATGCTAATTTTGCTCTGCGTCGCAACAAGAATAGCTAGTGGCTTCAGCACACTTTTATGGGTGTGGTAATCGCGACTGCGCGGACAAGTTAGACATTTCCTCGTGCAATAATTTCATTGCCAAGAACTTCGAAATCTCCAAGAATTTAATAAGACTTCCTTTCCCATCCTCAACGAAGTTTCTTATCTTTGCGAGGATACCCTCGACCGACATTTCCAATGCTCCAGCAACCTCTCAACATGCTTTTACGCTCCTCTCGTAGCAAAAGAAGATTTTTCCATGCCACCAGACAACCACGAATTCCTAGTATTGATTCACAATTCTCTTTCACATGCTTCCCAACAACCCACCCCTCATCCTCTCAGCATTTGTACAGCCAAACCGAATATCAGCAGCATCATTTAGTCCTGCCCAAAAAAGGCGTTAGGATTACATTCCTGGTTAAAAGTTACCGGTAACCTAAAATCGCATCGTTTTGCGACCCAGACGATTTTTTTTCTACAAGGATTATATTAATCTGTTCTTCCATCTTCTATAGTAAGTTCATGGGATTGCGTGCCAACCCCTTTAGCGCGGCTGAGCTTACTTGTCTTATGGCCGATTTTAGTGTGAAAGCATCGAAAGTTAACCAACCATCCTCGATCGGCGCTCATTATTCGATATTCTCGATAATCGTAACATAAAACCTCACTGCAAAACGTTTCTCGCTCTCCTTCCTGAAATCCCAATCTTGTATCGCCCAATCCGTTTCCTTCCTTCACTTTTCTTTTTCTTTTTTCTTTCGACTGATACAATCGTTATTCGATTTACAGACTAAAGCTTATTTCAAAATCAGACTAATAAATTTGCAGCACATCATCGTCATCGCACCCCCACCTATACCAACAACAATCCCCAGTACAGGCCACATCCCCGTCTCAATAGCTGTTATCCCTTTCAGCTTTCTCTTGTTTTTTTCCTTCCCTTTTTTTTTTTTTGCTTTAGCAGTAAGCACTACTTACAGCAATAGGCTTACTCTCGCCCTACCGATGTGCTCATCAGTTCAAGAACCAAATAATTACAGCAGTGGTGCATTAGATTGACAAACCTTGATATTCACAAACACTCTATCATCCTTGAGACTTCCGAAGCCTGAACTTCCAAATGTTGCGGACACATATCGATACTACGTGCTTCAAGAGGGCTCTATATCTTCGATATTGTCGATAATCACCAATCCAAAATCTCCTTCCAACCCTTCCTAATTCATTTACAACCACTATAACAACCCATTCATCCTTTATACTCTCGGATCTTTTCGGTGATCTCAAATTCTTAGCGCTATACAAGTAACTCACTCAAGATCAGCCTTAACAAAGGAAAAATTCGGTATACCATCGTCGCTCCCCACCTCAACCCAAGTCAACTTTAAAGCACTGACCCCATTGCGACTCTGCCGTAGATCTCGCCATCCCCAGCCCCCCTATTTCCCAGTCTATCCCGCTCTAGTCCCTATCAACAACCCCGCACCACCATCACTATCCCTTCTTCCACCCCTGCATTCCACCAAAATAGCTTCAATTCCCATCCCAAACCCTTCTCCCCTTCTTTAGACTACCATCATTAACTCTTCACTTGCCTCCCATTAGCTCCGCACCCTTCAATTAAGAGTAAAAAATTGCCTATAAATACCTTCCCATCCCCCCAACCTTTCAGAATTTCTTCTTCTTCCTTACATACTTTTTTCTTCCTCTCATAATTTCTTACCTCAAGCGAGGATAGAGATGATGAGAGGTAGGAAAGGTATCGTCAAACTTAGAATAGCTAACATTTTAGATAGTAATAAACATGACATTTGTATATTAGATTCCCTCTTTCCTTTCTCATCGTCATTTGGGTTTTTGTATGGAGTTTGGGTCTGCTTTCGGTTCTTGGGTCTTTTTGTACGGAGTTCTTGTTGGAGTTTGTCGGGAGTCTTTGAATTTTATCGTCGTCGCATTTTGGTCTTGGGTTTTTTGTTATGGAGTTCGTTTGGAGTTCATCGTCGTTGCGTTTTTTGGTTTTTGGTTTTTGGTTTTGATTTGGTCTTGGTCTTTTGTATTTTCAATTGGTAAAGAGAAGATGAATGTTCCTGCCTTGCCTTTTAGTTGGCAATCGTCGACCTTTCTTCTTACCGGGGAAGAAAAGGAAGTATTGGACTTCTTGAGTTGGGATTTTACACATCAAAAAGAGCGGAGCGATGAGGTACTTCGTTATGATGGCGAAGTGGTAAAGCTCCTGCTGGATATAGTGCTGGCCTATCGTCGCTTCTGTGGGGACTTTGTTGGCTTGTTGGCAAAGGGGAGATGAGAATCCTGTCCTGCTTTCCTACATAGCTCGTCGACCTTTCTTCTTTCAGGGGAAGAAAAGGATGTCTGGACTTCTTGAGTTGGATTTCGTTTCAAGAAAAGAGCGGAGTGATGAAGTACTTCATTATGATGGTGAAGTGGTAAAACTCTTGCTGGATATTTGGTCTGTCGTCGCTTGCTTCTGTGGGGATCTTTGTTGGCTTTTCATGGCGTCTTGGTAAAGAGAAGATGGAATCTCCTGCTTCATTTTGGTGATGAAGTGACCTTTCGTCTTTCCGGGGACCGAAAAGGATGTTTGGACTTCTTGTGTTTGGATACAATTGAACGGCGAAAAAGGCAGAGCGATGAAGTACTCCTTTCTTTTCTTCAATGATTGGAGTGTTAAAGCTTTTCTGTCCTTACATGTTGGCTTTCGTTTTGGCTTTTACGTTTTGGTGAAGAGAAGATAGAGAATCCTGCCTTATACTTTTATGTAGTTAAGGTGACCTTTCATCTTTCAGGGGATGAAAAGGATTTCTTGGACTTCTGTGGGGGATGATGTACAATAAACG
>Ga0302320_10019294_pt1 | contig 13695 bp, 13 predicted proteins | sample Bog_T0_3_FD_202130 | JGI IMG/M metagenome (GOLD analysis project Ga0302320, IMG submission 202130) | Peat permafrost microbial communities from Stordalen Mire near Abisko, Sweden - Bog_T0_3 | ecosystem: Environmental > Terrestrial > Soil > Wetlands > Peat | place: Sweden: Abisko, Stordalen Mire... | reverse complement strand
CCCCCCCTTCAGCCGCTCTCCGGTCCAGTAGTTGTACCACTCGGCTCCGGCCGGCAGGTAAACCGCCCGGCTGGTCGCTCCCTGCTCCGTCACCGGCGCCACCAGAAACGCCGGGCCGAACATGTATTCGTCGCGCAAATCCGCAACATTGGGGTCGTTGGGAAAGTCCAGCGGCAGCGCGCGCATCAGCGGCGCGCCGGTCAGCCAGGTCCGGTAGCCCAGCGAATAGATATAAGGCATCAGTTGGTAGCGCAGCCGCAGATACTTCTCCAGGATCGGCTCCGCCTCCTTGCCGTAAGACCACACCTCGTTCGCGACCCGGCTGCCGTGAGCGCGGAAGATAGGCAGAAACGTCGCGTACTGGAACCACCGCGCGTAGAGCTCAGGGTAATCGTCGTACCCGCCCACGTTTTCCCGCGCATCCGAGGGGTCAAGCAGCGGCTTGTGGGCCGGGTGATGCTCCGCGGGCAGGTACTGCCAGCCGCCGGTATCGTTGGACCAATATGTAATCCCCGAGGCCGCAAAATCCAGGCCGGTGGGAATCTGCCGCTTGAGCGTGTCCCAGGTCGGGTAAATATCCGATGACCAGAAAATCGTCCCATTCCGCTGCGCGCCCAGGTAGGCGTCGCGGGAAAGAATCAGCGCGCGCCGTCCCGGCTCGTCCTTGCGGAAGCCGTCATAGAGAGCCGCCGTGTGGAACAGCGGATAGACATTGAAAAACTGCGTGCCGGGCCCGATGTGGAAATAAGCGCCGTTCGGCGGCAGATCGGGCTCGGTCTCGTCGGCCCAGAGCGAGTCGAACCCTTTGCCGATGATGTTCTCGTGAATCGTCTTCCAGTACCACGCGGCGGCCTCGGGGTTGGTGGTGTCAATGTCCGATCCGGCGCGGTCATAGGGCTGCCCGTCGATGGGCGTGCCATCGGCCCGGTGAATCAGCCAGCCCTTCTGGCGCAGTTCGGCATAATAGCGGTCCTCGGGAACAAACCGCGGCCACACGCTGATCATGGTCTCAAAGCCCATCTCGTGCAGCTTCCGGTTCATCGCCGCCGGGTCGGGCCAGAACTTCGGGTCCATGTCCATCTGGCCCATTTTGGTGTAGTAGAACCAGTCCACCACCACCACATCGGCGGGCAGATGCCGGTCGCGGTAGCCCTGGGCAACGTCGAGTAGTTCCTTCTGGCTGGCGTAGCGCTGCTTGCACTGGATGTACCCATACGCCGCCTTGGGCAGCATCGGCGTGGGTCCGGTAAGGAGCCGGTAGCCGGCATAAATCTCGTCCGCCGTGTCACCGGCAATCACGAAAAACGAAACCCGGTCACCCACCTGGCTGGTCCAGCGGGTCTGCTCGTTGAAGCCCGGCTCGATGGTCGTTTTCGACGGATTGTCCCACACCAGCCCATAGCCCTTGTTGGTCACCAGAAACGGCACGCAGACGCTGGGCCCCGCCGTGGCCAGGTAATCCTGCCAGCAGCGCACCGCGTGGCCGCGATGGTCAAGGAAGCCCTCGTGATTCTGGCCCAGCCCGTAATAATGCTCGTCCTCCGGAGAAACAAAGGTCGCGCCCACGGTATAGAACTCCGGGTCCGTCGGCCGCCGGTCCCGCGACCCATCCGCCGTGCCATCCTTGGCATTGGGCACGGCCTGCGACCACCCCGTCATCTCCAGCAGCTTCTTTCCGTCCGGCGTGCGCAGCGTAATATGCGCGCCGGGCGCGGAACCGTTGAAGTACTTGGCAATGTCCCGCTCGGTCTGCAACGGCGGATGGGCCGGCGGGAGATCGCGTTCCACGGTAGCCACAATCCGGCTCGACTGGTAAACATCGGCTTCCCCGGTCTGGCTTGCGCTCCAGCCGGCCGCGGCAGGCGCGGCCACAAAACCATAACCGGGCGCGGCCACGGCCGGCTCGCGATGCAAACTCAGCGTCACGCGCAGAATATTCGGCGCATAGGGCTCCAGCACAATCGTTTCGCCCGTGCGGTCCAGTTCCAACCGTTGCGCGGGGTTCTGCGCCAGCGCACCCGTTGCGGTAACAGCCAATCCAATCAAACCTGCCAGTGCAACGGAAAACTTTCGCATCGCCAACCTCGTAGACGCCGCCTTGGCTTGAGAAACCGCGGCGCAATCGAGTGTAAACCGGCACGCCTTCCCTGCCATCAACGAACTGCCCCAGGCCCGCGCCAAGACGATACGATGAAGCGTGGCCCCCATCAAGCTGGCTTGGCAATCGAAGTTGGTCCTACTGGCCGTGCTGCCCTTTGCGGCGGCGGGCGTCGTCCTCCAAACGCACTGGTGGGCGGTGAACGCCGCGCCCGTGGCCGTCTGGGCCGTGGGCCTGAGCGTGCTGTTCAGCCTGGTGGTCTTTCAACTGCGCGCGGCCACGCCGGGAGCGGCCTTCACCGGCGCCATGATCACAGCCAGCCTGATCTTTTCCACCGCGAACTTCCCTTACAGGCCCTGGCAGACGGCTCTAATCCCGGTCCTCGCCGTCTTTGTGCTCTCATTTCTGGCCACGCGGCTGGGCCGCGAGCAGAAACTGCGCCTCGGCACGGCAGAGAAGCGAGAAGGCCGCAACGCCGCGCAGGTCGCGGCCAATCTCGGCGTCGCCGCGCTGGTCTCCGATGGTCTGGTCCAATCCTGGATGACCAACAGCGGCTGGATTGCCCTCACGCCGCCGTCGCCCATGCCCCTTTTTGCCGTGGGACTTGCAGCACTGTCAGAGGCCGCGGCCGACACAATCTCCTCTGAAGTGGGCCTGGTGTTGGGCGGCCGTCCGCGCATGATCACGACCCTGCGCCCGGTCGATCCGGGCACCGACGGCGGCGTCAGTCTGGCCGGCACGCTAGCCGGCGTGCTGGCGGCGGGCATCGTAGCCGCAGCCGGTAGCATGGCCCTGCGTGGCGGATTGGCAATGCTCTGGGTGAGCTGGGCCGGCGGCGTCTTCGGCCTGTTCTTCGACAGCTTGTTGGGGGCGACGCTGGAACGACGGGGATGGCTGAATAACGATGCGGTGAATTTTTTATCGACGGCGAGCGCGGCGGGGTTTGCCGTAGCGGCGCTGGTGGCGGCTTCGCATCTTCGGCTCGGTTAGGTCTGTGATTCCCCACCCAGGTTTTGCGGAATTGGAAGGGGAGGGCACACACCTGGTGTTGGCAGCCTGCGCAGGCTAATGAAGGCTTCGCCAGATTCTGAGGAGAACCTTTTGCAGCAGGTTGTAGTTGCCCGGAAACGCCCTCAACGCCCAAGGCAGCACTTGCTTCAACTTGAATTTCATTCCATGCCAGCGTAGAAATGCAGGACCGTCCGCGATAAGATACCCGTCGAAGCAAACGAGCACCGTGGTGACACTGTCTTCATCCCGCATCACGCTCAGTGAGTTGTCCGGGATGTTGAAGAGGTGGAAATACGCGCCATCGACGAAGAGCAGGTTGTGCTGGGTTAGCGAGATGAGTTCATAGCCCTTCTCTTTTCCCAGGCGAATCATGGCTGCGGGACTGCTTCCGCGGCTCAATCGCATGTCCGCGGGTTGAACATAATCGAGACGGTTGGCGGCTGTTGGATTGAACTCGATGAGCACCAACCGAGGTTTGTACCGGTTGACCGCTCTCCATACATGGAAATCGTTGCCGTCCACGTCGATCGACAGGAGATCGAAATCGATTGGGACCGGGTGGCGGCTGAGGATCGCGTCGAGACTGTTCTGCCCCGACCAGCCGACGAACTGCTGCATAAAAGTGGCGCGATCCTTGAATGGGTAATCGCGGCAAAGGCTGCGATATTTGCGAGGGTCGCCTTCGATCAGCACAACACGGTACTGCATGTTTTCGACGAGATTGAAGGTATTGCTCAGGTATCTCCCGTCCCATGCGCCAACCTCCACGCACCAGCGGTTGGTCGCGGGCAACATGGACAGCGCCTTGGCGACGATGCCATCTTCGCCATCCTGGGAATAAACGCTCCTGGCGCAGTTTGCCAACCATCGGGAGGCTGATTTCAAGTCTTGCAGGTTGTCAATAGGGCGATCCATGCTGTCTTGTTCCATAGCATGGCCGGCGCGACTTGGCTATCGCCGGAACAATGTTCCACTTTGAAGTCCGCTCTCAGTGCAGATGCAGCCGCCAGGCGGTGTAGCTGAGAATCTCGTGCGCGATGCGCTCGAATTCCTGCGTTCCCCCGTCCACGCTCACCCGCGTCCGGGGCGAGGTCAGCACGTTCAGGCCCTCTGCGGCGCAAATCTCGTGAATCCTGAACAGGTGGGTGCCGTCGCTGACCACCACCAGGCGCCGGATGCCGTTGGCGCGGGCAATCACGGCGATGCGTCGCGCCGACTCCTCGGTGTTGCGGCTCTGCGTCTCGGCAATAATGGCCGATTCGGGAACGCCTTTGGCCATCAGGTATTCGCGACCCACGGCGCCTTCGGAGTATTCGTCGCCACCGGTGCCGCCGAGCGTGATGATGAGCGGGGCAATGCCGCGGTTGTAGAGATCGCGGGCGTGGTCGAGCCGCGCGCGAAAGACCGGCGATGGACGCCCGTCGTACTCCGCCGCGCCCAGCACGCCAATGGCGTCAGACGGCGCCGCCTGGTCAAGGCCAGCGAAGTTCTCAATCTGTACGTAGACCCAGCAGGACCAACCGAGAAAAGAGGCGGCGAGCAGGAACAGGAGCAGCGAGAGCACACGGAAGGTCCAGTTGCGGCGTTTCGGCTTGGTCTGCCTCGTCATGCGCTTCATCTTACCGCCGCAGCATTAACGCTGCAGCACCATCACGATTTCGTGCGTTGAGATAGCGCCCTCGCGCAGAATCTCCCAACGGCCTGGGCCCAGCGAAAGATCGACAATGGTGGTCGGCTGCGCGTGGCCTGTCGGACCGCCGTCCACAATCAGGGGGATGCGGTCGCCGATCTGGTCGCGCACGCAGGCCGCGTGGGTACACTCTTGCGCGCCCTGCAGGTTGGCCGACGTGGCCGTGATCGGCAGCCCGAAGCGCTCCACCACCGCACGTGGAATGGCCGCATCGGGCACGCGCAGCGCCACGTTGCCCGTATTCGCCGTGGACCGTAAAGGCAGCTTGGTGCCGGCGCGCACAATAATCGTCAACGGACCGGGCCAGAACCGCTCCGCCAAACGGTCAAGCAGTGGATCGGTGTCGCGCGCCAGCTCGTAGGCCTGCGAAACCGAGGAGATCAGCAGCGAGAGCGGCTTGTGCTTTTGCCGCGTCTTGATCTGGTAAATCTGCTCGACCGCGTGCAGGTTGACCGGGTCCACGGCCAGGCCGTAAAAGGTATCGGTCGGCAAGGCAACCACATCGCCCTTGCGCAGGCAGGCGACGATAAAGTCGATTCTGTCCGGCTGGGGTTCATCGGGATGGACGCGCAAGATCTCCGCGGACAAGAAGGTCTACCTCAGTCACCGGGTTGGAGATGCTGTAAAGACGGAAACTATCACAGTCCGCCGCGGCGGACAAGTCCGTCTGGCACAGCAACCTACCGGCATCGGGCCGAACAGTCTAGAATCGCGCTAGCGAAGTGACGGTTCGCCCAGCATGCCTGTCCGCATTGTACAGAGTCAACAGAATGCCCGGCTCAAGCAGTTGCGCCGGGCACTGGCCCAGCCCGGCCGCGACGCAGGCGGTTTGGCCGGGATCGAAGGCCCGAACCTGCTGGAAGAGGCGCTCCGTGCGGGGTTGCGGCTGGATTGCGTCTTTGTGGCCCTGGGATCGGAGCACTTGCTCGAAGCCCTGCATCTGCCCCCGGAGACCGAGGTGCTGCTACTGCCGGCCGATCTGCTGCGCCAGTCCCTGGCCACGGAAACGCCGCAGCCGGTTGCCGCATTGGTTGCCACGCCGCAATGGACCTGGGACGACATCCTCCCCAGCCCGCCAATCACCCCGCCGCTGCTCCTTCTTCTCGCCGGCTTGCAGGACCCCGGCAACCTGGGCACGATTCTGCGCTCGGCTGAGGCCTTCGGCGCCACCGGCGTGCTCAGCCTGCCCGGAACCGTCAGCGCCTGGAACCCCAAGGCTGTGCGCGCCTCCGCCGGCAGTGTCTTCCGCCTGCCGTTGCTCCCGGTCGACGCGGAAGATTGCTTTGCCCGTCTCCGCGCAGCCGGCATCAAGATCTGGACCACCGCTCTCGATGCGGCCAAACCCGCACACAACGTGGACCTCGCCGCCCCGGTCGCGCTGCTCATCGGCAACGAGGGCAACGGCGTGCCCACAGAACTCGCCGCCCAGGCCGATGCCGCGCTCACCATTCCCTGCCCCGGCCCGGTCGAGAGCCTGAACGCGTCGGTAGCCGCCAGCGTGCTGCTCTATGAAGCATCCCGCCAGCGAGGAGGCCGGCCATGAGCCTCTTTGACGGCGAGCCCGACCTTCCACCGCTCTCGTCCAAAACTCCGCTCCATGCAATGGCGATGGCAGGGGCGCCGCTGGCCGAGCGCATGCGCCCGCGCAGCCTCAATGAGATGAGCGGACAGGAGCACCTGGTTGGCTCCGGCAAGCCTCTGCGCATCCAGATCGAGCGCGACGATTCAGGCTCCATGATTTTGTGGGGTCCGCCCGGCGTGGGAAAGACAACGCTGGCCAAGATCATTGCCGAAACCACCAAGGCCAGCTTCATTGAATTCAGCGCCGTCACCAGCGGCATCAAGGAGATCAAGCAGGTGATGGTCGCCGCCGCGCAGGCCTCGCAGATGCATTCGCGGACCATTCTGTTTGTGGATGAGATTCACCGTTTCAACAAAGCACAGCAGGACGCCTTTCTGCCCTACGTCGAGCGCGGCGCCATACGCCTCATCGGCGCCACCACCGAGAATCCGTCGTTTGAAATTATTTCGGCGCTTCTGTCGCGGTGCCGTGTCTACGTGCTGGAGCCGTTGCAAGATGACCAGATTGCCGCGCTGTTGCGCCGCGCGCTGGAAGACAAGGAACGCGGCCTGGGCGCGCAGGAGCTGACCGCTGACGACGATGCGCTGGAGCTGATCGCGAGCTACTCCAGCGGCGACTGCCGCAACGCCTACAACACGCTGGAAGTGGCGGCGCAACTTGCCGCGGAGCCGGCTGCGGATCAGTCAATATCTGTAACAGGGCACGACCGGGGAACCCACCCAGTGGGTGGGTCGCGTGCCGAAAACGCCAAAGGATCAGGCAGTGCTTTAGCCCCGGAGCCGCCCCGCAAAGCCAGGCATATCGACAAAGCGCTGGCTGGCGACGCCGTGCAGCAGCGCGTGCTGATGTATGACAAATCCGGCGAGGAGCACTATAACCTGATCTCCGCGCTGCACAAGAGCGTGCGCAACTCCGACCCCGACGCCGCGCTCTACTGGCTGGCGCGCATGTTCGCATCCGGCGAAGACCCGCTCTATCTGGCGCGCCGCGTGGTGCGCATGGCTGTCGAAGACATCGGCCTGGCCGCGCCGGAGGCGCTCAATCTCTGCCTCAGCGCCAAAGAGGCCATCGACTTTCTCGGCTCGCCGGAGGGCGACCTGGCGCTGGCCGAAGCGGTGGTCTATCTGTGTCTCGCGCCCAAGTCGAACTCGGTGTACACGGCCTACAGTGCGGTACAGCAGGAGATTGAACACACGCGCCAGGAGCCGGTGCCGCTGCACCTGCGCAACGCGCCCACGCGGCTGATGAAGGAGCTGGAGTACGGCAAGGGCTACCTCTACGCGCACGACGAAGAGGGGCGCGTGGCCGATATGGATTGCCTGCCGGACTCGCTGCGCGGGCGCAGCTATTACAAGCCCACGCAGGAGGGCCGGGAGAAGCTGCTGGCGGCGCGGATGGAGGAGATACGGCGGATTCGGGCGGGGAAACGCGGTGGAAGCTGATAGTTCGCTCCACTGCAGTGTGGATCAGAACTTGAACATGTATCTCGCGGCCAACCAAGTAACATAAAGGCGGGTGCCCCAGGTCCCGCGTCTGGGACCTGGGATAGCGCAAACTCCAACAGGCCGGCTTTCCTGATCCCCGCTCCCTACGCCTCCCAGGGGTTGACGACCGACGCCGCGATTTCCTCGAAGTGCTTCACGTTGCGCGTGGCGAGGGTGGCGTGAGAGGCGAGCACGATCCCGGCGATCATGGTGTCGCGGAGTTCTCCGGGACGTCCCCGTCTTTGCCGGTCCGCCCCTAATTCCGCCGCGAGCCTTGCCGCGGCCTCGTCGTAGCCGGCGATTCGCTGCTGGATCACCTCGGCGAGCCAACGCTCGAATGAGGCCATGAAGAAGCTCCGGCGTTTTCCGGCGGGCATTGTCTCCAGGCCGAATCGAACCTCAAATACAGTGACCGAGGTTATCCATATTGACGAGCGAGGCTGCCGGTCAAGCCAGCGCGGAACACGTTCATCCGGCTGCGGACGCATGATTTCCGAGACCACGTTGGTATCGAGGATAATCATTCGTCAAAGCTGATTGGCTTGAGAGGAAAGCCGCGCCATTCCCGAATCTCTTCCCCCTCTTTCAATCCAATTCCCTGCCCGCTGAAGAGAGCAACAGAGGCTGTTCCAAAGCCTACCAGCGGCGCGTCCTGCTCGTTGAGCACGTTGCGCAGGATTTCGCGGGCCTCCGCTTCCATGCTGCGGCCATGGTGTTTGGCGCGACGCTGCAAACGGCCTTTGAGACTGTCTTCAAGATTGCGAACCAGAATCTGCGCCATACTCACCTCCGCTGCTATCATGATAGCACACACTCCGAGATCACGTTTGTATCGAGCAGGATCATGACTCAAAGTCCGGAATCTCCATGCGCATGTCGCGAATTTCGGCAATCGGCTCGTCGAGATAAACACCACTGCCGCTGAGAAGTGCCACGATCTCCGACCCCAACTTTCGTTCGGGGGCCTGTTCCTCGCGAAGCGCGTTGCGCAGAGTCTCGCGGGCTTCGGCTTCCATGCTGTGGCCGTTCCGCTTGGCGCGCTTTTGCAGGCGCGCCTTGAGAGCGTCTTCTACATTGCGGACAAGAATCTGCGCCATCTCAGCCTCCATTGCTATCATGATAGCATATTTCTAAAAAAACCTGGGCGAGATGCCGCGGACTCAGTGAGCGGGCTTGGGCAGCTTGTCCAGCGCATCGATCACGATGCCCGGCGTCAGAACCTCCGGCAGGAGCCGCGGGCTCTCTTCTCCTGGGACGTAAAGTGCATAAGCCGGCACACCGCTGCGGTCGAGGGCGGTGAGAGCCTGGGTGATGTTTTCATCGTGGCGGGTCCAGTCGGCTTTGAGCAGGGCTACGTTGGCCTCTTGGAAAGCCTCCTGCACCCCAGGCTGGGTTAGCGCCACGCGCTCGTTGACCTGGCAACTGAGGCACCAGCTTGCGGTGAAGTCCACGAACACCGGCCTTCCCTGGGCCTGGTAGCGGGCGACTGCCTCGGCGGACCAGGGTTCCCACACGCCGGCCGCGGCAGAACCCGCGACTGCTGGCGAAGAAACCGACTTCCCTTCCGGCTCGCCGGCGAGCCGTTGTGCGAAGGGGCTCAGGGCGACAGCGGCCAACAGGATGATGGCGGCAACCACCTCGGCCCAGCGCTTGGCGGGCCAGCGGCCCAGGAACCATCCGGCAATGGCCAGAAGCAGGAAGCTACAGAGCAAGGCGGTAAGAGTGTTCGCCCCATAAGCCTGGGCCAGCACCCAGGCCAGCCAGATGACTGTGATAAAGATGGGCACGGCAATGGCCTGGCGCAGCACTTCCATCCATGCGCCGGGTTTGGGCAGCCAGCGGGTCCAGGCAGGCTGAAGCGTGAGCGCGACATAGGGCGCGGCGAGACCCAGCGCGAGAGCGGTGAAGATGGCAAAGGTGACCACGCGGGACTGGGCCAGCGCGTAGCCGACGGCTGCGCCCATGAACGGCGCGGTGCAAGGCGTGGCGACGACGACGGCCAGAACGCCGGTAAAGAAGCTGCCTGGCAGTCCCTGCTTTTGCGCAAGAGAACCTCCGGCGGAGGTAAGAGTCAACCCAATCTCAAACTGCCCTGCCAGCGAGAGGCCCATGAAGAAGAGCAGGCTGGCCATGAGGGCGAGGAAGATGGGCGATTGAAATTGGAATCCCCAGCCGAGCGTGGAACCGGCGGCGCGCAGGCCGAGCAGGACGCCGACGAGGACCCAGAAAGAGGCGACGATGCCGGCGGCGTAGACAAAGCCGTGCATGCGCAGCTTGTGCAACTCGTGGTGGCCGGATTTGACCAGTGCCAGCCCCTTCAAGAAAAGCACGGGAAAGACGCAGGGCATGAGATTGAGGAGCAGGCCGCCGAGGAATGCAAGACAGGCGGTCTTGAGCAGCGCGCCCCACTCAAGTTCAACAGCACCGGCGGCAACCGTGCCGGGCTGCGCTACGATCTCGTAGGCGCGGCCGCCGGAGAGCTCCAGCACGCCACTCAGTTGAGCAGGCGTGGACTTGAGACTGGCGTCGCGCTTGAGTTCCAGGACCAATCCCTTCGCGGTGGGAGCGAGCTTTTGCGGCGCGGGATTGTCGAGAATATCCTGGCCGGCGGGGAAGAATGCGGCCTGGCGCTCTTTGTGGCCAGTTTCAACGCCGAGGCGGAATCCGTCTTTGGCGGGCTGGAAGGCGATCTTGAAATTCGCGGGCATCGGCTTGGGCAAAGTAGCCGCGAGGCGGGCCATGAGATCGGCGTCCTGCGCGGAGCCAACCAGCGCGGGTGGCTCGGTGGGCATCATGCCGAGCATGGTTTCCAGATCCGCTTTGCCGGGGATGCAGACTTCTCGGCAAACCAGCCAGTCGACATGAGCGTGGAGCAGAGCTTTGCCGGCGGTGACCGTGGGCGCGACCTGGAGCTTCAGCGGGAAGAGGACTTCGTCTTCGTAGCCGAAATCCATCAGAGGGCCGAGCGGCAGGCGTCTGGGCGCGGGGAATTGCATGGGGCCGGCGGTGACGCCTTCGGGCAACGTCCAGCGGATGTGGGGCGGCTCGCCGGAGTCTCCGGCGTTCTTCCAGTAGACGTGCCAGCCGGGCTCGAGCTTGAAGTAGAGGCCGACGGCGTTTGCGCCGCCGGGATAGATCACGTCTTCAGGGGTGGCCAGTTGCACGTGGACGTGGGGCGCGTCGGCGGAGGCGGGCAGATTGGCTGGCGGCCGCGCGGCCAGGATTGCAGCAGGCAGAAAAAGCAGCACGAAGAGGTATCGGAAAAGGCGCATGGCGGGGAACGGGGTCTCCTGCACGTTGGAATCAGTGTATCGAAGGAGGGTGGCTGCGGGCCTTGGACTTATTGGGATTGGTGCAAGCTGGGCCGGGCGGCGTGCCGGCGGAGGATGCAGTCGTTCTGGACGCACTGGACGCCGGCCGCGCGGGCGCGGGCCACGGCTTCGTCGTGGATGACTTCGTCCTGAAGCCAGAGAGACGGAATGCCGAGGCGAATCACGTCGTCGACGATTTCCGGGACGTGCTCGGAGGCGCGAAAGACGTCGACGAGGTCGATGCCGGAGCCGGTTTGTTCGTGGGCGGCGGCTTGCGCGGCATCGAGGTCCGGGTAACATGGGAGGCCGAGGACCAGGGTGAGCGCGGGATTGACGGGAAGGACGCGGTAGCCGTTCTCGATGAGGTAGCGGCCGATGTTGTGGCTGGCGCGCCAGGGTTTATCGCTCATGCCGACGACGGCGATGGTGCGCGCGGTGCGGAGCATCTCTTCGATAGTGGCTGCATCGTTGCTCATGGCGTTCCCATATTTTGACTCTGTGGTTTCCCACCCTTGCAATCCGCCGCGGCGGATTGCAAGGGTGGGGCACGGGGCTGTCTCGTTAATCCCTGTTCCCTATTCCCTATTCCCTGCCCTTACACGTCGAGATCGTCTTCGCCCTCGGCGGCGACGGCGGTGCCGCGGCGCTTGGCCAGCAGATACCCGCGCAGGAAGGGTTCAAGGTAGCCGTCGAGGACCTTGTCGACGTCGCCGACTTCTACTTTGGTGCGGTGATCTTTGGCGATGCGGTAGGGTTGCAGGACGTAGGAACGGATCTGCGAGCCGAAGTTGATCTCGAGCTTGGAGTCTTCGAGCTTCTTGCTGACCGCGCGCTTCTTTTCCAGCTCGTATTCGTAGAGGCGCGAGCGGAGCATCTTCATCGCCTTGTCGCGGTTCTTGTGCTGCGAGCGCTCGTTCTGGCATTGGACGACGATGCCGGTGGGCAGGTGGGTCATGCGCACGGCGGAGTCGGTGGTGTTCACGTGCTGGCCGCCCTTGCCGCCGGAGCGGTAGGTGTCAATGCGCAGGTCTTCGAGCTTGAGATCGACGTGGATGGTTTCGTCTATCTCTGGCGAAACATAAACGGACGCAAAAGAGGTGTGCCTCCGCTTGGCGGAGTCGAAGGGCGAGATGCGGACGAGGCGATGGACGCCGCTCTCGCCGGCCAGTTGGCCGAAGGCGTACTCACCGATGATGGTGAAGGTGGCGGATTTGATGCCGGCCTCTTCGCCGTCCTGGTAGTCGTTCATCTCGGTTTTGAAGCCCTGCTGTTCGGCCCAGCGCAGATACATGCGCAGCAGCATCTCGGCCCAGTCCTGGCTCTCGGTGCCGCCCGCGCCGGGATGGACGGTGACGATGGCGTTGAGCGGGTCGGCCTCGCCGTTGAGCATGGTGCGTGCTTCGAGGTCCTCGTTGAACCCTTCCAGGGCTTTGATCTCTCGGTCGAGTTCATTGATCACATCCTCGCCTTCGCGCGCCAGCTCGATGTAGGTCTCGATCTCGCTGGTACGGCGCACGAGCTCCTCATCGTCGGCGACGAGGGATTCGAGGCGCTTCTTGTCGCGCATGATAGGTTTTGTCGCGTTGGGATTGGACCAGAGAGCTGGATCGGCCAGCTTGGTTTCTATTGCAGAGAGTTCCCGGCGGATGCGAGCGGGGTCAAAGATACTCCCGCAGGTCGCGGACTTGATCGCGCACGGGAGCATAAGCGAATTCCAGATCGTTCAATGACATGCTTGGCTCTTTTGACCTGACTTGATTTGAAGTGTGAGACTGCTTCGTCTTGACTGGTTTCAGAATATCACTGTACTGGTTGCGCCAGCCTTCGCGATGTGCGATGCGAGTTCACCTCAGAGGCGCGGCCCGGGGTACCCCGATCTCGGCTCACGAACACTATGAGGAGCCTGGCACCCGCCACACGATAGTCTTCCAATCACCTTGCGCTGCCTGTGTCGTAAAAGCAAGATTTCACCTTAGAATAAGCCAAGCTAGGAACAAAATTGCCAATACAAAGAAGAGCCAGACTTTGACGACATAGGAAGCATCATCCGCATCAATTCTATTCTTCATTTCTGTCGCCTTGCGGTCGATTTCTTTGAGTGCCTCCCGGCCCCTCTCCCGGCCCTCCTCCCGGGAAAGTCTCCTGAAACCTAGACCGTCGACTGTAAAACCGATGCTGTAGTCGTAGAGAGCGTCCTCGTCCCTGTAGTAATATCCGCAATGCGGACATGGCCGAGCATCACTACTGATCTCTTTTTTACACTCGTAACATTTTGCCAGCATCGCACTGTCCCGCTTTCCAGCTCTTGAACTTCGCCGCTATCCGGCACCTCCCGAACGCTGCTACGCCACCTTGACCTCATCGAGCAGATCGGGGTGACGGTCGAGGACTTTGAGGAGCTTGACGAGGGCCAATGGCGGCTTGGTCTTGCCGTTCTCGTAGCGGGAGAAGGCGTTGACGCCGCCGCCGAAGATCTCGGCTGCTTCGCGCTGATCGAGGGCGAGTTTCTTGCGCACTTT
>Ga0302320_10019293_pt1 | contig 13695 bp, 11 predicted proteins | sample Bog_T0_3_FD_202130 | JGI IMG/M metagenome (GOLD analysis project Ga0302320, IMG submission 202130) | Peat permafrost microbial communities from Stordalen Mire near Abisko, Sweden - Bog_T0_3 | ecosystem: Environmental > Terrestrial > Soil > Wetlands > Peat | place: Sweden: Abisko, Stordalen Mire... | reverse complement strand
AGCCCGTCATCGCGCCGCTTGGCTTCAACTGGAAAATCGGCATCGGCCTGCTTTCCAGCGTCCTGGCCCGCGAAGTCATGGTCAGCACCATGGGCACTCTGTATGGCGCTGACCCCGGCACCCAGGCCATGCATCTTCAAACCGCTCTTCACCACGACATGACGCTGGGCGGCGCCCTGGCCTTGATGATCTTCTTCGCCTTCGCCATGCAATGCACATCCACCATGGCGGTAGTTCGCCGCGAAACCAACAGCTGGAAGTGGCCGGCCGTCCAGTTCCTTTACATGCTCGTACTTGCCTATGGCGCAGCCTTCGTTGTAAACCACGTCGTCACGGCCATCTTTGGCTAGATTTCTCAGCGCACAACTCCTATCGCTTATCCTTCCGAACCAGATCCTCGTCTCGATTTCAGCAAATGCAGATCCCGTTCAGCGAAATTCGAAGCTTCCCCTTCTTCCGCACTCGACTCGCTGCGGAACCCTCGTCGACCGCCGGCGCTTCCGTGGTGAAAGTCATCGTCGTATGCTTTCTGCTCTGGGGGGCGACAGCCCAAATCTCAGCGCAGCAGCCGATTTCCCTCGCCGACGCCAACCTTCGCGGTGCAGACCTCTTTCAACAATCCGCCTTTACCGGCATGGTGCTCGTCGTCGTTCGCAATCGCGAGGTCATGGTCAAGACCTACGGCGAAACATCTCCCGGTAGCGGACGCGCTCCGGCTGCCAACTCCTTGATTCGTCTCTGCTCCATCTCAAAAATCTTCACAGCCGACCTCCTCATGAAACTAGCCGCGGAAGGAAAGGTCGGCCTCACCGATCCCCTGCAGAATTACGCTCCTCCCGGAAGATTGGTCCCTGACGCAGCCGACGGAACAAAAATCAGCATTCTAGACCTCGCCACCCACACCTCCGGCCTCCCCCGAGAAGTCAGCGCCTATCCCAGGAAGACGCCTCATTTCACCTTTCCAGACAAGGACGTTCGTTGGAACTGGCTGCCCAATCAGAAACTGATCTCGGTTCCCGGCAAGGCCGCGCTCTATTCAAATATCGGCTTTGATCTGCTGGGCGATGCCCTTGCTTCCGCCGCTCATGTATCCTACGCCCACCTTCTGCATGACCGCCTGATACAACCCCTGGCCTTGTGGGATACCACTCTCTCCCCTTCCAACGAACAATGCTCCCGGCTCTTGCTTGGAACCCGCGATCAAGGCCCATGCACCGATACGCAGCCTTCAGGAGCCAGCGGCGGAATCTATTCCACCCCAACTGACATGGTGAAGCTGCTTGGTTATCTCTTGCATGTCCCCGGATCGCCCGCCCAACCCACCAACGATCTGGCCGTCTACCGCAAGCCCCAGCAACTAACTTTCATGCAGGGCCTCAGCCACGCCGGCGATCCCACCGGCATCGGCCTAGCGTGGATTCAAATCGGCGATCCAACCAGCCCCTCCATGTTGATGGAAAAAACCGGAGGAGGCGCCGGTTTTTCCACCTACATCGCTCTCAACCCCAAGACCCAGACCGGCATCTTCGTTGCAGCCACTGACGGCAAGGGTGCAGGAAGAGTCGGCCTCTTCCACGAAGCGAATAACCTTCTGGCCGCCATTGCGAACGTCCCCCCGCTACCACCCAAGTCGCACCCTGCCCGCAGCAGCAGGAAGCGTCCTGCAATGCATAGGCGGGGACGAACCAAGCGACCCGCTTCTCACCGCGTCCAATGAGCGCACCGTCGCAACCGCCGTCCTGCACAAGTGGCCCTGCCGCACCTATGAGAAACTAGAAGAGTCGAAGTTCTCCGGTACATGTGGGTGCCCCAGGGCCGAATCTGTCCACCTGGGAAAGCCATCCCGTTGCCCAAACCTAGCGCCAACTTAACTTAATCCGGCCAGCCGGTGCCGTTACCCGACTGCGGCCCCTCATAGGAACCAGAACCAGAATGATCAGCGTCAGCAATGTCACAATGCGCTACGGTTCGAAGGTCCTCTTCGAAGAAGTAAGCGTCGCATTTATTCAAGGCCGCCGCTATGGCCTCACCGGTCCCAATGGCTCCGGGAAATCCACCTTCATGAAGATCCTTACCGGTGAACTGGACGCGCAAAAAGGTACCGTCGTTCGCCCACGCAAGCTCGGCATCCTTCGCCAGGACCAGTTCGCCTTTGATGCCTATCGCGTCATTGACACCGTGATCATGGGCAACAAGCCGCTTTGGGCCGCGATGGAAGAACGCGATCGCATCTATGAGAAGCCCGAGCTGACAGATGCAGACGGCATGCGCCTGGGCGAGCTTGAAGGCGTCATCGGCGACGAAGATGGCTACACTGCCGAAGCCGACGCCGCAATTCTTCTTGACGGCCTCGACATTCCCGAGGAACTCCACGAACGCAAGATGGGCGAGCTGCAAGGCGGCCAGAAAGTTCGCGTCCTGTTGGCGCAGGCCCTTTTCGGCAAGCCGGAAGCGCTTCTGCTCGATGAGCCCACCAACTACCTCGATCTCGAATCCATCCACTGGCTGCAGGACTTCCTGCATAGCTACGACGGCACCCTGATCGCCATCTCCCACGACCGCCATTTCCTCAACAGCGTCACCACCCATACTGCCGACATCGACTACCAGACCATCATCACGTACACAGGCGGCTACGACGACATGGTGATGGCCAAAACCCAGATTCGTTCCACACTCGAATCGCAAAACGCCCAGCGCGACAAGAAGATCGCGCAATTGAACGAATTCATCGCGCGTTTCGCCGCCGGTACGCGTTCATCCCAGGTCACCAGCCGCCGCAAGGAAGTTGAGCGCCTGCAAACCAACGATCTTGCCCGCTCCAACATCGCGCGCCCCTATATCCGTTTCGATCAGACACGTCCCAGCGGGAAGCACGTGCTGGAGTTCAAGCACCTCACCAAGTTTTATGGAGATCTGAAAGTATTAGATAGATTTACGGCTAACTTACTGCGCGGCGAAAAGATCTGCCTGATGGGCCGCAATGGCGCCGGAAAGACCACGCTTCTCAAGAGCCTCCTCGCCAACTATCCCGGCCTCGCCGACAAGGATTTCGTTCTCGATTCCGGCTCGGTCTTCTGGGGACACGAAGCCCAGATCGGCTACTTCCCCCAGGACGTCGGCGCCACTATCGAGCACGGCCTGACGGTTGCCGAATGGCTGCATCGCTGGAATCCGCAGGCACATGTCGAAGAAATTCGCGGCATCCTAGGTCAAATGCTTTTCTCGGGGGAAGAAGGCGAGAAGCAGACCAAAGCGCTCTCCGGCGGCGAACAGGCACGCCTTGTCTTCTGCAAACTGATTCTTACGAAGCCCAACATCCTGATCTTCGATGAACCAACGAACCACCTCGACCTCGAAGCCATCAACGCACTGAACATCGCGTTGCAGCGCTATGAGGGAACGGTTTTGCTCGTCACGCACGATCACGATCTGATCGACGAAGTCGCGACGCGTCTATGGAGTTTCACTGAAGCGGGGATCGAAGACTTTCAGGGCCCCTACTCGGAGTGGAAGGGCAAGCACAACTAGGCTGTGATGAATTTAAACGTGGGCAGCTACTTCTGCTTCCGCGATGGCCGCAACTTCTCCTGACTCCGCAAACGCGATTCCATAGTAGGAGTCCAGCAGAATCGTCCGCAGCTCGCTCATCAGCGGATACCGCGGATTCGCCCCAGTGCATTGATCGTCAAATGCATCCAAAGCCACCCGGTCAATCCGCGCCAGGAACTCCGACTCCGCAACGCCCGCATCATGAATCGACGCTGGAATCTCAATGTCGCGTTTCAGTCGCTCGATCCATGCAATCAGGCTCTCCACCTTCTCGTCCTTGCTGAAGCCTCCGAGCCCAAGCGCGTCTGCAATCTCCGCATAACGGCAGCGAGCCTTGGGCCGGTCGTACTGCGAAAAGGCCGATTGCTTCGTCGGATTGTCGTTCGCGTTATAGCGAATCACGTTGGTCAGCAGAAGCGCATTCGCCAAACCATGAGGCAGGTGAAATTCCGCTCCCATCTTGTGCGCCATTGAGTGGCACACGCCCAGGAAAGCATTCGCAAACGCCATCCCAGCAAGGGTGGCCGCATAATGCACTTTCTCGCGAGCCATCGGATTGCTGGCTCCCTGCGAGTAAGCTTGCGGCAAATAATCCTTCAGCAGCTTCAGAGCCTGCAGAGCGTGGCCGTCCGTGAATTCGGTGGCCATGATCGAAACATAAGCTTCAATTGCATGCGTCACAGCGTCGATCCCGCCAAAGGCAGTTAACGATTTCGGCATGTCCATCACCAGGTTCGGATCGACGATGGCCATCCGCGGCGTCAGTTCATAATCCGCAATCGGATATTTCTTTCCGGTAGCATCGTCCGTCACCACCGCAAACGGCGTTACTTCGCTCCCCGTTCCTGAGGTCGTGGGAATCGCGACGAGTGTCGCTTTTGCTCCCAGCTTTGGAAATTGATAAATTCGTTTGCGGATATCCATGAAGCGCATCGCCAGGCTGTGGAAGTCTGCTTCCGGATGCTCATAAAGTACCCACGCAATCTTCGCCGCATCCATCGGCGAGCCGCCGCCAAACGCAACAATAACGTCAGGTTTGAATGCGCACGCCACTTCCGTACACTTGCGCACCATGCTTAGTGTCGGATCGGCTTCCACCTGAAAGAATGTTTCAACTTCGAGGCCGTGCTTCTTCAACTGCGCAATCAAATCGTCGGCGTGTCCGTGGCTAAACAAATACCGGTCAGTCACAATGAGAGCGCGCTTTTTCCCGGCAAGCTCCTTCAGCGCTTCACTCATGCAACCGCGGCGGAAATAAATCGACTGCGGCAGCTTGTGCCAAAGCATGTTTTCAGCCCTCTTCGCCACCGTCTTGACGTTCAGCAGGTGCTGCGGACCAACATTAGCGGTCACTGAATTTCCTCCCCAGGACCCGCAGCCCAGTGTGAGCGACGGCGCCAGGTTGAAGTTATAAAGATCTCCGATACCGCCATGTGAAGACGGTGTATTGATCAAGATGCGCGAGGTCTTCATCCGCGCGCTGAAGTAGTTGACGCGTTCCCGTTGACCGTCCTGATCCGTATAAAGAACCGATGTGTGCCCGATTCCCTGCAGCGAGACCAGTTGCGTGGCCTTGTCCACTGCGTCCTCAAAATCGTTAGCGCGATAGAGCGCCAGCACCGTGCAAAGCTTCTCATGCGCAAACGGCTCGTCCTCTGAAATCGCGGTCACTTCACCAATGAGAACCTGGGTCTTCGGCGGTACCGTAAATCCCGCCATCGCAGCGATGCGCGGCGCGGCCTGCCCCACAACGGCCGGATTCACTTTCCCGTCCACCATCAGCAGCGCGCGCACAGCATCTCTCTCCCCGGCATTCAGCACGTATCCGCAGTGGCGCTGAAACCGGTCGCGCAAGTCGTCGTAAATGGAATCGACCGCGATAATCGCCTGTTCCGACGCGCAAACAACACCATTGTCGAAAGTCTTCGACATTAGGATCGATGCCACCGCGCGTTTCAAATCGGCGGTTTCGTCAATAACCACCGGCGTATTTCCCGGGCCCACGCCAATGGCCGGGGTCCCAGAAGAATAGGCCGCATGCACCATGGCCGGACCGCCCGTTGCCAGAGTCAGTTTGATGGAGGGATGGCGCATCAGCGCGTTCGACAATTCGATGGTCGGCTCATCGATCCATCCGATAATGTCGGGCGGAGCCCCTGCTGCAACCGCCGCCTCAAGCACAATCCGCGCCGCCTCGCATGTGCATCGTTTGGCTCGCGGGTGCGGGCTGAACACAATTCCGTTTCGCGTCTTCAATGCGATCAATGCCTTGAAAATGGCCGTCGAAGTGGGATTCGTTGTTGGAATAATGCCGCAGATCACGCCCATCGGCTCGGCCACCATCATGGTCCCGGATTCGGCATCTTCACTGAGAAGGCCGCACGTCTTTTCGTCTTTATATTTATTGAAGATATATTCAGAAGCAAAGTGATTCTTGATCACCTTGTCTTCAACTACGCCCATTCCTGTTTCTTCAACGGCCATTTGAGCCAACGGAATCCGTTCGCCGGCGGCAGCAAGCGCGGCACGACAGAAGATCTGGTCCACCTGTTCCTGGGTATAAGTAGCAAATTGACGTTGCGCTCTTGCAACCCGATTAACCAAGGAATTTAGTTCAGCGAATGTAGCGACGCTCATACAAACCTCCGTCCAAAGGGAACGCGGGACGGGTCGGCATAACATTCTAAGAACAGCGGTCGAATGCGAAGTCCGGCCCAGTTAGATTATGAATTGCTACAGCATCGGCACGATGTGATACGAGTCACTGCAATTGCCGCATCGGCGCTCTCGCGCTCGCGGGTACCTCAGGGGTGGGCAGTGTCTCCACTCCGCAGCCGCACCTTAAATGGCACCAGCATTGCAGTCTTGCGTGCATACGCGTCATAGGCACCTTCGCCGAGTTCAAGTCGCAAGAACCTTTCCTCCCGTCGCGCTTTCGTATAGAAGGCGATGGTTCCAATAGCTGCCCCAACAGCGCGAAAGAAGTTCCCTTCTCGATTGCTGTTGTGAACGAAGCAAGAATGAGGCCGGAATAGATCGGATGGCGTACCAGCCGATAAGGGCCTGTATCGACGACATGGTGACCAGTCTTTTTGGTCAGCCAGTCCGACCAGAATCGTCCCAGGTGAATGCGTGCCCACCAGACGAACAGAAATCCGGCGCCAGTGAGTGCCACTAATATCCATTTCACCGCAGAGTTAACTTGCCAATACTGCGCCTGGCCGTAGAAGGGGAGATTCATGAAGCGTGTCAGAAACGGCCGCTGACCTTCAGTGTAAACACGAAAACGCTCGGCAGCCGGGATACACCCCAAGCCTGTTGACAGTTGAGCCACTTTCGCCGTGTAATTAAACCGTTGGTTGTGGTGAAGGAGTTCACCCTTAACCGCTGTCCCTCGCCTTTGGCCGGACAGATGATGACTCCTGACAGGGAATCCTGTTGCGGAGTCATATCCCAACTCGATTCCCAGGTTTAAAGCAGTAGAACCGAACCAGGCGGGAGAACCGTCTGTGCGGATTGGTTCCTGAGCGTTCAGCGTTCAGGGGCAACGCCACTTCTGTCATCTGCTGCGGGAAAAAGGAGAAATGCCTTGCAGAAGTATTTGCTCATTGCGTTGGGGGGGGCGCTTGGCTCGATCGCCAGGTACTGGGTGGGATCAACCATCGCCAGCCGCATGGGAATCAAGTTTCCCTACGGAACGTTGATCGTGAACCTGACCGCCTGCCTCATCATCGGCTTCACCCTCACCTATCTCGGCAAGCGCGCCGACATCAACCCCGCGTGGCGATTTCTCTTTCCCGTCGGCTTCATTGGCGCTTACAGCACCTTTTCCACGTACGAGTGGGAGACTCTCTCGACGCTCCGGTCGGGCGCCTTCTTCCTGGCCACTCTCTACGCCGTTGGCAGCTTGGTCCTGGGCTTGGTGGCTGTTTGGGGTGGTTCCTGGCTGGCGGAAACTCTCGCCTAGTTCCTCTTCTCATCCATCACCGCTTGCATCTTCCTCGTAATGGTGCTTCAATCCTCCGTTGATCAATTGCCTGCCGCGGGCCATCGACTGCGCCCACAAGTGAGGACAAATGCTTCAATCCGGAAAGGCCATCAAAGTTTCAATCTATCTAAGCGATGGCGCCAAACATCACGGATTTCCAGTCTATACAAGCCTTCTCGACTATCTGTTCCACAATGGCGTCTATGGAGCAACCGTCTTGAAAGGCGTGGCCGGATTCGGTAGCACCCACCGCCTTCATTCCGCGCACATCCTCGAAATCTCGGATCACCTACCCATCAAGATCGAGTTCATTGAGACCCGCGAGAAGGTAGATGCCCTCCTTCCGGAGTTGGAAAAGCGCACCGGCTCAGGGCTGATTGAAATGCAGGAGATAAACATCATTATCCCGCCGAAACACTGAAGCACCCTGCCAACAGTTTCTAGCGAACCGACGTAAACGGTGAAGCCGGCAGCCCCTCACCATCGAAAAGATTGCACTCCGGGCTATTCGCCCACCCGTAGCGCACAAACCTCGGCTCAGCAACTGCGGAACTGGTCGCCACCACGGTCGCGCCCTCCACCTTCGCCTCTGCCGGCACAAACTTTCCATCCAACCCGGCTACTTCAAACCCCGACGGTGCTCCGCCCTTCGCCATCAGTCCCTTCGCATTGTCAAACCACGCGCGAATCGCATGCCCCTCCGGTGTTGCCTGCCGAAACATCGGCCCGGAATACTCAATCGTCTCGCCATAACTCAAAGCCCGCGCCGCCCGCGCCAGTCGCAAGCCCACATCCACCTTATCCGTGGGATGGACATCGTCCGGGTTACCGATATCGGTCGTCACTGCCATCGCCGTATTCTTCACAGTCAGTGTTTTCGATTGCTGCTCGCGCAACTCGGCCCAATCCTCCATGGGGCTCGACTTGAAGTTTGAAATCTGAACATAGAGAAATGGAAAATCCCCCACGCCCCATTGCTTGCGCCAGTCTTCAATCATCGTGCTGAAAATCCGCTGATACAGCGGCCACCGTTCCAGAGCGCTATTGCTTTCGCCCTGGTACCAGATCACCCCGCGAATGGGAAACTTCGTCAGCGGAGCGATCATGCCGTTGTAGAGCATCCCCGGTCCCCAACTCAAGAGCTGCGGATGCCATGGAAATTGCGGCTCCGGCTTGCCTTGCGCCTTGGCCTCATCCCGCTGCCGCTGCCTGTCCTGCTCTTCAAGCAACGCATCGGATTCGCGCTCGGTCATCTTTCCCCATGAAACAAACAGCGGTGAAAGCGCGGCATCCTGTCCCAAAGCAGCCATCCGCGTCCATGTTTCAACTACGGTCCCGCCCCACGTTGAATCGATTATGCCCACAGGCACATGTTCCCGCTTCTCAATCTCGCGAGCGAAGTACCAGGCAACAGCAGAGAAATCCTTCGCGGTCTCAGGCGTCGACGCGGTCCATCCGTCGCTGTCAATATCGTCCTGCGCAAATTCGATAGCCTTCTTCTTCACCATGAGCAGTCGAATCCGCGGATTTGAAGCTTTCGGCAAGTCCTGTGCAGCCGTGGCCGCCTTGCGCATTTCAAATTCCATGTTGGACTGCCCGGATGCCACCCACACATCGCCAACCAGCACGTCTTCCAGCGTGATTGTCTGGGCCGCCGCATCCCCACCCATCGCGCTGAGCCCCTTGACAACCATCTCGAATGGACCACCCGCCGCTCCCGGCGAAAGATAAGCGTTCCACCGTCCGATTTGGGTCGCTGTCGCAGTCCGCGTCTCACCGCGAAAGCTCACGCTTACGTTCTCTCCCGGCGACGCCAGGCCCCACACGTGAATAGGCAAATCGCGCTGCGCCACCATGTGGCTCGTCAACATTTTCGGCAGAATAACTTGCGCGGGAACGGTTGCGCTCGGAACCAGAAGAAGAAGCAAGGAAAGTCGCAAATTCAAGATACGCCTCGTTCGCAAAGGGATTACGGAGATTGGTCAGGGAGGATTCGAGACTTCGTTTCCGAAAAGAGAACGTTATCAGAATCGGGCGAGTTGCGTCAGCCAGCGCGTTTTTCTAATCGGACTTTTCAGGAGTATCGAAAGGCAACATTTCTGAACTCGCCGGGTTAGAGAATTGAAGCCGGGCCGTCACCCCTCACCATTGTGAATTCGTACTCTCAGATGGGCTTTTTGTCGATTACCTTGTGAACGGCCGCTTCTGTTTGATACTTAAAAGTCCCGTGGTTCTGACGCCCGACAGCCTCGCCAGGCTGGCAATTCCCTTATTGACAGACATCTCCCCTTCCGAGCAGAATCCGGACAGCGCCGACATTCAGGCCACCGCCGCCGCTGCCATTGGCTCTGCGGACTCGCGCGCCGATCACGCAGCCAACTCCGGCCAGAAAGAAATGACGACAAAGCATGAGTAATTCCACGCCACAGGATTTCAAGCACCACGGCCGATTCGACCCGCCTTACCACATGGTTACAACCGCAGTTCTGGTGGTCAACCTTGGCATTGCCATCACGTACGTAATTCAGCACCGCACCATGTTCGCAGCATGGCTGGTCATTCTATCGATCGCGGTCTTCATCCCCTTCGCAAAATTGCGCGCCTATCCGCTCAAGGTTCAGGATCGCGTGATACGGCTTGAAGAGCGCCTTCGTCTGCAGGCCTTAGCACCGGCGGAATGGCACGCGCAAATCTACCGCCTCACTGAGGATCAGCTGATCGGCCTGCGATTTGCGTCTGACGATGAAGTTGTTGCGTTGGCGAAACAGGCGTTAGAAGAAAATCTGACCCGCAAGCAGATCAAAGAACGCATCAAGAACTGGCGTCCTGATAATTGGAGGGTATGAGCAATTCGGCAGGAGAAGGCGCAAACTTCCTCCTGCCGCGCTCCTATTGCACATCACTCACCTTGCCGTTTTTGAAGGTGACCTTCATCCCGCTGTAGTAATAGATGACCTTCGGTCCAAGGTTCGCCACCCGGGTCGGCGCACCCATCGAAGCCTGCACCTGGTCGGTCGTCTGTCCCAGTTCTACTGACGCGGGAGCAGCGGCCGGGGCTGCTGGAGCAACTGCCCCATCAGAACTGACCGGCGCTCCGCCACTTTGACCAGCATCGGCCGTAGCATCCTTTTCAGCCTGCTCGCCTTGTTGGTCTACCTGCGCGATCTCTGAACCGACATTCGGATCTGCAGGAGGAGCCACTGCTGCATACTGCGCCGGTGCAGGATCGCTCTTGGCAGACGGCGGCACCGGCGGCAAGCCACCGCTGCCCTGCTTGGCCTGCAAGTCCTGTAGTCCCTGGTCAATGTTTTCGCGCATGTGATTCTGCATCTCTTGCAGGTCCGTCAGTTGCACCGTCACCATGCTGGATTTCGGGCATTCCTGGCCACCCTTGCTCGAAAGCACCTGAAGATTCGCGCTGGTCGCGTCCGCTGCAGGGGCAGTGGTCAATTGCAATGCATCGCCGTCGCTGATGGCGCACTCCTGACCTGATGAAGCGTCGACGACATCCACGCCGCCGCCGGCCACAAACACGTGCGGATGCCCATCGCTCAGCAGGCGCGCAATGCCGCTTGAGCCCGGGTCCGCGTCCTGGTTCTGCGCGTTTTGCGCGGCCTCCTGATTTTCCAGCGCAAGCTGATTCTTCACCTCGTCGGCAATCATCTGCTTTACCTCAGGCGTCATCGCCGGAGATCCGCTGGCCGGTGGCGGATTGCCCGCAACCTCGCCCGCCTCCTGGTGGGCTGCGTAAGCCGCCTGCAGGCTTTGCGAAATCAGATAATCGGTCAGCCAGAACGCTGCCGACGGATAAACAGGATACGGCGCAAAGTAATACCCGTAATAGCCATACCACGGGTTTCCACCCCACCCCCAGCCATACGCGATGGGAACAGCCCACGGGTTGTAGGCCCAACCGTAAAATGCAGGCGCGTAATAGTACCCGGGCGCATAAACATTCAGATAAACGCCCCGGTATCCATATCCGCGGTAGTAACGGTCGTAGGCTCGGCCATGATAGTAGTAGCTGCGCCGCGCGAAATCGTGACCGCGATAGGAATAGGGACGCTCAACGTAACCGCGCCTCCCGCGTTCTGCGTAGACCCGGCTGTGATCAGCGCGCTCCACGGATACCCTGCGCCCGCCGGCTAGTCCATGATGAACGTCCATCCCACGACGCGCATCATGCACATCGCTTACCCGGCCGTTGGGACGAGTGCGCACCGCAGCGCCGCTCTTGGTGACGTGTTCATTGCTCCCACGTGGTGCAGGCGTCTTGATTGCCGAATGACCGGTGGCCGTGACCGGGTGTGCGCCCGCGCCTCCGGCCCCCCCAGCCGCAGTCGTATGCGCATTTGTCGTGGTCGCGGTGTGCGAGGAAGTTGTGGTCGTTGTCGTATGCGCGCCGGTCCCGTTCGCCGTCGGGCCGTGCGAGGTAGAGCCGCCTGTGGTGGGCCCATGCGAAGTTGATGCACCGGTGCCGGTCCCGTGACCGGCACCGCCTGATGTTCCACCCGTCTTGGGTGCCGAAGTCGCGGGTTTGGCCTGTGCTTTTGGCGCCGGGGCGGCCGCGGGTTTCTTGTCCGCAGCAACTGCGCGTGCAACACAAGCTCCGCCCAAGAGCGCCGTCAAAATCAGAACGGCTGAACCGTTTCTCATCGTCCTGTAAAGAAATTGCATCATCATGGGATTCCTCATTCCGGTTTCTGATCTGTTCGATCACCCGGCCTTCAAACCTTATTCGACGTTGCTGACCTTGCCATTCGTGAATGTGACTTTCATGTCCTTGTAATAGAAAATCTCCTTGGCGCCCAATTTCGCCAGGCGCACCGGTTGTCCGAACGCCGCCGTCACCTGGTCTTTCGTTTGTCCGATTGCGATTGTGGGCGGCGGGACATCGGCCGGTGGAGGAGGTGGCGGGATCGCGGCCATCGGCGGGGGAGGCGCTGCTGGAGTCATAGGCGGCGTTGATGTCTGTGCCGGCGTGCTTGCCTGTTCGTTCTGGCCGCCGCCTTTACTGTCGTCTGGCGGCTGCACCGTAATGACCTCAGAAACTGTCTTGACAAAGTCATCGACAGGCGGCACTGATCCCTTCGGGAACGGGAACTTGATCTCGCCATAATAGCGCGTGTCGTTATAGGGATCGCTGAAAGTGCTGACGAGGATTCCGTCCTTCTGCAACGTCACCCCGGTGACCCAGAACTTCTCCCCAGCCACGAATTTGCGCGACTGGCATCCGTTATTCGCTGCATCGCTGGCGCTACCCCCGCCTCCGAAGGGCATCCGCCCCCTGAGGAAAGCTCCCGCCGCATCCTTGGCGCGATTCTTGTTATTTGCCGCAAGCACTCCATTGCTGTAGGAATTTGAATATGCGTAGGAGGAGGCTGAGCTGCACATCATCATCCCATCCTTATGGAGGACGACGACATCGCCTGCGGTTACGATGTCAGAGTGATCCGCGGCAGCCTTGGTTAACTTCATTTGCGAGACCAATTTCTCCTGGATCAGCGTCGCAGGGTCGCCTGTCTGGGCTTCCGCACCGATACTTAAAATCGCCGCGAAGGCAGCGAAGCCGAATGCTCCAAGCTTTGGCATATGAATCATATGTCTCTTCCATTTAAAAGGGATGGGGAACCGATAGCAGACGACAAAACGCTACATTACGGCCAATCCAATGTCAAGAAAATCATGCAGTCCCGCACTCTCCGGGCTGAGTAGTTTGGACCTTTATTCACATTGATTTCGAGAAGTTTTGCCGAACGAAATCCGCTGCGTTCCGATCGGGTGCTCACAGGCTTTTCTTGCTTGCTTTGCGGCTGCAAAATTATTCGCAACAGGACATCAACCCATAGTGAGAATCACGCCCTGTTCGTTTCAGCTTTTGCTATTTTTTTTGTTATGCGCTTCCCTAGTCGACTTTCGGCTCGCCACCCGGGGAGGCGCTTGAAGCTTCAGCAGGGTTTGTTGCCAGCGATTCCACATCCAGCTCATGCTCTTCGCGGTAATGCTCAACGGACATCTTGCCGTCCCACCAGGCCGAGTTCATCGGATAAACGTCAGGATCGAAAAACACCTGGTAGAAATGCCACACAACAATCGCCAGCGTCGCCAGAATCGCTTCGTAGAAGTGAATGGAGGTGGCCACATCGATCCACCAG
>Ga0302320_10019291_pt1 | contig 13698 bp, 8 predicted proteins | sample Bog_T0_3_FD_202130 | JGI IMG/M metagenome (GOLD analysis project Ga0302320, IMG submission 202130) | Peat permafrost microbial communities from Stordalen Mire near Abisko, Sweden - Bog_T0_3 | ecosystem: Environmental > Terrestrial > Soil > Wetlands > Peat | place: Sweden: Abisko, Stordalen Mire... | reverse complement strand
TCTATATTAATTTTTCATTTAATTTTAAAAGAAAAGGATTTTTTTTAAGGAATTTTGATTTTTTTAAGAATTTTGAGCGAAATTAAGTTTTTAATAGAGTTCATGTTTTTGTTAGAAAAAATTTAAATATAGCTATTGATTTTTTCTCTACTCGCATTATCATTATTTTTATAAAAGAAATGTGAGAATGATTATGTAATTTATTAATTTTTCAAGGAAAACTTTTAAATCTTATGTGAAATTGTACTCTGGTGCATAATATTCTCTTTGTAATTGTGTAAATTTGAGGTTTTCTTCCTTGAGAAAATCATATGGAAACTCAACAACAAAGCCTTTTATTTGATGTTTCACCAGATCATATAGGTCAGGTTGTGCTGTTTTATAGAATTTCTCTAGATCACTAAGTTTTTTCACCGAATTATCTGGATAACAAGCGAAAACCTTCCTATAAAATTCAGTGTTTCTCTAAGTTAAAATAATTCTAGCCTATATCTTCTTAAATCCCTTAATTTACTTTTGATCTTTCCTTCAAAGCCTTCCAAAAATCCTCATTAATAGGGTCCATCATTTCATGTTTTTCAAAGCCAAATAGTTCTTTCCAAATTTCTAATCTCAACTCCAAAGCAAATTTCGATGCATAATGAAGCTGCTGATCCATTGAGTTTTCTATTTTCATGGTATCTTCCACTACAATCTGCAAAAAACCAACCATTTAATTAATTAATTACCCCATACAAATTTCCTTATAGAAGAAATAAAGTTTTAAGATTAGTATTTACCCCGATTTCTGAATCCCTGTTTCCCTTCAAGCTTCTATCATTGATATTTGCGGATCCCATTATCACCACACTATCATCTACAATCATTAATTTACTATGAACATAGACAATTTCTGTCAAAGGTTTCTTCAATTTTGCATGTGTTCTCAACCCCAAAAAAATTAAATAATCATAAGGATTTATACCTTCTTTCTCCAAACTGGTTATCAAAGAAGTCTCGGATCTAGATATTGTTGCATATTCCAAATATAATTGTATTCTCATCACTGAAGCCGCTTTATCTGCAATATCCCCTTCGAACCCTGGCAACAAAGGCATCACTACAAACAATTTGAATTTTTCCTTATTTGCATGAGCCTTTTTTATTCTATATAATAATGCTTTGGCGATGTTGTTTTCAACTGAACCTCCAGCAAGGCTTGAAATGAAAAATTGATTTTCAATATAAATGTAATATTTCGAATCTTCTATTAATTGGAGATATGCGAATTGAATGGAATTTTCATATCTATTGACATCAAGACCACATGACCAATTGGAGGCTGATCTGACAATTTGGCATTTGCAGGTATGAAGTCGATTTTGAGTATGATATAATGTTTTGAAATTTGTTCTTTCCCCATAATTCAAAAGCAACATGTTTTCTTCATAAAAATGTTCTGTGATTCTTATTATAGGATCTTGAATTATAGTGGTATGTTTTGCCAATTTCTTCGAGGCTTCAGCATAAGCCTCAATTTGATGTTCATAATCGATGAAGTTCTCTTTCTCTTTAACCATATTCTCATAAAGTTCCTGGAAATCTTCCTTAATCGCAAACACTACATCAGGACTTTTATCGTATTTCATGGTTTGAGTCTTTATAGGTTTCAAAAAAGCTGGTTTTAATTCGAAAATGTTATTTTGTTTTTCAGTGAATGATTTCTTTATTGATTTCCTTGAATCGATGCTATGTGTGGGTGATTTTATTAGATCAGCTGAAATTGCCTTTTTAATTCCCTCAGGAAATGGCATTTGTATCTTGCAAGTGTATTTTTTGATATATAAATCCAAAGGTAGTTTTAATTCATCATAATCACAATTCCAATCCGTTTCATCTTCTGTCTTTTTTTTTTCTATTTCAACATGACGCAGACTACCTCTAAACTTAGATCGTGAGGGTGCATCTATCCCTACAATTCCATTGACTTCAAGCACTTTATTTCCAGGTTTTCTTGGATTTGAAGCTTTTAAAGAACTTGTGCTCACGGAACTATTGATTTTCTTGGGTTTCGTTGCAAGGTACTTTCCACTCCTATCAGCGAGATCCACCTTTGCATAATTCCAATATTGAATGAAATGTCGAGCCAAGTCTTTAACGGCAATCCCGAGAACTTGGATCGCGATGTCATGCCAAGGCATTCTTGGAGTTTCTCTGGAAATCAATGGTTTTTCAATTTTTTTCACTTCTCTGAAATCCGCGATTCTGCAATTCGAATAATCGATTCCTGGCCAATAAAACTCCCCTTTATCTCCTTCCAAATCCAATAATCTATGTTCATTGGTATCCATTCTTCCGAAACATAGATCTAATCCTCCTAGGAAAGCCAATTCTTGATCAATTATCACAAGTTTTTCATGATGTGACCACCAACATATCAAATCTGGAGGATGTTGAAGCACCTTTATATTGGGACTCAACTTTTCAAGATGGCTTTTAGTATGGTTGGAATCCAAAGGCAACACAAAAGACACCTCCCTATATATGATTATATGTATTTTAATTCCCTTATGAGCAATTTTAGCCAACACACGATCAAGTCGTGATTCCTGATTCAATCCTTCATCATTCAATGGACGTTTGAGATATAATTCGGGACTTAACCACCAATCTGTTATAAACACCTCACTTTGAGCCTGAAGCAATGCATCATACATATCAGAATAATATTGTTCACCATCCACATAAAATTTACAATAAGCCAATTGATCTCTTTGAGGCGCAAATGAGGAAAATCTGTTTTCTTGGATATATGCACAGGTTTTTATCGCATCTTCAATGGCTCCGATCACATCATATAATTCCCAAAGAGATGTTGCTTTTAGGACCAATTTTCGTGAGGTAGTTGTCAGGTTGATTCCAAAAATTGACCCCGTTTGTTTGAAGCCATATTCGATTTTTAATGAGTTATCAAATAATAGCATTTCTCTGATCATGCATTTATCTTTGCCTGGACCCATGCAATATTTAATTCCGTCCTCAGATATGAGAAACCATCGTGTTGTCCAGAGGGAAAAAATTGATTTGCAGACCGTAGAACAAAAACCTTGACGAAATCGCCCTCCTGGTTTTTTTTTCAGATAACATTCCTTGAATTTTTTATTGGAAATGGGGTAATTTATACAACTTAGCTCGATGAAATCAAAGAACGGCAGAAAAATCTTCACATCTTGAATTTCTATTAATGTGGATAGGAAAGCATCAAGATAGTTAAGGACTTCAATTGAATTTGATTCTTCTGTCTTTTTGCAATGAAGATAATCAAAAGTCAAAGTAACTTTCTTTCCTTCTATCAACATTTCAATGGACTTTGCTTTTCCAACATCTCGATTGTTCTCTTTTTTCAGAAAAAGCTTAAAATTCTTGAATAATTTGTCAAATTCAGTTATTGTTTTCCTGATGGTCCAAGAAAACAAGTTCTTTATATTATGCACCTTGAAAGAATAGACCATTTTCCCGATTAATGAAGTAATTGAGCCCAATGTGGAGGCTTGGATATTATAGGCTGATAAGTAATTTTCAATTGTTTCGGCTTTTAGTTTGGTTATCACTAAATCATCCAAAATTTCAGTCTCTCTATGGTTTTGAGCAGGAGTTTTCATGATTTGCATACTATGATGAGACATCAATGGAGAGAAACGATGTGTTGATTTAGTTTTAATTCTTTGAGCTGCGAGATTGTTATTTTCTTGCTCAAGGAAAAATGTGTCGAAATCAACATTTTTTAAATGATGAAGAGCTTTGTTTGTTGCACCAGTTTCATTGTCCTCAGCAGGATTATTCATTAAAAAAAATCAGATTTTGATTATTGTTCAAATTTTCTCAAACGTCTTATATTTTTTTAATTAATTTATTTTCGAATAAAAAAAACTATTAGTTTTCAATAGATGAACGATGAACGAAAACAAATTTTCTTTTGTAATTTGCAAAAAAAAATTTCATTATTAATTAAAAAACATTTCAAATGTAAAAAATTTAAACCAAAAAATGGAATTTGAATTTATCCATTTTTTTCATAAATAGTTGAAATTTCTTCTCTTTATTCATTATAATATATAATTTATTCTTTCATCATTTGAAATTGCTCATTATTTAAGCTATATTCCACGTTGCCACTCACTTGTTTCGCTCCAATTTTTTGATAAAATTTCAAAGCCGGTTCATTCCAAGTCAAAACAGCCCATTCAATTTTTTCGCATCCCTCCAAAGCTATCTTAGCCAATTCCCTAAACAACATAATTCCGATCCCTTTTCTTCGAAATTCAGAAACAACGAAAAAATCTTCTATAATAATAGATGGCTTGCCAATGATTAAAGTAAAGCTGTAATAATAAGTACATAAGCCAATTGCAGTTTTATCGTTTTCTACTATGAGGACATGACAATAGTGATTTTTGAAAATATGCGTTTGAATTTGTTCCAATGTCACTGGCATCTCTTCTTCGGGAGCTTTTTCAAATTTACCGAGCTCTTTTACCAAAAACAATATTGTTTCAGAGTCAGCGATAGTTGCTTTACGAATTTTTAATTGGTCGTTTGGGTCATGTTCCATGAGTGATGAATTTTAGATTTAAAAGCTCATTTCAGTTTTTATAAAAACTACAAGTTCTGTGTTATAAATTATAGAATAGTAATTTTCACATTAAATCGACAGGATCTCATAATTTTTTCCAAATTCTATAAAATTAATGAAATTATTATGGATTTTTTTCTTCGTTCAAAATAATAAAAAAAACTAAATCATTTTCCAAAATCTTTGAAAAATAAATACGCAAAATTACGAAAAGCTAAATGAAATTTTGTTTGCTGTTTCTCAGAACAAATCACCAAATTTGATAAAAAGTTATTAATTTCTCATTTTTTTCTTTATATTATTTTCCATTATTTTTTTTCTCCAGAAGTCTCTAGCACCCTTTCAGAAAAATTTTTAAGTTCTATAAATTTCGTGTTTTCTCTAGTCGAAAAATATAAAATAAAATTAATTCCAATTTTTTTTTATTATATTTTATAAATTATTTTCTTTCGCAGGCTTCTCAAATCCTTGATATGAAGGCTGTGAATTCTTCAGGAAAATGCACTCCTTGAACGAAAAGAGGAATGCATTTCATATATTCATTGACTACCAGAACATTTCGGAACTTTCTGCCTGTATTTTTGATCAAATAATGATAACATTCCTGATAAAGAAACAATTTCGTGAATTCAGTTAATACCTCAGCATAATTCCTCTCCTTGTGCTTCTTAAATTGTTGAAGCCAGACTTTCCTAAACATAGCGAGTTTCGTATATTGGCAAAAAATGGAATTGATCCACTCTTTAAAACGTATCTTCAACTTATGCTCTTCAAGTCCAAAGTACTTGTATATGTTTTCAACAGCTGCTTTATCTGAAAAAAGCTCTTCTTTAATGAAGTGAATCACCGTTTGACCAAATATCTTTGGGAAATTTCTTGCTAGGGTGCGCTGGTTTTTACTTTTGGTGAATTGGTTTAGTGGACTTTTTTTGATTTTTTTTTGCAAGTCTAGACCAGTCTTATGAAAAAATGCCATTTTTGGCTGATTTTCTAACTTGAGGAAAGGTTCTATATTTTCTGTTGGTTCTTGTTTGATTGGAAAAGATACCATTTGCTTCCTAAGCAAATGGGGAGATATTTTTTGAGGACCAGAGTCATCTTCGAATTTTTCGATTACCAAATCGGTTTCTTTGATTTCTTCTTTTGGGTTAATTTTTTTGATGATCTCTGTTTCAAGTAGAGTGAATTTACTTGATCTTTGATAATGATTGATGATCCTCATGAAGGTTCGAAAGAAGGCATTGGTTGGCTCTTTCTTGAAATTTATTTGAAAAGAATTGTTGGTGCAAGGCTCTTCTTCTTTTGAAACATGTAAAAAACTTCGTCCGTTTTCTGTCGTAATAAATGGCTTTTCCATGTGGAATGATTGAAGGGTATGAGTTCTGTTGGATGGTGGCTGATAGTTTTCATAATAGAGAGAACTCTGCAGGAAATCTATGGGTGTTGGTGTATCATTCCTTGGGATAAATGAGGACGAATTTAAACAAAAGGAGTTTTGTTCTGAGCTCATCATTTAAATGAAAATAATTTATTTAATAAAATAAAAACGTTAGATGTTCATATATAAGAGACTTTATTAAGAAAAAAACACTTTTCCGTCTAGAGATTTCTAATCTATGAATCTTGGGCTTTCATATTTATAAAATCTGATCAATTTTTGAGCAAACTATTTTTCAAAATAATAAATTTTCAAGCATTTTTGTTTTTGTCTCCAAAAAAAAGAGAATTTTTTGAAAAAATTGGTTTATTCTTAAAAAAATATAATTTTCATTTATCTTTTTTTAAGTTTTTTTTAATATGAGGGATATACATTCAATAGCATAGGAGGTATTTTATAATTATAAATAATGTTAAATTGTTCATTTTTATGAATTGTTTTATGTAATACTTAGAAAGTCGCAAAATAAAAATTCGTAAAGTTTTTTGTTTTCTCTATCTATGTTTGTTCGACATTTTCATTGAGTTTTCTAAAAAACGCAATAGTTTTATCTTAATGTTTTTTATTTCTTAATTATTAATGTGTTTTCCTTTTTGAATCATTGCCATCTAAAAAATTTCATTATCATTTAAAATCATCTTCTTATCTTAATTAGATATGAAAAAAATATAAAGTTTGTGTACCTATGGAAGATTTATGTGACAAGCATCTTCTTTCAATTAGAAAAAAACGATCAGGATTTCCTTTGAAAAAATATAAATTTTTGAATTAGAGCCAAATATTTAAAGCAATTAATACAGAAAAATTTCTTAAAGAAAAAAAAACACAAAGAAAATTTTCTTTGCAGAAATTTGAAAATTTCATGAAAAATAATGTTTTTTTTTTTTTTTAGAAAATAATTCAGATCCTGGATTTGAGTCCTTGGAAGCCTTTCGGATGGTTCACTCCTTGAATGAATACTGGAATGCATTTCAGATATTCTTCAACCACCAGACAATTTTGGAACCTTTTATCTTTGCCTGAATTCTTGATCAAGTAATAATAACATTCCTGATATAGAAACATCCTCGTAAATTCAGTCAAAGCCTTAGAATACTGCTTTTCGCAATCTTTTTCATAATCCTGAAGCCAGACCTTCCTAAAGATAGATAATTTACCGTATTCCTCTGCAATGGAATTGATCCATTCTATAAACCTTCCCATAGACTCATTTTCAAGAAGACCTGAGTCCTCATATATGCTTCTCATAGCTGCTTTGTTTGAGAACAGGTCTTCCTTAATGAAACGAATCACAGCACGTCCAAAAATTTTGGGAAAGTTCTTTCCGGGGGAAGCACTTAAGAAGTCTTTGCTAGGATTTTGCTTATTTATAGATTTTGTGGAAACTTTGTTAAGCATTTTGTTTAAGGATTTCCTAGATCCTTGGTTTTTCTTGGTTTCTTCTTTTTGGGCTAAAATTAAACTGAGCTTTACCCTTGAATGTTTTTTTGTGTTTTGAGAGGTATTCTTTTTTTTATTGAAAAGAGAAAGGCTAAGTTTTTTTGGATGATCAGACTCGGACTCTTGTTCGATCACCAAGTCACTTTCTTTGATGACCTCCTTTTGTCTACTCGTTTTGATGATTTCAGTGGAAAGTAGCGTGCATTTACCTGAGTTGAGATAATGATCAACAATCTTCGTGAATGTTCGAATGAAGGCATTGGTCGGCTCAATGTTGAAATTGTTTTGGGATGTGTCGTTGGTAGGCTTTATAATTATTGTTGAAGCCTCTTTGGAATATATTGGAACAGGTGTTGGTTCATAAGCTCTGACATCATGACCATTGATCTGAATTGGATATGGAGTTTTAATATGAGCAATATTTGTTGGCATATTGCTGAAATTGTTTAGCAAATACTCTTCTGTTTGTGGTAGTTTGATAGAAGTCTCTCTTGAAAGCGAAAGAAAGTTATCCCAATTCGTGTCGGAACCATTATCATTGGAATGTGCTTTTTCATCATTTGGGTAAAGTATGAATGAAGATGATTGGCTTTCAAAGTGCAGAGAATCTTTGAAAGAGTTCTGATTATGGAAGGGATTTTCAGAAAAACCATTGATTGGGATGAAAGAAGACTGATTCAAGGAGAAGGAGTTATTGTTTGAGGTCATAGTTTGAATTAAATTATAGATTTATTGAAAAATCATCGAATTTTATAACAGACATTATGATACAAGAAAACTCATATTATATAGATGTTTTCTAGAAGTCTTTAAGCTAGAGAATTTCGAAGTGGCGTGATGTAATCCAATGTAGAAATTAAACAGAATTAAACTCTCTTTGTCTTCATATTTAGGTCTGTTTATGTTTAAGCACATTTTCATTAATAATATCTCATAAAAATACCCATAATGAACATTCTCATTTGTGGTGCAAAAATATTAATAGTTTATAAAAGATTCTTAAATAAATATTCTCTCTTTTTTGGCTTGGATTTCCATGATTTCTCTAGACTTTTGTTGGCATTGCATTGCTTTCAGGAAACCTGATTTTTCCAGGTTTTTTTTTCTTCTGTTTCCAAGAATACCAATCTTTCCTGAAAACCTCAATTTTTCTCAATAGTCTCAATTTTTAACAACCCCTCTCTATAATTCGTCTTTGTTCATGATTTTTTAAATTTTTTTGAAGTATAAGTGTTTTGTTTTACACTATCTAACATTCCATTGCCCCAAAAATATTGGGCGTATAAAAAATTAGAAGAGACTGTGATCGGAATAAAATTTTTTTATTTCTTAAAGATTTCTTTCTCTATGGAGCAAATGAAGTCGTGTTTCCAATTATTTAATAAAAAGAAGCATAGATGTTACTTCAAAAGATGTAGGTTCTCTTTAAATAACGTTTGGAATTTAGAAAGAACTCTATGGTTTGAATTAAACGTAAAAAATTTCTTATAAAATAATTTTTTTTTTTTTTTTTTTTTTTTTTTTTGCATAATATGGTGCATGCCATTGGTGTCATTCTGCTCCCGGCTCAAGTGGTTTTTAAATCTATTGTTTTAAAATTTAATCCAAAAAATAACAACAAAATTTTCATAAAAAATAAAATAATCTCAAAAAAAAATTCAAACTAAAATGGATTAAAATACTCAAAAAACAAACAATATAATATACAAAAAAAACTCAAATTTTTGGATTTCAAAATTAAAAATGGAACCCACCAAATTTTCCAATAAAATCTTATTTTTGGGCTTTGATTTAAGCACCCAAAGCTTAAAAGCATTACTCATGAATGATCAATTTAAGGTAATTTTACTAGAGATTGTGACTTTTTCAAAAGATCTGCCCCACTATAAAACATATAATGGAGTTCTTCATTTGGACACTGGTGAAATCGTTTCTCCAACCCTAATGTTTGTTGAAGCCTTGGATCTAATTCTTGAAAAAATTAAAGCCTCTTCAATCCCCCTAGAACACATAGTCGCACTCTCAGGATCTGGGCAACAACATGGATCTGTATATTGGAATCATGAATCTGAAAAGTTTTTATCAAGTTTAAATCCTGCTGAGAAATTACATCCACAATTCTCAAAAAATAATGTTTTTTCAAAGGAATACTCACCATTGTGGCTGGATTCCACAACCAGCAAATATTGCAAGGAGTTGGAGGAGAAATTCGGAGCTGAAAAGCTCTGCGAAATAACTGGGTCAAAGGCTTTTGAACGTTTCACCGGCAATCAAATTAAAAAGATGTTCATCGAGAAAAATGAGATTTATGTTAAAACAGACCATATTTCACTTATAAGTTCATTCATGGCGGAGGTATTTCTTGGGAAATTCGCGTCTCCTGATTATTCTGATGCCAGTGGGATGAATATATTTGATATAAATAACAAAAGATGGAATGAAACTTTAATGACAATTTGTGGAGGACCTTCTCTTCAATCGAAATTAATGAACCCTGTGCCTTCATATGCTTGTTTGGGAAGGATTCATAGTTATTTCGTAAAGAGATATGGATTCAATGAAGAATGCAAAGTAATTGTCTTTTCTGGAGATAATCCATGTAGTTTAGTTGGTTCAGGCATTTTAAATCCTGGCGTAGTAGGGATTTCATTAGGAACCAGTGATACAATATTTTCATTGATCGAGAAAAATGAAGCAAAATGTAATTTCGATGGACATCTCTTTGTGAGTCCCACTAATGAAAATCAATATATGATGATGGCATGCATGAAAAACGGGGCATTAATCAGAGAAAAATTCAAGAAACTTCATGCCTATGATAATTGGGAAGATGTAGACAAATTTCTTAATGAAAGCAACCCAGGGAACAATGGAATCATTGGTTTTTTCTTTGATTATCCAGAAATATCACCCGCGATAAATGTGGAAAATTTTAGTTTGTTTCAAGGAAAAAACGGAGAGGAAATAAACATCGAGAAGTTGAAAAATGAAGAAATAATTCGTGCAGTTATGGAATCAAAAGCTTTTCTTTTGAAATTAGCTTTGGAAAAATTCGGAATCAAACATATTGAAAAAGTTGTAGTGACTGGAGGATCTTCGAAATGCAAAGGGTTAATTCAAATAATTTCTGATGTTTTTAATTGCGAGATTTATAAATTGGAGAATATGGAAACTGCTGCGATTGGGGCTGCTTTCAGAGCGTTTCACGGATATGATGCGAAAGAAATGGGAAATATTTGGAAATTCAAAATTTAATTCCAATTGGAAAGCAGGATCATCAATTAATAGCCATACCCAATGGCATGGCAAATAAGGAATATCAAGAGATTTTAAAAAAGTTTTCTGAAGGAATAGAGACATTAATTAAAAAATATACCTATATTTAAAAATAAAATAAATAGGCTCCTACTTATTTGGAAAAATAAAAATATGAGGTTTTACTCAAGTAATTTTTTTGGATGATGAGTTTCTTTTGTGGAAATTCAAATAATAATTATTTAACATTGTTTTAATCGCATTAAAATTATTTCAAATAATCATTCAAGAGAGTTTCACAAAACTCTTGCTTTCCAGAAATTGGTTTTGGCTCCCCTTTTTGTTTTGCATATGACATCAATTCTTCCAATGAGGTCTCCCCTTTTTTGACTTTTAGAGCCAACTCGTTTTCCGTCCAACTTAAATATCTCTGTTTCAACATATCATCGAACACCTTTTCTTCCATTATCTTCGCGGCATATCTCAACCCTCTAGAAAAGCAATCAATTCCTCCTATATGAGCGATAAACAAATCTTCCAAATCAACTGATTCTCTCCTGAGTTTGCAATCAAAATTCAAGCCACCAGGGGTCAACCCCCCTTGCCTCAAGACTTGTAACATGACCAAAGTGGTTTTCTTCATGTCCATTGGAAATTGATCAGTATCCCAACCAACCATTATATCACCACTATTACAATCAATAGAACCCAACTTCCCATAACAAGATGACACAACAATATCATGTTCATATTCATGTCCAGCCAAGGTTGTATGGTTTGGTTCAATGTTCAATTTAAAATGCTCATCCAAATGGTATTCCTTTAAAAACCCCATCACCGTCTGAGCATCGTAATCGTATTGATGTTTTGTTGGTTCTCTTGGTTTCGGCTCAATCAACAACTGGAACTTGCCATCAATTTTTTTCTTATAATCAACCACCATTTGCATAAACTTTGCCAAATGATCTAATTCTTGTCTAATGTCAGTGTTCAACATTGTCTGATAACCATCTCGGCCTCCCCAAAACACATGGTTCCCAGCATTTAATCTTTTGGAAACATCAAGTGCCATCTTGGCTTTTGCCGCAGCCCAACAATATACCAAAAAATCAGGGTTAGTTGCTCCTCCATTCATAAACCTTGGATGAGAAAATATGTTCTGGGTTGAAAATAAGCATCTAATATTGGTGTTTTTTTGTTTCTCTAGGAGTCTATCAGTGATTTTCACTAAAATCGATTCAGTTTCTTCGAGACTAGCTCCTTCGGGAGCAAGATCACAATCATGGAAAGTATAGAACTCAATTCCAAGCTTGTCTAAAAACTCAAAAACAGCATCAATTCTTCTAAAGGCGTTCTCTACTGACTGAGTATTGTCATCCCATGGCTTTGGGATAGTGGGAATCAACCCGAAAATATCCTGACCTTGATTACGAAATGTATGCCAGAGACAAACAGAAAATCTGAGGTGGTCTTTCATTTTTTTGCCTAAGATAACTTCCTCTGGATTGTAATACTTGAAAGAGAAGGGATTTTTACTGGAGGGTCCCTCGTAGATGATTTTTTTTATGGTAGGGAAATGAGTTTGCATGTTTGAGTTTTAAATATAACAAAAAATCAAATCGATAAAATACTTATAGTAAAAATTTTAAAAAAAACACGGACAGTAATTTCATTTTAGTAGTGCATAAATGATGTTATAAAAAACCACAAAGTATGTTGTTTTTTTTTAAATTTCACTGTAATTTTCTAGGAACATCAAACTCCCCCGTGATAAATCGTGAATCTCCAATAAGTCCATTTTTTTTCAGCAATTTATTGATTGTTCGCTCCCTTTTCTTTAATGGACCCATTATAGGCTTGACTCGTTTTTCTACATTATTAAAATTCTGAGGAGTTTATATTTAAAAGAACTCGTAGATTCAAAATTTCTCTTGAATCTATAGGAAAAGCTATGCAGAAAAAGTTTTATTTAAAAAAACACACCTATTCTAAAATATAATTTTTTGAATGAATCTGCAGTCTTTTCCTTCCCAGCAGCGTAGTCATGATTCTGGCGACAAGAACAGTTACCAATTCCCTATCAAACTGCTTGCCCAGCAGGTCTGGGACTCCACTCATAAAACGGATGAAAGACAACGCCTATGCCCCTAATGGCAAGGGTTCTACCAACATTCATTGGAAGTTTGTGTTTTCCCAGATATCCTGGGAAAGGTTAAACTCATCCCCGCAAAGCAAGGAGTTGAAGACGCTGTTGAAAATGATAGATCGTGGCGGACCCCGAACTCTTCATGTTCGATAGAACGGAAGGGAGTTAATCAAATGGAAGGATTTCCAGAAGGGAAAGGATTCCTTCATAAATAAAGGCGACAGTCAGATCTCACACCATCTCTTCGTGATGTTATCTTCTGCGGTTGATAGATGCAACTTCCAAAAGAAAGGAAAGAAGCTTAGAGAGAGGCTGGAAGGAAGATAGATATCAATCTTTAGAGAATGGGTTTTCCATCCCCAGGAGGGAAGTGGAGAATTGCAATGAAGGGAGGTGATTGGCTGGGATGGAGGAGGAAGAAGACAATGGGGCAAAGCCCAATAAAAAAACGAATACGGGGACGATCGGTTTCACGCTAACCTCAAATACAAGCATGAAACCCTATGACGAGATATTCATGGACGATGAGATTGGGGACATTACATTTCTACGCACAAAGCGTGCTGTCATTAAAAAATATTTTCCTGTTTTTTTCGTTAGAAAATAAAACAATGAAAAAAACATCAAATAATAAAAGAAATAGGAAGAGGAAAGGAAATTATTTACTATCTTTGTTTTTTTTTATATATGTATATAAATACAAATTTGTTTGTTATACATGTAATTTATACATTTCCAAATTAAAAAAAGAAATTTTCAAAAAAAACTTTTCTAAAAAAATTTTATATTTACAATTTGTTAAGCATT
>Ga0302320_10019288_pt1 | contig 13700 bp, 11 predicted proteins | sample Bog_T0_3_FD_202130 | JGI IMG/M metagenome (GOLD analysis project Ga0302320, IMG submission 202130) | Peat permafrost microbial communities from Stordalen Mire near Abisko, Sweden - Bog_T0_3 | ecosystem: Environmental > Terrestrial > Soil > Wetlands > Peat | place: Sweden: Abisko, Stordalen Mire... | reverse complement strand
CTTCTCCAAGGCCGCGGCGTAGGCCTGGATCCAGCGGAAGATGGTCGTGTGGTCGACCTCCACGCCCCGATCCGCCAGCATCAACTCGAGGTCGCGGTAGCTCACCGGGAACATCAGGTACCAACGCGCCGCCCACAGGATCACCTCCCCGGTGAAATGCCGCCCCTTGAAGTCCGCCACTCCTGCGCCCTCGGCCGCTTCCTCGGGGCCGATCATACCCACGCCGGATCCCATCGCCAACTTTGCAACAGAACCCGTCAAGCTGCCGGCCGTGGCCGCCTGACCTCCTCGGCCCAGCCGGGGATCGACGCTGTTACACCACGTCCAGGGGCACGATCGGAGCCGAAGCCGCGCGCCCTCGCCCTTGTCATCTGGGCCATCGGCACGATCGCCCCGTGCCTTGCCGTTTGGTCGCGCTGTCGCTACGTATTATGTCGATGCAAAATCGAACGGCCGATCTTTCAGTTCCGGTGTTTTTGTCGTTCTGGGGCAAAGCGCAGCCACGCTTGGATGGTGCGTACGATTGGCACCCGGCCGCCTTCCATGCCCTCGATGTGGCGGCGGTCGCCAAGGTCTGGTTAGCCGATGAGCCGCGCCGGCTGCGGCCCGTCACCAGCGAGACCGGGTGGGCAAGCGAAGCGTGGGCGGCCATGACCGTGTTCCTGCTGGCCCTGCACGATATCGGCAAGTTCTCACGCCCATTCCAGGCCAAGGCGCCAGAGCACTGGCCCGCCGTGCTCGGCAGCAGAGCCGATCTGGCCGACCCAGGACACGACACGCTCGGCCATGCGCTGCTGGCAGATCCGGATTGGCCCTGGGCGGTGCTGGAACGACTTTTCCCCGACTGGACGCCCGAGACACTGCATCCCCTGTTGCGCGCAGTTACCGGACACCATGGCCGGCCACCGGCCGATTTCACCCTCTCCGAACGCCTTCTGTGCAAAGGTTGCAGGACCGCGGCGACCTCGTTCATCGGCGACGCGACGGATCTGCTCGCGCCCGTGCCGCTGCCGATGCCGCACAAAGGTGCCGCGCGCCGCCGCGCCATGGCGGCAACCACCTGGTGGCTGGCCGGTCTGACAGTTCTGGCGGACTGGGTGGGATCGTCGCAGCGCTGGTTCCCATACAGCAACCCTGAAGAAACGCCCAACCTCGCCACCTACTGGCCGCTGGCTCTTGAACGGGCCGAGCGGGCGGTGCGCGAGGCCGGACTGTGCCCGGCACCGTCCGCGCCGGTGCAAGGCTTTGCCGACCTGTTCCCAGAGATCACCGCCCCCGCGCCGGTGCAAGCTCTGGCCGAACACCTCTCGCTGCCAGACGGACCGGTCTGCATCCTGGTGGAAGACGTGACGGGAGGTGGGAAGACCGAGGCGGCGCTGTTGCTCGCGCATCGCCTGATCGCTGACGGACGCGCCGACGGCGCGTTCGTGGCGTTGCCCACCATGGCCACCGCCGACGCCATGTTCGGGCGCGTGGCCGCGTCCTACCGACGCTTGTTTGCGTCCGAGGCCACACCGTCGCTGGCCCTAGCTCACGGGCACGCAGCCCTGAACAGCGGTTTCACCGCCAGCATACTCGACGACCTCGCTCCCCTGGAGACCGCCGGCAACGATGCCGCGAATCAGCCTGCCAGCGCGCAATGCGCCGCCTGGCTGGCCGATGACCGCCGTCGTGCGCTGCTGGCACAGGTCGGAGTCGGGACGATCGACCAGGCGCTGCTCGCAGTGCTGCCAGCCCGCCACGCGCCGCTGCGCCTGCACGGGCTGATCGGCAAGGTGCTGATCGTCGATGAAGCGCACGCCTACGATCCGTTCATGGAGGTGGAACTGGCGCGGCTGCTGTTTTTCCATGCGGCGCTCGGCGGCAGCGCGGTGGTGCTCTCGGCGACGTTGCCGCACGGCAAACGCATGGCCCTGCTCCGCGCGTTCGCGGACGGCCTGGGGGCCGAAGCCCCGGCGCCGCGATCGATGGCCTATCCGCTGGTCAGCGTGTTCGGGCGCGCGGGATTGGCCGAGACACCGGCGACTGCCGACGCAGCACCGCTCGCATTGCGGCCGGGCCTGGCGCGGGCGGTGGCGGTACGGCGGCTCAACGGGCCGGAGGCGGCGGTCGTGGCGTTGGTCACGGCGTCACGGGATGGCGCCTGTGCCGTTTGGATACGCAACACGGTGGACGATGTCCTCGCCGCTGCCGCCCTGCTGCGGGAGGCCGGCGTGGAACCGATCCTGTTCCATGCCCGTTTCGCCATGGGCGACCGGCTGACGATCCAGGATCGCGTGCTGGGCAATTTCGGCAAGCAGAGCGGCCCAGGCGAGCGCGCGCCTGACGGGCGTGGCCGCGTGCTGGTAGCCAGCCAGGTCGTCGAGCAGAGTCTCGACCTGGATTTCGACGTGATGGTGAGCGACCTCGCGCCGATCGACCTGCTGATCCAGCGGACCGGTCGGCTCTGGCGCCATCCAGAGCGGGCGCGGCCGGCCGGAGCAGTGCGCGAACTGCTGGTCGTCTCCCTGCCCCCGATTGACGATGCACCTGCCGCCTGGGCGGCGGGGCCGCTCGGCGGGACGCGCTTCATCTACCGGCCTGACGTGCTGTGGCGCAGCGCCCGCGCATTATTCGCCGCGGGGGCGATCGAAACGCCGGGTGGCGTGCGCGATCTGATCGAGGCGGTTTATGGCGAGGCGGCGCCTCCCGTGCCACCCGGCCTTTCGGTCGCCGAGACACAAGGCGAGGGCAAGGCACTGGGCGACCGTGCGGTCGCGTTGTCGCAGGTGCTCGACTTCGCCCCGGCTTATCGCCGGGACGCCGGCGCGTGGGCCAGCGACACCCGTGTTGCCACACGGCTGTCCGATGTGCAGACGGTGGTCCGACTTGTTCGGTGGTGCGACGGTCAACTGCAGCCGTGGTGGCCTGATGCCGATCCGCGTCGCGCCTGGGCGCTCTCCGAGTTGTCGTTGCGGGGGATGGTGACGGCAGGAGATACGCTTTCGCCAGCGGAGAAAGAGGCCGTCGAGAAGTTGCGGGCTGAATTGCCCGTCTGGCAGCGCGACATTCCGATGGTGGTGCTGGCGGCGAACGAGACAGGCTGGAGCGGACGCGCCATGCGTGGCGAGCGCGAAGCGGAGGTGCTATATGACGCCGCCCTCGGATGGAGATGGAGAGGTTCCCTGCGCTAGTTGCGGGGATGATCCGGGCGTTGGGGTATCTTCGTGGGGCCCGTGCGAATGTTCCCTGCGAGTGCAGGGATTAAGGGTGTGGGGGTTTCTTCTTTGTCCATTGACGTCTATTACGGTAGGTGTAAATACGGAGCTGCGAGGGCGGGGGTGCAGCCCCGCACTCGCGATCAGTCCGCACCAGTGTCGAAAGGAGATATGCTCCCATGCAGCACATGAGCCGGAGAAGATAAGGCTGGAGAGCACTGCTCTCCCATTCCGCTCCAGCGAGACAGAATAACCTGCCTCGTCAATCATCCAGATCGGCTTATAGCCGCTCCAGAGAAGGACAGCCAGTCACATGACCGGCGCCGAATTCTCTTTGCTGCGTGATGCGTGGCTCCCCGTCCGCCGCGCCGACCACAGTCCCGACCGCATCCGCCCCGCCGATCTTACCGCCAAGCTGTCGCACAACCCGGTCGTGGCCCTGGACTGGCCGCGGCCGGACCTACGGATCGCCTGCCTGGAATTCCTGATCGGCCTGTTGTGCACCGCCTTCCCGCCTGAAGACGGTGAGGCGTGGCGCGACGCTTGGCGCAAACCGCCGGACCCGGCCGAACTCGATGCCGCCTTCGCCCCGTTCGCGGCGGCGTTCGTGCTCGATGGCGACGGACCGCGCTTTCTACAGGACCAAGAGGAACTTCCCGAAGGCACCGTGCCGATCGAGCGTCTGCTGATCAACACTCCCGGCGAGAACACCGTCAAGAAGAACACCGACCTGCTGGTCAAGCGCGACCGCTTCGCCGCGCTCGGCCGCCCGGCGGCCGCTATGGCGCTGTTCGCCTTGCAGGCGTTCGCGCCGGCTGGTGGCGCTGGCCATCGTGTCTCGTTGCGCGGCGGCGGACCGTTGACTACGCTTGTGCTGCCCGGGCGCCGCGATGCCAATGAACCGCTGTCGCTCTGGCACATGCTGTGGGCCAACGTGCTGCTTGGCGACAAACCCAGGCCCGCCGAGCTGCCGCTGGTGTTCCCGTGGCTGGCCCCTACCCGGCGCAGCGATGCGGGTGGCGCCGGCACGCCGCTCGACGGCAAGCTCGCGCACCGCCTGCAGGCGTTCTGGGGCATGCCACGGCGCATCCGGCTGGAGTTCTTCGCCGCCGGCCCGGGCGAGGTATGCGATCTAACCGGCCGGCGCGACGACGTGCTGGTGCATGGCTTCCGCACCCGCCCCGGCGGCGTCCAGTATCTTTCGGCGGTGCGCGAGCATCCGCTGACGCCGTGCTATCGCACCAAGCCGACCGACCCGTGGCTCGCGCTGCATCCGCAGCCCGGCGGCATTGGCTTTCGCCATTGGCACGGCCTCGTCACGGCGAACGAGGCCGGCGGTACCCTGCCGGCGCACGTCGTTCCCACCTTCAACGAGCGCCGCGGCAGCGTCGAACCCCTGGCGCGGCGTGAAGCCCGCCTGCTTGCCGCCGGCTACGACATGGACAACATGAAGGCCCGCGGCTTCGTCGAAGCCGAGATGCCGCTGTTCGTCCTGGACGATGGGCAGGCGCGCAAGTCGTTGCTCGACCATGCCGCGCGGCTGGCGCAGGCCGCGACGCAAGCGGGACGGCTGCTGGCGAATGCCGTCCGCATTGCTCTCGCCGATCGAGCCAACACCGACGCCGCCTTCCTCGACGCTGTCCGTACGTCCTTTTTCGAGGCGACGGCCGCGCCGTTCTGGCAAGCGCTGCAGGCAGCACGCGACCGCCTCGAAGGCGGCGAGGAACTCGACATCGAGGCCGCCGGCAAAGCCTGGCTCGACGCGCTGCGTCGGGAGGCGCTGGCGCTTTTCGACGAGGCGGCGCCGCTCGATCCGCTCGATCCGCGCTCGGCCGGCCGACTGAAGGAAGGCGCCTGGCATCCGCCGCCGGTGGTGGAGGCGCGGCGCTGGCTTGGCATCAACCTCGCCGGCTACGGCCCGGAAGGGCAGAAGTTGTGGCTCGTTCTGCATCTGGAAAAGCCGCAGCCCAGCAAACGCAAGAAGGCCAAGGCATGAGCCCCGAGCAGAAATCCCCCCAAAAACTGAAGGACATCGCCGCCGACTGGTGGGGCGCCTTGCAGCCCGATCCCGACCGGCATCGCCCCGGCGACCGCGCGGCATTGGCACAACTCCGCCGCTGCTCCCGGCCGGAGGACGCGATCGAGGTACCGGCAGCCCTCGCCCTCGCCCGCGCTCTCGGCGCGCGCGATGGGCATGACCGCCGCCTCGGCGACTTCCTCGCCACCGCCATCGTGCTTGCGCATGTGCGCAAGGACGACCGCGACAACCGCATGGCCCGCCAACTCGGCGCCGCCGTTCAAGGCGAACGCGCGCTACTCAGCCCCCTTCGCCTCGCGCGGTTGCTGGCGGCCCAGACGCCGGAGGAGCGGATCGCCGCCTTCCGACGTGCCGTGGCGCTGGCTGACCACAAGGTCAACCTGCGCGACCTCGCCGACGCGATGCTGGACTGGTCGCACCCGGTCGCGGGCGAGCGCATCCGCATCGCCTGGGCCTTCGCCTACCACAACGTTCCGTCGCCCACGGGCGACCTCGCCGCCCCCATCCCGTCGCCAACCGCCGGAGACCAGGTATGAGCCGCTTCCTGCAACTGCACCTGCTCACTTTTTACCCGCCCGCCAACCTCAACCGCGACGATTCCGGACGGCCGAAAAGTGCAGTGATGGGCGGCGCGCCGCGGCTGCGGGTCTCCTCGCAGTCGCTCAAGCGAGCATGGCGAACATCAGACGTGTTCGCCGCGGCGCTGTCTGGGCATCTGGCACAGCGGACGCAACGGCTCGGCGAGGATATCCTGGCCCATCTGGCGGGCCGGGGGGTCTCGGCGGACGCGGCGCTGAAGGCCGCCCGCGCGGTCGCCGGCGTGTTCGGCAAGATCAAGGCCGAAAAAGACAACAACCCGGCCCGCATCGAACAACTCGCCTTCATCTCGCCCACCGAGCGGGCGGCGGCGCTGGCAGCGGCCGAACAACTGGCCGCCGGCGGCGAACCGGCAAAACCCGAGACGCTGCTGGCCCGCACCGACACCGCCGCCGACATCGCGATGTTCGGCCGCATGTTGGCCGACACGCCGGACTTCAACCGCGAGGCAGCGGTCCAGGTGGCGCACGCCGTCACCACCCACAAGGCGGTGGTGGAAGACGATTTCTACACCGCCGTCGATGACCTCAAGAAACCGGCCGAGGATGCTGGTGCCGGCTTCCTGGGCGAGCAGGGTTTTGGGTCCGGCGTGTTCTACCTGTATATCTGCATCGACCTGGCGCTGCTGGCGAAGAACCTCGGCGGCGACACCACCCTCGCCGCCACGGCAATCGCCGCGCTGGCCGAGGCCGCGTCCACCATCGCGCCGGGCGGCAAGCAGGCGTCGTTCGCCAGCCGCGCCCGTGCCCACTACCTGCTCGCCGAGCGCGGCGACCAGCAGCCGCGCACGCTCGCCGGCGCCTTCGTTCCGGCCATGACGGGCGACGATCTGGTGCGTCAATCGGTCAAGGCACTCGAAGAGTGGCGGCAAAAGCTCGACGCTGCCTACGGTCCTGGCGCCGACGCGATTGCGGCCATGGACGTGGCCGCCGGCGAGGGAAAACTCGCCGATATCGTGGCGTTCTGCCGGCAAGCGGCGGAAGGGGCGCCCGTTGGCTGAGATCCTGACTTTTGTTCTCGTCGCCCCGCTCGGTGCCATGGGCGGCGTCGCGGTCGGCGAGAACCGCACCGGCTGGGATCGGCCGGGGCGGTCGGCAGTGCTCGGCCTGGTCGCCGCCTGCCTCGGCTTTCTGCGGTCGGAGGAGGCGGCGCAGGCCGAGCTTGCTGCCGGGCTCGGTCTCGGGCTGCGCCGGGAAGGTCAGGCGGGGCCGCTGCTGACCGACTACCACACCGCCCAGACGCAGGCGTCGCGGAAGGGACGCCGCTTTGCGACGCGACGGGAGGAGTTGCAGGCGCCCAACCCTGAGACGGTGCTGTCGCGCCGCGACTACCGCAGCGACTGCGCCTTCACCGGCGCGTTGTGGCGGCGGCCGGCGGCGACGATGCGATGGTCGCTCGATGACCTCGTGGCGGCGATGCGCACGCCACGCTTCGTGCCGTACCTGGGACGCAAATCGTGCCCGCTCGGCCTGCCGCTCGCCCCCCGGATCGTCAGTGCCGACACGCTGGCGGCGGCGTTCGCCCGGCGCGACGCGGAGGTTGCGACCGAGGCCGGTCGGCGCCAAGTGGCAGAGCTGGAACGGCTCGCGCTGTCCGGCCAGGGACGGCCGGCGGAGGGCATGGTGTGGGCCGATCCGGCGGGCGCGGACGAACCCCCGCTCGGGCTCAAGGTCTCGCACACTGAAACGCGCCGCGACGCGCCGCTGAGCCGCTGGCGCTGGCAGTTCGCACTGCGCGAAGAGCAGGCCGCGCGCTGGCTTGCGCCGGAGGCATAAACATGACCGACACTCGCGCCCTGTGGCTCTCCCGCATCCGGCTGCGGCAGGATGCGGGGCTGGCGGCGCTCGGCCCCCTGCTGCTGCCGCCCGAGGACGACCTCCGGGCGGATGCCGCCCACCGGCTGGTCTGGAGCCTGTTCGCCGACGCGCCGGACCGCGCCCGCGACTTTCTGTGGCGCGAGGAAACGCCGGGTCACTTCCTGATCCTGTCGCCCCGTCCTCCGGCCGCGGACAGCCCCCTGTTCACGGTGGAGAGCAAGCCGTTCGCCCCGTCGCTGGCGGCCGGCGACCGACTGGCGTTCCTGCTGCGTGCCAACGCCACCACCGCGGCGTGGCACGAGGGCCGGCGCGGCAAGCCTGTCGATGTGGTGATGCACGCCCTGTACGCCCTGCCGCCTGGCGAGCGCGCCGCGCGGCGGGCCGACGTGGTGTCGGAGGCCGGTACGGCATGGCTCATGCGCCAGGGCGAGCGGCACGGGTTTCGCGTCCATCCTGCCACGCTGGCGGTGGAGGGGCACGACATCCGCCAAGTGCCGCGCCGCGGCGCTCTACCGATCCGCTACGCCGTGCTGGACCTGGCCGGCCATCTGGAGGTGGTGCAGCCGGATCTATTCCTCGCCGCCATCGCCATCGGCTTCGGCCGCGCCCGCGCGTTTGGTTGTGGCCTGATGCTGATCCGCCGGAGCTGACCGATGGACAGCATGCCCGGCCTGCCGCCGCCGCATCCCATCCCGATCCGCGAGCGGTCCTCCATTCTGTTCCTGTGGAAGGGCCAAGTGGACGTGCTGGACGGTGCCTTCGTGGTGGTGGACGAGCGCGGCGTGCGCAAGGTCATCCCGGTCGGCGGGCTGGTCTGCCTGATGCTGGAGCCGGGCACCCGCGTCAGCCACGCCGCGGTGGTGCTGGCGGCACGCGCCGGCACCTTGCTGCTCTGGGTGGGTGAGGCTGGCGTGCGCCTCTATGCGGCCGGGCAGCCGGGTGGGGCACGCTCGGACCGGCTGCTGTACCAGGCGCGGCTCGCGCTGGACGAAGAGGGCCGCCTGCGGGTGGTGCGGAAGATGTACGCAATGCGCTTCGGCGAGGAAGCGCCGGCGAAGCGCTCGGTCGATCAGCTGCGCGGCATCGAGGGCGCGCGGGTGAAGCGGATATACCAGTTGCTCGCCGAACGGCACGGCGTGCGCTGGGACGGCCGCAACTACGCACCCGGCGCCTGGGACACGACGGACGGGGTGAACCGCTGCCTCTCGGCGGCGACGTCGGCGCTGTACGGTATCAGCGAGGCGGCCATCCTGGCGGCCGGCTACGCGCCGGCGATCGGCTTCCTGCACAGCGGCAAGCCGCAGAGTTTCGTCTATGACATCGCCGACATCTTCAAGTTCGACACGGTGGTGCCGGAAGCGTTCCGCGTCGCCGCCGCGGTGCAGCAGGGGCGCCCGCTGGATGGGAAGCCGGTGGACAACCCGGTGGCCGAGGTGCGCCGGCGCTGCCGCGACGCATTCCGCCGCACCGACATCCTGTCGAAACTGATCCCGGCGATCGAGGAGGTGCTGGCCGCTGGCGGTCTGCCGGTGCCGGAAACCCCGCCGGAGGCGATGCCGGTCGCCTTCGAGGACCCGAAACCCCCTGGGACGGTCGAGGGCGATGCTGGTCATCGTGGTTGAGGATGCGCCGCCACGCCTGCGCGGGCGGCTGGCGGTGTGGCTACTGGAAGTGCGGGCGGGGGTGTATATCGGCACCTACGGCAGGCGGGTACGCGAGGCGATCTGGGAGCAGGTGCGGGCCTATATCGAGGACGGCAACGGCGTGATCGCCTGGACCGCGCCGAATGATGCGGGGTTCGAGTTCGATACCTGCGGGGCCAACCGGCGGGTTCCGGTTGATCTGGATGGCTTCCGTCTGGTTGAGTTCCGCCCCGAGCCTGGCGTCGCCACCCCCGAGGCGCGGCCGGTTCTGGAGCGACGGCGACCCGGTCCCAAACCGGTAGGTTGATTGACAGTCGAATCTGGGCTTTAGATCAAACGCTTCTGCGAAGAGTGTTCCCCGCGAGCGCGGGGATGGCCCGGTTTATCGCCGCATTCTCGTCCCGATCATGGAGTGTTCCCCGCGAGCGCGGGGATGGCCCGTGCTGCAAGCCATCGTCAACGTCGGCACGTCCGTGTTCCCCGCGAGCGCGGGGATGGCCCGACAAGGTTTCCGCCGTCGAGTTTGAGGAACGCGTGTTCCCCGCGAGCGCGGGGATGGCCCGCGGAGGCGGCATTCAACACCGCGTTGCACCTGGTGTTCCCCGCGAGCGCGGGGATGGCCCGGTGGCGGCATTCCTGTTGCGAAACGGGATCGTGTGTTCCCCGCGAGCGCGGGGATGGCCCGCCGGTGTCGGCGGCGGTGCTGGCCGCGCTGCGGTGTTCCCCGCGAGCGCGGGGATGGCCCGTCGGGCATAGGTGCGCGCGATCAAATCAGCCCGTGTTCCCCGCGAGCGCGGGGATGGCCCGCCAGGATGCGGGCGGTGGCGTCGGTGAACGCCGTGTTCCCCGCGAGCGCGGGGATGGCCCGTTGCGGCGCGCATAGCGATGCACGCTACCGTGGTGTTCCCCGCGAGCGCGGGGATGGCCCGACCGGCATCGGCCGTGAACGCCGCGCCGGCCGGTGTTCCCCGCGAGCGCGGGGATGGCCCGCGGATCATCGTGCACGAGCGTTGCCCGAACGTGTGTTCCCCGCGAGCGCGGGGATGGCCCGTCCAGATGACCGATCCCGTTACGCCTCCCCCGGTGTTCCCCGCGAGCGCGGGGATGGCCCGAGCCTTGAGGGATACGACTGGGCGTGGGTGGAGTGTTCCCCGCGAGCGCGGGGATGGCCCGGCGCCGATGACGACGCGCAGTCAGCCGAAGCGGTGTTCCCCGCGAGCGCGGGGATGGCCCGCGAAATGTCGTTGTCGCGCGGGATGACGCGCTGTGTTCCCCGCGAGCGCGGGGATGGCCCCGATGAGGTCGCGCGCATAGGCCCAGGGATCGGGTGTTCCCCGCGAGCGCGGGGATGGCCCGTTCTGCCAGGATCGGGGTTTGAATTTTGTTCCGTGTTCCCCGCGAGCGCGGGGATGGCCCGATGTGGCCGACGCCAGCGGCGCGGGATTACAGGTGTTCCCCGCGAGCGCGGGGATGGCCCGCCTGCTGGCCGCACTGAAAGCAACGCACGGCAGTGTTCCCCGCGAGCGCGGGGATGGCCCGACGTCGCCGAAGCAAAGGCCGCCGCCAAGCGCGTGTTCCCCGCGAGCGCGGGGATGGCCCGCTCGCGCTCAATCCAGGTCAGCGCCGACGCCTGTGTTCCCCGCGAGCGCGGGGATGGCCCGCCGGCCAGCATCCCACTCGCACTCGATACGGGGTGTTCCCCGCGAGCGCGGGGATGGCCCGACGGGCGCCCTGTCCGCATCGTGGCGCGGCTAGTGTTCCCCGCGAGCGCGGGGATGGCCCGGTGTGCGTCGCGGCTAACCTCGGATTTGAAATGTGTTCCCCGCGAGCGCGGGGATGGCCCGTCATTTTGATGCGTCCCTCTCAGGTGTTGGAGGTGTTCCCCGCGAGCGCGGGGATGGCCCGCGGATAGGCGATGGCTGGGTGCAACCGGCCGTGTGTTCCCCGCGAGCGCGGGGATGGCCCGCCGCATGAAACTCACGATTGAACGCTCCGCGCGTGTTCCCCGCGAGCGCGGGGATGGCCCGCCGAGCATGATCGGGCGTCCGGACGTATGCATGTGTTCCCCGCGAGCGCGGGGATGGCCCGAGCACATCGCGCGAGTGACCACGTGGGCGCCGGTGTTCCCCGCGAGCGCGGGGATGGCCCGCGTCGGGCCGCCTTGTGAGGGCGGCCCGGTCCGTGTTCCCCGCGAGCGCGGGGATGGCCCGGCGCACGCTATCCGCGCTGGCATGGTGGACCTGTGTTCCCCGCGAGCGCGGGGATGGCCCGCTGCCATGTGGATCGGCTATAGCCGGTTCCTGGTGTTCCCCGCGAGCGCGGGGATGGCCCGCCGTTCGGCAATACGAGTTCGCCGAGGATGTGGTGTTCCCCGCGAGCGCGGGGATGGCCCGCGTTCGAGACGCCAGCCGATGCCCGGTTCTTCGTGTTCCCCGCGAGCGCGGGGATGGCCCGCTTGATGGTTCGGCCTACGGACAGGATGGCCGGTGTTCCCCGCGAGCGCGGGGATGGCCCGGCGGGGGCGTGCTGGCCCTCAGAAGACTACCTGTGTTCCCCGCGAGCGCGGGGATGGCCCGTGGAAATCGAGCCACCGGAGGGCGCGGCGCAGGTGTTCCCCGCGAGCGCGGGGATGGCCCGGGATTTGGCCCACTGAATCCGTTGATAGCCCGGTGTTCCCCGCGAGCGCGGGGATGGCCCGAACTCGATAGGTCGGAGGTGCGGACCTGATGGGTGTTCCCCGCGAGCGCGGGGATGGCCCGCTCGGGGAGACACTGAAGGCCGTCTGGCGCGAGTGTTCCCCGCGAGCGCGGGGATGGCCCGCTGGCCGCAGCAACAGCAGCCTCGCTACGCTGGTGTTCCCCGCGAGCGCGGGGATGGCCCGTCAACGGCAACAACTTTACGATCTCGGGTGCGGTGTTCCCCGCGAGCGCGGGGATGGCCCGTGGTTGCGGTTCGGGCGCCTGCTCATGGGCCGGTGTTCCCCGCGAGCGCGGGGATGGCCCGGTGGTTGGATTCACGGCGACGGCGTTCCGCACGTGTTCCCCGCGAGCGCGGGGATGGCCCGCGGCGGCGATGGACCCAGGCACCGTCGCGGGCGTGTTCCCCGCGAGCGCGGGGATGGCCCGGCGCCGGGCGAAGGCGACGGCGAGATGCCGCTGTGTTCCCCGCGAGCGCGGGGATGGCCCGCGGATTGTTGCTGGGCAGGCGCGCGAGTTCACGTGTTCCCCGCGAGCGCGGGGATGGCCCGTCGTTGCCATTGGTGCTGCTCCTTATGCCGCGGTGTTCCCCGCGAGCGCGGGGATGGCCCGGGCCGCCTGATCCGGCACGGACTCTTGTGCAGGTGTTCCCCGCGAGCGCGGGGATGGCCCGGCAATCTAAATCTGCGAAGATTCAGTTGGGTAGTGTTCCCCGCGAGCGCGGGGATGGCCCGGGATAGTCCAGCGCGCATCGGTTGCTAGTCGCGTGTTCCCCGCGAGCGCGGGGATGGCCCGATGACGGGCCAGAAGAACACCGCCGGATTATCGTGTTCCCCGCGAGCGCGGGGATGGCCCGTCCACATTTCCGCGTAGAATGCCTCTACTTGTGTGTTCCCCGCGAGCGCGGGGATGGCCCGAGCCGGGCGGCCTTCTGGATTCGTGGAAGGCCGTGTTCCCCGCGAGCGCGGGGATGGCCCGTCTGGCGTCGTTGTGACGTGCCGCAGCGGCTCGTGTTCCCCGCGAGCGCGGGGATGGCCCGCCGGACAAACAGCCGGCCCGATGACCGTCGCGGTGTTCCCCGCGAGCGCGGGGATGGCCCGCCTAGCCGCTTCCATAGACGCTGCTTATCCGGGTGTTCCCCGCGAGCGCGGGGATGGCCCGGGGTGCGACGGATGCGCGAGGACGATGTTGGGGTGTTCCCCGCGAGCGCGGGGATGGCCCGCACCGCGGCCGCGTCGTCGCTCGGGCTGTGGCGTGTTCCCCGCGAGCGCGGGGATGGCCCGGATGGCGACGCGGTGTTCCGCCCCTGGGCACAGTGTTCCCCGCGAGCGCGGGGATGGCCCGGGGTTGGCGGAGTATCTTCCGGCGCGTCCATAGTGTTCCCCGCGAGCGCGGGGATGGCCCGCGATGCGCGGGTTGAACGCCGCCCGTGCCGCCGTGTTCCCCGCGAGCGCGGGGATGGCCCGGGATTTGACAGCAACCTGAGATGCCGTGGATTGTGTTCCCCGCGAGCGCGGGGATGGCCCGGCGGCATGAGCGCGCTGATATCCGAGGCGGGGGTGTTCCCCGCGAGCGCGGGGATGGCCCGGTTATTGCTCTACAGTGCGCGGGCCGGAGTTTTCGCCACCTGAGGCCGGCGGAAACCGCCACCTGAGGCCGGTGAATTCGCCACCCTGTTACCGGAGGCACCGAGCCCTTTGCGAGGCAAAGCC
>Ga0302320_10019287_pt1 | contig 13701 bp, 11 predicted proteins | sample Bog_T0_3_FD_202130 | JGI IMG/M metagenome (GOLD analysis project Ga0302320, IMG submission 202130) | Peat permafrost microbial communities from Stordalen Mire near Abisko, Sweden - Bog_T0_3 | ecosystem: Environmental > Terrestrial > Soil > Wetlands > Peat | place: Sweden: Abisko, Stordalen Mire... | reverse complement strand
CCACGACCATCGCCCGTTTCGCGGTGTGAGCAACCGTCACTTTGGTTACCTCGGCCACCTCCTGATCGGTCAGGAGAGAATACATGCTATCGCCGTACGTGAGGAGCACGGTGCGGCTCCCAGCCGCGATCACGTGGTCGATGATCGTCTTCAGGCCTTTAGAATCGATCGCCCCGTCGCGGGTGAACGGCGTGGAGATCGAGGCGATCGGTCCAGACAAAGCGTGGCGAATTTCAGGCAAAGACTTCATGAGTAAGACCGGGTGAGGGCATGGCGCTGGCCAGAACAGGCGGGGAGATCCGACACTCCCGGCGATTCAAGCCACCGGGATGCGATAGAGATAGGCGTTCGCCGTCCAGTTGTAATCGTTCCGGCCGTTGCCCGCCGAGTTGGCGCCCCAGCGGGTCATATTCACCACGATTTCGCCGGTTTCGCGGTCTTCCCGCGAACTGGGGCTGGAAAGGGCAAGCAAGGTACTTTCGTGGGGCGCCTTGTCGTCGACGACGCGCACCCGCTGGCGCTCCAAGAGCCCGGTCCGGCGGTCGACCTCGCCGATGATAAAGGGATAGCGCGGGCGGTTGCCTGTGGTGTTGGTCGGGCTGATATTCCCGAGCCAGAACAGCCGGCCCGACGAGTGGGCCAGCAGCTGGGAGGACGCGGCGGGCGAAAAAAACGCGCTGCCGTCAGTGTAGGTCCACGGCACCGGCTTAGTCCAGGTCCGGCCCTGATCGCTCGAGTACGCCATCCACCGGCGCCCGGGCAGATGGGGTTTTTTGTCGTTGGAGCCGCGAATCAGCATCAAGAGGCGGCCGTCGGCCAGGACCTCGAGCGTGGGCTCGTCCGCGCCGCGGGTGGAAAGGTTCGGATCGATCTTGATCAGTTCCGAACGCTCCCACTGCAGATGCCGGCCATCGGGGCCCCAGCGGCCGCGCAACACCGCGCCGTCCGTATAGGTGTAGCCGCCGCCAGCGTTGAAATAATTTCCGTCCGGTCCGGCGGGAGCGATCAGGACTGGCACCAGCAGCGTGCCGTCGGCGAGAAAGATCGGCCGGGAGGCGATGTCTCCGATCATGAAACCGGTATGGTGGCGGCGGACGCCCGCGATGGGATGGTCCGCGTTGAATTCCGGCCCCTGCTGGATGATCTGCTCGTTCACGTACCAGGTGCGGCCCCCGTCCTCCGAGGCGCGGTAATAGGTCACCCACTGCCGGAAACCCTCGAGGGGATCGTCGCTCGGCAGAATTCCCTCCATGTAGAATTGCAGGAGGCGGCCCGTCACGGGGTCGGCCAGGGCCGCGCGCATCGCCCGGCGCAACCTGCCGCCGGGCCGGACCCCGACGGTTGGAAATTCCTCGCCCGCGGCCCAGGTGCGACCGTTGTCGGGGGAATAGCGGAAGTCGGCGGCCTCGACCGTGTCGGAGCGCTGCATGATCTCGGCGATCGAGATCAGATCGAGCCCCTGCGGCCGGGTGTAGTAGCTGGCCGCCACGACCGAGGCCCCGGCGTGGGGCGACGGGATAAAGATTTCTCGGCGAATCCCGGCCCCGACCATATTCTCCGGGCCGGGACCGCCGCGTGATTTCCGGCCGAGAAGGGCGGAAGCGCCAGCCGCCAGCAACGAGGCCTGCAAAAAATGCCGCCGTCCCCAACCTGGGGAGGGCGGCGGGTTGACTGTGCTCATGCCGAGATGGGACCGATCAGCCTCACCAAGTATAGGAAACGGTCAGCGCGATGCGGCGGCCCTCTTCCACGTAAACATTGGCCACGTTGTCCTCCCGCATGATGCCCAGTTTGTTTTCCACATTGGTAATCGTGAACTGGAAGGTCAGCCGGCGAGCGTTCAACGGAATGACATAGTTGGCAAAGAGGTCGATATTGTCGAAACCGGGCGAAACAAGCAGCCGGCTGCTGGAGACCGCGTTGCCTTGGTAGCGATAGCCGCCGCCAGCGGAAAAATTGCCGAAGAAATTGTATTTGCCCCAGAAGTCATAGGTGACCTTCGGCGCCCAAACCGCGCGCAGGTCTCCGGCGGGTTGGATGCCCGTGGCCGGCTGACCGATCTGGTAGGGGCCGTCCGCGTTATAAAAGCCCGCCACCGCCGAAAACCTCTTGTTTGTAAAGCCCAGCTGCGCCTCGACACCGGCGTTTTTCTGGTCGCCCTGCTCCTCGAAAAAACCCACGTGGACAGGATCCGGGATCCAAAGGTTGTCGACGTCGGACTTGAAGAAGGCGGTGCTGCCCGTGAGGGTGCCGCCCCAAATCTGCATATCGAGCTTGCTGCCGACTTCGTCGTTCTTGCCGGTTTCGGTCGCGAGCGGCTGATAAAGGTAGGTCGTGCCCGTGCCGACCGGCAGGTAACTTTCGCTATGGCCGTAGTAGGCCGACCAGCCGTCCATGATTTTGAAGATTACGCCGTAATCGTTGGTCAACTTTTCGTTGGTGTTCAAGACCGCGGGCGCTCCCGTGACCGTGTACACCGGATTGTTCGCCGGCGAATTCACCAGGATCTCCGAGGTGCGCGCGTCGTAATTGAAGCGCGAACGGCCGACGAACAGCAGCCGTTTGTTCAAAGCCCCAAAGGTTTCCGAGATGCTTAGGCCCGGCTCCAACTCGGTCGAATAAGGGATGTTCTCGGTGCTCGAGTAGGAGAACTGAGCGCTCATCGCGTTCAAGTCCGGCGCCAGCGGATTGATCAACGGGTTGGCCCGGGAAGGAGTGGCGCCAAGCATGCTGTTGGAAAGCCACTTGATGTTCTCGTCGAAGTATTCGATGTTGCCGTCGAAATACATGTCGTTGCTGAAGCCGTGGCCCAGGTCGTCATGTTTCCAATCGAGGGTGGCGTCGCCGTACCAGGTTTTCTGAGTATAAACGCGCTTGTTCGGGGTAAAGGTATAGAAAGCCTGCGGCGTTTGTGCCACCGCGCTGCTCATGGAACCGTACAGCCAGTCATCGGCCATCGTTTGCAGCAACATGTTGGCCTTAAAACTCCAATTGTCGTTGATCTGGGTGGTGAGAGTGGTCTGGAAGGTGCGCTCGATGTCGAGATAGCGGTCGCCGTCCTCCATGGGCGAGAATGGCAGGGGCTTGTTGTCCAAGCCCATCACGGAGGGGGACCAGGATTGATTGGAGTGAATATACTCGAAGCGGGCCGTCAGGCGGGAGCGCGAGTTGAGATCGATCGCCAGGGAGGGCATGATCGACTGGACTTTGTTGTAATCGTAATTTCGGTTCGGGTACCGGCTGTTTTGGTAGCCGATGACGACGCGGTATTGCACGTCGTCCTTCGGGCCGATGGCCACGTCGTAGTCCAACATGCCGTGGTAAAGACTGTCGCTGCCAACTTGTACGAGAAATTTGTCCACCGGCATGCGCTGCGCGACTTTCATCGCGACATTGATGTAGCCGCCGAAGGCTCCGGCCGGGCCATACAGAGTGGCCGCCGGGCCTTTAATCACTTCGATATCTTCAAAATCATCGCTGGCCATTTCGCTGAGGTAACGGCTTTCCGCGCCGTCGACGGCCCAATTCTGGGAACGAAATCCACGAATAATGGCGTTAATGCCCTGGTCGCCGGGACCGGTCAAATTGGATACGCCAGGAACCAGTTGCTCCATGATAGCGTTGGGGTCGGTCAATCCCGTGTCGTCGATCAAGTCCCGGGTCACGACGGTCACCGTCTGGGGGAGATCGATCAGGCTCTGCACCGTCTTGGATCCGCTGATCGTTTCCGAGGCGGTGTAGCCATGGCGCGCCGCCTGCGCGACGAGAAAGGGGTTCATTTGCACGACTTCATCCTGCCCATTCCCTTCGCCGTCGGGGGCCGGATCGGACCGGCTCACCGACCGGCGGACCGGCGGCGTCGCCCGGGGTTGAACCCGGATGGCTCCGCTGCCCGTATCCTCGACCACCTCTAGGCGGGTACCCGCCACCATCCGGCTCAACGCCTCCCGGGCGGTCATGCTGCCCGTGACGGCATTGGTCGCAATACCGCGGACGTCATCAACCAGGTAAACGACCTGTTCGCCGGACTGATCGGCAAAGCTTTTCAACGTGACCGTGGCATCGCCGGCCGGAACGTCGAAAGTTTTGGGGGCCGAATCGGCTTCTTTCGCTCCGGCGCTGGAGGCGGCGCCAAAGAAAAGAATTAGGGCGGACAGGGAGGCGGCATAGGCCGCCCGTGCAACGAGACGCATTCCCCAGCATCGAAGCCTGCTGGGAAGCTGGATAGGCCAAGTCATGCCCTATTGTGACGGATGGGTGTCCGACATGGGCTACGCAGAATGCGATATTCGAAAAAAATAATGGGGCGGAGCCGTCCGGCCCGCCTATCTCGCCTTCCGCAGGACGATGCGGTTCGCGTCCGGATGCAGGACTATGATGCCCTTGCCGCTGGCGAGCAGCCGAACGAAGCCCTCGACGTTGTCCGGCCGAAAACCGCCGCCGATGCGGAGGGATCCCAACTCCGGATCACCCAATTCGAGCTGAACCTGGTTGCGAAGGTTGAATTCCGTCACCACTTGGGCCAACGGAATATCAGAAAATTCCAGCCAGGGCCGCGCCCAAGCCAGGGCCGCTTGGACCATGAGGGGCTTCACCGCTTCCACCCGCAGAGGCTCCGCCGCCTGCTCGAAAGCGACCGTCGCCCGCTGGCCGGCCGCGAGGATTGGCCGATCCCTTGCCTCGGTCTTGGCCGGCAGATTTCGATCCACCTGAACCTGGCCCTCGGTCACCAGAACCTCGACCCGGTCGCCTCGCAAACAGACATCAAAGGCCGTGCCAACCGCGCGCACGCCGACCGTGCGCGCTTCGACCCAAAAGGGCCGTTGCTTGTTTTTCGCCACCGTAAAATGAGCTTCGCCCCGGAGCAGCTGGATCCGCCGCACTTCCGGCCGATACAGCACCCGCACCTCGGTGTCGCCATTGAGCTCGACCACCGAACCATCCGGCAAGGTCGCTTGCTGGTAGCCGCCGGCCGTCGTCGCGTAGTCGGCCGAGCCGGCGTCCAGCGCCGGCGCGGCCGGCCGATGCCACCACCAGGCGGCGGCGAGCCCGAGGCAGGCCGCGAGGGCCGCCGCGGTCACGGGAAGAAAGCGACGGCGGAGTGCGCCGGAAGACGGCTCCAGCTGCGGGCGACCCGGATGCGCCATCCACAACGAGGGCAGCTCTTCCAGCCGCCGCAAAGTGGCCCAGCCGGCGGCGAGTCGGCTGACCGCGGCTTCGTGCCGCGGATCGGCCTGCCGCCAGCGCGCAAATTCCACCGCGGCCTCGGGGCTCAGGCCCCCATCCTGCTCCGCCAGCCAAGCCGCCGCCGTCGCTTCGACAGCCTCGTCGCTGCTAAAAGGGTGTTCGGGCGGCTGTTTCATAGCGACCGTCCTTCCGGAGTGCGTTCGCCCACTTTCACGATGCCGCGGGCCTCGAAATATTCCGTGCACCGGCGCATGCCTTTGGCCAGTTGGGCTTTGACGGTGTGTTCGGAGATACCCATGTGAGCGGCAATTTCCTTATGGGTGAATCCGTGAAGCAAGCGAAGAGTGAGAACCTGGCGGCAGCGGTCGGGCAGAACGCGAACCGCCTCGGCCAGGACCTCCAGTTCCTGGCGCCGGCTGACCGATTCGGCCACATCCGGCCCCTCTTCAAAGACGGATATCTTGGCCATATCGGCTACGCTCTCGATCGAAACGACGCTTTTGCGGCGGAAAAGATCGAGGGCCGCGTTCCGGGCGGTGGTGAAGAGGAAAGCCTTGATATACTCCACGCGGCCCGCCTCCCGGGCCCGAATCAGCCGGATATAGGCTTCCTGCACCAGGTCGTCGATGTCGGGCAGCGTCGGAAAAACCCGCTTGAGATAGCTCCGCAACGACGACTCGTGCGGCTCCACGTCCTCGGTGAACCAGCGGGTCTGTTCGGACCGAACGATGGCGGTCCTGTCCATGGGAATAACAGATGGATCAGAGAGCGGCATGCGGGAGATGCGATGACTGCCGGAGGGTCCAGACCCTGTCAGCAATGCTTGGGCTTGGTGGTTGAGAGGCAGGGGAGTCCAGCCGCGAGGCTGGAAAACAAGGAACGAAGACAGCGGTCAATCCTGTCGGGCCTTGGTGTATACAAAATGAGTCGCCGGTAGCAACCACAATTCTCCACGCCTCCCGCGCGCCCCCATCCTGCCGCCCTATTCCGTCGTTTTGACGGCGACCGTCCGCCCATAAGTGCAGCGACCCTGGCCGCTGCGCCAATCGCCCAGGTCATAAACCAAATAGAGATGATTGGCGACCGGTCCCTCCTCGATTGCGGTATAGTGGGTGGTGAGGACCCCCGAGGTCATTTGAATCACATGGCTCCAGGTCGCGCCATTATCGACGCTCACGGCCAGATAGCTGCCGTTCAAGGGATGCCCGGCCCGGGGCCAGCAGGCCCGCGGCGGAATGCGCAGTCCGAACGAAGCCACCATCACGCCGCTGCGCAGCACGACCAGGTCGGGATCGACGATTGCTCCCACCATCTCGATCGGATTGCCCACAACGGGATTACCCTTCTTGTCCTTCACGCCGCGAAACATTTCTGTCCAACGTTCGGTCTGGTAGACGTCGCGATCGGCGAACTGCCGGACATAGGGCGCGCTCCAAGTGTGACCGAGCGTGTCGGAAAACGCTTCGCGCATCTCCTGTCCGGTCCGCATTTGGCAGATGATGCGCCCGGTGTGCAGGCCCCGGCTGATCCGGCCAAGGACGGGCTCGTCGAAGCCTTCCGTGCCGATCTTGCCGTCGGCCGCCACGGTCCCCACCAGGTCCCAGTGCCGGCCGCGGTCAGCGGAGCGCAGGAGCACCACCCGGCACTTGCGCATCGTCGGCATGTAAGGGGCGGGCGTGGTATCGCCGGCGAAATGCCCATACAGGGTCGTGAGCAGGGTGCCATCGGGCAGCTCCAGCACCCGGCGGTGCAGGCGGGCGGATTCGTCGTGGCGGCCGCCGTCGTCGCTCGAGCCGAGGAAATTGATGCCTGGCAGGCTGAAGGTCATCAGGAACGGCCCCTGCAGGCTCCGCCAATCGTCCTGGGAGGTGTAGAGCTGCCCGACGCCGGTGCCCGGCCGCGGGCCGGCGGTCACATAGGTGTCCAGCGCAAGGATCGTCCCATTATGCAGCTGAATCGCGCCAGCCTCGATATTGACGCCATTGCCCCTGGGTGGGAGCGGAAAGACCGTCCAATCCCGGCCGCCATCCCGGGAAACCACGGTCCGCATCGCCCAATGGGAGGCCTTCCAGGCCGCCGGGAGGGAATGCTCCGGAACCTGGGACTGGCAGACGATCGTCCCAGTCTTCGTATACAGCAGCGAGGGCTGCAGCCCACCGGTGATCACCAATTGCTCCGGTCCGAAGTCCACTTGCACTCGCGGATCCGCCAGGATGACCTTGGGGTGGTTGTGGGCGCGCACCGCCAGCACCGGCGGGTTGTATTCGTCGATCGCCCCATGCGAAACCGCGGCAAGGGCAAGAAAGGAGACGGCCAGGGATGCCATTACGGATAAACGGGTTGGGGGCGGGGTAGTCATAGGAAGGCCGAGTCTTCCGAGGCTGCCGCCAGGGAGCCAGCCTGATTTCAACCCTTCGCAAAAAGGTGGTAACACCCCATATCGCCCCCCGGGTTGTCTCGGGTAAATTAGTGGCTCATTACCCCAGAAGATGGCCACGTCTGCGCAAATGAAATGCCACTTGTGCGGCCAAGAGCACCAGTCGATCCCGCTGCAGGCGGGGCAAAAGGCCCGGTGCCGCCGTTGTAATACCCTGCTCGCAATCGGCCCTCGCGTGGGTCGGGATGCCCCCTTCTGCTTCGCTCTGACCGGCCTGATCCTAGCCGTTCCGGCGGTGCTGCTGCCGTTTGTCAGCGCCAGCGAATTGGGCGACCAGAGGGTCAGCGACCTCCTGACCGGCGTCGGCGCCCTATGGGACGGCGACATGCGCGCCCTGGCTTTTCTCGTTCTGCTCTGCGGGGCCTTCCTCCCCGTCGTTCTCCTCGTGCTGCTAGTCACCGTGTACGCCCCGGCAGGCCTCGGCCGCCGCCGGGCGAGTGCCGCGACCCTCACCCGCATCGCCCGAATCCTGGGCAGCTGGGCGTACCCGGAAGTGCAGGTCCTGGCGGTCCTGGTCGGCGTGGTCAAGCTGGGCAGCCTGGTGGATTTGAAATTGGGTCCAGGCTTTTGGTCCTATTGCGGCATGACCGTCTGCCTGCTCCTAGCCCAGCACGGTTTCGAGTACGTCGCCCCGCCCGCAGCGGCCGGCGCCCCCCATCCCGCCGGAGGCCAGACGGCATGAAGAACCGCCTCCGCCTCCTCGGCCTGAAAAGCCGCTCCACCTCCGCCGCGCTGGCCACAGCCGCCGTCGTCATGCTCTTTCCGGCCAATCTCCTCCCCGTCCTCACGACCGAAACCTCCGGCGACAACCGCACGGACACGATCTATTCCGGCGCGATGGAACTCGGGCACCAGGGGCTGTGGGGGCTGGCCGCCATCGTCTTCACCGCCAGCATCCTGATTCCGGGCCTCAAGCTCGCCGGCCTGGCTTGCCTGCTCTTCAGTTCACCCCGCCCGACGGGGGCCGAAGCGCGGCGGCTGACTCGCATCTACGCCGTCCTCGCCTTCATCGGCCGCTGGTCGATGCTCGACGTCTTCCTGGCTGCCTTCCTCGTCGGCTTGGTGCAATTCGGGGAGTTTGCGACGGTTGAGGCCCGCAGCGGTCTTGTCGCCTTCGCCGCCGTCGTCATTCTCACCGTCCTCGCCACCGAAACCTTTGATCCGCGCGAGATTTGGCACGAATCCAGCCAGCCTTCCCCGTCATGAGCCCCACCCCCACCCCCAAAGTCTCCCGCGCCCCCGCCTTTCCTCTCATCTGGGTCGTGCCCATCCTCGCCGTGGCCGTAGGTCTCTGGATGGGCGTCCGCGAGCTGCGCAATCGCGGCCCGGAAATCGTCATCGATTTCGCCGACGGCTCCGGTCTGGAAGCCGGCAAGTCGATCCTCGAATACAAAGGCGTCTCGGCCGGCCTGGTAAAAAGCGTCGAGTTCAAGCACGACCTCCAGGGTGTCAGCGTCCAGGTCGTGCTGAAGAAGCGGGCCGCCGACCTGGCCAACGGCGGGGGCATGTTCTGGATTGTCCACCCCGAAATCGGGTTCTCCGGCGTCCACGGGCTGGACACCCTGGTCTCCGGCGTCCGCCTCACCGTCCGCCCCGGCAAGGGACCGCCAGCCAAATGGTTCCGCGGCCTAGACAAGACCCCGGCCCCGGAGATTGCCGACCACGGCCGGACCTTCATCGTGAAAAGCGATCAGCTCGGGTCGATCTCCACCGGCTCCCCGGTTATGTACCGGCAGCTCAAGGTCGGCCAAGTGGAGGCGACCCGCCTGACCGACGACGCCACCGCCGTCCTCATCCGCATCCATCTGGACGATCCCTATGGCGACCTGGTGCGCACCAGCACCCATTTCTGGAATGCCGGCGGCCTTTCCTTCTCGATCAGCCTGCTCGGGGCCTCGGTCAAGGACAGCTCGCTCGAGTCCCTGCTGTCCGGCGGCGTCGCCTTCGCCACACCGGAGGAGCCGCCGCTGGCGCCGGCCGCCGCGGACGGCGCCCAGTTCGACTTGGCGCCCGCCGCCGACAAAGCGTGGCTGAAATGGGCCCCAAAGATTCCGATCAAGGCGCAGGAAAGCAGTCCCCAGTCCGTCAGCAAGACCTCCCTGCTGCCCAACCTGCTCAAGTAAGGTCCGCGGCCCGCTGGCGCAATTGCCCGCAGGCCGCATCGATGTCGCGCCCGCGGGACCGCCGGCAATGGGCCACCACCCCCCGAGCCCGCAGCGCCGCCAGGAAGGCGTCGGTCGCGGCCGAGGAGGCCGGCCGGTACTCGGCGCCGCGCAGGCCGAGCCCGGTCGGATTGTAGCGGAGGAGATTGACGTGCATGCGCCGAGCCCCGACCAGATCCGCCAGCTGCTCCGCCTGCGCGAGGGTGTCGTTCACGCCCTGGAGCAGGCAGTATTGGATCGTCACCGGACGGCCCGTGGCCGCTTGGTAGCGGTCGGCCGCCGCCAGGATTTCTTCGACCCCGAAGCGCCGGCCCATCGGCAGCAGCCGCTCGCGGGTGGCGTCGTCGGGCGCGTGGAGCGACACCGCCAAATGAACATTAAGCTGGGCCGCGGCCAGGGCGTCGATTCCGGGCACGATCCCGACGGTCGAGATCGTGATCTGGCGCCAGCCCAGGGCGCCGAGACTGTTGTCCGCCATCCGGCGCACGGCCGCCAGGACGGCCGCGAGGTTCAGCATGGGTTCGCCCATGCCCATGAACACCACGGTCTGCAGCCTGCGCCCGGCCGCAAGCGCCTCGCGCCGCAGCGCCAGGAATTGCGCGATGATCTCGCCCGAAGTCAGGTGGCGCTGAAACCCGTTCTTGGTCGTGGCGCAAAAATCGCAGCCCATGGCGCAACCCACCTGGGAGGACAGGCAGCCGGCGGCGCGGTCCGGTCGGAAATCGGGCATGAGCACGGCCTCCACGGTGGCGCCGTCCTCGAGGCGGAGCAAAAGCTTGACCGTACCGTCCGCCGCCACTTGGCGGGCGACGATCTGGGTTCGATCCGCCGCCAGCGTGCGGCGGAGCCGTTCGGCCAGCGGCTCGGGCAATTTCAGCTTCGGCCAGGCGGTCGCGCCATCCCCGCGGTAATAGGCCCGCAGGACTGGGCCCGCGTGCGCGGGCTTGAACCCCCACTCCGCCAGTTGCCCGGCGAAGCCCTCCAGCGTGAACTCGGCCAGGGCCGTCATGACGCCCAGCGCCCCCGCAGCCGCAGGAAGGGCCTTTCCCAGACCACATAGCTGATCCGCGCGACGCCGTAGCTCAGGGCGGCGAGGACAAGAATGGCGAAGAGTTTGGCCACCACCGCCTGAGCCTCGGCGTAAGCCGGCAGCTTTTGAACAACATAGTAGTCCAGCAGATGAAAGATCACGCGATGGAACATGTACATCGCGTAGCTGAAGAAGCCGATCGAGCGCAACGGCGACCAGCTGAGCAGGCGGCCGAGCCTGACCGCCGGGCGGGACCTCCCCGCCAGGACAAAGACCAGCAGGGCGGCGAAGAACCAGACCACGCCGGTCAGCCCCCAGGTTTGGACGATGCGGGAGTCGTGGGGAACCGGCGGATGCTCGAGGCGAAAATCGAGGCCGCTGTAAAAGTGACCCTGGCTGAGGCCGATCCCCAGGGCCGCTAGCCCAAGCAGGACCAGCAGGCGGCCGGACCAGCGGCTGACGCCGTCCCACTGCCGCGGGTTCTGGCGCAGGAGCGCCACGAGCGAGCCGAGCGCCAGGCCGTCGAGCCGGCCGGGCGTGGCGAAGGCGGCGAACGGAAAGCCGTGGGGCAGCTGCACGGCGACTAAACGGAAGACCAAGACCAGGAGAGCAAGGCCCACGCACGTCCGCTGCAGCGTCCGAGCAGGCAGGCTCCACACCAGCAGCGGCCAGACCAGGTAAAACTGCTCCTCGATGCACAGCGTCCAGTACATGTGCAGATTGGGGACGGCAAAATCGTGGAGCGCCGACCGATTGTTGTAGAAGAAGAGGAAAAAAGACCAGGTGTCGCGCGCGGTGAGTGCATAGCCGGAATCGATGGCCGGCCAGGAACGGAGGACGCCGAAGTAAAGGAGGAGAAAGCCATAATAGAGGGGAAAGATTCGGAGGGCCCGCCGGGCGTAGAAGTGGGAGAAGAATCGCCCGGCTCCCTCCGCCGCCTTCCGCTCGAGCAGGATCGTGGTAATGAGAAAGCCCGACAGGACGAAAAATAAGTCGACGCCCAGCCAGCCGGCCCCGATCACCCGGGAAAACAGGCGGCTGCCCGGCTGCCCATAGGCTCCGCCGAAGAGCACGTCGGTGTGAAAGGCGATCACGGCCAGGATCGCGATCCCGCGCAGGCCGTCGAGCGCCCCGATCCGGGGGGAGCTTTCGATAACAGTCGTCATGGCCGGCCCGGCTCCGTCGGGGGGATGGAGTCGGACGGCGGGGTCATGCGGTCCACCGCTTGACCATGTTCATGAACGGACGGTCCCACACGAAATAGATCACGCCGGCCACGCCATAGCTCGCCGCCACCAGGATGACGACAGCCACGGACTTGGCCACGCCCGGCTCATAGTCACCGTAATGCGGCAGCACCTGGGCTGCGTAATAGTCCAGCGCGTGAAAGATCACGCCGTGGAACAAGTACATGGCGTAGCTGAACAGCCCCAGGGAGCGGAGCGGACCCCAGCTGAGGACCCGGCCCAGGAGCGAAGCGGGCCGGGAGCGGCCGGCGAGGATGTAAACCAGCAGCGCGGAAAAAAAGGCCACCGCTGCAGTCACGCCCCAGGTCTGAATGACGCGGGAATCGTGGGAGAGCGGCGGGCGGTTGTAGCGAAAATCGATGCCGCTGAAAAAGTGCCCCTGCTCGTAACCGAGGCCCACCACCACGAGGGCAAGGAGGACGGCCAAACCCCCGGCGTACCGGGAGACGCGTTCCCACTGGGCCGGATCGCGGTGCAGCAACGCGACCAGGGAGCCCAGGGCCAAGCCGTCGATACGGCACGGGGTGGCGATCGCGGCGATCGGCATGCCGTGCGCCCAGCGCACCACGATCAGCCGCAAGACCAAAGCGAGGAGCGCCAGGCCGACGCAGGTCCATTCCAGGGCGCGGGGGCCGAGTCCCCACACCAGCCACGGCCAGAGCAGATAGAATTGCACCTCGATACAGAGGGCCCAGTAAATGTGCAGATTGGGAATCGCGTAGTCGTGGAGCGCGGCGACGTTGTTGTAATAGAACAACATGAACGACCACTCGTTATGCGGGAAAATCGGATAGCCCGAATCGATGATCGGATTGAACCTGAGGAACTGCAGATAGAGGAAAAGGAACACGTAATAGAGCGGGAAGATCCGGAAGGCCCGCCGCATATAAAACTGGGAGAAAAATCGCCAGGCTCCGCCGGCTTCCTTCTGTTCGACCAGGATGGTGGTGATGAAAAACCCCGACAGGACGAAAAAGAGGTCGAGTCCGAGCCAACCCGCTCCCAGCAGCCGAGTGACCACACGGTCGGCCCCGCTCGAGCCGAAGACGCCGCCGAAGAGCACGTCGGCGTTAAACGCAATGATCGCGATGATGCCCAGGCCCCTCAGCCCGTCGAGCGCCCCGATCCGGGGCGCGGCCGCGATCTCGGTTTTCATGCGGGACCGGGGAGGCGTTTGCTCATGCGCACCACCGCCAGGCTCAAGCCGGCGGGAAGCGGAATCTGGGGGCGTTCGATCACGGTATAGCCAAATGCAGCATAAAGGGGCTCGCCCGCCAAGGTGGCGATGATTTCCGCCGCGCGGAAGCCCGCCTCCACGATGGCCGATTCCGAGGCGGCCATGATGCTGCGGCCGATGCCGCGGCGGGCCCAGGCCGGATGGACGAAGAAGGCCCGGATCCGGGCGGGGTCGCGCGCGGGATCGAGGAGCGGGTCCTCCGTCGCCCGCCCGCCATCCCCCCCGTAGCCCGACCGGCGCCGACTCCAGCCGCCGCCACCCACGATTTGCCCGGCGGCTTCCACGACAAAGTAGGTTTGGTCGTGAATCAGCTGGCGGTCGACGCCGAAAACCGGACCGAGGGCCGCCGTTCGTTGCGCGGCGGAATAGTGCGGCGCCTGCAAAGCATGGACGGAAACCGG
>Ga0302320_10019285_pt1 | contig 13702 bp, 15 predicted proteins | sample Bog_T0_3_FD_202130 | JGI IMG/M metagenome (GOLD analysis project Ga0302320, IMG submission 202130) | Peat permafrost microbial communities from Stordalen Mire near Abisko, Sweden - Bog_T0_3 | ecosystem: Environmental > Terrestrial > Soil > Wetlands > Peat | place: Sweden: Abisko, Stordalen Mire... | reverse complement strand
CTGTTGTTGGTTGCGTTGTGGAAAAAATGAAGGTCAGGACAGTAGGCTGGAATGCGGTCCTCGATGCTGCCTCGCTAACGCTTTTCTTTGGGTCCTTGAGTAGTGGCGTAAAGAAAGGAGCGGGGGCTTCGTGGATGTTCCAGGCTGTCCTGACGTGTCAGCCAGTCTGACCTTGTCGCTTGGGGCCGTGGCCTTTGGCCTTACTATGGACATGGTCAACGTATGGCTGACAAAAGGGGCGAGTGACACGGCGGGCAAACGCCGGACGGAAGGTCAGTCCGTCAATCGCTGTGCAATGGACACGGCTTGCGCCGGGCGGAAGGTCAGTCCGTCGTTTCACTGCAATTAAAAGGTCGCGATTTCCGCGCCGAAAACATGGTAGCCGATGAACGGTTTGCCTTTGAGCTGGCGCAGATGCCAGTCGGGTCGCTGGCCGGGATCGGGAGCGACGACGAGGCCGACCCAGCCGTCCTGGGCGAAATACTGGGTGACGGTGCCGGTGCCAAGCGCGTTCATGGTGACGCGGATGCGGGTGCCAATGGCGGGCGGGGCAGGGAAACCCTTGCGCTCGCCGGACCATTTCCCCTCGGGGATGGTGGTGGTGTAGTTCAGCATAAATCAATCGCACCACGGGGCGGTGGCGCAAAAGCCGCAGTCGCAGCCCGGATCGGGTGCGGACATGAGCTGGGTGTAGGCTTCGTCCTCGTAGGCAATGCCGTTCTTGTCGGCAATGCCAATGGCGGCAGCCTGATAGTCCTCGCCCGCAAATTGCAGGCGGTGGGACTCGGCGAGCAGGCTGCGCATGTTGCTCCAGTTAAAAGGTTTTTTCATGCGGGTTTGTAAAAAGTGATTTGACCGATGGTTTTCACGGCCACGAATCCGTGCTTGTGAAACCAAGGCCCGTCCATGGGACAACCGAAAAATTTGCAGCCAGCGGCGGCGTCTACGCTCTTGGCGGTCGCCCATGCCCGCCTGGCCCGCGCCCAAAGCGCCGCGCTGGCGGTATTCACCACGGGGTTGTTCAGGCCATAGACTCCGCGCAAAGTGCCGCGGTTGTGGATGGCGCTGGCAATGCCGGCAATGGCGGCGTCGCCCTGGTTGGCGCCTTCGCCGATGATGGCGCGCACGGCGTCCGTGTCGCTGATCTGGGCGGAAGCGGACAGGGCGAGGCCCAAGGCCAGGCTAAAAAGGGTGGCGCGTTTCATACGTTGATGGCTTCGCGCATCCGCCGGAACCATTCGGCGGGCGGGGTGACGTACCGGACGGTGGTGACCGGAGCCGGGGCGGTGCTGGTGGTGCTGACGGTGGCGGGAATCACGGTGGCTACCCGGTGGCAGCGCCAGCAAGTTTCGCTGTACGCATTGTCGTCGCAGTGCTCGCACCAATAGGTGTCTGAAGGTTTGACGTTCATAAATGATTCACATTCCGTCTTACATGCTCGATTTAAAGTTGTATAATGTCAAGCCTTACAGGCTAAAGTGAAAGCTGACGGTCTCGCGCGCATTGATCCGGTCCCCGGACAGGGAGCGGTCTTGCGGGGCGTAGGAGGTCAGCACGGAGACCCATTGCACGGTCTTGCCGTGGGGTTCGCGCATCCCGTAAATCACCGCGCCGCGCCGCACGTGGGCGATGAGGCGGCGCATTTCCCCCCAGTTGAGGGGGCAGGCGGTCATCAGGGAGCGGACTTTGCGGACGGTGTTCGCGTTCTTGTTCTTTTCGAACTCGAAGTGGACGCGCGTAAGCAGGTCGGTGAATTCCTGCCGCAGAGCGGCAGGGACGTTCATGGTGGTAGTCATTTCCATAAAATCAGGTGTTAAATTGTGGGCCGGGTTTCGGGGACGGAATTGCCCTGGGTTTAGAATCAAAACGCGAGACCCAATTCTGGCTCGCGCGTTCTCCCGTCACCTAAAATAAAAAAAAGGAAACGAAAAAAGGCCCGACGTCCCTGCCTGGTGGGGATCGTCGGGCCTTTTTCTCGGTGCGGTTCCGCCTGCACCGTTGTTTTCAACGGTCAGCGGGCTGCGCATGTCGTTAATAACGCATGGTGTCCTTTATGTGGCGTCGGCTTTCAATCCGAACAGCCACGGGTTTCGTTGCCGCATTCAGCGGGGTGGTTTCCCGGAGTCAGAACTTGCTGCCGGGTTCGCCGGCTGTTGCGTTCGTGGGTTCCAGTGTCACTTATGCCAGCCCGCTTATAGCAGTCGGGCGTCTATAACTCTGGGAAAAGTGGCCCGCGCGGTTTCCCGCGCGGGTGCGGCGGCGGGTGTACCGTCCGCCCATCGTTCGGCAGATTTGCCCATCAGAGGCATACTTAGCCGTTTTCGTGGCCGCAATTCACCGGGGTTTCCGGTGGATTCACAGCGTGGATGTATAAACGCCGGGTCTCCCGTCCAGATGTGGCCGGTGTGTCCCCGTCGTCTGCCCATCGTCTGTAAAGAAGAGCCGCCGGTTTCTGCCGGCGGCTGTGCTTTACGGGCGGTTCAGGCGCGTGAGCCATCTGGCAATAACCAGTGGATTCACGCGCCGGCGCTTTCGCGCGGCGAGTTGGCGCGCGACCTGTGCGAGTTGGTGTTTCATAAAGCGGCCGGTTTCGCGCAGGGGCTTTCGCTCGCTGCCGCGCGTCACCGGGCTTCTAAGTTTCGCGCAAGCGCGTTACTCAAAATTGGCCCGTTCACGCGGTGTCGGTCGCGTGAACGGGGTGGGGTTACGGCTGCATGGCCGCGATGGTGTCCTCGGCGGACTTGTCCATCACGGGAGCCGGTTTCTCGGTCGGCGCGGGTTCCCCGTGCGTGACCTTGATCTTCTCCGCTTCGGCCTTGGCGGCGGCGGCGGCTTCCCGCTTCTTGGCCCATTCGCCGTAGCGGGTGGGCGGGATGGCCTTGACGGTGGCCCACTTGTCTGCCATTTCCTGGCAGCCGTTGAACAGCAGGTAACCGTTCTCATCGTCTCCTGCGGACGCGATGCGTGCCAGCAGCAGAGCCAGCAAAGCGGCGGTCGGGGTTTCCGCCCCGCCCTCGTCGTCCGCTTTGGGGTTCTGACGTTTGCGAATCTCGCGGAGTTTCTTGGTGGCATCTCCGGGGCTGGAGAGCGCGTCCACGACTTCCTTCGTGAAGTCGGTTACCATCCACGCGTCTCCCGCGTTCTTCCGTTCGGTCGCGATGATCGGGGCGGCCGCGTCAATCGAGGTGACGCTTGCGGCGTCAATGTTGGCCTCGGTGATGAGCGGTTTCCCGTCCACGAGCGTGAGGCACACGGCGTTGAAAAACGTCGCGTTCCCTTTCACCCGTGCGGGCATATCTCCGCCAGCGTACTGGACGAAGAATTTCCCCTCGGTCATGTCCGGCGCGATTTCCCGCGCGAACAACATCGCCGCGTACTCCCGCTTCAAACTGGCGGTGAGTTTCATGGCGTTGTGCATACAGCCGTCCACGTGCTCCTTGGCCTTGGTGACGGCTCCGAACGGTTTCACGACATTCTCCTTGTAGGCCGCGTAGCGGTCTCCACGGGGCATGAGCGTGATCTCGTCAAACGTGAGTTTCTTGATGTCAACTTTCGTTGCCATGTGTTTCCTTTCTTACTGCGTTTCTTGCCGACGGGCATCCCGCACCACACTAAGTGGTCGCGTTCGACCCGCCGAACAAAGTCAGCGTGCGAAACACTCTCACGAAATACTGCCTGCTGTGTCACAAAAAACGGCCGGTTTCCAGCCGCATTGCGCTACATCAGAAATTCTTTATTCCAGCATGGAACGCGCAGACTTGCGCGCGCTCTACATGGCTGGCGTTTTGCCGCTGCCCCCATGCCAGCCTGCCGCATAACTGCCAGCCTGCCAGCCTGCCGCATTAACTGCCGCAACTGCTTTCACCTAACAGCAAATCGCATAACATAACCTTTCCAGCATGGAAAAGTCAGACGCCGGCGAAACACCCAATTTCCCTACCGTTTAATTGTGTCAAACTTTCCCGCCGGTTTCCCGCCCTTCAGCGGTCTAGGCAACGTATAAGACTCGTCTTATACGTTGGAAGACGGTTGAAGATACCCTCGAAGTGGCCAGTTGCCAGCCTGCCGCATAACTGCCAGCCTGCCGCAACTGCTTTCACCTAACAGCAAATCGCATAACATTAACTGCCAGCCTGCCGCCTGCCAGCCTGCCAGCCTGCCGCATTAACTGCCAGCCTGCCAGCCTGCCGCATAACTGCCAGCCTGCCGCAACTGCTTACACCTAACAGCAAATCGCATAACATTAAAACGGCTGGACGGCTGGCAGGGTTAGACGCTGGACGGCTGGACGGTGGCAGGCTAAAACAGGGTAAAACACCCAAAACCGCCGCCCTTGACTTATAGGCCGCTTTGATTGAACGCCCCGAAAAATTGAAACCATCATTTGACCCGCTTAAACATTGAAGATTTGAAAAAATGCCAGAAAAATCAATATCACCATAGCCGTTTTTTTTGACCCCTTGCAAACATTGGACGAAATTGCCATTAGAAAAAAATCAGAACGCCCCATATCGAAAGCTAGCCCCCCTAAAAAGACGGCTGGACGGCTGGACACAAAAAAGGCGCAACTGGAAAACCAGTTGCGCCTTGTGAGGTTACAGGGTTACAAGGTGGCAATGAACATTGCACCCACGAACCGCCGCGCTTGGAATGCCTGCCGCTCGACAATCTGCCGCCCACGCTGGACGATGGCAGACGGCAAAGGAGTTGACCGCAACACCCCTTGCAGCTTGCGCCGCTCGCCTGCCGCAACAATCCGCCGCACTTGCGCCGGAAGCAACGGCAACGGCTGGACGGTGGCAGGCTGGACGCTGGACGGCTGGACGGTGGCAACGGTGGCAGGCTGGACACCATAACGCCGAACCGCCGCCCACACTTTAGCCCGCTTATTTGGCGAGGATGCAAACCGCAAAGACGCCGCCGCTTGCCACGCATAGACCGCGCTTGCGCGCTCGACTTGAACCGCAACCCCTTTGACTTTGCCAGCCCGCACCATAGCCGCCGCCGCGTCACCCGTGAACAGGTTATAGCTTTGCACGGTGGCAGGCTGGACGGTGGCAACCCGCTCGCGCTTTGCGCTCCGCATAAGAGACGCACCCGAACGCCCGCCCGCCCGCACCATAGCCGCCGCAACGCACCCCCGCCCGCACTTGCGACCATACCACAACGGCAACGGCTGGACGGCTGGACACTCGCGAGACACGGCACGAAGCGGAACATAATCCCATTCAAAATCGCCGCTTGAAAATACGCCATCGCCGCCCAAAGTCGCCCCGCGCTTTTGCGCGGCCTGTAAATTCTCGCACTCGCGGGAATCTTGTTTGAAGTTGCCACGCTTTGAAACCACTTGATAACCCTTGCGCCTAAGTTGACCCGCGAACACGTTGCAAGCTGACATATCGCCCGAACCGCGCGAACCTTTACCGCCCTTGAACCCTGCCGCTAATAACGCTTGCTCGCCGCCCATCCCCGCCAGCATGTTTATCGTTGCTTGCTTTGCTTTTGACGCGAACGCTTTAGCCCTGCCCCGCCCTGCCGCCATAGCCTCAAAAAGAGTGTCAAGACACTCCAAACGCCACGCTTGCGCTTGCTCGACTTGAACACCGCTAATCAGTTGCGACCAATCGCCGCCGCACATGGCCGCCCATGAATACCAATCCGCCGCCGCCGCTTGTGTCGCCTCACTTTGCCCCATGTTATCCGTTTTAATGCTATCCGTTAACGCCCGCCAAACTATACGCGACGACGACGAGAAGAACCGATAACCCGCTTGCCCTTTGCTTGACCCCTTGAACCCACGCCCGAAACCCTTTAGCCAAGCCCCGCAGACGTTGCCGAGATCATCGCCCACGGTGAGCATATCGCCGCCGCTTTGAATGTCACGGGTTAGACCATAGCCCGCCCGATACATAACAAGTTTTGCGGTGGCATCGTTGCAGGCTTCACGCATGGAAACAAGCCAATCAAAAGCACCGAACGCCGCCCCGCTGGACTCATCACGCGTGAAGCTATTAGCCCGCCCCTCCCCGAACATTTTACGATTCAGCCTATGCGCCAAAGCTTGAACTAAAGCCAAGTCGCCCGCCAGTTGCACCGCCCGCAACATTGGCCCCGCTGGACGCTCGCAGCCCCGTAGCAAGTCGCCCACGCTTTGACACTCGACAGCAGACGCCACACGCGCCGGATTAAACGCCGCCAGCCCTGCCGCCAGACTACCCCCGCCCACGGTGGCAGGCTGGACGCTGGACGACTCGCACGGCCACGCTTGCGGAATCATATCAGCGAAACCCGCAACCCACCGCACCCGCACCAACACCCACGCCCCCGCCCCCGGCTCCGACTGTACCACCGGCAACGGCTGGACGGTGGCAGGCTGGACGGCTGGACGAAACCACCAAGGCGAAGGAAGCAACGCCGCTTGCCGCCGCCGCTCTTTTGCCAACATCGCCGCCAGCGTGAAAGGCTTTTGCCATACGACCAACGGCAACGGCTGGACGCTGGACGGCTGGACGGTGGCAACGGTGGCAACGCCTGCCGCCGCTTTGCCCTTGCGCCGTTTTACCGCACCCGCACCCCCGCCCACGTTGCCCGCTGGATTTTGTTTTTTTGAACTCATAATGTTTTTTCAGTTGAACCGACACCGAACGGTCCGCCCTGCTAGCAACCGCCAGCAGAAACAAACGAACCATTTACCAAGCCCTAGTTTGCCCCTGCCGCATAACATTAATCACTTGCGCCCGCCCGTTATTTGGCAGCTTGCGCCAGCCCGTTTTTTGCAATGCCCGCTTGCTTATTTTGCGCTTCACCCCAAAGCACCGCCAAAATGGCCAGCCCCCCCCAATAGGGGGGGGATTTTTGGATTTTTGAAGCTGCGGAGAGGGGGATGGATGCAGGCCCTGAACGCCCACACCTCGGGCGGATCTCCGCTCCCTCACCGTGGGGCGGCTCGCTCCAGCCGGGGGCGCTCCTCCACGTCGCGACGGGGGGAGTCATTTTCAGAAGGGGGGTGCTGGCCGTGACGCGGGCGCGGGTTGCGCGCTCAGGCATCGAGGCGGGGGCGCTGGCGCGAGGCCGGGGGCGCGGGTTGCGTCCGGTGATCGGTGATCGGTGGCGGCGGCTGGCGCGAGGCCGTGGGCGCGGGTGGACCTTGGCGGGGTGGCGTGGGCGCGGGGCGGCGGGGGCGGGCGGGGGCGATCTGGCGCGGAATACTTTTGAAATTTTATTCCGCCGATTATTCCGCCGACTTCCAGCGGTGGCAGGGCAGCGGGGAGGCGCCCCTTACTCTCTCTCTCTCTTTAAAATCAATTCATTTAAGAGAGAGAGAGATAAGGGGGTGGTGGCGCAAGGGGGCGCGGATTGTTCGCGGAATGGTTGGAAAGGAAAAACGTGAAATTAATCAGTATCGCGTAGGAGTGCGTTTTTGCTGACCGCTTCTGACCGCTTCCAGAAGCAGTTGACCGCTTCCAGAAGCGGTTGACCGCTTTCAGAAGCGGTTGACCGCTTTCAGAAGCGGTTGACCGCTTTCAGAAGCGGTGTCTTTTCGTTTTCTCACATATGATAATGCTCGCAAATTACCATTCCAAGGCTTCCGAGCATTCCAAAGACAGTTTTAAGCAATGGTAGCAAGGGGTTTTGCCGGAATGCTGCCCGGAATAATTTCGAGAACTTATTCCGCGAGGTTGAGGGCTGGGGTGAGGGGGTGGAGGGGTGGAAGTCTGGTAAAAGTGTCTGTCGGTGTCTCGTTTTGTGAACAAGTTTGGGCGGATAATGCTTTTTTTACCCCTAAACGTGGCTTAGGCTGCGGGGAATGCCTACAAATTTGACAATGAAGCTGCGACCGCCGGTGGTGATGGCCGACTGGCGGTGCTCCCGCGTCAATCGTGGCGTTAATGTGCCGGCTGATGGGGCGTATTTTGTCGCGCAGTCGGTGAAGTTCGCCGCGATGTCCGCGATTTGGGCGGCGCAGTCTGCGAAGGTGGCGGCGCGGATTCCTCGGATGGCATCCGCGAAACCGCTACGTCCAAAGCAGCTACCAAGCCCTTGTGAATCACTGGCGGAACTGGCGGCACCGTACCAGAAGTGTGTTGACTGCGCGCGGGGGGTGAACTAGGCGGCGGGACGGGGAAGTTGAGGCCGGGCCGGGCCGGATCAGCGTGCTCCACCTCCCAGGCGGCGGCGGCGGCGGCAAAAATGGGTTCTTGCACAACGGATTCAATGATGATCTTCCGCGCGGCGGGGGAAGTGGCGGAGCGGAAGATGATGGATTCCAGGGCTTCACCATCGCTGGCGCAGCCGGGGATGTTTTGACGTTCAAGTTTGATCAAACGCACGCATGCGTGGTTGACCCGGACATTCAACTGTGCTTTTGGTTGCATATTTTTAAATGTTTCGTCTGGTTGGTTGTTCTACCATTCGTTGTACTGTCTTTCCTTGCCAAGTTTGACCACAAACGTAATACGCGCAAGAAAAAAGTGGCTCCATTTTCCGACTTTTAAGAAATAGTTCTTGCCACGATTTGCAATTTGTAAGACGCTATGCCCCAATGAAGCGTCAAACGCAATCCAAGTCACAACTAAACTCGAAAGCCAACTCGCTATACCATACGACAGTCCCTCGCGGCATTCTTTCCTTCCGTCCGGCGGATCCGATTAACGAAATCATCAAGCTGGAAACGTGTGCGCGCCGAGCCACGGCGACGCGGGTGATTTCGGATGCGGTAGCGGGCGCGCTGGGGGGCAAGTACCGGGGGCAGGCGGCGCAATGGCGGGGGTTGCTGGCGTCGGAACAGGCGGTGCGGCTGGAAAAGAAGCAGCAGGCACGCCTGGCGCGGCTGCGGAGAAAGACGCGGGTGCTGCGGGCGACCAAGCGGCAGGCGGCGGCGGCGGTGCGGGCGGCGCGGGATGAGCGGCAGGCGCACGCGAAGCTTTTGTTAAAAACTGAAGGTGTAGATGCCGGGCAAATCCCGGTCCAAACGGTCGAGAGGCCAGCCTCTTGCCTGTCTGTTGATCACACAGTTCTTAACGGTCCCGACGGTGAAACAACATCATCCATGCCTGAATCACCCGCGCTGCCTGTTGCAGCGCAGTCGGGACTAACTTTGGGAGTTCTTCAATGACTACACTACTCGTCCTCTGGGCTCTTGGTGCCACTGGCTTGGCGCTGTATCACCGTGCGGATGCGGGCTGGTGGAGGCATGAATGCCAGCGGCGGACGGAACGGCAGGAATGGCAGCGGCGGGCGGAACTGGTGGCGCTGCCTGATGGCGGGAACTCGGAACGCGGGACGCGTTCCGAGACACGCGGGGCGCGTGTGCTCCCAGAGGATGGTGAGCGGCCGTTTGTGGCGGCGAAGATGCCAGACAAGCGCGAGCGTGCGACGAGGAGGACCGGGTAGTGCGTGAAGCTGATGTTATCACTGAGTTGCGCAAAGTGTTTGAGCTGTTCGAGCAGCAACGCAATCTGTCCCTTGGCAGTGCGGCCCTGCGTTTGGATGTGACGAAAGGTTATATCCGCAAACACTTGGCGGAGATTGGACCAAACGCTTTCCGGGTGCCGGGCGGCGCTGTCCGCATCCCGCAAGCAGACCTGGACACGCTGATGGCGGACCGCCGTGTGTTTCCAAAAGCAAAATAACATGGACTTTGCAACTTTCTCGGAGGTGCGCGCGCGGATTGGCGGCGTGAAGGGGGTCATTCGGGCGCTGGGCGATGCGCCGCCGTTCGATCACAAGTGGGGGTCGTTTCCAAAATGCCCGTTTTGCGATCATAAAGATTCTGCGGGGGTGTTTCTCTTGAACGGGGCGGACCATTTCAAATGCCACTATACCTCGTGCTCGACGGGGGGGCGCGTAGTGACGGAGACGGGGTATATTAATTTACGGGAAGGGCTGTCGGAGGACACGCCGGCTGAGGGTGGGCCGTCGCCGGCCTACAAGCGGCTGCTGGAGCTGGCGGGTGCTTATGTGGATCCCGCCACCCAACCGAAGCCTGAGCCGACGCCTGCCCCGGCGCCGGTGCCGCCAGAGCCGAAGGTTGAGCCGGTGTTGCCAAACCCGGTGTTACCGCCGGATGTGCCGCTGGTCACGGAGCCAGCGGATGACGTGGCGCTGATTCGACAGGCGATTGAGCTGATTCGGAAAGAGAAGACCGCGAGTCTTAGGATGTTGCAGTCAGGGCTGCGCCTGGGCTATGGGCGGGCGTTGCGGATCATGGATGGGCTGGAGCGGTGGGGTGTGGTGGGGCCGTCGGTCCCGGGGGAAAAGTTTCGAGTGGTTTTGAATTTACCAGAGGCGGGTGCTCCGCCTCCGGTGCAAAGTGTCGGGGTCATTGAACCTGGTAGCGATAATCCAGTAGCGGAGACCGTCCCCGAAGGTGGTTCGTCTAGCGGTCCCGCATTCATAAACGATGGGGTTCCTGGTTCGCCTGGTTCTCCCCCATTGGCAAACGGTGGTCCTGTTCCGCCGCAATTGTCGCAGCAGAAGCCTCCCTCGGTGCCGCCAGTGTTGGCGGCGCCGGGAGCGGGGCAAGCAGGCAAGCTGGATGAAAAGCCGGCGCTGGCGCCAGGCTACGCGGCCCTGCGGTGGTTTTATGACCGGCTGTTTCCCACTTCGTCACAAATGCAGGCGTACATGCCGGATGGCTCGGCGGTGCCGTCGCCGCTGCCGAAGATGGTGATGAAGAAGATAAAGTTTCGGCCAGTCAGCCTGGATGAGAAGCGGATGCTGCCGCCGGTGGCGTGCGAGGCTTTGGGGTTGCGGGCAAACCCGCGGGCGAATGAAGCGACGCTGTTGGAGATGGAGGAGGTGTTTGACTGGGAGGAACGCCGGGCCTCCGGGCTGTGGGTGGATGCCGACCATAAGCGTGAGCAGGGGCGTCGGCCAAACGACCAGTACCACGGCAAGGGCCAGGTTGGAAAGAAGCCGCTGAATGAGCGTCAGCATGAGGGTGACAATATCCAGTGGGGCTGGTGCGAGCCGGTGTTGATCCCGTACTTCAACGAGGCGGGCGAGCTGGTGAAGCTGCGGCCGCATAAAGGCGGGGCGTCGGGTGAGACGGCGGCGGGGTCGGCGCGGGTCTATGTGCCGCGAGATCACCGGACGGCGGCGGATCGGGTGGAGAAATTCTACACGGTGATCATCTGCGAGGGGGAGTACAAGGCGGCGGTGATCTGGTTTATCGTTGGTGCCGGCGCGGTCCTGCGCGGCAGCACGGATTATCCGGTGGGGGTGTGCGCGCTGCCGGGGATCAGCTTTGCAAAGAGTCCCAGCTACCGCGCGGAGCTGGATGAATGGCTGCGGGCGGTGGATTGCCAGAAGGTGATTGTGGCCTTTGATGATGAGGACAAGTCGCATAAGCCGTTGCGCGGGCGGCATGACTCAACCATTTGGGCGCGCTATCTGGCCACGTCGCTAAGCCTGGAGTTGAAGATTCCAGCTTTGTACCTGCCCTTGCCAAAGGCCTGGCGGGTGAACGGCAAGGCAGATTGGGACGGGGCGGCGGTGAAGCAGCGCGATGAGGGGCGGGCGGCGCAATGAAAACACTGGAGGAAGAAGTGTGATTTGCCCCAAATGCGGAACACCGACGGTGAAGCTGTCGGTGGTGGAATGCACCACGGGGGCGGCGGAGAAGCGCGGCTGCACGCGCTGCCGTGGTGTCTGGTACCAGCAACTGCCGGGGCAGTCCTGCCTGGGGCGGGACGGGTCGCTGGCGGAGAAGAGTGCGCGGATTTTGCGGTTGGCGGTTGCATCGGTTTAATAACATGTTCACACCCACTACCCCACAGGAATTCACGGCGACTAAACTGATGTTCGAGGCGGCGATGGACGCGGCGATCTGGCCGTCGCGGACGGCGCAGTTGGAAATGTTCGCGGAAGAGGAGGAGCAATACATTCGTCAGGAGGTGGCGCGGAAGCTCTGGAAGCCGCTGCTGCCGAATGCCGGGCCGCGCGAGCGGGAATTCATGCGGCTGTTGCGGAAGTTCAGCCGGGATGAATCGCTGGTGGTGATTTTGAAAGTGAGGGCGGGCAAGTATGCGGACGCCCTGGCGCGGTGTCTGCCGGCAGATGAGTTCATCCGCAAGGGCAAGAAGTTTGTGACGCTGCCGGGATGCTATTACACGCGCAGGCCGGTGACGCCCAAGACGGACAAGGCGCTGTTCACGGCGGCGATGGAGCTGCTGATTGAGGCGGGGGCCAAGAAGGACCGGGACAAGAAGTGGCTGGCACTATACCTGATCGAAGGCCTGCCGGTGCCGGTGAGCAATTTTGAAATGAAATGCTTGTACCTGCTGCGCGGGTCGGACGGGCGCGTGACGCGGCTGGTGCAGCTCATGAACACGAAGGGCGAAGTGAGCAAGGGCGACGAGATCGGCGGCGCGGACATCCTGCCCAATGACATGGGTTCAGGGGCGGAGAAATTTCGGGAGTATGTGCAGACCGTGGGTAATTTCACCTGGGGCTGCGAAGGTGGTGCAGGCAATTCTGAGTTACAACTTATGCAATTAGACGTTACGGAAGAGGCAGCTTACAAAGAGGTCAAGCTGATTGAATATTGCGGCTGGCACGAGCTAAAGGTGTCAGGGCCGAGAGTCATCATCCCGGGCAGGGAAATCCTGCACGGGTTCTGGATCTGCGCGGAGGGGATCCTGACCGAGCCGGTGGGGGATGAGAAGTGCGGGAAGATTGAGCGGCCGGATGATGACGGGGTCAACTGGTATGAGGGGGAGGGCTATGCGATGAGCCGCAAGGGGCGCGAGCTGGATTACATCCAGGGCCGTCCGAAGTGGCGCCCGGAGCTGACCATTGACCAAGTGAAGTTTGACACCTCGGACTGGGAACAGCCGTCCGGGTCAGACAATGACACGGCGCCCGCGTCCTCGGAGATGTACGCGACGAATCCGATGGGGGCGTTTTTCCGGGAAGTGTGCCGGCGGTTCTATGACACGGCTGGCGGGATGGAGGGGTATCTGGCGGTGGGCGGCGTGATGGGGTATGCGGCGGCGCCAGAGATTTACGCGAAGCAAAAGAACTTCCCCTCGGAGTGGGTGAGCGGCCAGATGGGCAGCGGCAAGAGCACGTTCTGTTCTTGGCTGTCGTCGTTGCAGGGGCTGGTCGTGCCGAGCGGGATGGGATTGATTTCCAAGAACGTGACGGCGGTGGGGATCGCGTGCCAGCTCGAGAATTACAGCAACATCCTGCTGTGGCTGGATGAGTTTCGGCAGCACCAAATTTCGGCGGACAAGGAGCCGATGTTGCGGGACTGCTACGGGCGGCAGTTGGCGGGCAAGTGGACGCCGGACGGGAAGCAGCGGGTGATTCGAACCATGACGATGGTGAGCGGGGAGAGCACGACGAACGACGCGGCGACGCGGAGCCGGTACCCGCATGTGCTGATCAGCGAGCAGAAGCGGCTGGCGAACCATTACGAGTGGATGCAGAACCACCAGGAATATTTCTTTTTCTTTTTCCGCGAGATGCTGTATCGGCGGGCGGAATTCGTGGGGCTGGTGATGGAGGAGATTGAAACGTGGATGAATGACCCGGCGCTGAAAAAAGTGCCTTCACGCGAGAAGGTGACGCATTCGGTGTGCTATGCGGCGTTCGCGGCGACGGCCCGCATCCTGGGCAGCCACACGGCGGAGGAGATCGTGGCGTACCGCCATTTTCTGGCGATTCACGCGACGCGCGCGGCGGATGACGTGGCCAG
>Ga0302320_10019283_pt1 | contig 13703 bp, 16 predicted proteins | sample Bog_T0_3_FD_202130 | JGI IMG/M metagenome (GOLD analysis project Ga0302320, IMG submission 202130) | Peat permafrost microbial communities from Stordalen Mire near Abisko, Sweden - Bog_T0_3 | ecosystem: Environmental > Terrestrial > Soil > Wetlands > Peat | place: Sweden: Abisko, Stordalen Mire... | reverse complement strand
GACGAAGCGTGCAGCCATACATGACTGACACGGCGTCGCCCTTCCGCGTTCAGATTTTCAGAAAAAATCTTCGCCCTAAGTCCGACAGGCTGCTAGTGTATTGGTCACACGCCTGGATGTGCAGGATCGGGACAGCATTGCCTCGGTCGTTTCCGACGGGGTGGAGCGGTTCGGCCGGATTGACGCCTTGATCAACAACGCCGGTTTCAGTCCGTTCGGCGTCTTCGAGGCGATTTCCCGCGAGAAGATCCAGGCACAATTCGACGTCAACCTCTTCGGCCTGATGGATGTCACACGGGCGCCATTACCGCATGTCCGGCAGAACAAGAGCGGTTTGATCATCAACATCGGTTCGCGCGTGGGCCTGGTCGGCCTGCCCATGACTTCGCTCTATTGCGCGGCCAAATATGCGCTGGAAGGTTTTTCCGAGGCGTTGGCCTACGAGCTGTCGTCGCAGAACATCGTCATCAAGATCGTTGAACCCAGCGGCGGGCTCGCCAGCACCAGCTTCTCCGAGAGGATGGCCCAGGAAAAGACATTCGACACCACGCCCGCCGATTACGCCGAATTCCTGGACCGCATCAGCGCCATTTTCGCCACCATGCAGGCGACCCGCAAGACCACTGCGGACGACGTGGCCCGCGTTATCTATGAGGCCGCGACGGGCGGCTCCGGTCGGTTTCGCTATTTCATCGGCGAGGATGTTGGAGACTTCGTCCAGGCGAAACGGGAGAAATCCGACCAGGACTACATCCATTTCATGCGCGCGCGCTTTTCCCCTTGACTGGAAATGGTGGGTTGCCGCGGAATTGCACCGCGTTCTCGCCGGTTAAGAGGCCGGACTTCGCTGTAAAAGTCTGCAAGCCGGACGCGACACCAAGGCGGAGTTGAACCGCCGCAGCCGCCAGGTCTGTGATGCCCCGGCCGGCACCGGTGCAATTCAACCCGACCTCTAACTCCTCCGTCATCAACTCGCCGTGCTCCATGCCAAGCCCGCAAACCCAAACTCCACCCCGCGGATCGCCTGTTTTGGGTTGGCCTGCGGCACTTCTGGCCACTCTGGCAACATGCCCTGCTCATCTTCCAACCCCGATCGGGCTACAATTCGCCATTTTATTGTAATGCAAGCCGGACGACTGCAAAGGTCTGTTTTGCAAAAAAAGGTACAACATTAGCCGGGTCCCCTGCAGATTCCCCCAAATTCCCCCTTGTAAATCAGTTGCGAATCTTTATACCCTTTGGATGGGAAAGTCAGATAATACACGTTTCGGCTGGCAAGCACAGCTTGATGGTTTTGCTTTCTCCTTGCCGTTGTGGCTTTTGTTTCCCAGCTCTACGTGCGCCATTTTGGCACACCCGCTAACCAAGCAACCCCTCCGGGAATCTGCCCCAGAGCGCGAATTGTCCATTCTGACTTGTTTTGTCTGTTGCTTGGCGACGGTCAAAGCCTTTGGGCACGACGACATCTGGTCCAAGCTTCTCCTGTATCACGTTTTGATCGTGCTCACATTCCAAAACGGCTCGCTAGGATGTGGTGGCCTAAAGGGAAGGAATTCGGGATCGCCGTGAAAGTGGCTGTACATGACAAGGACAAAGGGGAGGCGCTATTGACGGTCGAGGAATTGGCCGAGCGAATCGGCGTGCAACCCGGCTGGGTGTATCACACCGTCAAATTCGAGGGGATGCCTTGTATTCGGCTCAATTCGCGATTTTGGCGGTTTCACTGGCCGTCAGTACTGGCGTGGTTGCAGAAGCGGCAATAGCCGCGCTCTTGGCCGTGGAGGCCTCCCGCAATACTTTTTTCCAGGCCCGGCTTTTACGGTACTCACGCACCTTCCCGGGCGTGATCAGCCAGTGTTCGTGGGATACGGCCTCAGGCGTTCGCAACTCGGCATAGGCCTTGAGCAGGGTGCGTACGCTGTTGCCGAGATCTTTCACTACGTCGTAATCGTTTTTGTAGATGACACGGAGATGTGTTGCGCAGTTTTTCCGCAAGCCGTCTCGGATCCACGTATTGAGCCCGATCATTTCGCAAATCTGTTCCGTGGTGAGAACTTCGCCAATCGGGGGCAGCGGGCATTTCAGCTCCTTTGCCAATTTCAACCATTCTACCGTCATCGGCTGGAGACGGATGACCCGTTCGTCACCGGTCTTTGCAACGTCAACGCTGACATCAATGAGGCCGTGTTCCAGATCAATATTGTGCCAGCCAAACCACTTTTCCTTCGGCAAGCCCTTCTCCTTGCACTTCTCGCTGGTGATCTCCTCGGGCCTCATGCAACCGAAAAAGCCCAGGATCATCGGCGCCAGGTACGATTGCGTCCGCTCGTTTTCCATCGTCGCGGCCATCAGATTGAGCGTCGTTTCGTTGGGATAAATCTCCTTGACGCGACCGAGCTTGCCAACGGGTTCAAGCTTTTCAACGATGTTAATGGTGGCCCAGTCGCATGCGATGGCGACTTTCCATAAGCTTGAAAAAAGCGCCATATTCGTTCGCCGCGTGCTGAGGCCCCAGGGCTTGCCAAAATCTTTCCCACGTTTTTGGATCTTTTGCGCATCGATCCATTTCCCCAGTTCTTGCGCGCGAATTTTGTTGATTGGTCGCCGTTCCTGACCCTTTGCAAACTTCATGAGGTCAACCCCGGCGTGATACACATACCGCTCGGATTTCCCGGCATTCAGCTTGCGCTTCTTCCACTCCGTCACGACATCCTCGTAAGCGCACTCCGTCTTGACCGCGTTGGCGTCCGTTTCCTTTTTCGCCTCCTGGTAATCCTCCCATACCTTTGTCATCGTCAGACCCGCCTTCCTGACCTGAGAATGAACGACCTGGATGGCCAGCCGTTCTCCATTTTCCAGCCGGGCCCAATACTCGCCGGCCTGCTTGACTTCCCTCTCATATTTCTCGGCGCCTTTTTTTGCTTCGCCCTCCGATGGGAAGAACAGGCGGGTGCGTTGCCCCTCATAGATGGGGAGTTGAATCATCCAGGCTTCCTTGCCATTTTTTATCACTTTCTTCGGCTCAAGCATGGGGTGAGAATAGGGTTCTAAGAGGGAAAGTCAAGACCCTTCTGAATGGTGCAACAAAGTGCCGCGCCTGGTGCAAATAAGTGCCGTTACAAATCGTCACTTTTTACATAAAATTCGTCACAACTCGTCACACCGGCTATTTGGATTGCTCCCTCTTAAACCATTGAAAACACAGCTCTTACGATGTGGAAAGATGGTCGGGGCGGTGAGATTTGAACTCACGAACTTCTGAACCCCATTCAGATCACCTTGGATGGAAACCATATTTCCACTTGACTTATCGCCAGAAAGCGCCGATTATCCCTCGTTGTGTCCTTCTGAATCAGCCCCTGTGTGGTTCAGAAGAGATTTCAGAAGCGCAAAAGTCGAGCCCTGAAAATACGCTGTCAAGAAGATTGGTTCGCATTCACGCTGCCTCCCACTCCCAGACCCGTTGCACGCCCCTCGCCTTGTGCTCCAACTCCGCCTCCGTAAACTCGCCCGCAATGTCCACGAACATTTTCTTTCCCTTGCTGGTCACCATGCAACGGTGATCAAGCCGGATTTGTAATTGGCGTGGTCCTGGTTTCCAGAGCGCTGCCAGGTACAAACGGTGGAATATGCCATCCCCATGGGAGTGGCGGCCCGAGTGGTCCGAATGAGACATGGGCGCTCGGCGAAAGCCGAGTCCTGTACGCACCGCCTGGGCAGACGCCTCGATAGCAATGCATAATCACCATGTGAATTCCGTTTGCCTTGCCGTTCTCAGCTACGATGGGAGAAGGCATTGGGAGGAACTTCTGCCCACGGCTCATTCTGCGTGCCAAGAGTCATCGCTTCCTGCATCCGTCCTGGTTCTGGACAACTGGAGTGACTCCGAGGATGCAGCCTGAGCGTGAATTTTTGGATGCTGCCGGATTTGGCAGGTCCTGCTGGAAAGGAAATTTATATGAAAGAAGCTTTGAAACAGGTTGTTGATCTGTTTTGCAATCGGCTCGAACACCCTATGAAAAGCAAGGATTTTAATCATATCTATCGCCACGAAAAATGGCTTGCAGTACTGGCACAGTACAATTATGTTTGTAAACATCATGCAATCGCCCATGTCGAAGAAGAAAGCAATTGAGGTTACCCTCCACGGGCACACGTGGAAAGTCTACCCAATGAAGTGCCGCAACAAGACGCTTTACCGCGTCGTCCACCGAGTGAATGGCGAACGTCGCCCCAAGAATTTCAGTTCACTGGCTGATGCTAAAGCGGACGCCAAGAATCTCATCAAGGAAATGTACACTCAAGGTGACAGCAAAATCCACTTGGCTGCCGATGAAAAGCTCGATTGGCAGGCTGCAATGAACGTTTTAGAGCGAGCTGGAATCCGGTCAAGCCTTGAGACGATTTGCCGCCAGTATGCCGATCTGTGCGCCGCCGCAGGCGGAGCCGGACTTTTGACCGACATCGTTCGGAAGAATGTCTCCAGCGGCCCGGCCAGACACACGCCGATCCAGCTTGGCCAGCTAAAAGACCTCTTCATTTCGACGATGGAGAGCGAGGGCCGCTCGACGAGATATGTTCAGGTGCTTAAATCGTATTGCGGAACTTTCGTGCGCGAGATCGGGCCGGACACCATGACTGACCAAATCACGCGTGAGATGATCCAAGAGTTTTTGAACGACCGGAAGGTTGGCCCCCGTGGAAAACTTAACTTTGCAAGGGCCATTCGTGTCATGTCGGTTTTCGGCAAGCGTCAGCGGTGTCTGCCAGAGGATTGGGCGGAAATCGACCACCTGACGCTGCCCTTGGTCAAGGAGGAGACCGTGCTGACCTATTCGCCGGATGACCTAAAACGGCTGCTGGCCGCGGCGCCTGACACGTTTATTCCATGCCTGGCCCTGGCCGCTTTTGCGGGAATGCGGTCGGCAGAAATTGAGCGCATTGGATGGGACAATATCCGACTCGTCACGCAAAATGACACGGACAGGGTCATTAACCTGGAAGCTGGGATTGCCAAAACGAACAGCAGGCGGACCATCTCGATCCATGAGACGCTGGCCAAGTGGCTTAATCCATATATCCGGCCTCATCAACTGGTCTGGCCCGGCAGCCACAGCCTCTTTTACCGGCTCCAGCAACAAATCGCCAAGGACGCTGGCGTGCAGTGGAAGCAGAACGCGCTACGGCATACTTGCATTTCTGCGCTCGTTGCCATCGACAAAAACGTGCCCCAGGTGGCCTATGAGTCTGGAAATTCCACGTCGATTATCAAGCAGCATTATCTGCAACTGATGCCGCCGAGCACGGCAGAGGCGTGGTTTTCCATCACTCCTAATGTGGTCCACCGCTATGCGGAGGAACAGAAGAAGCAGCAGGCTGAACACAAGTGACAGGCACGGATATCCTCTTGGAAAACGCCCCGCCAAGGCGGCCAGCGCGTTGGCGGCCCGGATTAGTCGCCCTCGGGGGTCCATCTTTGCCCATCCCGGTTTACGCAGAATCTGATCCCCCGATTCATGCAGGTCTACAGTTTTGGCTGAAGAGGGAGAGCGAAGTTTGGGTTCGCAGGCCTGCCGGTGGAGCATGGCGAGTTGATGTAGGAGCGCCAGATTATCCAGCGCGAGCCGGGAATGGGGTTGGAAGCCGGGAAGGAGGGATCGCAAAAGTGCCAAAATGGTATCAAGCATGACGAGCCGACTTTGACCGACGATATTCAAGAATTAACAACTTCGAAGAATTATGGAGTATTCGCCATGCAAAGGCGGGACCTGCTGACTTATGTTTCACGTTGAAGTTCATCCGCAAATCGCACAGCGCGGTCGCCAGAAACACCTTGAGCTGCGCGTGAAAACTCAGCATCGCCAGCCCTCCTGAAGAATTTGCAGCAGGCGCGCCGCCAGCGGCAATTGGGCCGGGCAGACCAAACGCAACCGGGCCGCGCTCATTTCAATCACCAACTCCGACGGCGGCGCGGCCAGCCGCAAAAGGTGGTGTAATGAACACCGTGCTGGCGGCCAAAATCTGCGGCGGACAATCCGCTGCGGTCCCGCGAGAAGTTGAGGGCGCTGGGCGGCATCGGTGCGTGCCGCGCGGCAGCGAGGCGAAAAAACGCTGCTTTGCTTCATGGCCGTGTTTTTACCACGTTCCGCCGACGACTAGAGCGGATTAAATAAAACTATAGCCACAAGAAGCAAACCAGTTTGTGGCATCCTGGCGCGTGACCTGTTCCAAAGCCGAACCGATTGCTTGGAGCAGACCTTGCTGGGTGCGCGCTTCGGCACTCCGCAAGAGCGTTTTGACTTTGCTCCACATTTTTTCGATGGGATTGAGGTCGGGCGAGTAGGCCGGAAGGAACCGAATTTGGGCTCCCACCTGCGTGATCAACGAAAGGGTAGCCTCACTTTTGTGCGCGGAGAGGTTGTCCATGACCACCACGTCCCCGGGGTGAAGCGTCGGGCACAGTATCTGGCTGACATAGACCCGGAAAACCTCCGCGTCGGTGGCCCCCGGGATGGTCATGCAGGCGGTGGAACCGTCCAGGCGGATCGAACTGATCATGGTCGTGGTTTGCCAATGGCCCTGCGGACATGCGGCGTGAACCCGCTGACCCCGCAGCGCGCGCCCGTACCGGCGGGTCATATTGGTTTTGGCCCCCGATTCATCCAGGAAAATCAGCTTGGCGGGGTCCAAGCCACCCTGCCGACGCCGCCAGGCCCGGCGCGCCCGCGCAATATCCGGGCGGTCCTGCTCGCTGGCGCGGAGTGTCTTTTTTTATATGTCAGCCCCATGTTCTCCAAAACGTAATGGATGGCGGGCAGAGAACAGTCCAATCCCAAGCCGGCACGCAGCTCCTTGAGGGTCAGGTCGGGCTTTTGGTCCAACAAAGTCCGCATCTGGCACCGATGAGCCGCCAAGATCCTGGGCTTGCGCCCGGAGAAACGGTGGCGCGGACCAATCTCCCCGGTTCGCCGTCGTTGTTGCAAGAGCTTCTTGACCATACCCAGAGAAACCCGGTAACGACGGCCGACCTCCTCACGAGTCCCCTCCTTTTGATCATAGGAGGCCAGAATTCGTTCGCGCAAATCCAACGATAATGTTCGCATAAACGCACGCTACCACAGGCCCGGTGGAATGGCTACAGTATTATTTAATACGCTCTAATAGGGGGACTCACCTTTACCGCTTACTTCCATTTCCCAAAATCTGTCTTTCAGGCGCGCCAGCAGTCCCTCCATAATTGGAAGGACGGGAACCCGTCTCATTTCGCTGTTCTTTGTTCCAGTATCAGATTTGAAACTGAGCGGCAGTTGGCGTTTGCGCTACGGGGTCCACGCGGGTTCTGGTGCGGTTTGCCATTTGTTGCCGTCCCAAAATTCGGCGCGGTTGTTTGAATCCAAACGCGCCGGCACGCCAGCGGAACGAAGGGCGGCGACAAAGATGATTTCAAAGCCGGCTTTGTCAGTGATTTGCCGCATCCAAATGTTGGGCACGTCGGATGGAGGGTTGGAGAGCGTGGCGATGGTCAGGCGCTCGCGCAGGTGGCGCGCGACGATGGCGGCGGCGGCTTCCGGGGATGATTCGTGGCGGATGCGGGGATAGAATTCTTCCCATAGTGGACGCCGCCAGTTTAGTTGTTCGCCGGAACGGGCGGTGATGACCGGGGACAGGACATAATCACGATAAATCTTATCGTCCAGATGCCAGTTGATCAATTCGCGGTTGTAACCGGCCAGTTCAACGTGTTCAAGCAGGGTTCTCAACTTCTCGCCCTGCCAAATTGGTTGCGCGGCCAGATATTCAAAGTCGTTTTGCTGATTCGTTTGGAGCAAGAATCGGCGGCCGATGGAGAGGGTTTTGTCGGTGATAGCAAGTTGAGGGGGGACGAGATGAAGGGCCGATTCTGCCAAGGCACAGGTTGCGAGCAGAACGGCGAGCCAGCGAAACGCAATTTCACCACGGCTCAATCTGGCTTTTTCGGATGGATTGGGCTTGCGACGCCTTGACCGTACGCACCAACCAACACACCATACGGCTGCCGGAAGCAGCAAAAGCCATAACGGCGGCGCTTCAGCCTGCCATTGGGCGATGGAATGGTAATTCTGCAATGCGTCTTTGCCTGCCAGATGTGTCAGGCAGTACTCGCCGATGGCGCGGTAAACCACAGCGCGGTTTGGCTCCATGCCGTGCGAGATGCCGGGGATGATTTTCAACTCTACCGGCAGGACGTTGGTTTGAAGGATTGACGCCAAGCGTTTTGTGTCGGCGACGGGGAATGTTTGATCCTGTTCGCCGTGAATCAGGAAAACCTGGGAATGCAATGATGGCAGGCGATTGTTGGTTTGGCCTTCGGGCAGACCGGTGCCGCCCAATAGGACGAGCAATCGGGGCTGTTCTTCGGGATGTTGCAACGCGAAGTCGAACATCCGAATTGAACCCATACTGTAGCCGAGCCAGGCGATGGCGTTGGTGTCCGCCCAACTTTGCCGCCCGATGTAGTGCAGTAAAGCCTCAAGTTGTGGGGCGAAGGTGGCCGGGTTGGTTTGGTTGTATTCGAGGCTGACGACGGCCAAGCCCATTTCGGCCACTTGCCGCACGTCGTTGCCGTCGTTCATCAAATTGCCGCCAGCACCATGGGCGTAGATGATGACAGGAGATTGGCGAAGCGGTTTGGGGAGGACGGCAACGCATTTGAAGGTTACGTGATCCGGAGTTTTAAGCGTGAACCACTTGCGGGAAAATGGGTCTTGACCTCTGGCCCAGAGCAGTGCTCCGAGGAAAAGCAAAATGCCTAAAACAGGAATGAACCCAAATACTAACGAAGACCTCTTACCACGGATGACACGGATAACACGGATGAAAGCGGGCAGGCTGAAACAATTCCCAATCCGTGAAATCCGCGAAATCCGTGGTTCACTTCCCTTGGTTGCGTTTGGCAGCGCCGGGTTGTTTTGCGGCTCACTCATGGTTCAAGGCTTCGCTTGTTTCACGGGTTCCGACATTGCCCAATTCGAGCAGAATCCAAAATGTGGCGGCGGTGGGTAATTTGAACAAGCCGCCGTCGAACCAGAAGCCAATGAGCAAGACGATTGCGCCGGCATGACAAACGGGTCGCAACCACTCCCGATGCTGAATTTCTAATTTCTGCTTTCCGCTTTCCGCTTTCCCCTTCAACGAGAGCCAGAGATACATGCCAAAACAAAACAGGGCGGGAATGCCGAGTGTCGCGCCGAGCATGAGAATGTCGTTCATTTCAAAGGCCCCACGCTCGGTCAATTTTGGGGGAAGATAATAATGTTCATACAACGGCTCTGGCTGGCCCCAGGCCATGCCGAGGAATGGATGTTCCGCCGCGATTTGCAGTGCGCCTTTCCAGGCGGCGATGCGGTTGCGCCATGAGAAATCGGCGGTGTTAGCCGCCGAGAATGCCCGGCGTGCCGGATGCCAATTCGTCTCTCGAAAATGCCAGAATGCCAGGATGAGGGTTGACAATAGGACCACAGACAATGGACGCCAGCATTTCTTGACCCGCGAAATCCATGATTGTCTTGCCGCAACTTCTTGAAGACGGAATCCACTGAACCCATACACCGCCAAGTATGCCAAGCCGCAAACGGCTCCCACCCATGCCCCGCGACTGTAACTGTGCAACAACCCGCGAGCCATAAGGCCCAGCAAGAGGAAACACACTGAGCCGGCCACAAATCTCACAACCCCTACTCGCCAGCCCAGAAACGCCATTCCCGATGCGAGTGTGACTCCCGTTCCCATCAGCAATCCGTAGGTGTTCGGATTTTCCCAGAGACCCGTCCAACGAACATCATTCCGATATTGAAAAAGGTGATTCGCCACTGAATGCCAAGGGGAACCAAGTGAAAGCATTACAACGAGCGCTATAATGATCCACTTCGCCGCCCGATCGCAGTTGCCTAACGGCCGCTCCCGCACGGCCGACACGCCAACTCCTATCCCCAAAGCCGCTCCTATTAGAAACACCAGCGCCTCGGTGGAATGCGAGGCGGACGAATACGCACAGGCATACTCAACCGCCCCGAGAAGCCATACGAAAACGATCCACAAATCGGCATCGCGCCGTTTCCACCGCGACCACGTTGCGCTGGATCGTCGTAGAAGAATGAAAACACTGAAATAAGCTGCTGCGCATAAGAAGATCACCCACTGCGTTTTAGCCTCCTGAAAAGCCGGAAGCACGTCTCGCCGCAGTGCATCGCTAATCCCACCAGCCCGCAATGCGACGCTCCCACCAAAAAGGCACAGCATCAAAGCCAGAATTGGCAGAACCACTCTCAACGCGATGGCAATTATTCTCTCGCGCAACACCGAGCGCCATTATTGATCCAGCACGGCTGATCAGCAAGGCCAATGTCTCGACGCCTTAACGCTGTACTTTTACGGTGAAACTTCCATCACGTTGGTTTCATCCGGCAACACGATATTTTGGCTCTTTAGAAATATCGCTGTTTGCTGGCGCGTCGCTGCGTCCGCATCATTCAAAAGCAATCTGAAGGCTGCAATGCTGCGCTCGTCTCCTTGCGGAAGTTTTGACAACGCCCTTGCCCTGATCACCGGCGAAGCGGCGCGCGCGAACGCCATCGCATATTCATACTGATCGCTGTAAACAGGAGAAAGATTCAACGCCTTTCGTTCCTGTTCAATCTTGTCCACCAACTCTGCAGCGTAATTACACTCGATCAACTTATCGAACCTGGCCAGGAGTTGCGGGACCAAATCAAGGCGGGTAGTGCCGATCAACTTAAGACTCTCCATTGAGAACACTCGAACGCCAAGATCATCGTCGTCCAAACCTCTGATGATGTCCGCAATTGCATTTGTTGCCACCGGACCGAGCCTTCCCAATGCCCATGTGGCCCTCACTCTTGTGGGTGACAACGGAGACTTCAGCGCCTCTTCCAGCGTCGGCAGTGCTGCAGGTCCCATCTTCCTCAAAGCCTCCAAACCAGATGAAGGCTCCTCCGTGGTCATCTCGGAAAATAGCTCCCCGGCCCTTGCCGTCTCGTATGGGGCATTCCCCCGAATAACGGCTACTGTAATGACCGCTACCGGCAACGATAGGAACATAATGGCTATAATCACTTTCCTCTTCATGGGCGCCTCACGCGATAGGCCTCTTCTCTGAAACTCACCAAGAACTGACTGAAACAACAACTCAACTTGTCTGAAAACACGTACAGTAAAAGAAGGTTCATTTAGTTACTTGTTTAGGCGCTCGCGGTCAACGGGCGGATAGCAACCCTGCATTTCATGCGCTGTGTTGGGTCCTTGACTGCCTCTTGCAGCGTTGGCACCGCAGCGGCTCCCATCTTGATTAACCCTTCCAAACCAGGGGACGGCTCCTCCCATTTCATCTCATCGAAATACGCCTCAGCCCGCGCCGTTTGAGAAAGCCTATTGTGCCTGCTGATAGCTATTGTCAGAATCGCCGCTGGCGCGCATAAAAAAACAACGGCCATTAAATACTTCTGCTTCATTGGCTCCATGTTCTGTCGACTCGCTGTTTCTTATTCGCCGCGGCCCAATGTGGCGTCAATGTGGAGATGTAAAGCCAAACTCAAGCTCAACCTCGCTTTCGCGATTTAAAGTGTATTCCCGAATCGAGGAAAAGGCAAATACATGGGTCACCCAACGCCCCGAGCAACCTATTTCTTCTCCAATTGTTGACGCTCTGCTTCCGACAGATGTGCATCCTGAACGATCTCCCTGACAAAATCAACATTGGTTGGATTACTGGCTGAAAAATACGAGCAGTAAGACAACAACATGAACTTGGTTCCATTATCGGCTGTTAGTAATATGTTCTGGTAATTATCCATAAGTTGAGCCTTTGCATTTTCTGCCACTAACTGCGTATATGCCTGCCTATCGGCGTCATTTGTCAGGCGATCATAGCTAGGAGGAACATGCTCGCGCATAAAAATCTCCCTAGCGCCAGGTGGAGTACCCGAACCCCTCATCGAATAATTTGGAATTCTAAGCGAGCGTATTTGCCCTAGGAATTTGGCATACGCAAGCAGACATGCTTTATTCTGCCTCAGAGTTTCGGAATTAAAAGATGATTCAATGGCCGCACACTGTAGCTCAACGCATCTGGCAGCCATCCCGAGATCTTCTGGGTAATTCGTCTTCATAAGATTAGTGAAAACCACTAACATGGCATCCGCAGATTGCTTGTTCGTCGCGGAAGCGTATGACAGGCATGGCGCCACCACTGTCATGCACTTAAGGTATTCCTCTGGCTGATTAGGCCACAGTTTCTCAATGTCAGGCAAAGCCTCCATGATTGCCAAAACGTCGTTGCTTGCACGCCAGATATTAATCTGGTCGAACAAGCTATTGGTTTTATTTTCTGCTCGCCCCGTTGTTGACAATCCGCAAAAAACAAAAGAAGCCACTAAAATACTATTAAGCACGTTCTGTAAAGTAAATGATTGTTTCATATGAAAATCAAGGGGTATAGGTTCCATTCGTGTCGCGCTGCTCGCTGATGCCAAATTTGCCAACTGTTGTGGATCCGTTGGTGTTGACAATTGCCATGTATTGCGTCCACATCAGCCAATTGCTGTTCACGAAACCACCAGAGCCGACTTTCCATTGTCCTGGAATGTCAAACTCAAAACTTCCATTTGTCCAAGGGCTTGGATAATCGTAGATATCTGCTGTGTCATAGTTGGTACCAGTCCCTACGCCAAGATGAGGCCAGTTATTGCTTGCATCCAAAAGGAACCAAACATTCGCCCCAGCCTTAGAATCATGATTGAAAGCTGCATGGTTAGTATTACCATCAGCGAAGTATCCAGTTACACTCGACGCATTCTCGCCAATTTCAATCAGAAAAACGCGGGAAAAGGAAAGGGGATTCGTTACGCTTGGTTTAACTGTAACAGTGATTTCTATTCCCGCTCCTTCGGTTCCTGCGGGAAAAGTCTCTTTCGATCTTAATGCACCACTATTTGCCGCCGGTTCAAAAACCGAAAACGGGATCGTATTCGAGCCACCCGGATAACTTACTGTTACTGTTACGGATGCCGCGTTGCTTGGGGCCGTGAATCTTACGCTAGGTCCAGAGTTGACATTAAGACTGCCAGAAAGATTTGTTGCGGTCGAATTGGTAGTGCTCCAAGAATATGTTCCAGCTGGCGCACCAACAAGCGAAAGGTCCACAAACTCGCCAACACCGAGGTTCGTTCTCCACAAATTAGTTGGGTACGTTGCTTCACAGACATTTGAAATTTGTATCACATTGAAAGGAACCTGCACCGAGTTCGTATTTGTACAGTACGACGGCATGGAATTCGCGGTATTCGTCCATGTCGTGAAGCTGACGTAAAATGTTGCCGTCCCTGTGCCGCCGTTGGTTGGGAGTGGGGAGAGCGATCCAGTGGATAGCCCGGTTCCATAATTTGTGTAGCTGGTCCCCGGCCCGCTTACGGTCCACCAATTACTAATGATGGTTGGGGCCACATTGGTGGTCCAAGAGGTGTTCAAATTTGTGTTCCAGGGGCAATTTGTCGTCACCATAAGCACCGCATTGGTGAGGAGGTTTGTCGCCGAGAGGGTGACTTGAGTTCCGAAGCAAAAGTTCGTGTTTGTCGAAGTAATGGCCAGCCCCACGCCTCCATTCGTCACGCAATTGGTCGAGTTGGTTGAAACGCACAGATCGCATGAGG
>Ga0302320_10019272_pt1 | contig 13706 bp, 10 predicted proteins | sample Bog_T0_3_FD_202130 | JGI IMG/M metagenome (GOLD analysis project Ga0302320, IMG submission 202130) | Peat permafrost microbial communities from Stordalen Mire near Abisko, Sweden - Bog_T0_3 | ecosystem: Environmental > Terrestrial > Soil > Wetlands > Peat | place: Sweden: Abisko, Stordalen Mire... | reverse complement strand
AATATCGGCACCGCCAACAACTACCTCTCAAGCGCCTTTGGCTACCGAACCGTGACAGCATCACCGTCTCAATTTGTAATTGGCATCTGCAATCGCAAGGTGGGCGCAAATGAAGATTGGACCAATTCCAATCATTGGAACGACTCCACTTGGCCTGTCTCCAATGCCCTCTTCATTATTGGCAACGGCAACCCGACCACCCCCTCCAATGCAATGCAGGTCAGGCGCGATGGTCTGGTATTGATTAACTCCGCTGGAGATTTGGGTATGGGCAGCTACACCAACGGCCCCACTCCCTGAGCGCCAGACCACGGGTCACTGAACTCCTCCCCTTTCATATTCACTTGATGATCCCCACGCTACCTCGCCTGCCGCTTGCAGTGCTGGCGACGCTCATCCTTCCCCTGAGCCTGCAAGCCGCCCCAGCCTGGTGGAGCCAGCGGGGAGTGATAACGACCAACACACCTGCCGATTATGCCGCGATCAATCAGGGACAGCTTAAAAATCTCGCCTCCGCAGCCGCCGCGGAACTCGATGCCGATTTGCCAAATGCTGTAGGCGGAGCGGGAGCCACCATTCACAGCCTCCTGGCCACCTGGGTCTTTCCGACGACAAGAACAGCCGACTACTCCTCTGTGAACCTGGGTCAGCTCAAAAGCCTGGCCAAGCCCTTCTACGACCAGCTCATTGCTGTCAACTATACCAATGCCTACCCCTGGAACAGTTCCGCTCCTGCAAATTCTGCTGACTTCGCGATGGCCAACATCGGCCAGGTAAAGAACCTCTTTTCCTTCGACCTCCTGAGCATCGACGCTGCACACGACACCAATAACGACGGTATCCCCGATTGGTGGGAGAGATACTACGGCATCACCAATGCCAACGCACTAGCAGTACGCGGAGACGGTCTGAGCAATCTTCAGGCTTGGCAACAGGGACTCAATCCAAATGATTTCTACAACGGAGTCACCCCACTGCTCACCGTGGTAAGCGGGAACGGCCAAACCGGCCCTGTAAATGGATTGCTTCCCCAGGCGATGATCGTCTCGCTCTTGGGTAGCAATAACACCCCCTTGATCAATGCTCCTGTCTACTTCACCACGACAGGAGGGACACTCCAAGCCAGCAGCATCGGTACTCCAGCGACAACCATCTCGGCGCGCACCGATGGTAGCGGTCTGGCTAAAGCCTTCCTGACACTCCCCAATACGGCGAGTGCCAGTGTGACCATTACGGCAAGAGCGGGACTTGTCCCACATTCCACAAATGTACCCTTCACTGAATTCAGCGATAACGGCACTGGCAGCTACGACAGCCCCTTCGCGCCAAGTCAGGTGAATGCGACCATGAACCCCGACGGAAGTGTCGATGTCACCTGGGTCAACAACACCGATCCTGGCGACACCAATGCAATTGACATCACCTATCAGGATCGCAATGGCAACTGGACCAACGCGGCAACAAACATCCCGGCCGGAACCACCAGCACCCACATCTCACCGCAGTGAAGCAGACTCTACGAATCCTGACAGTCCTGCTTCTTTGCACTGGAGGACTGATCAGCAATCTCCACGCCAACTACCAGGTACACATGAGCAATGTAGTGCTCCCTATTCAGCAATATGTGGCCATTGACCTGAGCGGGAGCGTGCAGGGGAATAACGCTGTGGAGAACATTGCTCTGGGTGACGGCAACAATGTGGCCTTTGGGTACGCCACTGCGGATAATCAATATGTCGTGCAACTCTGGAACCAGGGAGTGCTTTCTAGCGGGGGAAACTATTCTACTTACACAGATATAAATAGTGGTGGATATCAATATATTAACCACATAAATGGATTGCTTCCTAACGGCACAATTTACGGAGATGCTATTTATGGGGCTTACGATCCGAAGTCTGGAAAATATTATGGGACTGATGTAGGATTTATTGCTAAAGGGGGAGCGATAACTAATGCGACGCCATATGGTTTGAATTTATCTCCTCCTTTTGTGAATTGGGGAGACATACCTAACTACATGGCTACAAATGGGACTTATGCAGCATCTGAGAGTTATGGATATAATATTTTAACGACTAATTCAACGACAAATAATGGTGTTGTCACTACTACAACGAATAGTAACCCTGGTGCTTTTAACGGATCGGCCATAGAATATGCTAATGGTAGCAGCGATATTTTCATTGGAGACACAACAGTTGCCCTCGGTGGAAACAGCAGTACGAACTTGACGCTGCCAACAACGGGGAATGTTCATGCAGGGGGCACGGATTTGGATTATTTTCCCATGGCGGGCGTTAATGCCAATGGAAGTGCATTTGGTTATGATTGGTTTGGTGAGGATTGGCTTCCTAATATGATACGGGCAGGTGGAAATTTTTATATCTTCAACGAGAACGAATATGGTTTTGGCGATTATGCAGCGGGACTCAACGACCAAGATCAATTTATTGCAGCAACCTCTGATAGCTTTGGCAACCACGGAGGCTACCTTTGGGAAAATTCAGGATCAAGTAATACTTATTTATTGGATGCAGTGCCAAAAATGGCTCAGCGAGAGTTCACGATTAATGACGATCCCTCGCTCACGGGGGTGGGGCAAGGTGGTTTAATCCCATTTCTATTAAGCAACCAACGCAATCCGGCAGGGAGTACAGGAACTACAGACACCTCCATCAATATTCTGGCAAATGGGGGTGGTTATTATGGTGGTTATTATGGTGGTTATTATGGTGCCAGTCTTTTCCACCGGGATAATACCAACCATTGGACAATCTGGTGGGTGCAATTTCCCTTCGAATGGTATTGCGTGAAAGTTCAGTCGGTTAACAGCCAAGGCATAATGGCGGCAATTGGCCCTCCCTTCACTCCTAATCCTTATGGCGACCCAGAATACGGCATCAACCACGCACTCTTGATGGTGCCGGTAGATACAGCTCCTCCAGTCGTAAGAGTAAATGCCAATTTTGATGAACAGAAAGTCAATACCACGACAAAATATGCCCAACCGGATAACTACGATGAGGATCTCAAGGTAGCCATTGGTGCCAACGCCGGGAAGATAACGCTCAAGGATCTCAGTAATAATTTCTTTGGCGTGAAGCCAGGAGCTCTCTCCAGTTCCTTCTTTGCGAATACCACGGTCACGATTACAAAAATAAAAACCAATGATGTCACAACAGGCATGCCCGAACGAGGGACGGTGAGATTTTATGCCATACAGAATCTAGGAAAGGGTGGAGAACAGTCCTTTCCCATTCCCATCTCCAATCCGGGACAAACACCCTCAAATAGTGCCGTCCCGTTCACCACCTCCATCACGACGGATCAGCCTATCAATCTGGCTACGACATTGTATGGGAGCAGCAGCACGATTCCCTCTGGCCCAAATGTTTCCTACTACATGGAAGGAGTCGATCCCGGGCCGATTACTCTGGAGTATCGGATTCATTTCAACTCAGGCAGTACCCCTGATGTTGTCCTGACCCAGAACTTCCTAGTCTGCACCCAACAGTCCAAAGCGGATTGGCAGAAAGAAATCCAGCAACAGATTCTTCTTGAAACCACCGCAGCAGGAAGTCCTGTGGATATTAGTACGTATGCTGCTGCTAATGGGTTTATGACAGATCGCCCTGACTTGCTGAGTGTCTATAGCACCTACCAGGAACTTTTTGATAAAAAATCATCCCTCTTCCCTTGGGCTGGCATGGCTAAGTTGGCCGGTTGCCCGATTTACGCAGGAATGAGCGATATGCAATGGGGACAGGTTGGCTCGACAACTGCTCCGATTCTGACAGCGATCTTCCAAGCGGGGGCAACGGGGATTGTTCTCCCGACGGGAGCCGCATTCAATTCATGGCTAAGTTCGCTTCAAACAGACCTCATCCAAGGCAATATCGATATCTTTTCTGATCTGCCATGGCAGTTTGTTGCATATCGCGATAGCGGCATCTGGGCACTCCGATATACCTCTCAAAATGGATTAGACATAACAGGTGCTAATGACATTCCTCTAGATATAAAATCTTGGGAGAATATCTGGCAGGGAGATTATCAGTCCAATAGTGCTTCTGTTTTGAAGGGAAATTATAATTTATTTCAAAGAGAACAGCAGAACATTGTTCAAGCAGATTGGGTAAATATTGCTTCATTGCCCGGAACCCAGAGCATATTTTCAACATACACGACCAGCCCATTGGATAACGGATTATCATTCCAAACGCTAGTTCCCGGAGGGAATATCACACACTTTGCTGATCGCTGGAACTGGATAACATCGACAAATGGTATTTGGCCTCATGGTATGTGGCCACAGTGGAATGGCATGAGTATCTCTTTGCAACAGAGTGAGGCCAATCAAGACCTTAGAACTCGTGCTCAAACGCAATTTAGCTGGTTATATCAAATAAAAGGTTCGCCATTGAGTTTCCCAATTTTCTAATGAAAACACTCTGCTCTCTTATTTTATTTTTTCTCATTGAGGTGGGAGCTTTGGCACAGATACCAGTCCAATACCAAAAAGGGACAATTGATCTCAGAGGAAATGTCGATCTTAAGATGCTCTTTGATGGAGGATTAAGACCGACACAAACACCAGGACTGGAGACGGATAATTGTCAGGTGGATAATCTCCATGCGACCATCATTTTTCCAGGGAATCGAACTGTCACGATGCTTGTTGATCGGGCTCTTTTTGGGGTCGATAAACACAAGAAGTTAGAATCAATAGATTTTTATGGACCATTTCAGCCGATAAATGAGGCGATCAATCAGGCTGAATCTATTGCGAGAATTCTTTCCCTTAATCAAGGGAATCTTGAAAATATCCGTGCCAATTCTGGCTCTTATATTCATCCTATTCTGGAAGGATGGGGGCAGGAGGTAAATACTACTAATTTTCGTGTGAGATTTGTAATGCGACCGCAGTATCACTACACAATTAATGGGGCTGATATGATTTTTGCGTATCGATACAAATATCCTTCAGGGCAAAATTATTCTTCTTCAACTAACCCAATTCAACCGCCAGCAGAGTATGCAAATTGCTCAATGACTCCCCCTCCGTGGCATCCTACTGGCCCCGCTTTCCCTGCCCTTACCTTTGAGCAAGTGAAGGCTCGTGCTCAAAAAGCCTTTGAGCAGCTTCCCGAGAAGGAAAAGATGCAACTGGAAGAAGAGTTGAAAACATCCAATCCAACCCAATCTATAACCTCAAAATCTGAACCCACTGAAAACAAAGCGGATATTCATCTAATCCTATATACCATTCTCACATTGTTATTGGGAGGAGTCGTTTGGTTCGTCATAAGACGACGGCATTAAGGATGAATCCCAATGCAACTGGTCCGGTTGAGTTTACTTTCCATACATGTTCTTGCTGGAGCCGTTTGGTTTGGGGCGATGTTTTATAGTTTGATGATTCTCCATCCAAGAGCCCGATCTTTTTTTCAAACTTCAGCTCGGTTTGAAGAGTTTATCACCTTTGTTGCCTCGGGAGCGCGTTGGAAAGTTCTGGGTGGATGTCTCGTTATTGGAGTCTCGGGTGTAGCCCTCTTCTTCATGTCCGGCAGTCAGGAGGCAAACCCCTTGTTTCAATTTTGCTTTATTGCCAAAACAGTTCTGTTCCTGATCGCTGTCGGGCTCTTCTCTTTTGCTTCCTGGGTGCTGTGGCCAGCCCGCGTCCTTGCGACTCCTGATGAGGTTCCCATTTATCAAGCGAGATTTCGCACGATTGCGATCATTCTGATTGTCCTCGGAGACGGGGTCGGTCCCGCGCATGACGCTTTTGAGGCGCAGTAAGTTTTGAGGGCGCGCACGGCGGCGTGAGCGAACCAAGTCTCAGGGAAGAGGCGAGGAAGACTGGCGAAGACAGCCCCGTTAAGGGGCGGCACCGCTTGCCTGATGGCAAGTGCCGTCAATGGCGTAGTAGGCCTACGCCGAGCGAACAGCAACACCGTGCGGTGCGCGACTGGCAGGAGTAGGTAGAAAGCGCCAAAGGCGACCCAAAGGGCGAGCGGCGTGGGCACGCCCGAGTTCAATCACTAGCCTCTCGCCAGTTGTCTGCCGATCCTCCCGGATCAGGCATCCTCGATCTGTTGATCTCGGACTCTTCGGCTCATCGCCTCGAATGACTAAGCCGTCTTCCCAGACGCCTGTTCAATCCAAGCCCATGGTATGGCTCCATGCGCCAACGCCCAGTCGTGGAATTTCCGCAATGACCAGCCTTCTTTTTCGATGAGGCGGTCTTTGACCCGTTCGAGTTCGAGTCTTCCGAGTAGGTAGCTCATCGGCACCGTTGGAGCGGCGGTGTACCAGTTCACATCGGCCCTGGCGCGGGCAGGCGTAAATCCGACACCCTTGACCAAAATTTGTGCGGCGGCTTCGTGTGTGAGTTTCCCTGAGTGGAGTCCGCAGTCGATCACGATCCGGTAGGCACGCCAGAGGGCATCCTGAAGCTGCTGGAGTCGGGCATGAGGGTCGGCAACCCAGCCTTGTTCTACGGCCATTTTCTCACACCACATCGTCCAGCCCTCGTAGAAGATGGCATGGGAGCAAAGCCTGCGGATGCGGCTCGGATGGCGGTTCTGAATGGCAAATTGGAGATGATGTCCCGGATAGCCTTCGTGGGCGCTGGTGAGTTCCAGTCCGTAGTGTTGACGGGCTTCTTTCAAGGCCTCCGTGGAAGTGCACTTCGTTGAGCCGAGATCGTTCACCCAGAAGATGCCGCGCTGGCGCTTCTGGAAGGCTCCGGGCGAGCTGTAGGCAGCCGTTGGAAAATGATCCCGCATGAAGTCGGAGACGGGCGTGACCTTGAGGGATTCGCCGGGAGGCAGAGGGAAGAGTCCGGTCTCGATCACGCGCTTGCGCCACTCGGCTGAGGAGCGGGTGTAGAGTTCGAGCAAGGGGGCCTCGGGGGTCCAGGCATCACGGGCTTCCTTCAAAAGCTCGGCAGCTTGTTTCCCTTTGTTTCCAGAGAGTTTTTTTGCCTCCCGCTCCAACTCGGCTTTGATCTCAGCGATGAGTCGATGTCCCTCGGCCTCGATTTCTCCCAGGCTCCAATCGAGCCCGCAGCGTTCGCGCACAAGAAATTCAAAACGCTCCCGCCCAATGGCAAAGTCTCCCAGTTTGCCCGGCGCTTTCCTAGCGATCGCTTTGGCATAGGCATCGAAGGCTCTCGCCGCCGTGCGGGCCAGCGTCCTGGTCGTTTCGGGCTCGGGAGAGAGCTTCATCAGGGTCTCGCCGAGAGATTCGAGAAATTCGCGCGAGCCATTGCACGATTGCACAGCCAGCTTCGTCCAGAGCGGAACAGGATTGCGAACGGCAGCAGCGCCTTCTTTCAGAAAGTCGGGAATCATCGCAAGGCGTGACTCAATGGAGGCGCGCACTTTTTCCAAGTGATCACCCTCTCGGATCACGAGATCAAAGACTGAGCCGATGGCATCATCGCAGCATTCCTGAGGATTGGTGCGCCAGCGCTCCAGGTCACGGATACTCAGCAGTTCTGTGCGCAACAGGGAGAGGAAGCAGCGGCGGTCAAGCCAGTCATCAGGAGCGAGCGTCCTGGCGGGGAGCTGCTCTGTCTCGGTCAACAGGCTCTCCAGGAACTGGATGCGCTCGCGATGTGTGCGGATGTCACTTCCCGCCAGGAGAGGATCGAATTTTTCAAACCCCAGCCTGCTCCCCCACTGGGGAAAGTCAGCACAAGTGCGTTCGATATAGCGTTCGCCGAGTGCCTTGAGTTGTGAGGATGCCGATTTGCTCATCCTAGCAGCCTGTCGGACTTGGAGCGGACAGGCGAGAAAATCGCGGTTTGAGTCAGAAATTTTACGGGTTTGAGGAGTCTATGTGAACATAGACGACGAAAATCCGGGAAATTTCTGGCCACATCCCCGGTTTTCGCAGCCATGCGGGCTAAGTCCGACAGGCTGGTAGAAGAGAATCAGAAATCGAGACAGAATTCCAACAGTCGAGTTCAGAGCATGTCTGAATAATCCCCGAATCACCTCCATCCACAATCCGCTGTTTTTTCAGACAGGCTCTCAGACAGTTGCCGTTTTCCGCCTCCTCGTTTAGAAGTGTGTGATACCTATGGCAGATGATCTGAGAGCCCAAATTCATGAAATCGGATGCGCCGCCCGTGCCGCTGCGCGGGTACTGGCCACAACTTCCTCCGAGTCGAAAAATGCCGCCCTGCACGCGATGGCTGATGTGCTTCTCACGCAGAGCGCAGAAATCATTGCCGCCAATGCTCTTGACCTGAAGGCCGCTGAAGAAAACGGCCTCTCCGGAGCGATGCTCGATCGGCTCCGACTTGATGAGAAGCGTCTCACCTCCATGTCCGAGGGGATTCGCACTGCGGCTTCACTCCCTGATCCTGTCGGTCGCCTTCTCAAGGAATGGGAAAAGGAAAACGGTCTTCTTTTTCAGAAAATCAGCGTCCCCATCGGCGTGATCGGCATTATCTACGAATCGCGCCCCAATGTGACAAGCGATGCCGCCGTGCTCTGTCTGAAGGCTGGTAATGCCTGCATCCTCCGTGGTGGTAGCGAGGCGATTCATTCCAACCGAGCCATTGCCGCAGCACTCCAGGCAGGGCTTGCACAAGCAGGTCTTCCAGCCGCCTCCATCCAGCTTATCCCTGTCACTGACCGCGAGGCCATTCGTATTCTCTGCGAGATGGATTCCTATCTCGACTGCATTGTTCCCCGTGGTGGACACGGCCTCATCGAGACGGTTGTTCGTCATGCCAGGATGCCCGTCATTAAGCACTACAACGGCATCTGCTCGGTCTTTGTGGAGAAGGCTGCCGATCTGGAGATGGCCCGCGCGATCCTCCTCAATGGAAAATGCCAGCGTCCCGGCGTCTGCAATGCCGTCGAGACACTCCTGCTCGATAGCGAGATTGCCGCGAACTTTTTGGCCACGGGGGGCAAGGCCTTGCTCGAAGCAGGGGTTGAGCTTCGCTGCGATGCCGCCACACTTGCCCAGATCCCAGAGCCCCTACTCGCCTTGCATGCCTCGCAAATCAAGGAAGCCATCGATGAAGATTTCCACACGGAGTTCCTGGATCTGATCCTTGCGGTCAAAACGGTGGATTCGCTTGAAGCGGCGATCGACCATATCGAATCCTACGGTTCTCATCACAGCGATGCGATTGTCACGAGCGACGCGGCGGCGGCGGAACAATTCCTTCAGGGAGTCGATAGCGCCACGGTCTATTGGAACGCCTCAACCCGCTTCACCGATGGCGGTGAGTTCGGATTTGGGTGCGAGATTGGCATCAGCACCGACAAGCTCCACGCCCGCGGCCCAATGGCCCTGGAAGAACTCACCAGTTACAAATACAAGATCCGTGGCACCGGACAGATCCGATGAAACATCTTCACGCTTACTACGAAGGAAAAGTCCAGGGCGTCGGCTTCCGCGCTTCCATCATGTCACTTGCCAAGGGATATGAAGTCACCGGCTGGGTCAAAAATCTGCCCGATGGTCGCGTGCAGCTTTTCCTCAGCGGCGACGACAGCGAAGTGGATGACTTTTTGCAGGGCGTGACAGAAAGCCATCTCGCCGGACATATCGAGAATGTTTCCGTACTGCCGGGATCACAGGAAGCTGGCCTGAGGGGATTTCGTATCATATCGACATGAATGACACACCTGCCATCCGCATTCGCGATCTGGAGAAGGTCTTTCCTGTACCACTGCGCAGGCGTCAGGTCGTAGCTCTTCGCGGCCTCTCCCTCGATATTCCCGCCGGTCATGTCTATGGATTGCTCGGCCCCAACGGCTCGGGCAAGAGCACCACACTCAAGATCCTGCTTGGACTGGTCGCTCCGACTTCAGGGAGCACCGAGATCTTCGGCATCTCCAGTGACAAGGTCGCCAGCCGCGCCGATGTTGGATTCCTGCCGGAAAATCCCTACTTCTACAAATTTCTGACCGGAGCAGAAACCATCCGCTTCTATGGCACGCTCTGCGGCCTTGGCGGTCGCAAGCTTAGCGACCGGGTCACGGAACTGCTTGAGATCGTCGGACTCACCGAGGCGGGAGATCGGCGCGTCGGCAACTACTCCAAAGGAATGCTCCAACGCATCGGACTCGCACAGGCCTTGGTTCACGATCCACGGCTTCTGATTCTGGATGAACCAACGGCGGGCGTTGATCCGGCAGGCTCGCGTCAAATTCGTGATCTGATTCTAGAACTCAAATCCCGTGGCAAGACGATCCTTCTGACCTCCCATCTGCTCGAGCAGGTTCAGGAAGTCTGCGATCGTGTCGGCATCTTGGCCAAAGGACACCTCGTGCGAGAGGGCTCACTCGACATCCTCACCGGAATCACTGGCCAGACCGAATATCTGATCGAGAACGCGACACCCGAATTGCAGGCCGAGATTGCCAAGCTTGCCGCCGCCCACGGCGCCAAGCTCCTCTCCTCAAGTCAGCCCCACCTCGATCTGGAAACTCTCTTCCTCAAGGCGACTGAAGTGGCGGAAAATAGGTAGATTAGACTGAAGGCTGTTAGACTATTAGGATCAAACCATGCGCGATCACTCCAAGCTCAGAGCGTTCGAACTGCATTGATCCGTTCGATCCGAAAGGGCTAACAGTCTAATAGCCTTCAGCCTAAAAGCCTTTTTCACCGCAATGAATTTCTTCATCACCGGAACAGACACGGATGTGGGCAAGACCTTTGTGACAGCCCTGCTGACGCGAAGTCTGCGTCGGGCCGGATTTGACACGGTGGCGATGAAGCCAATTTACTGTGGCGAACCCGAGGATACACTAGCGCTCCAGGGAGCCGCTGACTTTGAGCTCACCCAGCAGGAAGTCACCCCAGTCTCGTATGCTACTCCCCTCGCCCCGATTGAAGCTGCGCGTCTGGAAGGACGAACCTTTGATCCCGCAGAAATTCTCCCAACTTTTGAACGCCTGCATCGCACTCATTGCTCGATTTTGGTCGAGGGAGTCGGTGGCTGGCTCGTGCCTCTTGCTAAGCACTACTCGGGTGCCGATCTCGCCCGCGCCATGGGACTGCCAGTGCTCCTGGTCGTCCGCAACCGCCTCGGTGCGCTCAACCATGCCCTCCTCACGCTCGAATCCATCCACTCCCATGGGCTCATCTGCGGCGGCATCATCCTAAACGACCATCCCGCTGATGCGAATGACACGGCAGCCGAGGGAAACCGCACCCTTCTTCCCTCACTGACCCAGGTTCCTATCCTCTTTGACATCATGCCGGGTCAAACAGAACTGGAACTGGCTGTTGTCTGACAAGGCGCTACAGCTAACTCCCAGCCGCCACTTTTCCATCTTCCATCTTTTACTTTCCATACCCCATGCGTTCTTCAGGCCCCCAGATTGTTCTCGTCCGCCACGGTGAAACCGAGTGGAGCAAAAACGGCAAACATACCTCTTTCAGCGACATTCCCCTGACTCTCGAAGGGGAACGCCAGGCCACCGAGCTGAAAACAGAACTCTCAAATTGGGATTTCAAACTTGTCCTTTGCAGCCCTCGCAAACGGGCGCAACGCACCTGTGAGCTGGCAGGTTTTGGTGATAGGGCTGAGATTACGGATGATCTCTCTGAGTGGAACTACGGGGACTACGAAGGAATCACGACAAAGGAGATTCGTCAGCATGCCCCCGGCTGGACAATCTTTGACTCCCCCACTCCCAGCGGTGAAACCCCGGATCAAGTGGCCGATCGTTGCGACAGCGTGATCGCACGACTGATGGCTCTCCAGGATGATGCTCTCGTTTTTGCCCACGGACATGTTCTGCGTGTTCTCATTGCCCGCTGGCTGAGGCTCTCGCCACATTCGGGACGCCATTTTGTAATTCAGACAGGCACTCTCAATATCCTCAGCTTCGAGCACGAGTCCCCTGTCCTGATTTCGCTCAATGCTTCCAGCTTCCGCAATGATCCCCGACGCTGAAACAATCCCTGACGACCGCTGAAGGCCAATTGCTGATTTTTAAAGGCACGAGCGCTGGGCAAAAACGCACCACGGGAACAGTGTGAGTAGATTTGCCTCGGCATCTCCAGAATCTTCAGAGTTTGAAACCAAGGCCTACAAAGAGACCGTAGCTGTTCATGTTATACAAAAAGCTGCTCTTGTTGTAATCGACATACATGTAACGGTAGCCAAGTTCGGAATAGATATTGCGAGTGAAGTTGAAGCCGATCGATGCTTGGGTGTTCCAGGTGATCTGCGATCCGACAGCGAATCCCCCCACATCACCCTGCGCGGCGAGGAAAATCGTGCGAGTCAGGTTGATCTGCGTTCGAAGACCGACGATGGGATCAACCCACCACTCGCTACTGGAACCCTTCGTCGGCAGGGAGCTAACGATGTTGCCAGCGAGTTGACTAGCGAGTTTTTGTTTGGCGGCATCCACACGGGATTGCAGGGCGGCGGTGAGTTCCCCTTTGGCGGCTGCAATGCGGGCGGCTGCCTCTGCCGCGACATAGTCGGCAAGTGCGCCGTTGGTCTTGCCGAGAATAGTACTCAGGAGATTCTGAAGTGCGCTGGGATTGACGGCTCCGTCGAGGCGTTGCTGCATGTCCGTGATTTTTTCCAGAGCGCTTGAGGTCAGTTGCTGCTGCACCTGGTTCTGGAGGTCGGACTGGATGATTCCGGCGTTCGAGGCAAGAACAGCTGAGACCTTGGTATTGATCCCCGCCGCCAGGCGATCGGTCATCTGGTCGCTCAACGATGCGATCCGGGCTGGATCAGGCGAGGCGCTGACCTGCATTCCGAGATAGTTGTACCTGGCTCCCGCATAGAAATCGAGGAATCCACGGCGGTCGTCGATGATCCGGTAGGCAAGGGCGAGCGAGGCGATACTCTGCTGCATTCCCAGACTGCCGGATTGGTACAATCCACCATTGAGGTTGCCCGCTGCGGAAAGATCGACGAAATAGCCGTCGGCCAGGAGGCCCCAGCGACCCTTGCGAATCTCGGCCTTGCTCATGATTCCCCAATCAAGATGCTGAAGAAGGGTCTTGGCGCTCTCGTTCGCATTCATTGCTGGGAGGCTCCCGACACCCGTCTTGCCGCTGATCCCCATCGCCCAGAGGTAGGGTTCGATCAGGAACTGCCAGCCGTTCGGGTCCTTGCCCGGGACAAGCTTGAAGGGAGAAGTCGGACGGACGATCGAGTCCTTCACAAAGTCATCGACGGGATCGAGAAACGAATGCGTCGCGGGAGAGACTTCCGTGGCCACGACACTCTTTCCGGCGGTCGCCGCATCGGGCGTCGGGGAGGCGGAGGCGGGGTAAGCTGTTAGGAGGGCGCAGGATGTGACTATTGCGGTGAACAGAGCCATCAGTCGAAGGATTGGGCCATGCGAGTGGAGGAAGGAATTCATGGGTAGTCTGGATTGGTGAGATTCGATTTGATGGAGGTAGAAATGCAATATGGCCTCGGATTTCAATAGGTTTCCCAGATTCCGCTTCAGGGCGTAGAGGGAGCGATCATCGTCCAGATGACGACGATCTAACTCATCGCTTTTGCTAGAGTCGGATGGAAATTCCTTTCTGACTCTGTGTAGCGGTTGGTTTTGGTACCGTCCAGACCCAGGGCTTTTTGTTTTAAGATCATAAACGAAGGGAGATGAGGGATATTGCGGAGGTAGGATCGGCGGCGGAGCGCTCTTTCTTTCCCGGCAGCCATTCCGTGTGAGAGCCGTCGCGGGAGTGGA
>Ga0302320_10019271_pt1 | contig 13707 bp, 12 predicted proteins | sample Bog_T0_3_FD_202130 | JGI IMG/M metagenome (GOLD analysis project Ga0302320, IMG submission 202130) | Peat permafrost microbial communities from Stordalen Mire near Abisko, Sweden - Bog_T0_3 | ecosystem: Environmental > Terrestrial > Soil > Wetlands > Peat | place: Sweden: Abisko, Stordalen Mire... | reverse complement strand
CGCGGAGAAGCGCCTGGCGTATGACTCGGACGCGGCCCGGAGGGAGCAACGGACTCTGGACGACAACCACATGGCGCGCCGGGAGCGGGGTTGAGCTGGATTTTTGAGCGTGGGTGTCCGAGAGTGGTATCCCCCCTCTCCCCCTATCCTTGTGAGTAAGATATCTATTTTCAATGGGCTATTTGCCCTAATCGACTGTATGTATTTGATTAGACTGCTGTTATTTTCAGTAATATGATTCTAAAAGAGTGATGGAAATTCTCCGGCGCTGCCGAAGTTCCGGCTCGGTGCGGTGGAACTTCCCTGCGCATGCTCTATCGACGATTCCGCAGCAATGAGAGCTGATTGTACGCAAGGGGCAGGGGATTATTTTCAGCGGGAAGCGTTGGAGACAGGGCAATCGCATGAAGCGCATTCAGATGACACATTCGCCGGTTTGCGCCGCCCCGACGGGGCTGAATGACAGTTTTGGCGACTTTACCCACGCTGAAGCGCGGGGCTAACCAACGTTGCGCCTCCGGCGCGGCAGGAATCGGAACCAGCCGGGTTTTTCCGCAGCCACTGAAGCCGTGCCCTTTCAAAACCTGACTTTCACCACGGGGCTGTCAGGCTGCAGGTCTTCCTTCCCCTCATCTTTGCGAACAGCAGATTGGTGCTTTGGCTGCATCGGTTGCCGGGTAACCCGGCAGTCTTTGCCTAGCAGTGATCCGGCAAAACTTGCCTGCTTTGGCCTGGAGGCAATGGAGGGCCGGAGTTCACCGTCTGCATGTAGTTGATTTTATGGAGATACTCTTCTGGAGGCGGCTAGCGTTGGATGGAAATTCTTTGGTCCGGCAAGTGCTATAGAGAGGGCGTGATCAACGTCGGCAATATCGAGACATCCACCCTGGTGCAAGGACTGAGCAGCGGCGCGACGGTTGCGCCGAGTTCAGACTCGGGGTCGCAGCAGTTCAGCGAGTCGTTGGAAGCTGCGTCGAAGTCTTATACGGAATCGGACAGCGCGAGCAATGCGAGCGCCGGTCCCAGGCCAGGATACAGACCGACGGCGGATGGCGCAGATGCATCGGTCGTAAGCTCCCGCGGCCTTTCCACGCAGCCAGCGATCCACTCACAACCGGCGCAGCAGTCGTCTTCCGCGCAACAGGCATTGCCGTCCGACTCATCGGCTACGGCAACCGGATCGCAACCCGGCGCGACATCCGCATCAGCGAGTGCATCCACAGCCGTTGCGGCCACGCCGGCGAGTAGCACTTCGGCCTCTGCTGGAAGCAGCGCAGTGGTTCCTTCTTCGACCGTTGTTGCGCCGTCTGCCACTCAATCAACGTCCGCCTGGATGTTCGGCGATGCACAGAAGATGCTCTCGATGCTCTTCGGTTCAACAGTTCAAAACTTCAAGGCTTCGATTGCATCCGGGGCAACGACAACCGCTACGACCAGCGGCACCAAGACTACGGATACGAAAGCTTCAGGCGCGGCCAAGAAGTCCACGAGCGCCGGCTCAGCCAGTGCGACCTCAGACAGTGCGCAGAGCACTTCAACGAATCCGGCTCTGGGTGCGGTGGCAAACTCGTTGCCCGCGGATGTTCAGGCCGCAATCCTGAATATTCCGGTGGTGGGAGCAGCGACAGGAGCAACGGCAACCGGGCAGAGCGCAGTTTCCGGCGATGCGGCGAGCGCAGTGAATGAAGTTGCCGGCGCCAAGAGGCAGAGCGCATTCCAGGCAGGGCTTCAAATTACTGGACTCAACACCGCTCCGAGCGCATCTGCGGACGCAACGCAGGTGGGAGCCCAGACCGCGGTTCTGAGCAGCACATCGGGCCTGGCTTTAAGCTCGGTACCGAACACCGCGCAGGTCGCAATGCCGAGCACTGTAGCCGACGCTGTTCAAGGTCTGGCCGCGGTGCCAGCAACAAGCGCGACCTCAGAAGCGCAGAGGGGGTCTCAACCCACTGTTCAAGGCGACTCGGTCACCGCGGCCTCCGGAACTGAATTGAATACGGCGCCGGCTACGGCGGGTGACGCTCAGGTCTCAATTCCAGCGCCGTTCGTGTTCGTCCGTTCCTCGGCCGACTTGAGTTCTTCGCAGAGTACGTCAGCCATTTCCGCTCCGTCCGCCGCACAGGGCACATCTGCATCCACCGAGATGGCGCTGCCGAATCCAGTTCAAAGCACCGCTGCCGGTTCAACGGACGCAGCGGATTCAAGTTCCGGGTTGAATGCCATACTTTCTTCCGTCCCGGCTTCAGGCGCTGCCGCGTCGAAGTCGAATCAGGATCAGGTTCTGAGTTCAGTATCGCCCGCGATCAAAGACACGACACCCAATTCGGCCGCAACCGCGCAGGCAGAGACAGTTTCAGTGCAGAGCCCGGTGCTGCAGGCGGTTATGAGCGCAGTGGCTGAAGCGATGCCGGGCGCAGCAAAGGGTGCGGCGACCAATGTGGTTGAGACTGCCAAGCCGAGCAACACTGCAAACGCGGGCCAGACTCCGCTTCCGAAGGTTGCGGCCAACGTAGCGCAGAGTGCGGTCGCAGGCTTGAATCGGACTGCGGTTGCGAACACAGTTCAGACTCCGGTTGCAAACGGCGCATCGAGCGCGCAGCCGAGCATTCCGGTGAATGCGGGGACTCCCGCTGCGGCGCATACAGCCCAGAGCGGGCACGTCTCGGACAATGCAGTACCGGCTTCGAGCACAGCATCCGCGGATCGGTCCAGCGCGCAGCCGGCTTCATCCGATCCATCAACAACTGTAACAAGCCAGTTCGTTCCAGGAGCTGCTGCCGAACAGATTGACGCACTGAACCAGTTGCGGGGCGGATGGCTGGGATCGCTTCAGTCCTTGGGAACGGTGGCGGCAACTGGCACAGCGGTACAGGCTTCGGCAGCGTCCACAGCCGGTTCGAAGGGCACATCGAACGGGGCCATCAATGCCGCAGCGTCCGACGCCACCAGCGTGAAGGGGCACGCACTGAGCGGGACATCGCAGGCGGATTCGCAAACAGGCTCGCAGAGTTCGGCGCAATCGGGCAATTCGGGGCAGAGCGCGGGCTCACCGCAGGGCCAGGCTGCTGTTGCAGCGCAGGCGAACCCGACCATGCACCAGGTTGCCACCCCCGTGCACCCGGTGAGCGCGCAAACCAACAATCCTGCGCAGGCTTCTTCGACGCCCGCGCGCACCGCTGGTCATACAGGCACGGCGTCAGAGAGCGCGGCCTCCGATTCCACATCCGCAACACAGACGACACCGGTCATTAATACGGCAAAGCTGATCCAGAGCATGGGCCAGACTGAAATGCGCGTCGGCATGCGCTCGAGCGAGTTCGGCAACATTTCGATCAGCACCTCGACGGTCAGGGATGGAGTTTCCGCGCAGATCTCGATCGAGCACGGCGAGCTGGCGCGGACGCTGGCCACCCACCTCCCGGAGATGCAGGCAAAGTTGGGCGGCAATCAGTCAGGGGATGTACGCATCGACCTAAATGGGGACAGAGGGGGTCAGGGAACGGGAACGACTGGCTCGGGCTCAAACGGTTCCACAGACGACATGCGCGGCAACCGGCGGCAAGCGGGTGGCTATGCATCGAGCAACCAGGGCAACAGTTTTGCGGGAGGGTCGATTTCCCCGCTCGCGGCGACAACGGCAGCGAGCGATGGCCGGCTCAGCGCGCGTCTCGACATCAGGGCTTAGGTAAGGTTCAAGGCATTGAAGGAGAAACAACCATGAACAGTTTTGCAGCAACGTATCACATGCCGTCATCGTTGAACACATTCAGTCCGGTTTTCAGCGGTGGGACCGTGAAGGCATCGGGGACAAAGGCCAACGCCACTTCGAGCACCACATCGTCCACAAGCAGCTCGGGTTCGGCGGGCGGTATAGGATCGACGTTTCTGAGCCTTCTGGCGGAAGAACTGCAGAATCAGGATCCCACGAGCCCGATGGACTCGACGGCGATGGTCGGGCAGATGATTTCGCTGAGCCAACTGGGGCAGCTTGTCAGCATCAACCAGACATTGAGTTCTGCGACCACGACCAGCACCGGAAAGGCAGTTTCCGCGACGGATTCAGCATCCGCTGCCAATAGCGCAGCAGTTGCGGCCACAAACAGCGGCATTGCCGCCTCACTTTCACCATCGGCCGCAGGTGCGGCAACCACTCAGCTTCCATTCGATCCGAACACGATGATGCCATGGAATTACGGCAATGCGAACGCCGCCGCCGCATCCATCAACCCGGCTCTCAACGCCACAACCTTGGGCCTAACCGGCGCCACCAACAATTCAATAGGAGGAAAGTAATGGGTACCTTCGCAACAGCACTCTCTGGACTGACGGCGGCACAAGATCTGCTGCAAACCATCTCGAATAACCTGTCGAACATGAATACGGACGGTTACAAGGACCAGTCACTGACCTTCAGCGACATTTACTCGCAGGCGACGGCGACCAATGGGTCCGGCGACCCAATCCAGACGGGCTATGGCGTGAATGTGGCCTCGACGGACTCGAATTTTACGGACGGGACTCCGAGTTCGACCGGAATTGCATCGAACATGGCCTTGTCCGGGAATGGTTTTTTTGTGACGCAAGGCGTGAACAACACCCTGAACTACACCCGCAGCGGCGACTTTACCACAAACAGCAATGGAGACATTTCGACGCCGAACGGACAGGTGGTGCTCGGATACCCGGCGGTCAATGGAGTAGTGAACACTTCAGCATCGTTGCAGGCGTTGAATGTGGGAAGCGGGATCACGACGCCGGCAGTGGCCAGCACGTCGGTGAGCATCACGGCCAACCTGAGCTCCACGACGGCAGTGAACGGCACGGCTACGGCTAGCACGCTTTCGGTTTACGACTCGCTGGGACAGGCGCACACGCTGACGGTCTCGTATACCAAGACGGCGGCGAATACCTGGACCTACTCCGTGAGCGTTCCATCCACGGATATTGCAGGGGGCACGGGCACGAGCACGGTGGTTGGTTCGGGCACGCTGAACTTCGACACGTCGGGCAATCTCTCTTCGACCACCAACGTGGTTCCGATCAGCATCCCGACCCTGTCCGACGGCGCGAAGTCGCCGCTGGCTTTGACGGGGCCGTTTGGTACGGCCGCAAGTCCGACCATTACGCAAACAGCTCTGGACAGCGCGTCGAGCGCGGCGACGACGGACGGGTTTGCCAGCGGTTCGCTTTCCAGCTACACCGTCAAGTCGGACGGCACGATCGAAGGCACATTCTCAAGCGGACAGACACTTGCGCTGGGACAGGTGGCAGTGGCGAGCTTTGCCAACAACCAGGGTCTCAACAGCATCGGCAACAATAACTACGAGGCGACCAACGCTTCCGGGCAGGCCCTGGTGGGATCGGCCGGGACAGGCGGGCGGGGAACAATCACCGGCGGCTCCGTCGAGCTGTCGAATGTGAACATCGCTTCGGAGTTTTCGAAGCTGATCGTGGCGCAGCAGTCGTACGGCGCCAACGCGAAGTCCATCACGACGCTGCAGGCAATGTCGCAGGCAGCGCTTGCAATGATCCAGTAGCCGGAGCCGGCAGGCAATTCTTAACCGTGCATTAGGGGCTCGCCGCTCGGCTTTCGAGCTGGGCGGCGGGGTCTTTCGAGTGCGCGCGCTTCTCATTGCTTCCTCACGAACAGGCGCCGATGTCAGGTTTTCTCCCGCACGGGAGATAATGCCGTCGCACGTCCGAAGTCCCTATCCTCTAGATCATTCGCCGTTTAGCGCGCCTTTTGCTTGTCTTTCGCGAAGGCCGCCCCTGTCTCGGCTTGAATGGCCCCCCGATTGCATTAGCTATTGCGAATCATCATCACACGCGTGCTGCGAACAGAGTTCTGGTCCGTCGCGGCGCGCATAGAGGCTTTGGTCCTGTTTCCACGCAGGTGGAGAGGGGACAGTGCTGGGAGAGAGCGATGAATACGGCAATCAGCCCCTCGATGCCGCAGGTGGAAACGACGCAGATACAGGGCCCGCAACTGGTGGAAAAGCATCAGGATCGTGACCCGTTCGAGCAATTGCCCTGGCTGCCGTGCACGCTCTCGCTGGACATACCGGTGATCAACTTTACCGTTCGGGATCTGCTCGGACTTGTAAAAGGGACGATCGTCGAAACCGCATATCACCAGAGCAGCGATCTGCCCCTGAAGGTGAATGGGCAGTTGGTTGGATGGACAGAATTCGAAGTCGTCGGCGATCGCCTTGCCGTGCGGCTGACGGACCTTTCATGAGCACACAACGAGCCGGCGCGCCGATGCCGAGATCGAGACGCACGCTGCCGTTCGCGGTGGCGCCGATGGCAGCATTGCCGGCTCCGGTGCGGAATGTGACGGGTCTGCTTTCCCGCGCGCTGGTGTGGCTACGGGAGAAGCAGGCAGCCAGATCGGGATCGAAACGGCTTCAGGTGACGTCGACAGTTTCGCTGGGCGAAAAGAGGTTCGTGGCAGTCATTCAGGTAGACGGAATGCAATTTCTGGTTGGTGGCGGGGCCACGAACGTTTCGCTGCTGGCAGAGTTAAAAAAGCAGGAGAGCTTCGAAGAGGTTCTTGAGGAGACCGGGACTTCCCCGGTAAAGCGGCCGGTTCTGCGTGCGAGCAAATTGAACGATGAGCCCAAGGTGAAACGGGCCAGGGCGCAGGCCTGGAGCACGCTATGACGGCACGCGTCCTGCTCTGCCTGGCGCTGCTGATGGGAGCGGTCCCGGCAAAAGCCTCAACCTGGACCGGCGGCGCAATTGGCGGGACGGGGCGCATGGCGCCGGCACTGAGGGCGATGCCGATGCTGCTTGCCGAAGTTCCGATCGAACCGAGCGCGCCGAGCGCGCCTGCATCCGATCCGAACGAGTTGAAGATCACGGGACTGGGCGGCGGGTCGGCGCAATGGACCATCGTTGTCCTTCTCACGTTTCTCACGCTGATCCCTTCGATTCTGATCTGCATGACGCCGTTTGCGCGGCTGCTGGTGGTGTTTCACTTTCTAAGGCAGGCGCTTGGCTTGCAGACGACGCCCTCGAATCAGACACTGATCGGGCTGTCGATGATCATGACCTTCTTTCTGATGCAGCCGGTCGGCATGACGATCTATAAGGACTCGGTGGTGCCGCTGCAGGAAGGCAAGATTACCGCCATTGAAGCGGTGATCCGCGGTTCGGTTCCCATGCGCCAGTTCATGTCCCATTACGTCCGTGAGAAGGACGCTGCGCTCTTCCTGGATATTGCGAAGGAGCCACGACCCAAGAACATCAGCGATCTTTCATTTCGCGTTTTGCTGCCGGCGTACATTCTCTCCGAATTGAAGGCAGGATTTCAGATCGGCGCCGTGCTTTTTCTCCCCTTTCTCGTGGTGGACATAGTCGTTGCGTCCATTACCACTTCAGTGGGCATGATGCAGTTGCCGCCAGTGGTCATATCGACGCCGCTCAAACTCCTCCTGTTTCTGATGGTGGACGGCTGGCACCTGCTTATCGGCGCCCTGATGAGGAGTTTCAACTGATGGGTATCGACACAGTAGTCATGCTGGGCCGGCTGATGCTCCAGGAAGTTCTTATCCTGGTTGCGCCGATCCTGATCTCCGCCATCATCGTCAGCCTGATTGTCAATGTCTTGCAGGTGTTGACATCGCTGCAGGACCAGACGCTTTCGCAAGTGCCGCGCCTGCTGGTTACGGGCGGAGTGATCTTCTTGATGATGCCCTGGATGTGGCGCCATCTTTCGCATTACACGCTCGATTTGCTCACGGACTTCCATAAGGTGATGCAGTAATGAACATCTCTCTGGTCCAGGTTCTCGGGGCACTTTTGGCAATCGGCATCCGGCTCACGGGCGTCATGCTTTTCGCGCCGTTCTTCGGCAGCATGGTGATTCCGGCCCGCGTGAAGGCAGTGCTGGTGCTGGCCTTGACCGCCATGCTCTATCCGATGACCGCGTCCAAGATGCCGCATATCGTCGTCAACCAGTGGCCCATGATGGTTTTCAGCGAACTGATGATTGGAGTCGCCCTGGGAGTTGTCACCAACATTGTCTTCGATGGGGTGCAGATGGCGGGCCAGGTGTTGAGCGTGCAGATGGGCTACTCGCTGGTGAACATCATCGATCCGCAGACGCAGGCGGAGTCGACGGTGATGGCCTCGTTTCACCAGATGATCGCGATGCTGATTTTTCTGCGTCTCAACGTTCATTTCTGGATTTTGCGCGCACTGGCGCACAGCTACGATTATCTGCCGCCGTCCAGCGGGCATCTTCAGGCAGGATTCATGACGGCGGTCCTGCGCGCCGGCGGCGATGTATTCGCGGTTGGCGTCCAGATCGCGGCGCCGGTGCTTTCGGCTACCCTGCTGGCGGACATCGCGCTGGGGCTGTTGGGCAAGGCGTCTCCGCAGTTGCCGCTCATGATGCTGGGACCGGCGGTCAAGAGCGTTCTTGGCCTATTGGTTCTGATTTCGGCCCTGACATACTGGCCGAGCATTTTCGAGCACATGTTTCTCAACTCGGTGAACCAGGCCGACCATCTTCTTCACCTTGCTCACTAACCTTCGACCGGACGGGAAGCCATGGCGGATAGCAACAAAACAGAAGAGGCAACACCGAAACGACGGAACAAGGCGCGGGAACAGGGCCAGGTGGCCCGGTCTCGCGAACTGCCCGGGGTATTTGCCCTCGCGACTGTGGTCGGCGTGACTTTGCTGATGGCCCCTTCCGCGGTGACGCACTGGACGGTGCTCTATCGGAATACGCTCAATGCGGCTTCCGGAGACATCGATGGCAATGGCCCGATCTTCTTCTGGAGCGCAATCGAGGTGATGCGGTGGATTGTACCGATCCTGCTTGCGGGCATGTCAGTTTCAGTGCTGGCCGGTGTGGCGCAGGGCGGGGTGAATTTTGCGCCAGAGGCACTGGCGTTGAAGTTCGACCGATTCAACCCCGCCAGCAAGCTGGGACAGATCTTCTCGCCCGTGGGCCTGAGCAATCTACTCAAGTCGCTGCTGCCGTTTTCCGCGATGCTGTGGATTGCAGTGAACATCACGCGCGAGCACTGGGGAACGATGGTTCAGGCATCCAGCATGGGGTTGCGGCCGTTCGCCAGCCTGGTGGGCGCCATGACATTCGAGTTGACGTGGAAATCAGGTCTTGTCCTGCTGGCCTGGTCGGGAATCGATTATGCGCTGACGCTGAAGAAGATGGAAAGCGACATGAAGATGAGCAAGCAGGAGATCCGGGAAGAGTACAAGGAGACCGACGGCAATCCGCTGATCAAGTCGCGCATTCGTCAGATTCAAAGGGCCATGCGCAAGAAGCAGTCCCTGAAGGCTGCCGCTACGGCGACGGTGATTGTGACCAACCCGACGCACTACGCAATCGCTCTGAAATACGAGGTGGACATGCCGGCGCCGATCGTGGTCGCCAAGGGCATCAATCTTCTGGCGGAGCGGATCAAGCAGATTGCCCGCGACAACGGAATCATGCTGGTGGAAAACAGGCCGCTCGCGCAGGCGCTCTATAAGAGCGTGGAAGTGGGCGACTCGATTCCGGCGAACCTTTACAAGGCCGTGGCCGAGATTCTTGCCTTTGTCTTCCGCGCCCAGGCAGAGGTACGGCGCAGCGAAGCGGAGCGCCGTTCAAGGAATGCATCAGGCCAGAAGGCTCCGAGCGCGTTCGGCGGACCCAATCCCGACCCAGGTGGGAGACGATGATGGAACGAATTTCAGCTTTTCTTGCGAAGACCGGCGATTGGATTGCGCCTATTGCCGCAGTTTCGATGGTCTTTGTCATGCTCGTCCCATTGCCGAGCTTTATCCTCGATTTGCTGCTGACGCTGAGCATCACCGCGTCGATGCTGGTGCTGCTCACTGCGATTCAGATTCTCCGCCCGGTGCAATTCTCCGTCTTCCCGAGTCTTCTTCTGCTGCTTACGCTGCTGCGCCTTTCGCTGGATCTGGCCGGCACGCGGCGCATTCTGCTGCATGGGAACGAAGGAACCTCGGCCGCGGGCAAGGTGATCGAGGCATTCGGACAGTTCGTCGTGGGCGGCAATTACATTGTCGGCTTCGTTCTGTTTATCGCCCTGATCGCCATTCAGTTTCTGGTTATCAGCCACGGCGCCGTGCGCACGGCAGAAGTGACAGCCCGCTTTACGCTCGATGCGATGCCGGGCAAGCAGATGGCGATCGATGCCGACCTGAATGCGGGAATCATCAATGAGCAGCAGGCCCGCGCACGCCGCGAGCGAGTGGCAAGGGAGGCGGAGTTCTGTGGCGCCATGGACGGCGCGGCCCGCTTCAGCCAGCGCGATTCGCTGGCCACGATTCTTATCATGGCGATCAACATCATCGCCGGATTCCTGATCGGCGTGTTCCAACAGGGCATTCCGTTTCAGGAAGCCCTGAAGACCTACACCATTCTGACCGTGGGCGACGGGCTGGTTTCGATTCTGCCGTCTCTGCTGGTTTCAGTGGCCGGCGGCATCGTGGTCACGCGCGCGGCGTCGAAGGAATCGCTGGGCGTGAATGTGGGCAAGCAGTTGTTGAGCAGCCCACGCCTGTTCTGGATCGCGGGTGGCGCCTTGTTTTGCCTGGGCCTGATTCCAGGGCTGCCGAAATTCTCCTTCTTCAGCCTGGCCGGCGGTCTGATGTTTGCGGCGTGGAAGATGAAGCCGCAAGTCATACGGGACGAGTCGGACGAGATTGACGCGGCGGCCAAGGCGGCTGCACCGGGTGGAGCAGCGGCTCCGGCGGTTGACCCCATGGACGCGATTCTCAAGCTCGACGAGCTGATGCTGGAAGTGGGAACCGGCCTGGTGCCGCTGGTGGATGCGCAGAAGGGCGGCCAACTGCTGGCCCGCGTGAAGTCCATGCGCAAGAACCTCGCTCAGCAGCTTGGCTTCCTGGTTCCGTCGATTCACATCACCGACAATCTCTCGCTGAAGGAGCGGGAGTATGTGATCTACCTGCGGGGCGTTGAGATCGCGCGGTGGGAACTGCGCCGGGACTGCCTGCTGGCCATCAGTTCCAACGCGAGCGCCCCGGCGCTGCCAGGGCAGGACACGCGTGAGCCGGCATTCGATGTGCCGGCCAAGTGGATCACTCCGCAGACCCAGGGCCAGGCGATCGCGGCCGGATACGCGGTGGTGGAGCCGACATCGGTGCTTGCCGCACATCTTGCGGAGGTGATCCGGCAGAACGCCAGCGCGCTGTTGTCGCGGCACGAAACGCGGAGGCTCATCGACAGGCTGGGCGAGTCTCATCCAAAACTAACCGAAGAGCTGATTCCCAAGTTGATGAGCCTTGGCGAGGTGCAGAAAGTATTGCAACAGTTGCTTCGCGAGCAGGTGTCGATTCGCGATCTCGGCTCGATTCTGGAGACGCTGGTGGAGGCCTCTGCATTCAACAAGAACCCCATCGCGCTGGTGGAAGCGGTGCGCCACACGCTGGGACGGGCGCTTATCAAGCCATTGCTCAACGACCAGGGCGAGTTGAAAGTGGTTACGCTGGACAACGCCATTGAAGACGAATGCCTGCGCGGCTCGAATCAGCAGATGAACCAGTCGATTTCGACACCGCAGCAGGCGACTTTGGCACGCCGCGTGCTTGATGGGTTACGTGCAGAATTTGGAAAAGAGATCAGCTCGGCGCCACCTGTCCTCCTCTGTTCTTCTCCCGGCCGCTATTACCTTCGCCGGTTGCTGGAACCGTTTATACCGCGGATCGTCGTCATCTCTCCGGGGGAGATTCCACCTATGACGCCGGTTCAGTCGGTTGGAGTATTGCGATGAAGGACTTGGAAGAGAAGAGCAAATAGATGAGTTGGCTATCCGGACCGGGGAAATGGGTTTCCGACAAGGCGACAGCAACAAGCGAGCGCCTGACAGGGGGATTGATTCGATGACTTCAGTAGAATTAGCGTACCGTGAGAATGGCAATGGCATTGATGAGCGCAACGAGCTGGTGATGCGCGAGTTGCCACAGGTCTACTATGTGGCAGCCAGGATCCGCGAGCGTTTGCCCAAGCAGGTCGATATGGAAGACCTTGTGCAGGCGGGTGTGATCGGCCTTCTGGAAGCATGCCGGAACTACGATAGCCTGAAGGACGCACAGTTCTCAACGTTCGCGAAGTTCCGGATCCGTGGCGCGATCGTGGACAGTCTCCGCAAGCTGGATTGGGGTTCCCGCACGCTGCGCAGAAGAGGGCGGGAGATCAACTCGACGGTGGCCAAACTGGAGTTGTCGCTGGGTCGGCAGCCGCAGGAAGAAGAGATTGCCGCGGACATGCAGATGAGCCTAGACGAACTGCAGAGCACGATGACCCAGCTCGACGGCCTCTATCTGGTTGGGCAGCGCACCAGCCCCTCGCACGACAGCGCGGAGTCCTACGATCTGATCGAATCGGCACAGAGCTCGGATGAAGATAATCCCTTCAACGTATGCCTGCAAGGCGAGAGGCGCGAGCAACTGGAGGCGGCTGTGGCGCAGCTCTCGGAGCGAGAGCAGCTGATTCTCTCTCTCTACTACAAAGAAGAGCTGACGATGAAGGAAGTTGCGAAAGTGGTGGGCATCGCGGTGTCCAGGGTCTCGCAGATCCATGCAGCGGCCATGGTGAAGCTGCGCTCCTCGCTGAGCCACCTTCGCGAGCGCGCCAAGGCTCCGGTGCACAATATGCAACCCATCTATCACGAGCAAGAGAGCAGGCAATACGGAAGGCAGCTATGAACTCTCAGAACGTGCTGGAAAATGGCGCCACGAGGGGAAAGGGGACCGCGCAGCCGCAGAGGCAGCGCACAATACACTCCTGCAACTTCCGCTATGCGGGCCGGCTTTCCAATGAGAATGCGCGCGCGCTGACGGCTCTGCACGAGAAGTTTGCCCTGAACGTGACCACCGCGCTGGAACTCTACCTGGGCGCATCGCTGCACCTGAAATTGCTTTCGCTGGAGCAGATGGCGATTGCGGACTACATCGCCGGCATTGCCGCGGACAGCTACATGCTGCCTTGCGCACTGAATGTAATGGAGAGCAACTTTCTGCTCGAGATGGACGTGGCGCTGGTCTTTCCGATCATTGATCTTCTTCTTGGCGGAGCAGGAACCGCGGCCGAGGCTGCGCGCGAGCTTACGGAGATCGACGAGGAGATCATGCAGACGGTGACGACGCTCGTGGTGATGCAACTGGAGCGCTCGTGGCAGACGCTGCATGTGTCGCTGACGCCGGGCCGCTGCATCAAGCCGGGCATGATCCAGCAAGTGTTTCTGGCAAACGAGAAGCTGGTGCTGTTGATGTTCGAGATGACCGTCGGCAGTACTGTAGGGCCTTTGAACATCGTGCTGCCGACGTCGTTTGTCGGCATCCTTCTCCGGCATCTGAAGGCGGCGCAGTCGAAAAAGCTATCGAGCTTCCGCGCCATGCGCGCGCCCAACCTTCGCGAGCGGATTTTGGACTGCGACTTCAACGTGGCAACGGACATTACGCAGATTCGGGTGCTGGTCAAAGACCTACTGGACCTGAAGCCTGGGAAGGTTCTCAAAATGAAAGCTCCGGTGAAGAGCCCTGGGCGCCTGACCGTGGAGGACGTGCCCATTTTCGAGGCATTGCCGGTGCGGAACGGTTCGCGCAAGGCTGCACAACTACTCACGCGGTCGCAGGAAATTGCTTCAACGAGGGAGTGACATGACGATCAACGCGCAATCGGGCAAGGTTCCTGAGGCTTTTTCG
>Ga0302320_10019270_pt1 | contig 13707 bp, 19 predicted proteins | sample Bog_T0_3_FD_202130 | JGI IMG/M metagenome (GOLD analysis project Ga0302320, IMG submission 202130) | Peat permafrost microbial communities from Stordalen Mire near Abisko, Sweden - Bog_T0_3 | ecosystem: Environmental > Terrestrial > Soil > Wetlands > Peat | place: Sweden: Abisko, Stordalen Mire... | reverse complement strand
GCAGTGGGAAACTGTGAATACCATCTCTTTTTCCAACAACGAATATTTTATTAATTTTTTTGTGTCGAACTAAACTTATTCCATATTAGTGCAAACATCTAAAAAGGAATTTTTTGTCCAAAATTCTTTGATCTCTTCATGTTGTTGTTGATCTTTGGTTTGCACACCAGGTGAATCCCATAAAATCAACCAGGGATCATAAATAACTATTTTTTTTAAACCCAAAGTTCCTGAGTCCCCCAAATCATCCTTATTTTGTCCCAGAATTCCATTAATGACAAAACTTTCTTGACTTTTTTCTTTCTTCAACACATATAAAAGGGTATGAATGAAGGACGACTTTCCTGATTTTGACATACCGAAAAGCATAATGTTGAGCTTTAAATCTTTATAAATGGTTGGATAATTAATGATTTTTTTTTTGTAATCTTGAATTTGGGATCTCATTGTGTTTTCATCTTCTAAATTTAGATCATCTTCTGCTAAATCAATGTTAGGTGCCAAAAAGATTTCTTGTGTTTTTTCACTTTTAGACGCAGTTTCCCCAGGGTTTTTGCCTTCTTCATCCCAAAGACCTCGAAAACCAATTGTGAAACATAATGAATCAGAATTTTTGATTTCATCTGTACATTTTTGAGGCAATTTCATTTTAAAAATTTTAGTATTGGTTCTTCCAAGGATTTCACAACAATTCTGACATTTCAAAGTGACTTCTATATATTTCGGTTCAGGCCAATCCTTTTTATCTGTTGGGATAAATCTGACTAAGTCAAAAGACAAGTGTAGAAGATTTGGAGTGAAATTGAAAACTTTGGCATTTCCTTCGGGTTGTGGGTAATTCCCCATTTTAATAATTGATTTTTTTAGAAATTTTTAGGTGGGTTCTCCTTTTTAAAACGTGATTATAGAAATTTTTCTCGAGAAATTTTTCTAGAGAAATTTTTCTATATTTTGCTTTTATTAAAGAAATTTTTCTAGAGAAATTTTTCTATATGTTGATTTTAAATTATTTAGTCTTAATCATTAAATGATCTCATATTATATATATTCTTCAAAATGGCTTTAAATTTTTATTTCTAAATAATGGGCAGCATTTTTGGCTCGCAACCAACAGATTTGATAATTTCAAATGAACAGGAATATCTTCAGATAATAAAGAAACTTTATAAGGATCAAAATTCCTTTAAATTTTATTCCTTTTATGAAAATAGAGAAATGATGGAAAATAATGAGGACGAAAATGTGAAAAGGTTGATAATTTTATTCTCAATTAGCGAAAATGGTCAGGCTGCATTTGATAATGCCAAAACAAGCATATTAAATCTTCATAAGAAAAAGAAATCAAGTCTGATATTTTGGATATCAGTTTTTCCATCATTATACCAAATGAAAAACTCCGAAGGCTTTATGAATTCTTTAAGTGAAGCTTTTGATCCTTTAATTCTGAAAATAAAGTTTACAAATGAGATAAATATTTCAATTATACAAGAATTTCTTCCTGATATGAAGAATATTAAAGAAAAAGTTTTATTTTAATTTGGAATTTTGGAAAAAACAAATATTTCATAGGTGCCAAACATAATTCCATTAAAAACACGAGAAGATGAACCTCAAATGAAAAGATCTTTTTATTTGGAGTTTAAACCACCATCCAACAACAAATTATTGGAATATAATAAAAAAGTGCTAAATCAGATTAAGGAAAAGAAAAACTTCAAAGTTTTAGTGATTGGAATGAAAAAAAGTGGGAAATCTTCTTTAATAAACTCAATGAACTTTACACTTTTTAATGAAAAATCTGAAATAGTGAATACTCATGAAACTGAAGAATTTAAATCTGTTGAATCTCATAATATTGAATTTCAAGATACTCCTGCGTTTTGTCTCAACAAAAAAGAAATCTTTTTAGGAAAAATTAAAGACTACCAGCTTGAAAATGAATACTTAATAATCATCACTTGGCGTGTCAATAAGGAGGTATAATAATAGTTTTGCATTTATTTAATATCAATATTTTAAAGGACCAATATTTGGAAAATTTTGTGGCAGAAATAGACAGTATAATTACAATATAAGCTCTTAAATTTTTTTTTTATAGAGAAGAAAACAAAATATGTAATTTGTGCCACATTCTGTGAGGAGTTGATGCTAGAAGAAGACAAAATGAACAAGAAAAAACATGATTTCGAACAAATAAAAAAAGAGTGCTTAGACAAATATAATAAAAGTTTAGTTCGACACAAAAAAATTAATAAAATATTCGTTGTTGGAAAAAGAGATGGTATTCACAGTTTCCCACTGCAGTATAGAAATGAAGTTTTGGAGATGTTTGATTATGTTATCAATTAAAATAAAAGATAAAAATGAAACATATATAATTTTCCAATTTTTTAATAAGAAATTTTAAAAAATTTTTTGATCCTAATCAGAGAGATACTCAGTTTATGAGAAATTGGACTTATAAAATTCTCTTTCCGCAGATCAGAAAAAATTGATTTAATTTTCTCGTAAAATAGCACCATCTTTTTTAACTGTTTGTCCAAAATAACTACGCAAAATTCAGGTGTAAAAAAGAGGATTACCTTCAGAAAACATGGTGTTTTTTTTCTCTCCAGAAATTTCCGGATAAATTTAAGAATTTCATCCATTTTTCCTCCATTAAGATCACTTTCTAAAAAGAAATGCATGCAATTAATGCCATTTTCTAATAAAATTTGTTCATAATTTTCAGGTTTTCGCCCAAATGGGCACCACAAAACATAGAGGATTTTTTTATTTCTTTAATATTTATATAATTTTACTATATGAAAAAGTCTTTTACTGAAATTTTTCTTTGATCTTGAAAATATATTGGTGAAAACGGGATCCTTCATTTTCAGTTGGACAATAAAAGCACATGACTAAGTCAACATCATCAAGATCTAAGCAATTCTATGTAGATTTGGCGAAAAAAATAAATTACTTGACAAGTTATCTATATTTTGTAATGGTAGTTTTATGATTTCTATCCCAGATTTTGATAATTTGTTTTGGAATGAATTGGCATAATTTTCTGTGGTTTCATAAAGCAAACAAACTTTTTTTAAAGAACGCATGTTTTTAATTTGAGGTTTTTTTCTAAATTCAGGTTTTTGGTTTGGTTTTAATTTTTATATGAAATTCAAATCAAAGAATTTTTATTAAAAAAATCAAATTAAAACAAAAAAAATGTGCAAATCTGTCAAAAATATTCTGTTATTATTCGAAACTGATCCAAGCTATGCGAAATGTTTTAAAAATAGAATATCTCAATATAACATCGAGTTAATTTCTATGGTCCTTCAAGAGATGGAAGAAAGTTTAATTGGTTCAGGGTCTTCCTTATTAGGTAAAAACTGTGACTTATTAAAAGAATTTGATTAGGAAGTTTCATAGCAAACCCCGATTTTGATATAATAATTTGTTTTTATTGCCCGACAGAAAATGAGCAGAATCGTTTTCCAAAACAAATTGCTTCGCTAAAAGATCGATTTGGGTAAAATCTTTAATTTTTTGATGACCAGATTCTAAAATTCTGCATTTAGAAACAAAGAAATAATTTTTGTTCTTTATTTTAGTTTGCAGAGATCTCCTGAGGCTTTTAGGGAAATATTAGATGAAAATCAAATAAAGTGCTTAAACTTTGTCGCCACCACCTCCACAACAGATCAAAACAATCAAATAAATGAAATTTTTGAATTTCTTGATCGTGGATATCGCATGACAAAATCGAAGAAAATTTGGAAAAACATCACGTGTCCTTATTGTTTTTGCCTAGTTCTCTTTCTGGTCATTGTTGTAATCGTAGTGATTTTTGTTATTGTTTATTTTAGCCATTCTTCTTCAAGTAGTTTCTATTTATTAATAATTATGTCAATGTTCATTCTAGGTGCAAATACAACAACATCATCGAGACCGACAAATGAAACTTTTGGATCAAATTCATCTTTTAATTCAACAAAAATCTTTAAAGGAACTCATTTTTTTTAAATTGTTTCTTGTTTCAACCATTTTTTAAAAATTTAAAAAAAAACTGTTGAGGGAATAGTGGAACAAAATGTATTTTTTTCAAAACTTTTTTTACAAATAAATCGAATATTAATGAAAAGTTATCGATGAAAAGCTTAAAAATCCAAATTTGGTAAATTAAAAATAATAGTTTAATAATGTTTTTCGAAGCAAATTTATATTCTGACGATGCTTTTGCCGGACGGAACTGCTATAGAGCTGTTGCCAGTTTCACAACACAGTAAAATATTTTTTTTTCTTTTCTGAACAATCTTATCATGGAATCGATAATTTTCCTGTACAATATTATTGCCGAAACTGATTCAGGGAAAACAGCTCGTATTTTCATTTTCGTAATTTTTTAAAACTCATGAAATCTCAAAAAGAAATCCCCCAATTCCTACTCGAGGTCTCAAAAAGAAATCCCCCAATTCCTCCACGAGGTTGGCCCCACAATGAATAATTAATGCATAGCTGTCACCCTGCCTCGAAGAATGGAGGCCATCAATGTTGCAACCAGAGTATTTCATGGACTAGATTGTTCAGTAGGCCACCATGTTCATTTTGAGGATAAAAGCTCCCCAAACACCTTAATAAAATATGTCACGGATGGATAATCATTAGAGAAATGCTCCGACCAGATAATGATCTATGAAATTCATGAAAGAACCGCCATAAGGAAAATTCGAAACAAACATCCTGAAATAAATGAATTGTTTCTTCTGCAACATTGGATGCGGAAACAACCGAACGATACTTTAATAACTTCGAAAAAGGATTTGAAAGCAATGTTCTCTTTATACAACAGTGAGGGACTTTCCAGTTGATCCATATTATTTAAGTGAAACATGCAAAAATTATGTGGTAGAAAGTGCAGATTTGGCTTGGAACATCCATTTATATAAAAAAACAGGAGATTTTCTTAACTGGACAAGAAGAGATAGATTGTAACCTTGTTAATGATGAAATACGAGGAGGAAACAACCAATTAAAAATTCAAAGGGCTCAATATCAAAATCTGTCCTTCATATTCTCATCTTCCACTAGTAAATAAAATGGAAATCTCTGATGAAACACCGCTAAATACAAGTTCTTTTAAATTTTGATTTTGTAATTTGATTCAAAAGGAAAAATAGGAAGAGTTCACCTGTTAGATTGCAAACAATTTTTGAAGAATTTAAGACCAGGGGAAAATTTCAAGAGTGAAAGAAAAAAGAAGGAGTTAAAAATAAAAATCTTTCTTTAGATTATGAAGAAATATAAAAAATAAAAAAATGAATAAAATAAAAATTATAAAGAAAAAAAATTTTATAAAAATTCCTGGCAAAAAAAAACTAAATTTTTTCATTTTTTCCTAAGAAAAAAAAAAAAATGCTTTTTTTTTCCATACATTAGCATTAGTACCCTCCTCATCAGATTTTATGAATTTATTATATTCCTTTCCAAATAATAAAACATCGAAATTAAAAATCCCCTCTTTCTCATCAAAAAATTTTAAAATTCTCAAAATTCCACGAAAATGGGCTTATCAGCAGCAATCCAATATTTAAATCAAATCTTGACTTGAACTATCTAAATTTTTGGATCCAAGCTTCGATTTAATTTCAAAAAAAGCCAAAGCCTTTAAATCTCTTCAAATGCTCACGACTCTCTCCTACGAAGAAAACAACTACTGTCGCTACTTCAACTCTGGTATTCAATGCGGTCCCAAATGTCGTTTCCTTCATTCCAAAGAACAGCGTCGCAAATTTCAGATCCTTTTACTATTGTCGAAATACTCCCGGGAAAGGTTTCATCAGGCCAAGTACTGAAGAAGCAAGTTTTTTCTTCAACGAGTTGAAAACAAAGCAAATTTGCTATGATTTTTACTTGTTGGGACAGTGTTCGTTTCGTTCGGATTGCCAATATCACCACATATATTACAAAAACCAGAAAAACCCGGTGAGGCCAACTGTTACAAGGGATGGGGGAACCAAGAATGATGAACAAAGAGTACTAGTGAAGATAATGGGTCCAAATCTGGCAATGTGATTGAGGAAAGTGTTGAACAGAAAAGAGCTGGTGTTGTTATCGGGCTAAAGGAGGATACTTTGAAGACTGCGAATGGAATCGATAAAGAGAGAGAAAAAGATAAAGAGGAGAAAGAAAAAATGAAGGATAACAAAGATAAAACTTTAAAATATACCAAGGAAAAACAAAAAGACTCGCCGAAAGAAACGAAAGAAAAGAACAAAAAGAAGACAAAAGACACCAAAGACTTAAAGATTAAAGAAAAAACAATTGAAAAGTGCAAAGACAAGTCCAAAAAGAACAAAGACTTGAAAGAATCGAAGGAAAGTAAAGAAAGTAAAGAAAAACTTAAGAAAAAAAAAAAAGAAGCACTCAGCGAAAGTGAACAAGAAAGTCTCAGTGAACAAGAAAGAGAAAGCCATTGTGATCGGCCGAAATACTAAAGCAAATGTGAAACAGACAGTGAAAATGAAGAGAAAATGTCACAATCCTCCGATGACTCAGAAGATCTTTCAGTGAAAAAGAAGAAAACAACAGAAAAAACCAAGAAAAAGTCAAAGAAGATAGAATGCTCTGAAGAAAGCGAAGTCGAAGAAGAGAAGAAAAAAGACAAAAAGGAGAAGAAATGCGAGAAATGCAAGCAAAAAAAAGGCTAATTGTGTCTTTTTGCCATGTAAACACCGTAATTATTGCTGGGGCTGTGTGGAGGAAATATGCAAAATCACGAAAAAAAAATGCAGTCTTTGCTTCACGAAAATAGAGTTCTTTGACTTTAAAACAAAATAAGAGTCTTTTTAAGGTCTTTATGAAAAATAAATTTAGTCATTAAGCAATCCAAAAGAAATTTTGAATATTTTTGAAAAACTTTCTTTGCTCTTTAAATAAAAAAAAAATAAAAAAATAAAAAAAAACTTTTGCAATTTTTCATGGAAAAATTATTATTTTTTTTTTATAATTTTTTTTCTTTTTTTTCCGAAAATTTTTTAAGTTTTTATATGTTTTTTATTTTATTTTTTTTTAATTTTGTATGTTTTTTATTATTGAATTTTATAACTAAATCCTTTATATTTATATATTTTTTTAAAAATCAAAAATTGAGTTTTTGTGCTCCTCAGAATATAAATCTCATCAGAAAACGATTCTTTTTAGTTTGTGAATAATGTTTGATCATGAGTTTTTACTGAATGGGAGTTTCTTTATAAACCTATAGAATAATACTTCAAAAGTGTTTCGCTTGAGAAAAAAGGATTTGAAAAAAGGATTTTTAAGTTATCATAATGAAATTCCTTTTCTGAGCTTGATGGTTGGTTCCAAGAATTTCCCCATAGAAAAGACAGTATTTTTTCAAGAGTTTTTGTTGTTTTCAAATGAAAGAGTGAAAACAGAGTAATCAAGAGATGAGAAAATCAAGAAAATAAAGACTTGAGATTTATCAGGATTTTACATTCAATATCAAAGTTGAGTCTTTTTTATTTCTGCTGAGCTTGGAAAGAAGGGTGATTCCCAAAGAAGTAATTCAGAAAATGTTTGTATTGTAGGATTTCACGAACTATCTGAATACCTCTTCATTAATTCGTTATTGGGACCGAATTTCAGCATAAGTCATTACAAACTAATAAGAATAAAAATATTTCTATATTTTTTATTTAAAGGGGTGAAAAAATATTTATAGCCTAAAATAAAAAATTATAATTCCAATATTTTCGTTGAAAAACCAAAAAAAAATCTCAAAATAAAATGGAACTCTTATTAGAAAAATTCTGCTTTATCTGCCTTGAAAAGCAAAACCCATTTGAGGAACATTTGCAAACTAAACTGAAACATTTGCAAGAAACATGCCATAATTTTAAAGAAGCTTTCCTGAAATCGGAGAATTCTTTCAAGCAAAAATTGAATCACATCATCGAAGAAATAATTCTTGAACTTCAAGCTTTCAAGAAAACCATTGAAGAAAAATCATTGAAAGAAACCAAAGTCTTCGCTTCTCAAAACGAATTGATTCAATCGGTCTTAGAAAACTGGAAATGGCTCAAAAAGATTTGCATCCGAATAAGCAATTCCATATTTCCAAAGCGTTAAACAACATCAAACTTCAAAAAGAAGAAATCACAGAAAACTTCAATACCAACGATGCAATGATAAAGGAAATGCTGAAATCAAGAAAATTGTCCTTAATCTGAAATCCTTGCCGTCTTCAATAACTGTGAAAAACAATACTGGAGGGAACACTTTCAATTTCAATGATTTTAAATCAAATCCGATTGAACTATTAGTCTATTACAGAGTAAAACACCTGAAATTATGATAGAACAACAAACTTTCTGTCAATGGCAATATAAATCTGGCCATTCTTGCAGTTTCATATTTAACGGAGAGAATTTTATTGCATGGACTTCAACAACAACAACCAATAATCAAAACACATTTTCCTTAAACATCTATAATGTTTCGCAACAGAAACGAGAAATTAGTATCACTAATGATGAAAATGCTATGATGCTAACGTTTGTTTCAACTTTCCCCAGTGATAATATCGAATATTTCGGGAAAAAATTGATTTATTGTGGTGATGGTTCCGGAAATTTGAGAATTTATGAGATTTCTTCGAGCTCAGAAAACAAGAAACCAAGTTTTCAATTGAAAACCAAATTACAAACTAATCTACCCATATATGGTCTGCGATGATGTTCTTCGACAAGTTCAAAGAGTTGGATTATCATGATAGATTTTTCGATGCAGACAAGCTCAAAACCGAAGAATTTTTCGGTTTTTGTTATATAATGATAACAACCCAAAATAAATCCATCCTCTTGTACAAAAATACTAACAATTATTACAATGAAGAGAATTGGGTATTGTACAGGCAAATTACCAACCCCCTTGATCCTATATGTTAAAAAATGAATTACTTCCATGACGATAAACTTCAAAAAACTAGGTTTTTCTTCGGGTTTCAATCAAAATATATTGCGACTTATGATCTAAAAGATAATCTGTGGGGGAAAACAGAATTTGCAACAATCGGCCTGGTTTCTTCAATAAATTTCTTTTTCAAAAGAAAACTTCGTAAAAACAACTTGACAGACGAAGAATCCCAGTTAAATGAATGGTTTTTGATATACACTCAACACAGTTGTAATTCTGTTATCATCGGCAATGTTGGTACCGGGAAAATTGCAAGGAAAGTTGACTTAACAAATGTCAATCATATATCCGATTGTTGTCTTTGGAACGATGGTTCTTCTTTAGAATGAAGATAATTCTGCATATATTTCTCATTTAATTATCACTTGTTTTGAACAGTCAAACTCAATTATAATTCTAGATTTCGATACTTTGAACGTCTTGTTCGTGAAAAATTTGGATCAATACCCTACCAATTTAATAAAAGTCCTGAAGAAAATCGGCAAAAATAATGAGGAAAGGTCTTGTTTGTTGTTTGAGTAGAAAAATCGTGCTTTTTGAAAAAAAATAAAGTTTTTAGTTTTTTTAAAGGAATAAAGAAATTGCAAAAAAACAATTTGAAATTTAAAATAAGAAAAGTTTTGTTTAAAGTTAAAAGGAATTTTCTTCTTTCATTTGGCAAAAATCTTTTTTTTTTATTTCTGCTATTATTTAAAAAAAAAACTGCTATTTTTAAATAAAATCAAATTTTCATAAGAAAAAACACAAAAAATTGTCTTAAATTCTATAAAAAATGCTTTAAAACATAACTTTCATTAAATTTTTTCTTTTACCAATCCCAAACACCCTCCATATGAAAAAAACGTCAATGTGCCTATGAAAATAAGATTTATAAGGAAGATTGAATGGAATGACTATATTTTATTCGCAAAGTCTTTCGGAAAACAATTTACAATTGGCTGAAATCGAGCAAGATAAGCAAAAATTCACAGATGAAAACACTGCCATAAAGAAAGAAATCCAGAAACTTCTGAAAGAAAAATCTGATCAAAAGGTTTCCTTTGAAGAATATAGAAATTTGCTATAAAAAAACAATGAAAAAAGAAGAAATAATAATGAAAATAATAAGAAAAAGAGTCAACTCGAATAATAAATCAAGAGATTTTCCCTCTGATAGAAACTGTGACCTTCAGAATAGATGATATGACGATAATCAACAATAGACTATCTGAACTTTGTGTCAAAAATGATAGAAAAATCAATAAAATCGAACAAGAAAATGATGAATTGAGGAATCTTCTTGAAGACATAGTGAATCTAAAGGGAATAATTGATCAGAATAAGAAAGAAAATGAAGGTTGGCAGGCAAAAGACCAGGAAATTTTAATTCTTCAGGAAGAAGCTAGAATGAAAAAAGAGAAGAGAATTAGAGAGAATGAAAACAAATTGATAGACATTAGAAAGGATTATTAAGAAAAGAACTAGATTTGCCAAGCAGGACTTCAGCTAGACTTGAGTCTAAATGAAGGAACGACGGTTACGTCACTTTGCAGAAAAAAGGCATCATCGAAGAACACACTACTTAGGCCATTTTGCGATAATTATAAACGACTCGAAGAGTTCGATTTCCTGCGAAAAAAACAGAAAAGCATAAAGAAAGCAGTCTGAAATCCTTGGATAACAGGGCGGTTACATAGGTTCTTCAAAAACTCTGATATTTACCATTCAATGAACATCAGGAATCATTATTTCGACGCACTGGTGAAATTAATTTGTTTCAAGGCAAATATATTTAATCTAAAAAATTGAGCATTTTTCTTTTAGTCCATGGCTGACAAAAACGAATATACCACACCACCTCCAACTGCCATACCTATAAATGTAGAACATAAGATCACCCATCCAATAGGGTTAGTTGCACCGGCTGCTATAGTCATACCCCAAATCATTCCTACAAACACTCCACCCAATACAGGTTCTGCCTTATCTGTATTATCGACAAATGCTGCTCCTTCCTCCCTACCTATTCTTTGTTGGTTTTTGATTGCTAAGGTAACCCGTTTTTTTTCCTCACTTATTTGATTTAAAAATGCTTCTCGCTTTAATTGTAAAAACGTATAAGTTTTTTTTTTTATAAATTCAATACTTCTCTTTTTATTTTTAATTTTTCCTCTTGTTGCAGATTCTCATTTCTTCTTTCTTCCTCAGCTCGTCTGTTCTTTAGTTCAATTTCAAAAGCTGTCGATCTAATTCCGATTTCCTCACTAATAATTGCCTTCTTTCGTTTAATTTCTTCTTCAAAAAATGCCTTTTCTCTTAATAATGGTTTGAATTCTTCATCTTTTTTAGCTTTTTGTTTTAGATCTTCCTCTTCTTTAGCCTTTTTTTCTTTTTCAATTTTAATATGCTCCAGTTCTTTTGTTCTTTTTTCAATGCTTTCTAGAATGATTTGTTTTCCAGGGATTATTTCTTGCATCCCTGTAATTCCAAAAAATTGTGAGCATTCATTTGATATCTTTATTTTGGATAAAATATGATCGTATATTTCAGCTGCAAAAAAAAATAATTGATGGAGATATGCTGTGGTTTTTTGAATAATTTCTTCTTGATTCTTATGATTCTTATCAAATTTGGAAAGTAATGGCTTGATCATACATAAATATAGAAGGTCAAGAAACTCAAAGTTGGTTTGTGGCGGTTTTGCCAGATATTTATTTTCGAAAGATTTATAATTAAATTGTATTGATGAGAGGTCTTCATATTCGAAGCAATCAATTAATTTGGCAAAGTCTTGACACATCAGGCAGAAAGTTTCAGCGAATTTTTCACGTGAAAATTCCCATAAGTCTCTTATGACCGTTAGGGAATCAATGGAAGCAGGCATGTTAATTCTGATTGGTGCATATTGAGTCGTTTCCAAAGATTTCAAAAGTTGTTGAGGAGAGGTTTTCTTTGCAGTAGCTTCAGGAGTAGGAAAAATTAAATATTGCGCATTTTTCAGGGATTGAAAAAAATTGGAAAAATCATTTTTCGTGAAAAATTTCTTGATTTTGTTTTGGAAGCTTGTTATTTCCAATAATTCATCATAAAATTCACACATTTTCTTCGTATAAAAGTCAACATCTTTTGTGGCTTTGGAAAAAACAATTGCTAAATATTTTGATATATCTATGTTCTGCAGTGATGGGAAACTTTTTTTTTTTCTTTTCAGTTTTTACTGAAAAATTTTTCAAAAAACTGAAAAACTGAACCTTTTTTCAAAAAACTGATAAACTGAACTTTTTTTTCAAAAAATATGAAAAACTGAACATTTTTTCAAAAAACTGAAAAGAAAAAAAAATATTTCTTTTTACAATTTACATTAAACAAAAATTAAAATATTTCTTGCATTTTTTCATTTTGAAAATTAAAAAAAAATGAAAATATTAAAAATTTAAAAATTTTTATATTATATTTATAAAGTTTCATCGCGAGCAAAAAAAAAATCGAAAAGTGAGCATTTTTTTCTTAAAAAATAAAATACATATAATTTTTAAATTAGAGTCTTAAATTTATAAAAATCAGAAAGATGAACAAGGTGATAAAAAGAGATAGAAGTTCAAAAGAAATTGATGAAGAAGAAAGAAAACCGAAAAAAAAACTCAAAACCAAGCAGGAATCGACAATAATAATATCAGAAGCAATGCAAAATGATTTTATTGATTCCATTATTACCAATAAAGATTTTGGAATTGTTTCCAAGATTCTAAAAATACAAGAAAATTCCCATTTGTCAAAGAATCATGTGATAGAGTACCTTTATTCAAAAGGATTTCAAGATATTGCTGAGCTGCTTTGGGTTCCGGCTAAGATCAAAACAATGAGACCTCCTCCTTGATCTGCTTCTGAATGGAAAACTGATGAAGAACTAAAATATTATAATATTGGGTTTGAGGATTATCCTGTTCAAAAAATATTTGGGGAAAAAGACACAAATAACATCCAACTCAGTGCTGAAGTCAAACATTTTTTAAACCAGCACTCTCCTGATTTTCTGCCTCATTTCATAAAATTTTACTGGAACAACCCAGAACGCAAAATCGAAGATTTTGATAAATTTTCTTCCCTTTTGCAAGCATATAATGCTGATCCTGAGATTGAAACTGTCGTGAACCGCATTATGTCTTTTATATTGGACTTATGCTTTGAAAAAGAATTTCAGATTAAGCCTGAACAACCCTTTAATTTGAATGTCTGTGGTGATAAAAGGCAAGCCATTCCAGATTTCTCTCTTTCCGGATTGGGAGATTCAGAAGCGAAATTCAAAGGCCTTTTAGTTGTGGAGGATAAAACAGACAAGTCACAAGGAGATGGAGAAGCTCAAATGATTGCAGAAGGAATAGCAGTAACTCAGCAAGAGATATGGAAAACAGAATGGCCTCTCTTTATGATCTTATGCAAAGGAACAAAGCTCTCTTTATACAAAGCAAATTTCAGCAAGAGACTTTTAGATAATGTTCGAGAGGGGTATGATTGTGCCCAAAAAACCATAGTCCAGAAGCTGAACAAAATAATTAGATTAGAATCATCTGACGACCTTGTGGAAATTATGAGAATATTTCATATCATCAAAGAAGAAATTAAATCGAGATTTTGATTCTAAAATGGAAGATGACGAAAATTAAGTTTATAAATCGAGATATTGGGAAAAAAAAAATTTTAAAGAAAATTTCTTTTACAGAAAAAATTTCACGTTTTTTGTTAAAAATATTTTTACAAAACAAGACA
>Ga0302320_10019268_pt1 | contig 13708 bp, 11 predicted proteins | sample Bog_T0_3_FD_202130 | JGI IMG/M metagenome (GOLD analysis project Ga0302320, IMG submission 202130) | Peat permafrost microbial communities from Stordalen Mire near Abisko, Sweden - Bog_T0_3 | ecosystem: Environmental > Terrestrial > Soil > Wetlands > Peat | place: Sweden: Abisko, Stordalen Mire... | reverse complement strand
TCAAGCACGACAACCACCGGCTTGCCCGCTGATGCAGCCGCTTCCAGCATCTGTTGCTGGATGCCGGGCAGATCAAGCGACGCGCGTGACGATGCTTCGCTGCTCATGGTCGCCAACTCACCGACGACCGCAATGACCAAATCCGCATCGGTCGCGGAGGCCTTGGCTTTCGCTTCCCATTCTGCCGCTTCAGCAGCGGTCGGCGGCGGCAACGGATGATTGCCCGTGAACGCGTCCAGCATGGATGGAAACACGCGCGACATGGGCGGACCCGGCACAAACGTGATTTGCGCATCCGGTCCCAGCCGATTCTTCAACGCCGCCAACAGCGTGACCGGATGGCTCTTTTGTCCACTGCCGAAAAGCCCTTCCACCGTCCAACCGCCTTCAATGTCCCGCGTGGAATCGCCGAGCATCCCAATGACAGCCACCTTTTTGATGTCTTTCTTCAGCGGCAATGTATTGTTGTCGTTCTTCAGCAGCACCATGGAGCGCGCGGCTAGCTTGCGTTCAAGCGCCAACCCTTCCGGTCGATTCAAAACAGCATCAACCTTCGTCTCGTCGACGTAAGGATGATCAAACAGGCCGAGCTGATATTTCACCGCGAGAATCGGCAACACCGCCTTATCGAGATCGGCCTCAGTAACCTTGCCTTCCGACACAAGCTTGGCCAGGTTATGAGTAAAGGTCAAACTGGCCATATCCATATTCAGCCCGGCGCTCTCCGCCTTGTAAGCCGCATCCTCCGGGTCGCGCGAGAAGCCGTGCACCTGCAGGCTCGCCACCGCAAACGCATCCGACACCACGAAGCCTTTGAAGCCCCATTCCTTGCGCAGCACGTCCGTCAGCAGCCAGCGATTGCCCGTTGCCGGAACATCGTTCAAATCCATGTACGCGCTCATGAAGCTCCCCGCGCCCGCTTCTTCCGCGGCGTGAAATGGCTCGAGGTAAACATTGCGCATCAAGACTTCAGGAATATACGACGAGTCATAATCGCGACCGCCCTCAGCCGCGCCATATCCCGCAAAGTGCTTCACGCAAACCAGCACGCTGTCCGGTCCCAGTTCCGCGCCTTGAAATCCGCGTACCTGCGCGCGCGCCATGGCCGAGCCAAGATATGGATCTTCGCCTGCGCCCTCCACAATGCGGCCCCAGCGTGCGTCACGTGCAATGTCCACCATGGGCGTAAACGTCCATTCGATCCCCGCGGCGCGAGCATCTTGTCCTGCCAGCCGCTGCGCTGCTTCTTCCACCGACGGATCCCACGACGACGCCATCGCCAGTGGAACCGGAAACACAGTGCGATAACCGTGAATCACGTCGAACGCAAATAGGATCGGGATATGCAGCCGCGACTTCTCCATCGCCAAATGCTGCAGGCGATTGATCTCTTTCACGTCGATCAGCCACAAAATCGAGCCCACCTTGCCTTGAGTCACCAAGTCGTCCGGCTTCTCCATACTCAGGCCCGGCATTTGAATACCTGCCGACTGGTTCATCTGGCCGATCTTCTCGTCGACCGTCATTTTCTTGAGTAGTACTTCCGCATTGTGCTTCGAATCTTCGCTCGTAAGCGCGGGTTGAGCCAAAGCACTCGCGCCCATCATGAACAGGCCAAGAATAGAAAGCAGAAGCGGAATCATCGTTCCTTTTACACGCATGCTAATAGCCTCACAGTTGGAAACACATGAGCATAAAGCATGAGTGCAAAGTTGGCTAGCCGAGTGGCCAGAATGGATCCAGACCGAGCAACCGGCAACAACCTGGAGTGCAAGCATCGATCTCGCCAAGCAATTCGTTCCACCCTCGGCGTACGCACTCTGGATTCGCTTCACGTGGCCTGCGCCCTCGAAAAGAAAGCCAAACGATTCTGGACTCTTGACGAGCGCCACGCGAAGCTCGCCGAGGCGGTTGGGCTTTCGACTCACCTCTGATTCTTTGAAGGCGCAACGAATCTCGTTATTGCGGCGTGATGATCCCGCCCAGCGCGTGTCGCCGCGGAAGAACAATGCCGCGATGGTCAACCTCTGGCGGCGATCCTGGAGGCCTGGCGAACGCGGGCGCATCTTTCCGCTCAATCACAGCTCCTCCGCATGCAGGGCACCAGTCCCCCGCCCTCTCCGATCCAAGCACCGCGTGGCAATGGCTACAAACGCGCTCCATACACAGAGACTATCGGATCGGACCTTGTGGCGCAGGCGCCGTCTGCCGCACTGCAGCTGCCCGATACACTAAAGATATGCACCCTCCCGTTCGCCTGGTGGCAATCGACATGGATGGCACCCTGTTGCCTACCTTCGCCCAGCAAGTCAGTGCTCGGAACACCCAGGCGCTTCAAGCCTTGCAGCAGGCTGGAATCACCGTGGTCATTGCCACCGGCCGGCGTACCGCCTACACCGCGCCGCTGCTTGAAGGGTTAGGGCTGCGAGCGGATACACCCATGATCACGTCCAATGGTGCAGTGACTCGAACCCTGGGCGGCGAGGCCATCGATCGCTGCCACCTCGATGCGCGCGTGGCACGCGGACTCTGCGGCCTCCTCCGACCCTTTGGCGCATTGGTGTTCACATTTGACAGGCCGGGTCGCGGCGAGCTAGTCCTAGAAGATCTGGACCAGGCACATGGCCGAATCGCGATGTGGGTTGAGGCCAATCGTCGGGCAATCGAGGTTGTAAAGCCGCTGGAAAATGCATTGATCGACGGCGAGAATCCAATTCAGGGCATGGTGACAGGCACTTTGGACCAGATGCGAAATGCGGAAGCGGCCCTCAAGGCAAGCGAGTGGAGCAGCCTTTGTGAATCGAGCCGTACTGAATATGGCGGGCGAGACCTGTCGATTCTCGACCTGATGCCGCAAGGAGTATCAAAAGGGTGGGCGCTGGAACGGCTCGCCGCCCGCCTGGGCGTGAAGCAGGAAGATACCATGGCCATTGGCGATAACTGGAACGACGTCAACATGCTGGAATGGGCGGGGCGGGGCGTGGTGATGGGCAATGCATCGATTGAATTGCGCGCGATGGCGAAGTTACGCGGCTGGAAGCAGGCTCCTCCGAATGATGAGGATGGTGTGGCCGTCATTCTGGAAAGCGAATTGGCGAAGTTTGCGGCCGCCAAAGTCTGACCGAAAATCAAGCAAGAGACTAGAATTAGAGAGTGCGATCCCGAATGCGCGTGCGGCTTTACATCCCGGTGCTTACGCTGGCGTGCCTAATGCCTGCGGCGCACTCCGACGAACGTGTCACGCTCAGCAACGGCTTTGAAATGCACTGCAATCACCTGGCACAGGTCGAAGGCCGCGTCCGTCTCTACACCAGCTCCGGCGAAGACAGCTACATCGAGTTCGCGCCAGAGGAAATAACCGGAGTCGAGCAAGTCCCCGATCCGCCGCTTGCGCCCTCGGAGTCGACGCGGCCAACGCAAACGTCGGACGCGAAGCTCTCGTCCGCCGACCTGCATGAGATGCTCGTCAAAGCCGGCGATGATCACAACCTCGACGTCGATCTCCTGGCCAGCCTGGTGAAGGCTGAAAGTGGCGGCAATGCCCACGCAGTAAGTCACGCAGGCGCCCGCGGCTTGATGCAGTTGATGCCTCGCACCGCCAACCAGTTAGGCGTTCAGGACAGCTTTCAGCCCGATCAAAACGTCCGTGGCGGCACCGCTTATCTTGACGAGCTGCTGACTCGCTATCACGACAACATGGCTCTTGCGCTGGCAGCCTACAACGCCGGACCGGAAGCAGTCGACAAGTATCATGGCATCCCGCCCTACCGTGAAACCCGGGCCTATGTGGCGCGCGTGATTCACGAGTTCAACCGCCGCGTACGCGCTCGCGAAGCAATTGCCAATCCGACGATTGCTGCAGCGGCAGCGCATGGGACGCGGTAACGATTTACAATTGTGTTCACTTGCCTCCAGACACAATCCTCGCCGATTCATCGAACCCGCCCCTGACAATTTAGACTTATGCGGTAGCTCTAATCTGAACCAGACTAACTGTGTCCTCTTAACGTGTGTGCAAGGTCGCCGCTCCCTGATGGTCGCGTCAACATGAACAAAGCGGTTTCGGGATACACCCATTGAATGGAGAGCGTTTGAAGAAGAAGCAATTGATTCTTGGCGGTGTGGTACTGGTCGCAATGGCGGCGTTACTCGTTTGGGGAAGACATAGAATCCATTTCGACTTCACCGTTTTCCGCGCGCAACTGGCACTCGCGGACTGGCGAAGGATAGCCGCCGGCGTCGGTTGCATCTACGTCGCCTATGTTTTTCGCGGCGTGCGTTGGGCCATGTTGCTGAGGCATAACAAGCGCGTATCCCTGTTTTCGCTGGTCGGAACACAGGTGATCGGTTTCACCGCCGTGGCCTTGATCGGCCGCGTCGCAGACCCGGTCCGTCCCTATCTTGTCGCTAAAAAAACCGGCCTGCCCATCAGCAACCAGCTCGCCGTTTACGTGGTGGAGCGGCTCTTTGACGCCGGCTCCATGGCGCTAATCTTTTCGTCCGCCATCCTATTGACCGCGTGGCTCGGTCTTCCCGGAGCACTTCCCCATCCCGAGATCGTAAAGAAGGCCGGCTACTGGGGCCTCATCCTCACCGTCCTGGGAGCACTCTTTCTGGTAGCGATTCGTCTTACCGGCGGGCTCGTGGCTTCGTTCTTCGAAACGGCATTCGGCGTGTTCTCAAAAAAGCTCGGCGCCGCTCTCGGAGATAAGATCCGCACCTTCCGCACCGGCCTTGACACGATTCGCAACTTCTCTGATTTCGCCGTCACTGCGTCCCTGTCAATCACCATGTGGGTACTGATTACTGCCGCCTACCTTGAGGTCGCGAAAGCCTTTGTCGCCAGCCCGCAACTCGCCTCCATGAGCCTCGGCGAGTGTGTCCTCTTGCTCGCGGTCAGTGGCACGGCCAGCGTATTTCAACTGCCCGTTCTAGGCTGGTTCACGCAAATCGGCTTTGTCGCCGCGGCCATGACCAGCTTTTACGGCGCGACCCCCGAAGCCTCCACCGCCTGCGCCGCCACGTTGCTCCTCGTCACTTTCCTGGCCATCGTTCCGGTGGGCCTGATCTGGGCACAAATTGAACATGTAAGCCTGCGCAAGGTGACAGTAGAAAGCGCGCACTCGGGCGAAGAAGCACCCCAAGTGCCACCTGCCGAATCCACCTAGAGGCATGTCGCAGAGACAAATTCACTAACTGAGATGCATCAATGATGATTCTCGGGACTTGCGGGCCCCCCTCTGAAATATAGGCAGCTGCTTGTGGATGATCCAAGTCCAGCACATGAATTGCTGTCACGAGCGACCTGTATTCGTCGTGGCTGAATCATTCCGATCCGACCCGCCGCACCACCGGTAACGTTGTCTCTTCCACATGCCGTTAACAGCTCTCAAGTTGTCATCGTCATGCGTTACGTAAGTGGCTCCTAGCCCTTAAGCGGGCAACCTTGCTGGTCTACCGCCATCGGCGGTACGCTTCCGTAATGAGATCCCTTCGGTATTCCATCAACGTCACATTGGACGGGTGCTGCGATCATCGTGCAATCGTCCCGGACGAAGACTTGCATCGCCACGCGACCGAGAACCTCGACCAGGCCGATGCCCTCCTCTTTGGCCGGGTGACTTACGAAATGATGGAGGCAGCGTTCCGGCCGCCGGCGCGGACGGAAGCGAGGCCTGATTGGATGGAGCCCTTCGCCCGGACAATCGACGCGGCAAAGAAGTACGTCGTGTCGAGCACCCTGGACCGGGTCGATTGGAACGCGGAGCTCGTGCGCGGGGATCTAGGGACGGCCGTTCAGCAGCTCAAGCGGGAGTCGGGCAAGGGACTGCTCGTGGGAGGCGTAAAGCTCCCGCTGGCGCTGGCGGAGCTGGGATTGATCGATGAGTACGAGTTCGTGGTGCACCCCAGGCTCGCGGGCCACGGGCCGGCGTTGTTCGCGGGGCTATCGAAGCGTATCGACTTGAGGCTCGTGAGCCGGCTGGAGTTCGGCTCGGGGGCGGTGGCGATGCGCTATGAGCCGAGAGGTTAGCCATTGGGCTTGTTAGCCCGAGTCGGCCGGTTCACCAACCTGCATCGGCGACTCTTGCAAGCTCTCGGAGGCCGGTACCGGACACTCCACCGCCACAATCTCCACAACCGACGGTGTAGTGAACCGAATCACATCCGGCCCCACCGCCCCACCCGTCATCAGCATGCTCATGGCCTGCTCCATCGTCAGGTCAGTCTCTGTCACTCGCGCCAGCGGAAGAATCTGCAGAAACGCCGACGTCGGATTGATCGCATTAGGTAAAAGAACGGCTGCCAGCGGTACTCCGGTTGTTGAATCGGTAAGCGTCCGGGTCAAGAAGCCAATGCTCTTCTGCCCAGAAATAGGAAAGTCCACCAGCACGACTCGCTGACTCGTCTCCGCTTTGCCCATCATGGAATCGATAAGCTGGCGAACAGACTTGTAGACCTTGGCCACAAACGGAAGCCGTTCCAGCGACGCTTCAAACAGGTTGAATGCCTGCCGCCCCACCACTTCTGAAGTCAACTGGCCCACCACGAAGAGCACCACCAGCGTCAGCAGAATCGCCGTCACATACTGAATCCACGGCTCAGCAATCAGCGCGTCGGGAAAAATGGCGGCGAGCAATTTCACCAAGGGCAAACCGGCCTCTGCCAAGAGCCCGAGAATGAAGCTGAAGATAAGATAGGTGACGATCAGCGGCCCGATTGTGATAATTCCGGCCAGGATGTTGCGTTGCAGGCTGCGCAGTGTGCGGGCAAGGACTGGGTTCACGCGCCCTCCTTTAATGAGGATACGCGACCCTCCGGCGGACAGATTCAGTCCCTCTCCTTACCTCATCAAGATCATCGGTTTGCCCATCGACCGGTCGAATTCCTTATATAGTGGATTGAGCAGGAAGTTATGAACGATTCAGATATTTTTGGCCTGAGCGAGCAAAGCCGACGGTTTGAAAACGGCACCGATCCTCACGGGCGAGCGGTCGGATCTCCGCTTCCCACCGGGGCGGGCGGCACTCCCTTGTCTTCCTTTGGAGAATCGCCCCGGCTGACCGCCGTTCCGCCGCACGGCCGCGCCCTCACCAACGCATCGTCAAGCGCTCAAGTGGATGTTGCGTCCGCAATTCAGCGCGCCATCGGCGCTTTGCGTGCGGCCTTTCCGTATGTCCAGAAGGTCCTGCCCCTGCTTGAAGGAAACATACTTTCTGCTGTTTCTAACTTGATGACGCCGCATCCCCAGCCGCCACCTCCGCCGCCGCCCCCAGTGAACCTGGTGCCCATTGAACGCGGCCTTGCAGAGTTGCAGACGCAGCATACTGAGTTGCGCGATCAGGTTGCTGAGCAGAACTCATCCTTGAAGCGCGTCGAAGATCAGTTGGAAATGGTCCGCGAAGCCACCGACCGCAACACGCTGGAGCAGCAGGAACTGCTTGAGGATTTGAAAGGCATCGGCGCCAAGGTAAATGTGTTCGCGCTGTTTGCATTGGCTCTGCTCGCCATCTCCGTGCTGATGAACCTTATCCTCTATCTGCACATTCGTCGCGTCCTGCCGTAGAATCGCCGCCCAATCAGAATCTCAATTGCCTGGCACGCTTTCGCTGATCGCCCGCAGCAGGCGCTCGCGATAACGTCCCCAACCGAACTCCCGTGCCACCCGCAGCGCTCCTTGGCTCAGGTCTTCAAGGAGGCTTTGATTCTCCGCGAGCTTCGCTAATGCTCCCGCGATCGCTTCCGACGAGCAGATCGGGACTATGGAGCCGGAGAGCCCCTCCACCACCACATCTTCGGTGCCGGAATTCAAGGTCGTGATCACCGGCAACCCTTGAGACAAAGCCTCAAGCACGACCAATGCCCTTCCCTCAAATAGCGTCGGCAAAACCAGCACGTCGTGGCTGCGCATCTCTTCCAGCACCTTCTCATGCGGCGACGTTCGAATCCACCGGTGGCGATTGAGTTGCGCGTTTAATTCCGCGGACGGATGCGACAAATGCCCAATCAGTGTGAGTTCCGCAGCGCCATTTAATCGCTCCATCGCCTTCAGCAGGTAGCTGATTCCCTTCCGCTGGCTGATATACCCGACAAACAGCACGCGCAAAGGCCCAGGCGACCGCTTGTTCCGCGCATCGGCAACCGGAGGGCACCCATAAGGCACTATTACAACCTTGCCGGCGGGCGAGCCCCGCAGCGATCTGGATACAAACTCGCTGGGGACGATAACCATGTCGGCAGCGGCCAACTCCGCGTCCTTGCGCGCAAGCCTGCTCTCCGTGTAAGCGTTGACATCGATGGTTTGGCCCCACAACGGCTCGCGGGCAATTTCTTCCGCCAACAACGCAAGCCACGCTCGCACATATCCAATAGGAAGCTCGTAGATGCAACTCAGGCCTAGCGACCGCGCGGCGCGAAAGGCATTTAGCGCACAGTCTTCGTGGGCATACACCGCATCCGGCCGCGAAATACCAGCAGGGGCGGAGTCTGGTGCCTTCAAAATCCAATCGGCAACATCACGATCCAGCGCCCCTGCAACGGCATCCATCCTGAATCGGCCGGTTTCATGGCGAATAAGCCACTGCCATCCCCGGCGTTCCGCCACCAACCTCACTAGTTCCCGCCAGGGACTTGCATGAATCAAGTTCTCCGGGACGCCAGGATAACTGCGCCGCGCCAATTCCGCGCGCAAATTAGCTGGGAAAAGACCGTCAAGCGCGGAATTTCGACGCCAGGCGAAAGTGGTATGGAAGCTGGTCAGCGCATTGGCTTGGGTAAGAGCCAGCAGAGCCTGTCGGACATTGTCGTTTCCGGTGGGATGCACCAGCAGGACCGCCCTGGCCCCCAGTGATAACTTGCTCATCGAGCGTCAATCTTTCGTTTGGTTTCCCGCAAGTTCATGCCCGCAGAAATCACATTCACGGAGAAAGCCTATCATTTTTGCCATGCTTTTGGTGCCGTCAATACCCTTGTTGCCATGGTAAATACAAACTTAGGCCTTTTTGCCTACTTTTGGGATCATGTGTGATGACAGATGTTGCCAGTCGTATTTTCGCGGGGCTAGTATTCGGCATAGTTCAAGTACCTCCCTCTACTATGGTCCGGCCTCGCGCAAACTATGCAGTCGTTCCCAGGTTCACAGAGCTTCATCAACTAGCGACGCTTACCCGCGTACGCAGACGGAGTATCTCGTCATGGCATGGTATGCCTACTGCATCGGCGAAAAGCAAGCTTTTCCAGAACTAGCTCGCCATCGCAAACCTGTACCAATGGAATCGGTCCTTGGGGTAAGCGGTAACCAGGTCTTTCTTTACCCGGCAAGTGATCTCGCGATCATCGTAAGCGAACACAACCCCGCGGATGCCCTGAACCAGAAGTCCGGCGTGGATCATGCCAGGGTTATTGCGGACTGCTTTCAGCACTCCACCGTCCTCCCATTCCGATTCGGAACTGTTTTCAACGACGACGAATCCCTCCGCAAATCCATTCGGTCGAACCAGCGGCAGTTCCTCGGCAACATTGACCGATTGCGCGGCAAGACTGAAATGCACCTCAAGATCTTTGTCGATGATTGTTGCACCCACTCGCTCGACAAGCATCTGCCCGCGGAAGGGGTTGGTCGGGAATATTTGACCAACCTGCGGGAAAATGCGACTCGCACTCGTGAGCGCCAGACCCGCGCACGCGCCGTCAGCTTTCAGATGCATCGCCTGTTTTTGCCGCTCGATGAAGAAGTAAGCTGCCGCCTCACGGAAAGCGGCAAGATGGTGCTGGATATTTCGCACCTTATCGACAGGAAATATGTAGAGCGTTATCAGAACAAGTTCGCCACCACCAGTTCCATGATGCCAGGCTGCCAGATGCAGGTTTCCGGCCCATGGCCACCCTATCACTTTGTGCACCGCCTCACGCGCGGCTCTGGCCATCCGCACGTGCTCGCGACGCCGACCATAGCCACCGCTAACGCAACCCCCGTTGGTCGCATTGCAGAGCCGGTTGCTGTTCTCGTTTAACCGCCTGTCCCATCAAAGCACGCCCAAAAGCCCCGGTTTTCAGCCGGGGCTTTTTGCGCTCTGTTATGTCCTGATATTCAACCGAAGGGACTCCGCGGTGCTTCGAGAATGCCGCCGCCTCCGGAGAACCGCCCTAGGAAGGGCTGGTTGCCTTGCGACGGCTAAGCACGGAGGTCTTGCGCCGGCGCCGGTCTTTTGAGGCGTGGTCGATCTTCTTCCAGAAGCCTACAAAGTAGTCGACGGCCGAGATCACGGAAACCATGACAGTGAAATAAATCGCGGTAATTGCGATCCATTTCACAGGTATTACGAGGACGCCAAATACCCACTGATACCAGTGGTGCGCCAGAATCGCGGATACTACAGACACAATCTGGATCACAGTCTTGAGCTTGCCCAGGTCACTTGCCTCGATCGTAAAACCCTCGGAAGAGGCAATCGAACGCAATCCCGAGACCAGAAACTCGCGCCCGATGATGACCACCGCAATCCAGACCTTCACGATTCCGGGGTTATAAGCCACCAGCGCAATCAACGCCCCGGTCACCATTACCTTATCGGCAATCGGGTCCAGCAACATCCCCATAGTCGTGATCTGGCTGCGTTTGCGAGCCAGATATCCGTCGAGGCCGTCGGTAATCGACGCCAGCACAAACAGTACCGAGGCCGCAATCTCCTGTTCGCCGTTTGATCCCTGCCATGGATAGTGCGGCGACAATATCCATAACAAAAGGGGGATCATGACGATCCGGCTCATCGTGATGGAATTGGGCAGATTCACATTATCCCCGGCAATTTTGAGTTTCCCTGGCAACACAGTCCCGCAGCCGGCGATTTTGCCGAAAATCGCAGAAGTCCTAACTATGCCCCTTGCTTTCAGGGTCGAATTCCAACTACCACTACTATAACCGTGTTCGCACGGCAGGTTTCACCAAGCTGTACAACTGCGTTCGCAAAGGAACGCAATAAGGGTTCAAAACTGCACAAAATCCACCTCGCGCACTCCTGAAAAATGCACGCCAATTGAGAAATCGCCTGGAATCGGCGAAAGCCCCGCTTGAGGCGCAATGGCGGCTGAGTTCCTTGTGGTCATGTGCTACGCCAACAATGCCTCTGTTTCTTTTCGGGATGCCATCGACGATTGCGCACCTGCACGCGTAACAGATATCGCAGCGGCTGCCGAGGCAAACCGTGCACTTTCTTCTGGATCTTTCCCCAGCATCAAGCCGGTGGCAAATGCGCCATTGAATGCATCCCCGGCCGCGGTTGTATCGATAGCTTTCACCGGAAAAGCCGGCACGGATACATTTAAACCATCGCGGGTCCCAAGGTAAACGCCTCGCAAGCCTTGCTTGAGCACCACGCCTTGAACGCCATGCGCAAAGAGCGCGTCCCTTCGTATGCGCAGATCTTGCTTCGTGTGGTTGTTGTGCTTGGTTGCGCTGTTGCCGATGTAAAATTCCGCCTCAGTCTCGTTGGGCGTAAACCATCGAACTGCGCACAGCACTTCAAGTGGAAGGGTCTGAGCGGGCGCGGGGTCCATGATGACGGGCACGTTGAGCCGTGCGCAGACCTTTACCAGATGCGCCACCGTCTCCAGCGATATTTCAAGCTGGACGAGCACTAGTCCCGCCTGCAAAAGAATGCCTTCGTTCGCGTCAATGTCATCGGGTGAGAGCGTACTGTTGGCACCCGGAGCAACAACAATGCTGTTTTCACCTTGCGGGTCTACTTCAATCAGCGCGACGCCAGAGGCCCCTTCAGCGGTACCGACGCCGCTGATGTCTACCCCTGCATTGGTCATGCTTGCTCGTAACAGCAGAGCGAACGCGTCGCAGCCCACCTTGCCGATCATGAAAACGGGATAATCAAGACGTCCTACCGCTACGGCCTGATTTGCACCTTTGCCGCCCGGATAAATGTGAAAATCTGAACCGAGAACGGTCTCCCCGCCATGCGGAATTTTCTCAACTTTCGCAACAAGATCAGCATTGATGCTGCCGACAACAACGATCGGTTTTCGACCGTATCCATCCAGCATGTCCTCTCCTTTTTTGAAACTCGAGGCGCCTGGGTGCTACCCTGACGCGGGTGATCCTCAGCCCAGAAGGCGCATGAGTTCAATCTTGAGTGGCCGTTTCTTGCGACCACTTGAATCCACTCGACACTTTGAGAACAGCAGCGAAGCACAGCCGTCCAAATCACGGCCTAGAAAAGAGGCGCAAGCGCAACGGACGTCAAACCCATAAGAAAGAAAAGGAACATGAAGGCGATGAGTCTCTTGGCGGCCGCAGGCGCCGATGCGAATTCACGCCAGACAAACACGCCCCAAGCAGCCGAGATCATCGTGGCGCCTTGACCGATGGAGTAAGAGACTGCGGGCCCAACCACCTGCGAGCGAGAGGCGACAAAATTCAATACAGCTCCAGTGCACCAGATCAGGCCTCCCAACACGCCCCAAATGTGCCAGCTTGCCGGCGCCCGTAGATAGCCGTGCATTGAGACCGGCGGCCCCCCGTCCAGCGGCCGCCGCATAAACAGATAATTCACCGGAACGGAACAAAGCAGCACCCCAAGCGAAAAGATGAACGCAGTGCTGTAAGGTCCCATCGCATGTTCACCGCTCATCGCTTTGGACACGAAAGGATAGAATGCTCCCATGAGCAGACCTGCGATCAGGCTGAGCAACACGCCGCGACGGCTCATGGCTGCGCGATCGCGCTCTCGCAAACGGTATGCTCCGGCATCCAGAACAATCGCGACGACGATTAGAATCACTCCTGCGAAAAGGAACAATGGGTTGCCGTTTGGAGAGATGAGATAACTACTCACCGCGCCAACAACTAGCGCCAGCCCAATCCCGATCGGGAACGCAACCGCCAACCCCGCTATATCGATTGCGGCCACAAGCAGGAGATTGGCGAGGTTAAACGTTATCCCGCCAACAATCGCCATCAGTAGGTGTCTCGAATTCGTCGCCGCGAGGTCTGCGAAAAACGAATTGCCAGTCACGCCCATGCTGCCTAACGTCAGTCCCCAAACAAGCGATCCAAGAACTAGACCCCAAACGTAATCCCAGTAGAAAAGTTGGAACCGATACCCCGGACACAGCTTGATGGTATTGGCCCACGACCCCCAACAGAACATGGTTACGATCATGAATGAAAGTGCAATGACGTAAGTCTGAGGCTGATACACGCGATTCCTTTCCTGGCAGGGCAATTTTCACTAACAAATCTTCCGGCCAAGTACCCCAACAAGCATGCTGCAATCGGGAGGCGGCCCCGAGTCCAGGACCCTTCTATTGGATTGTTAGGGTCAGCGTCGCTGTTTGCGAAACTGCTGTCGACCCCGAGCCCGCAGTCGCCGTTATCGTAATCGTGCTTTTCCCTGCCGGAGTTCCTTTATTCGCGGGCGGAGGCGCTGAGTTGCCGCGGCCCCCGCCGCAACTGGTTGCCATTCCACAAGTCACCATCAGGACGGCGATCACAAGTCCGCAATAAAAGACGGAACGCAACGACCTTCTCCGCAGGAAGATCGCACATAACGCAAACGTAGATCCTCCACCGACAAATGGCCAAGGATCGCTGCTTCGAGCCGCCGACGGTGCTGTCGTGGCGATGGTTACGGTCGTAGTGCTCGCCGCGCTTCCGTTCGGTGTGACTGTCGCGGGCGAAAAGCTGCAGGTAGACTCGGTC
>Ga0302320_10019266_pt1 | contig 13709 bp, 12 predicted proteins | sample Bog_T0_3_FD_202130 | JGI IMG/M metagenome (GOLD analysis project Ga0302320, IMG submission 202130) | Peat permafrost microbial communities from Stordalen Mire near Abisko, Sweden - Bog_T0_3 | ecosystem: Environmental > Terrestrial > Soil > Wetlands > Peat | place: Sweden: Abisko, Stordalen Mire... | reverse complement strand
TCCTGATCATTGCACTGGGCGTGATGGCCATGGTCAACCGGATTTCATGGGGATGGTGTATCGCTGCGATCACCGGCATTGCGATCGCATTCGGCGCGCCACAGATGGTCAGCTGGATCCGCGGCATGTTCGGCGTCTGAGATTCAGGGACAGTTGTCATGATCGCTACCAGCACCCATCTCCTGAAGGACCCGCTATTCGTCGGAGCGACGCGCCCCCCGATGCGCTGGGGCGTGACCTACGCGGCGCTATTGGGGAATGTGGTCTTCACCATGGAGGCCTTCTTGCTGACCCGCAATCTGTTGGCGTTGCTGATGGCATTGCCGATTCATCTGCTAAGCGCAGCGCTGTGCGCGAGCGATGCGCGTTGTTTTGATCTGTGGCTGATGTGGCTCAAGACCCGCGGTGTAGCCTCGTTCGCCAACGTTCGCTATTGGGGTGGCTCGAGCTACAGCCCCCTGGTGGTCGCGCCGCCGGACGTGCGCGGTCGGCGGCGTCTCCCGGTCGGCTTCACTGCTGTCGTGTGGCCGCGGGGGATTGCATGAGAGGCGACCGCGTCAGCCGCCTGCGCCGGGAATTGAGCGCCGCGCAGCAGATCCCTTACACGGCCCATGTTACCGCTTCGGTGGTGCGCACGCGTGCCGGTGATCTGGTGCAGTCATTCCGCTTGAGCGGCGGTAGTTTTGAATGTGCAGATGACTCGGAACTGAACAACTGGCATGAACGCCTCAATGTGCTCTGGCGCAACATCGCCAGTCCCAACGTGGCGCTGTGGGTGCACCTGATCCGGCGTCGCGAAGGCGGTCTGCCCGAGGAGAGCTTCAGCCCCGGCTTCGGCGCCGATCTCTATCGCCGCTACTACCGGCGCCTCTCGGGCGAGCTGCTGATGGTCAATGAGCTGTATCTGACGCTCGTATTTCGTCCGTCGCCCGGGGCGCTGCGCAAATGGACCATCGGTGCGCTGTCCAGGACCAGTCGCGCGACCGAGGAGCAGGCGCTGGTGGAGGCGCTCGAGGCCTGCGACAAGCTGGCCAGGCTGCTGAGCGTGTCATTGGAGCGCTATGAGCCAGAGCCGCTGGGGCTCTATCGGGACCCGGCGATCCAGGGCAGGACCTGTTCTCGCCTGCTGCAGTTCCTGGCGTTGCTGCTCAACGGTGAGCAGCGAGCGGTACCCTTGCCATGCGCGCCGCTTAACGAGGTGCTGGCGACCAGCCGCATTCTGATTGGCCGCGAGTTGATCGAGTACCGCATGCCACACGCTTCGCGGCTCGGGGCAATGCTGAGTATCAAGGAATATCCGACCTCGACCTCTACCGGTCTGCTCAATCGATTGCTCTCGGCACCGTTCCCGCTGCTTTTGACTCAGTCTTTTTCATTCATGTCGCGAGCGGCCGGACAGGGACTGCTGCAGCGCCAGTACCATCGCATGACCAATGTTGGAGACCTGAGCCAGTCGCAGGCGCAGGAGCTCAAAGGGGCACTGGATGCGCTCAGCAGTAACAGTTTCGCGATGGGAGACCATCACTTCTCGCTGCAGATCCTGACGGAATGTTTCGATACGCTTGAGCCGGATGAGTTGGCGCGACAGCGGCGGCGCCTGACCGATGCCCTGGCCGCGGCCAGGAATCTGCTGGCCGACACTGGAATGACGGTCGCGCGCGAGGACATTGCACTGGAGGCGGCTTTCTGGGCTCAGCTGCCCGGTCATTTTACCTATCGCCCCCGCAAGGCTCCAATTACTAGCCGCAATTTCGCGGCACTCGCGCCATTTCACAATTATCCGAGCGGGCGTGCCACCGACAATCACTGGGGTACGGCCCTGGCCTTGCTGGTCACATCGTCGCATTCGCCGTTCTACTTCTCGCTGCATGCCTCCGAGGGCGGTCCGGGCGAGGAGGGTGGGCGGCGCGACACCGGGCATACCTTTCTGTGCGGTCCCACGGGCTCGGGCAAGACGGTATTGATCGGCTTCTTGATCACGATGTTGCAACGGCAAAGTGCCAGTCAGGTGATATTTGATAAGGATCGGGGCCTCGAGTTGCTGGTGCTCGCTCTGGGTGGTACCTATCTGCCGCTGCGAAGCGGTGTCCCGACCGGATTCAATCCACTTCGCCTCGAGCCGACGCCCCTCAATGTGGACTTTCTAAAAGGCTGGTTGCGCCAGCTTGTCAGGCACGGCGGACCCTCATCGGCCGAAGACCTGAGTGCCCAGCAGGCCGCGGATCTGGATCAGGCACTGCACGGAACACTCGCGCTGGAGTCATCGGCGCGACGCCTCTCGCGCCTGATTGAGTTTCTCGACCCGACCGAGATCAACGGCATTCATGCGCGTCTCTCGCCCTGGTGCCAAAGCAGCGGCGGCGACTACGCGTGGGTATTCGACAACGCCGAGGATCGCGTGAGCCCTCTGATGCATGAGAGCCCGACCATAGGCTTTGATGTCACCGAATTTCTGGATCATCCAGACACCCGTACGCCTGTGACTCTCTACCTGTTTCATCTGGTGCGTCAGCTGCTGGATGGCCGGCGCCTCGTGTGCTGGCTGGATGAGTTCTGGCGAATGCTGAGCGACCCGGCGTTCGAGCAGTTTGCCAAGGATGGTCCAAAGACCTGGCGAAAGCTCAATGCAGTCATGTGCCTCTCGACCCAGAGTCCGAGCGATGTGCTCAAGAGCCCGATCAGCCGGACCATCGTTGAGCAGACGCCCACCAAGATCTTTTTCCCCTGTCCGGTTGCTGATCCGGGCGAGTATCAGCAGGGATTTGGCCTCTCGGAGCGCGAGTGGAGTCTGATCAGCCAGCAGATGGAACCCGGCTCGCGTCAGTTTCTGGTGCGACAGGGACGGCAGAGCATCGTCTGCCGGCTCGATCTGCGGGGCATGGATGATGAACTTGCCATCCTCTCTAGCCGGCGCAGCAGTATTGAACTGGCGCAGACGGTGCTGCAGCAACTGGGCCCCGATCCGGGGCGCTGGCTGCCTGAGTTTTATCAGCGGCTACGGCAAGACGCTGCCGCAATTGTTTCACCCAACCCTTAAGGAGTCTCACATGAACCGCATCCGCCGGGTTTCCGCCGTTCTCATCATTCTTGGTAGCGCGGGACTCTTGCATCCTTGCAGCGCGCAGATCCCTGTAACCGACTTGGGCGCCATTGCCCAGCTGATTACGCAGGTGGCCAATATGGAAAATCAGTTGGTGACGATGCGCAACCAACTGGTGCAGGCCGAGAGCACGCTGAAATCGATGACCGGTTCACGCGGGCTGGAGCAACTGCTCAGCGGCCAGAATCGCAACTACTTGCCGACCGACTGGAGCTCGCTGTCAAACGTCATCGGCAATTCCAGCACGGCCTACAGTGGGCTGGCCACGGACTTGCAATCTATTGTCTCCGGCAATTCCGTGTTGAGCAGCGCTCAGCTGAACCAGCTTGGGCCTAATGAGCGCACGGCTGTATCCGATGCGCGGCTCTCGGCCGCGACCGGCGGAGCTCTCAGTCGCAGCGCGCTTGCAGATACCAGCAACCGCTTTGCCGATCTGCAGCAGTTAGTCACTGCTATCGGCAGCACTACAGATCAGAAGGCCATTCTCGAGTTGCAAGCCCGCATCAACGCGGAGCAAACAATGATCAGCAATGACCAGTCAAAGCTCCAGGCGCTCTATAAGACCACCGAGGCTGATGAGGAGCTGCGCAAGCAGCGCGTGCGCGAGCGGGCCCTTGCGGACATCGGCAGTTTCAGCGCCCTGGCGCCCATGGGCTTGTAGCTCCTGAGCTACTGCGCGGGAATCATCATGGGTTTCTTTGCCGAACTGAACGTGTGGCTCAACGGCATTCTGTTGAGCTACATCGGCGACACCTCCAACGCCGTGGCGGCCGCGCTTGAGCCCGCGGTCATTACGCTGGCGGCGGTCTACCTGATGTTCTGGGGTTACCTGCAGATCTCTGGGCAGATTCAGGAACCTTTCCTGGACGGGCTCAAGCGCATCGCGCGACTGGTGATCGTCCTCGGCATCGGTCTGCACCTGTGGCTGTACAACTCCCTGATCGTCGATACCTTTTTCAATGCCCCGGTGGAACTGGCCGCCGACATCAGCGGCAGCCCAGATGCCGTCTCGGTCGTGGATCAGATCATCTCCAGTGGCGGGGATACCGCCGGTGCACTGATCCAGAAAGGCGGGGTGCTGGATGGTAACTTCTCCTACTACCTGGCGGGCTTTTTTGTCTACATCGCTGTGGGGTTGGCCGCGGTCTACACCATCTTCCTGTTGTGCCTGGCGCGGATCGCGCTGTCGGTGCTGCTCGCGCTTGGACCCCTGTTCCTGTGCGCATTGCTGTTTCGTAGTTCTGCCCGCTTGGTCGATTCCTGGATTTCGCAACTGATCAACTATGGATTGATCGCTGTTCTGGCTACGCTGGTGACTACACTGCTGATGCACTTGCTCACGACCGTAACTGCCCAGGCGGCAGCGTTGGGCACTGGTATCAGAATTGTCGATGCCGTGCGCGTCTGCTTCGCATCTGCACTGATGTTCCTGCTGATGCGCCAGATCATGCCAATTGCCGCCGGTCTCGCCGGTGGCACATCACTGACAACTCTTGGCGCATTCAGTCGCTCGATCCAGTGGCTCGCTCAACGCGCCCAGTCAATATGAGGAGATGAGCATGAGAAACATTAGTCACCTTCGGGTAGTTGCCCTGCTGCTGGGCGCGTGGCTCTCTGGATGTTCCTCGACTTCGCCAGCAAGATTGTGCGATTCGCCGCTGGAACCGGTCAACGCATTCGCGCCGGCGGGCCACAGCGGTGCAGCGCTTGGAGGCGCAGACCATGAGTGACGAGGCGCTATTGATGGATTACCTGCGAGAAGCCTCGAGCTGGGATGGCGATCGCATCGCCCAGGCCCAGCGCAGCGCGCGTCGCGCCTGGGTGCTCTCCGGCGCTGCCGCGCTGGTGGCGGCGCTTGCTGTGTGCGCGGTGGCGCTGCTGAGCCCGCTCAAGCGTGTCGAGCCGTTCCTGATCCGTGTCGACAATGCTACTGGTATCGTCGATGTGGTTCCGACCTTTGGCGGGCACCAGGCCATGCCCGAAGCCGTCACGCGCTTCTTGCTCGCGCACTATGTGCAGACCTGTGAGCGCTACCTGCCAGCGACGGCGGAGCAGGACTACACCGAATGTGGGGCCTTTCATGGCACGCGTCGCAATCAGGAGTGGTCATCGCTCTGGACGAGCTCGAACCCGCAGTCACCGCTCGTGAAATACCGCGACGGCACCACTGTAACGGTGCAGATCCAGTCGATCAGTTTCTTCGCGCGTGCCAGTGGCCTGGAGGATCTCGCGCAGGTCCGATTCACGCGCAGCGCCCACGCAGGCAACGCCGAGCAGGGGGCGATCACGCGCTGGATCGCCAATATCCAGTTTGCCTATGGCGAGCCACCGACAAATCCTGATACCCGACGCTGGAACCCGCTCGGCTTTCGCGTCATCGAATATCACACTGAATCGGAAGCTACCGAGACGGCGACCGGCAGTGGCGGTGAGAATTCCAAATGAAATCCCATCTGTTGCTGTGCAGCTCTGCGCTGCTCTTGTGCGTGGGTGTGCTCGCCGTAGCCAAGGCCGAGTCGGTGCCTTCTCGGGGCACAGTTGATTCGCGTATTCGCGTGGTGACGTATAACGCCGAGGAGGTTTACCGTCTCATCGGCTACGTGGGCTATCAGTTGGAGTTTGAATTCGCCCCGGAGGAGCGTTTCGTGGGTCTGGCCGCCGGCGATGTCAAGGGCCTGAGCTTTGAGTCTGAGGGCAACCACTTGTTTCTCAAGCCCACCGCCGCGGGCGTACTAACCAACTTGACCATTCTGACTACGCGTCACCACTACCGGATTGACTATGCAGTGGCCAGCGGACGCCCGGATGTGTCGCGCGCTGATGCAATCTACGCGCTGCGATTTCAATACCCCGAGGAAGTTGCGCATTCCAACCAGGCCGCGTCCGAGGCCGCGAGGATTGCCCATGAGCTACAGACGCCCGCGACGCCGGTGAACTGGGACTACTGGTACTGCGGGCCCGCTACGCTGCGTCCGCTGGCAGCCTACGATGATGGATTTCAGACGCATCTGCACTTTTCCAATGCCAGTGAACTGCCCGCCTTGTTCATACGCAACGAAGATGGCAGTGAGTCATTGACCAATTTCACGATTACCGCACAGGAGGTGATCATTCACCGCGTCGCGCACCAGATGATCTTGCGCCGTGGTCACCTCGTGGCCTGTCTCGTAAATAAGGCCTATGGCGGTGCGCAGCAGCATGCTGCGGGGGGAACAATCTCCCCGGATGTGCTCCGAGCAACCCGCGGCCCCGCTGAGGTCGAAACGCAAGAGACTGGCCGTGAATAATCACTGGTGGCGCATGCTGTTCGTGCGGAGGGGCGGCTTCGAAGCACCGCGAGGCTTGAATGCGGACGGCGGAGCCGAACCGATCCGTCCGGCGAATCTGGATCGGGGCCCGGCAATCACTGCTGAGGGCGGCGCATTACGCTCGCGCTTGGGTAATCTGGTGGGCATCGCGCTGCTGGCGCTGCTGTGCGTGGGATTTATGAGCTGGTACTACAGCCACGCGACGGGGCGACGCGTCGGCGCGCCGGCCCGCAATGCGCAAGTGGCGGCGAAAGGTGAATTCGTATTGCCGCCGCTGAAGATACCCAAGTCGCCGGCACCGATGCCAGCACCTGTCCGCACAAGCTCTATGGTGGCCGATACTGCCTACGCTGTCGGCAATGTACTGGATGGACTGAGCAGCACGGCACAGGCTGGCGGCTTCCTGTCGGCACCGGCGGGACCGCCTGTCGTCGCCGCAGCGCCTGTAGGACAGCAACCCTTGGGCAGAGAGAACAAGAGTCCGTGGCAGCTCACGCTTGAGCGGCGATTGGATGGCGCACTGTGGGTGCGGGAGCGCGCGGCGCGCGAATCAGCACCGGTTCCGGAGCGTGTGACGGACACTGCTGAGCCGACGGGTTTTGTGACTGCAGGTGCTGCGGGTGCGCATTCGGCACCTGGCGCGCGTAACCTTAGCGACCTGCTGCATCCGGCCGTCGTGGCCACAGCGCGAGCCCAAGTGCTGCCGACGCAGCGGCTGTTGTTGCCCAAGGGAGCCTTTATCGATTGCACACTTGAGACCGCAATCGACTCCACCTTGCCGGGCCTGACCACCTGCATCACCCCGGTGGACACCTATAGTGCTGATGGCACTGTCGTGCTGCTTGAGCGCGGCACCAAGTTGATTGGCGAAACCCACGGAGATGTACAGCAGGGCTCCTCACGCATCTTTGTGCTCTGGACCGAGGCGCGCACTCCACTCGGGGTAATTGTGCCTCTGGCCTCACCCGGAACCGATGAGCTGGGGCGTTCGGGATTGCCCGGGGATGCGAATCATCACTTCTTTGAGCGCTTTGGCGCAGCCATCTTAGTGTCGGTAATTGACGGTGCGATGCAGATGGCCGGCAATTCGCGCTCCGAAGGTTCATCGGGAAGCACCATCGTGATGAATCCGAGTGGTTCGCAGGATGTACTGACCGAAGTGCTGCGCAATACCATCAGCATTCCGCCTACAGTCAGCAAGCCGCAAGGAGACCGGATAGAGATTCTGGTCGCCCGCGACCTGGATTTCCGCTCGGTCTATCAGCTGCACCTGCAGTGACCGTCCCGGGTGCCGATTGTTGGATCAGACTCAAGTCACTACTCCGGATTCCTCCCTTACACTGACGCTGCGTGCCCTGCGACCGTGGTTAGATGATCCAACGCTGACCGAAATCTGCATTAATCGACCCGGTGAGGCCTACGTTGAGCGAAGTTCAGGCTGGGACAGAATTGCGCTGCCTTTCGCAGATTACGAGTGGTGCCTACGTCTCGCCAAGCTCGTGGCCAACTCCACCCGCCAGAAGATAGATGCGAGTACGCCATTACTGTCCGCCACGCTCCCGACCGGAGAGCGCGCGCAGGTGGTACTTCCACCTGCAACGACTGAGCACACTGTGGCGATTACGATTCGTCGCCCCGCCAGCCAGGTCTGGACACTCAGCGGCCTGCATGCCCGGGGTGTATTCAGCCGCACCACCGTGGGCACTGGCCGCGGGAGCCTGGAGGATGGGCAGCTGGCCGAGCTACTCGCGACACAGAACTACACCGAGTTCTTGCGCGCTGCAGTGCGGGCGCGCAAGAACATTCTGGTTTCCGGACCGACCGGGTCTGGCAAGACCACCTGCACCAAAGCCCTGATTCTGGAAATCCCAAGTCACGAGCGGCTCATTACGATCGAGGATACCCGCGAGCTCGTGCTCGATAGACATCCCAATCACGTGCGGCTCTATTATTCGAAGGACGGGCAGGGGCAAGCCAAGGTCAGCCCAAAGCAGCTGCTCGAATCCTGCCTGAGAATGAAGCCGGATCGCATACTGCTGGCCGAGCTGCGCGCCGAAGAGGCGTTCTATTATCTGCGCAATGTTAATAGCGGGCATCCAGGCTCAATTACCAGTCTGCACGCATCAAGCTGCGAACTCGCTTTCGAACAGCTGGTGCTGCTGATCAAGGAGTGCCCAGCCGGCCGCGAGCTCAGTCGCGCCGATATTCAGCAGATGTTGCGCTTGCTGGTGGATGTAATCCTGCAGTTCGCGGTCAAGGGCGCGGAGCGCTATATCAAGGAAATTTGGTTCCGTCCGGTCAACGAGCCACTGTAGTTGCTTGCTCGCCTGAGGGCCGCTCGGATGCGCGCCTGGGCCAAAGAGAATATGCTTGCGACAGCAAGCAGATATTGCCCGGATACGATCTACTCCTTCGACTCTCTGGGGATCATGGTGAATCCGACATTAAGACACTGGTCGTTTGTGGGTGTGGCGCTGGGCATTGCGAAACTCGCCGCGGGCGCGGATCTGATTGTGCACGCCGGGATGCTGATTGATGGCGTGACTGCGACGCCACGCAGCCACATGTCGATCATCATTCATGACGAGCGCATTACCGCCATTGAAACCGGCTTCGTCGCGCGTGACGGAGCCACAATCATCGATCTGTCGCAGGAAACGGTTATGCCCGGGCTGATTGACTGCCACGTGCATATCGCGAGCAAACTGCCTTCGCGTATGAATGCCACTGAATACGAGTTGACGCATTCGGATATTGACCGGGCATTTGATGGCGCGCAGTTTGCTCGCGAGCTGTTGCAGCAGGGTTTTACAAGTGCACGCGATGTCGGCGGCGGTGACTATACCGTAGCGCTGCGCGATGCCATCAATGCCGGAAAAGTGGCGGGCCCGCGCCTCTGGGTGTCGCTTGAGCCACTCGGACCCACTGCGGGGCATGGCGATAATCGCTCGGGACTAGATCAGTCACTCTCGCATCCGGGCTGGGACAATGGCCTGGTCGACAGCCCGGATCAGGGTCGCTTGCGGGTGCGCGAGCACAAACGCCGCGGAGCGGATCTGATCAAGATCATGCCCTCAGGCGGCATAGCCTCCACAGGCGATAATCCGCGGCTGCAGCTGATGACCGATGAGGAAATGAAGGCTATTGTTGACACGGCGCACGCGCTGGGACTGAAAGTCGCGGCCCATATCTATCCGGCCGAGACGATTGAAAGTGCAGTCAGGGCTGGGGTTGACTCGGTCGAACACGGCTCCTTCGCCACGGCCAAGACCTTTGCGCTGATGAAGGCGCATGGCACGTATCTGGTTCCGACCCTCACGGTATATGAGCTCTTTTATTCCGTGGCGCGCGATCATCCTGAACTGCTGACGCCTGGAACGCCGGCCAAGGAGCTGGCCTACGATCCGCTGCCGAAGAAGAATCTGCCGCTTGCAATTCAGTCCGGCGTAAAAATTGCCTATGGCACCGATATCGGCGAGGGCGATCACGCGCAGGAGTTTATGCTGCTGACGGCCAACGGCATGAGCGCTGCCGAGGCATTGCTGGCCGCAACGCGTAATGCGGCCGACCTGATCGGCGCTGCAGATCGCATCGGCACGCTGCAGCCGGAGCACTTTGCAGACATCGTGGCGGTGAGCGGCGATCCGCTGGCCGATCCATCAAGATTCGAGCATGTGGATTTTGTCATGAAGGCGGGTGCGGTATATCGCGAGCATGGGGTAGCGACCGCCTGGCCCGCGCCGCCCGCGCACTGATGAGGCGCCGCGCGCTGCGCGATCGCAACCTTGCAGTTGCCGAGCCACAATGCAGTTCAGGACAAGGGGGTCCGCCGATGACTCGTTGCACAAAAATTGCGGCTGCACTGGGGCTAATAGCCGCCTTTCAACTCGCGCATGCCGGGACGGTCTACGTTCATGCCGGGCGAGTCATCGATCCGGAGCAGGGCAAAGAGCTGACGGATCAGCGCCTGACGATCACCGATGGTCGAATCAGCGCGATGGCACCGTGGAGCGCGCCAGCGAGTGATGGCACCGTGATCGACTGGAGCCATTACACGGTGCTTCCCGGACTGATCGACATGCACACTCATATCAGCCAGGGCTACGCTGATAACAACGATCCGACCGATCCACTGAAGCATTCGGCTGCTGAGACCGCCTACAAGGCTGCCGAGTCTGCGCGCATCATGCTCGAGGCTGGCTTCACCAGTGTGCGCGATGTGGGAGTTTATCGCGGGCTCACGGACGTGGCGCTGCGCGATGCAATCGAGCTGGGCGAGGTGGAGGGGCCGCGCATGCTGGTGGCCGGTGCCTACATAACGGTGCCCGGAGGTGGCGGTGCGGTCACCGGCTTTTCGCCCGATGTGATTATACCCGCAGATTTTCAGATTGGTGAGGTGCGTAACCCGAGCGAAGCCCGCGATCGGGCGCGATACCTGCTGCAGCATGGCGCCGACTTCATCAAGCTGATCGCGACCGGCGCGGTGCTCGCGCTGGGCAGCGAGCCGGGCCAACTGGAACTGAGCGAAGCCGAAATGAAAGCGGCGTGCGATGAAGCCGCGCTGCACGGCAGCTATTGCATCGCGCACGCCCATGGCACTGCCGGCATCAAGGCAGCCATTCGAGCCGGTGTGCGCTCGGTCGAGCATGCTTCGCTGATCGATGATGAGGGCATCGCGATGGCGAAGGAGCGCGGCATCTGGCTCGACATGGATATCTACGACGGCGACTGGATCGATGAGCAGGGTACCAAGGAAGGGTGGCCGGCGGAGTATCTGCGCAAGAATCGTGATACCACCGATCTGCAGCGTGAGGGCTTTCGCAAGGCGGTCAAGGCTGGGGTGAAGCTGAGCTTTGGCACCGATGCAGGCGTTTATCCCTATGGACTGGGTGCCCGACAGTTCGCCTACATGGTGCGCTATGGCATGACTCCGATGCAGGCAATCCAATCGGCGACCACGGTGGCGGCCGATCTGCTGCGCCGGAAGGCCGATGTCGGGGCCCTCAGCCCCGGACATTTTGGCGACCTGATCGCAGTTGTGGGCGATCCACTGCTGGATCCCAATGTGCTCACGCACGTCGCCGGTGTCATCAAGGGCGGTCGCGTGATCAAGGCAGCCGCAGGGGCATAGGGCGGGCAGCAGCCTCGAAGGGGGCGCGAACGACCCCGTATCGTGCTGTGTGTCACAGCTTCGCGCAGCGAGGCGGGCATGCGACTACCACTGTCAGCAGAATGTGTTATTCGGTGGATTCAGTAAGTCCTGGATAACGCTAGACCAATAATGCGCAAGCTCTGCGGGTGGGTCCTTGGATTGGGGTTGGCCGTCGCGGCACAGGCCGGCGATGCCATGGTTGGCACTTTCATCTATGGCAGTGCTGAACCGACGGTCTCGCCGAGCGAGGCCCGCTACGCGCACCTGAGTTTTGAGTTTGAACGATGCGGCGCTCTGGTCAGGACCCGCTGGTTTGATGCCAGTCACGTGCTGCTGGCCGCCGATGAACTGCAGGCACCCTCTGAGCGACTTACGCGCTATCGCCTGTGGCGGGCAAATATCGGACAGTGGACCGACATGAAGCGCGAGGGCACCTCGTTGTCGATTGAGCGTCACGATGCCGGCGCCGTCCACAGCGTGCGCCTCACGGTGGGCGTGGACGTCGCGGCAGGTCCTATGCTGGTGCTTACCGCCGTGCAACGTCATGCGCAGATCGAATCCGGTATTCCGCTGCAGGTAAGCTACGCGGTGCCCGAGCAGCTGGCCACCTACGATTTGAATCTGAGCCGCATGATTTCACCTGCCGGTACTCCGGGTGGCATCCTCGTCACGGCCTCCTCCTGGCTTATTCGGCCGTTCATGCATCCGGTGGAGTTTTATTTTGATGCGCGCGGCGAACTTACCCGCATGCGCGGCCGCGTGCTGCCCGTCATGGGTACAGCCGCGCATCCAGAGCCGATGGAGGCTGATACCCGCGTTGAACGCAGCGAGTCGCGCACCTGTTCGATCCAGCCGCTGGATGAAGTGGCCCTGAAGTAGGCCGCGGTGTAGCCAAGGCGCCCGGTGCGCTCTGCCCTAACGGAAGCTCTCGAACAGTTCATCGAGCTGCTCGATGTAGTTGCGGCGCAGCGAATCGTCGATGAAACTGGCCTCGAAGCTGTTGCGCGCCAGCTGGTAGGCCTGCGCTGCGCCAAGACCCATGGCCGCAAAGGTCTGCGTGAAGTTTTCATTCAGGTAGCCGCCAAAATAGGCCGGATCATCCGAGTTCACGGTCGCGACCAGGCCATGCTCAAGCAGCGCCCCGAGATTGTGCTGCGAGAGCTGCGGGAACACGCACAGCTTCAGGTTCGATAAGGGGCAGACCGTCAGCGGAATGCGTGCCTTGGCCAGCCGCTGCATCAATGCCCGATCCTGCAGGGCCTGCACCCCATGATCAATCCGCTCGACCCCGAGCAGATCCAGAGCGCCCCAGATGTAGCTGGGCGGTCCTTCCTCCCCGGCGTGCGCGACCCGATGCAATCCGAGCTCGCCGCAGCGGGAGAATACGCGTGCGAACTTTTCGGGTGGATGCCCAAGTTCGCTCGAGTCCAGGCCTACGCCGATGAAGCACTCGCGCCACGGCAGCGCCTGCTCCAGCGTGGCGAAAGCCTCGGCTTCGCTCAAGTGGCGCAGGAAACACAGAATCAGCGTAGCGCTCAGGCCGAAGCGCACCTGCGCCTCCAGGCACGCGCGATGCAGGCCCTTGATCACAGTCTCGATGCTGACACCGCGCGCTGTGTGGGTCTGGGGATCGAAGAAGATTTCGGTGTGAAGTACCTGCTCGGCAGCGGCCCGGCCCAGGTACGCCATCGCCATGTCAAAGAAATCCTGCTCGTGCAGTAGCACGCTCGCCCCGGCGTAGTAGATGTCGAGGAAGCTTTGCAGATCCGTGAACTCGTAGGCGCGGCGCAGGGCGGCGACGTCCGGGTAGGGCAGACTCAGGCCGTTGCGGGCCGCGAGAGCAAAGATCAGCTCTGGCTCTAGCGATCCCTCAATGTGGATATGCAGCTCGGCCTTCGGCATGCGCCGCAGCAGCTCGCACAGTCGGTCCGGGGCTATTGGCGGCAACAGCATCTCATGTCCTGAAACAGGCCTTGGGCCGGGGCGGCCCAGGATGCAGCCCAATGTGCCGGAAGCGGCCGGCCGCGGTCAATCGGGCGGGCCAGAACCGTGCACTTAAGGGCCCGTCAGGGCATGCACCTGTCGGTTAGCGACCCAGACCGCGCGGATGTTGCTGCGCCCGGCGTGATAGATGATTTTCTGCACCAGA
>Ga0302320_10019265_pt1 | contig 13709 bp, 8 predicted proteins | sample Bog_T0_3_FD_202130 | JGI IMG/M metagenome (GOLD analysis project Ga0302320, IMG submission 202130) | Peat permafrost microbial communities from Stordalen Mire near Abisko, Sweden - Bog_T0_3 | ecosystem: Environmental > Terrestrial > Soil > Wetlands > Peat | place: Sweden: Abisko, Stordalen Mire... | reverse complement strand
CTGCGAGAGTAGGAATCCCATGGTGAAGCTAAGCAGGTGCGGCGCTGTCTCCGAGTACGGAAGCCCGATCGCGCCCCGCCGATAGATTTCCTGGTGTTGCGCATCGTACAGCGGATTCGACACAATGTGATTGATCACCGAGCCGCAGCGGTCGTAGGTCTCCAGTGCAGGTGGCGCGTACCGGTCGGTGTAGTTTGCCTGTGCGTCCACAGCGGTCAGTACCCATCGGCGAAACTCGACTAACTTGTCAGTGTAGGGACGAATCCGCGGTTGGCGGGAGATCAGGAGAGGATCGAGGTAGGCATCGAAAGTACTGTGTTCGTGCATAGCACTCCATGAACTCGATAACATAGGATGAGTGACCTTACTAAGTCAAAGTAGTTGTGTCAGTCCGGCAGTCTCTATCCCACTCTACCCCGCCTTACCTGTCTCGCGACCACAAAACAGTTCAACGATAACCGGCTTTGTCACCTTACCCATGGCATTGCGCGGAAGCGCATCGACGATCAGCAGGCGTGAAGGAATCTTGTAGGATGCCAGATGCGCCTTCGCCCAACTGCGAAGGCTCTCCAACTCCATCGTCCTTTTGTCGCGCAGCACAATAGCGGCCCCTACGCGTTCGCCCCACTCGGGATCCGGTACGCCTACGACCGCGCATTCCGCTATGTCCGGGTGCTCGCGGAGTTGCTCCTCAATTTCCAGGGCCGACACCTTGTGCCCACCGGTCTTGAGAATGTCCAGGTTCATGCGCCCGAGTATCCGATAGCGTCCGTTCTCGAGTATCGCGACATCGCCGGTGCGAAACCAACCCTCTCGAAATGCCTGCTCTGTTGCTTCCGGCTTGCCCCAATATTCCTTGAAAACGCTAGGGCCGCGAACTTCGATTTCTCCGGAGCTGCCCGATGCGACTGCTTCACCGTGTTCGTCGACCAGTTGCACCTCGACTCCCGGCAGTGGAACGCCGACGCTACCTGGCACTCGCTCCCCATCCAATGGGTTTGACAGTGCCATGCCGATCTCCGTCATGCCATAGCGCTCAAGCAGGGTTTGGCCGCTGATCTCCTTCCAGCGGTTCAGGGTTGAGACCGGCAGCGCTGCCGACCCCGACACCATCAAGCGCAACCCGCCGCACGCTTGGCTGAGCACCCCCTTGCGCTGCGGTGAAGCTGATTCCCAGGCCGTGATCAGTTTTACGTAGATGGTGGGTACTGCCATGAACAGGGTCAGGCCGCCATTGGCAATTCGATCCCAGACAGTCTCGGCATCGAAGCGCGGCAGCATCTCGCAGGCCGCACCCGACCACAGGGAACAGCCCATCACATTGACGATTCCGTGAACGTGATGAAGTGGCAGGCAGAGCAGGATTCTGTCATCCTCAGACCACTGCCAGGCGCTGACCAGGGAAGTGATCTGGGCCGCTATGTTTTCGTGAGTCGTCACCACGCCCTTCGGACGGCTGGTGGTTCCGCTGGTGTACAGGATCATCGCGCGCCGCTCGCTATCGACTTCGGGCAGCGGCGCAACCGTGGAGACCAGGGCTTCCTCGCATCGCACCAGGCGCAGTCCGCGTGATGCCGCCAGCGGAGCGAGTATCTCCTCTCCAGCGGCATCTGCGACCAGCGCCGCTGGCTGTGTGTCGTCGATGAAGTATTCGAGTTCGGCGGATGGGAATCCTTGCGGCAGCGGCACCGCTATGCCACCTGCTCGCCAGATACCCCACTGTACCGCCGCCCAAGGAAACCCGGAGGCGACCAGGAAAAGGACACGGCTCTCACTGAGATCTTCACCCCCGTCAAGCAGCGCCGATGCGACCCGAGCCGAAGCATGCAGCAGGTCCCCATACTTGTAGGTTCCCGCGGAATCGGTGAGCGCGATGCGCTCCGAATTAACCTCGGCACGCGCGATGAGCGGAAGCTGAGCAGTTGAGTCCCTCATAGTCGAATCCTTCCCGCACCCATGCGTCTTCTGTGGCTGCAGGGCCCTGACAGATGCTACATGTTAGCCTCGATCCCGACATCTGCAAACTTACGGCGACAAACTTCAGGTTCTGCAATTCGCTTGAGGACAGGGGGGCGCTGTTTGGAGTAGCCAGTTTCGACTTGCGGAAAATCTTGGCCCCGGATGGTTCGCTGGGGGCAACCGGGGGTATACTCCTTCATCCGGCGGGGCCGGGCGCCCTAACGACCCGCTCTCGCATCCCTTTCGCAAACATCCTCGAGCGCCAAAGGAGTTCCCGTGGCCGAACTCGCACTTCCCCTCGTTCCACCGCAACTTCCAACCAAACTCACGCGCGATCAGATCACAGGATTCTGGGCCGCATGGTCAGGGTGGACGCTCGATGGCATGGACTCAGTCATCTACGCTCTGGTACTGAGTCCGGCGCTCACTGAGCTCCTGCCGAGGTCGGGATTTTCCAACGCCCCGGCCAACGTGGCCCTTGCCGGTTCGACCCTTTTTGCCCTGTTCCTCATCGGGTGGGGACTGTCATTTATATGGGGACCTATCGCAGACCGGTTCGGGCGGACCCGGGTCCTTGCAGCCACCATCGTGGTCTTTGCGGTCTTCACCGGGGCGGCTGCGTTGTCACAGAATGTCTGGCAACTCGCAGCGTTTCGTCTCCTGGCTGGCATGGGGATCGGCGGCGAGTGGGCCCTTGCCGGAACCTACGTCGCGGAAGCCTGGCCCGAGGACAGGCGCAAAATGGGGGCGGGCTATCTGCAGACGGGTTACTACGCCGGCTTCTTTCTTGCCGCCGCACTCAATTACACCGTAGGAGCGCATTATGGCTGGCGTGCCATGTTCCTGTGCGGACTGGCTCCGGTCGTCCTGTCGCTCATCATCCTCCTGCGCGTCAAGGAACCGGAACGTTGGCAACGCTCGACCAAGGTCGAACCAATTCGCCGCCGCTCCCCTTTGAAGGAGATATTCCAGAACCAGTATCGGCGGCGCACGCTGGTGAACACGGGACTACTGACGGTAGCCATCATCGGGCTCTGGGCTGCCGCCGTCTACGAACCGACGGCGATCATCACACTCGCACGAAAATCGGGCGCGTCGCTCCCCCGTGCCGTGCAACTGGCCTCATTCGGCACGGGCCTGTTATCCATCGGCACCATCCTCGGCTGTCTCGCGTTGCCAACCCTGGCAGAGAGATTCGGCCGCAAGCGTACCCTGGCGTTCTACTTCGCGGGGATGGGCATCAGCATTCTCCTCTGCTTCGGATGGGCCTTCTATTTGCCGCACGGACTCCATCCGTTTGTAGCTCTGCTATTCGTCCTCGGATTTTTCGGAGGAAATTTCACGATGTTCAGCCTGTGGCTGCCCGAACAGTACGGCACTTCGGTTCGTGCCACCGCATTTGCATTTGCGACTTCGTTCGGCCGCTTCATCGGTGCTGGAGTAAATTTCCTGCTGGGCGCCCTCGTGCACAACATGGGAACCCTGGGGAAACCGGTTGCACTCACGGCCATTGCCTTTGGAATCGGACTGCTCCTCATTCCCTTCAGTCTGGAGACTCGCGGGAAGCCCCTACCCGACTAGCCAGCGAGCCCGACAAACCGAGCGCGGCGTCGATGACCTCGACGATGTGCAACACAGGCACAGGATGGCCTGCTCTCTTGAGTCCGTTGGCGATCTGAAGCAGGCAACCTGGATTCGCCGAAACCAGCGCCTGCGCCCCGGAGTGGATCACGTGTTGGGCCTTGCGGTCGGCCAGTTGGCGTGCCGTATCCGGCTCCAGCAGGTTGAACACGCCGGCGGAGCCGCAGCAAGTCGCAGCTTCCGCAAGTTCAATCAAGTCAAGTCCGGGTATCGAGGCCAGCAACTGCCGTGGCTGCGCGCGGATGCCCTGCGCATGCTGCAGGTGGCAGGAGTCGTGGTAGGCGACTTTGAGCCGGATGGGTGCGAGCGCCCCTTCGAACCCAAGTTCCGCAATCAGTTCGCTGATGTCCCTGCATTTCCCGGCAATAACCTTGGCGCGCTCCGCAAACTCCGGATCATCCCGCAGCAGATGTCCATATTCCTTCATATTCGAGCCGCACCCGGCCGAGTTGATTGCGATCACATCGACGCCGGCACGTTCGAACACTTCGATCAGGCGTCGTGCTGCATCCATCGCATCGGGCTCACGTCCGGTATGCGCCATCAGCGCGCCGCAGCATCCTTGTTCCGGTGGCACTACCACCTCACAACCCAGAGCGCCGAGGACGCGAACTGTGGCCGCGTTCACCTCCCCGAAGAGGACGCGCTGCACACAACCCAAGAGCACGCCAACGCGCAGCCGCGCCTTGCCCACAGGCATCACGCCATGCGGGGCCGGTGCCAGCAGTGTGCGCAGATTGATCTCGGGCGAAAGCGATTCCATTGAGCGCAGACGCACCGGGAGCATGCCGAGCAACCCGCTACGGCGAACCAGCCAGCGCAGACCCGATCTCTGGTAAAGCCAGAGCGACAGCATCAGCGGGCGCAGGCGATCCGGATAAGGAAACACCGTAAAGATCAGCTTGCGAAACAGGCCGTCGAGTGCGGGTCGCTCATAGTTGCGCTCAATCTGTGCCCGCGTCGCTTCGATCAGTTTTCCGTACTCTACGCCGGAAGGGCACGCCGTCATGCAAGCCATGCAACCCAGGCAAGTGTCGAAGTGGCTGACGAACCTGGCGTCCATCGGCGCCACTCCGCCTTCGGCTCCCATCTTCATCAGGTAGATGCGGCCGCGCGGAGAGTCCATCTCTTCGTTCCAGAGCATGTAGGTCGGACAAGCCGGAAGGCAAAAACCACAATGCACGCATTGGTCGATCAACTCCATCGACGGCGGGTGATGCGAATCGTAGGCGCACGCCGCGCCTGGTCTTTCCAGAGATTCGACTGGAATCGTCTGCCGCATCAGATGCCTCCCACGAATCGCCCGCAGTTCAGGATTCCCCGGGGATCGAACTGTAGCTTGATCTTCTGCATCAGCGGCAACGCGCTTCCAGCATCCCCCCAGGGTTCCACTTTTTCTCGCAGCGCCTCCGTTGCCTTCAGCAGTACGGCCGTTCCGCCCGTGGGCGCCAGAAAGGAGCGGAGAGCTGAGATGAAATCGGCAATCTGCCCACCATCGGCGGCATCGGTTCGCAGCCACGCAAGCCCCGTGGACTGCATCACCAATGTCCATTCCGCGTTGGTGCTCAGCGCTTCCCTCACGAACTCGGCAGTCGAACTTAGCTGGGCCGGCAACATGCTCAGCTTGCAAATGCTCGCCGAGCCGCCGGCATCCCAGAGTTGCTGGCGCGCCTGCCATGGATTTCCTTCAGGTTCTGACGGATTCACCCCACCGGCAAGTTTGCGCACGACGTCTGACTGCGCCGCAACTCCCGCCGCGATGCCGTCGATTCTCACGTCCACTGCAATCATTCCAGACGCCGCGGTCCTCATCTGCAAACCCGTGGGAACCGCGATGGAATCGGCGATCGAGAGCATGAACTGGTTCGCCGTTTCGCGATCCAGGAACGGGAAGGTAAGCGTCCGTGAGCTCTCTGGCAGCGGATGCAGCCGAAACACAGCCTTCGTGATAATCCCAAGCGTGCCAAGCGCGCCGGACATCAACTTGGGCAGGTCGTAGCCGGCAACGTTCTTAACCACTTTGCCTCCGCTCTTCGCAATCGTGCCATCCGCAAGAACCACGGTGATGCCGATGATGAGATCGCGAACCCCACCATAACGAAGGCGCAACGCGCCACTGTCATTGGCCGCAATCACGCCGCCGACGGTCGCAACGTCGGGCCACAGAGGATCCAGCGCAAGCCGTTGCCGATGCGCGGAAAGCGCGCTTTGAATCTGCGAGAATGTCACTCCGGCCTCAACCGTAATCGTCATGTCTCCCGGCGCGTGCTCCAGTATCTTATTGAACTTGGCGGTTGATACCATCAAATCGATGGCCGGCGGCGCAGAGCCCCAATCCAGTTTGGTGCCGCCGCCACGAGGAGCCACCCGCATTCCCGTCCGGTTGGCGTACTCCAGCACGCGCGCCAACTCCGCCTCATGGGCGGGTTCAACGTAAAGCTCAGGCACGATTCCACACACCTCGTCCGCGGCGCACCCCTGGCGGAGATCGCCTTCGCCGACCATCGCACGCAGGGCCTGCGCCGAATTCGCTCTTGTGAGTTCTGCCATGGATTAGAAGAACTGTGCCTCTCCTGAAATCTCAAGCGGGTGCGGAACATAGACTCCCTGCTTCTCCGCGCACAACGGAGTACGAGGAAAAATCTTTCCGGGATTCGAAAGATGATCAGGATCGAAAGCGCATCGCACCAGTTGCATCGTCTGCAAATCGGGTTCGGCAAACATTTCGCTCATGAACATTTTCTTTTCCTGCCCAACGCCATGTTCTCCCGTGATGGAGCCGCCAACCCGCACGCACAGCTTCAGAATCTCGCCGGAAAGTTGCTCGGCATCGTGCTCCTGTCCTGGGATGCGCCGGTCATACAAAACAAGTGGGTGAAGATTGCCGTCGCCGGCGTGGAATACGTTAGCAACCCGCAGTCCCGCCGCCGCGCTCAGCCGTTCAATCTCGTCCATCACCTGGGGCAGCGCGGTCCGCGGAATCACTCCATCCTGGACGATGTAGTTGGGAGAGATTCGTCCCATCGCCGCGAACGCAGCCTTCCGTCCTTTCCAGATCAACATGCGTTCGGCTTCCGACTGCGCCACTCGAATCTCCGACGCGTGATGAGTCATGCACCGCTCCTTCACCTGCGCCATCAGGGCCTCCACTTCGGCGGAGGGGCCGTCCAACTCGACCAGCAGTAGCCCTCCACAGTTTGGGTAGCCGGCATGCACCGCGGCTTCTGCCGCTTGAATCGCAAGGTTGTCCATCATCTCGATCGCCGCTGGCAAAATGCCCGACGCGATGATATCGCTCACCGCCGCTCCGGCCGCGTTGGTCGAGTCGAACGCAGCCAGCAGAGTCTGTATGACCTCGGGACGCTTTACCACGCGCAGCGTAACTTTCGTGGTCACTCCGAGCGTTCCCTCCGAACCGACGAACACACCGGGCAGGTCGTATCCCGGAGCATCGAGCGTCGTTCCTCCCAGTTGCACCAGCGAGCCGTCCGGCAGCACCACTTCGAGTCCCAGAACATGGGTCGTGGTAAACCCGTACTTCAGGCAGTGCGCGCCGCCGGAGTTCTCCGCGACATTTCCGCCAATCGTGCAAACCGATTGCGACGACGGATCCGGCGCGTAGAAATATCCATACGGAGCCACCCGCTGCGTCACCGCAAAGTTGATGACCCCGGGCTCCACCACCACGCGCGCGTTGGGAATATCCACTTCCAGGATGTGGTTCAACCGCGCCAGGCTGATCACGATTCCGCCCTCCACGGGCAGCGCACCACCGCTCAGTCCGGTGCCCGACCCGCGCGCCACGAAGGCAACGCGCTCCTCGGCGCACAGCCGCACGATCGCCTGCACCTGTTGCGCCGTGGACGGCAACACCACCGCAAGCGGCACAACCCGGAAATTCGTCAGCCCATCGCACTCGTATGTGCGCAATTCGTCGCGCGACGTAATCAGGCCTTCTCCGACGAGCGAGCGCAGCGCTTCGATAAACGTCGGACTCATCCTGCCTCCTATCCTCGAGCCGCTATGTTGAGATGCACCAAGCCGATGGGTGATGCACGGAATCGGCAAAATCAACCTGGAAGCACTCGGCGCCGGGTATTTCCGCCAGCCGCCAAGCGCGACCATGGCCAACACAGCGCCCCGCCCGCGGAATGTAAGCCACTGCCAATAAAGCTCTTCGGTCCTCGAATCCGCCCTGCGCCGCATTCCACCGCGGCTATGTATGGTAGACTCGCGGCGCAATGCCGCTCTGCCCCGGAATTCCGCGCTTCGCGGCCCGGCGCCGGGAGATGTACGAGCCGCTTTTCCATACGCGGCCCCGCGACCATAGGAGGAAGCCTTGGGATCACCTACTGCCGCCGTTCTCGGCAAGATCGGACTGCCGGCCCCAATCCGCGAACTTGCATCCCGTTCCTGGGACGTGATCGTCGCCGGCGCGGGACACAATGGGTTGGCTTGCGCCACCTATCTTGCGCGTGCCGGAAAGCGGGTGCTGGTGCTGGAGAGCCGGGAGCGGGTTGGTGGCGCTTGTACCATCGAGGAGCCTTTTCCCGGCGTGCACATGTCGCCATGTGCCTATCTCGCAGGGCTGCTGCATCCGCTCGTGGTTTCCGAACTGCATCTGCCGCAGCGCGGCTTTCACTGGATTCCGGCAGTAAATGGCCTGTTTGTCCCGTTCCTCGACGGATCGAGCATTCAGCTATGGGATGACGATGAGGCCTGCGCGGCCGAGGTGGCGAGATTCGCACCGGGCGATGTCAGTGGTTGGCGTGCCATGAACGATGTGATCCGCCGGCTGCGCGATACCTTGCGCCCGGCAGGCGAGGGCGACGTTTGGATTGGCGAGCCTCCCACCCAGGAACAGATCGAGCAGCGGTTGGGCACCGATGAAGAGGCAAAGCGCGTCCTGTTCGACTGGTCCATGGCGGATTTTGTGGAACACTATCTGCGCGATGAGCGCTTGCAGACGGCCTACTTGGGACAGGGCGTCATCGGCGCCAACGCCAGTCCATTCGATGCCGGTACGGCTTCCATCCGCTTCCATCACTCGTCCGGGCGGCTGGGCGGAATGCCGGGCATGTGGGGTTACGTGCGTGGCGGCATGGGCATGGTCTCTTTCTATTTCTGCGATGCGGCGCGCGAAGCCGGTGCGGTCGTAGCCACCGGAGTGCCCATCGCGCAGATCGTTCCCGGCGAAGGCGTCGTGCTGGAATCAGGCGAGCGCATCGCCGCCCCTGTCGTGGTGTCCAACGCCGATCCGCGGCGCACGCTGACCATGCTTGGCAGCCACGCGACCCCCGCCTGGCGTGAACGTGTGGAAGGCATTCCGATCGAAGGCTGCACGGTGAAGCTGAACGTACTGCTGCGCGAGTTGCCTCACTTCACCGCGCGGCCTGGGACCAGCGAGGCGCACCACTATGGACAGATCAACACTTCGCTGACCAAGCAGGAATGGAAAGCCGGCTTCGCCCGCGCGCGCAGCGGCGAACTGCCCGAGCATCTCTGGTGCGAGCTTTACTTCCAGAGCGCGCATGACCCATCGGTCGCTCCCGCGGGGCAGCATACGATGAGTGTATTTGCTCAGTATGTTCCGTTTCGCTTTGCGCACGGCACATGGGAGGAACGCCGCGATGAGGTCAAGCGGCTGGCATTCCACTCGCTAGGCCGATTCTGCTCAAACCTCGATTCGGCAGTCATCGATGCCCAGGTGCTGGGTCCGCCGGATATAGAGCAGAAGGTCGGACTGACCGGCGGCCATATTTTCCAGGGAGAGTGCCTGCCCCCGTACATGTGGTCGAAGCGCCTGCCGGTGCGGACCGCAATGCAGGGCGTGTACCTCTGCGGAGCATGCACCCATCCCGGCGGCAGCGTCATTGGCATCAATGGCCGCAATGCCGCGATGGCCGTGCTGAAGGATACCGGAACTCGCTGACCGTCTCCTGGCCGAACTCAAAATCACGAACTCCTCAAACCGGAGTTCCACCACGCGCATAACCCACTGGCGTCAGTACACCATCGTGCTCATCGTAATCTCGTTCCAGATCTCCTTCACCGTCCGCACCATGTTGACGTGGCGGTCCGTGTAATAGGTGTGCAGCAGGTCATGCGCCTTCTCCGAATACGGGTGTTCCAGGAAGTTCTCGTACAGGGCCTTGACCTGGGGGTTGTTGTGCGATTGACGAATTTTCGCTTTGTGATCGATCGCAAACATGGTTTCGCGCCGCTTCATCGCAAACGGACGATAGGCTTTCTTCGAGCGCAGCGTGCCGCCGCCGTCCACGCAACCGCCCGGACAAGCCATGATCTCGATGAAGTCGAAATCGGCAGTGCCGGCACGAACCGCCTCGGCCATCTCGCGCGCCGGTTTCAGTCCGTGGCACATGGCGACCTTGACGACGTGGTCGCCGATCTGGACCGTGGCCGAGCGAATTCCCTCAAAGCCCCGCAGCTGGGTCAGTTCCACCTGCTCCAGTTCCTCGCCGGTGACCGTCTTGTACATGGTTCGGACCGCCGCTTCCATCACGCCGCCGGTGGTGCCGAAGATGGCGCCCGCCCCGGAATAGGTAGTCATGTACGGATTGTCGAACGTGGACGATTCGAGCGTGGCCAGGTTAATGCCCTGACGTTTCAGCAGCCGGGCAAATTCACGCGTAGTCAGCACCACGTCAACCTCGGGCACGCCATTTTCGGCAAGCTGCCCGCGCACCCGTTCATCTTTCTTGGCGGTGCAAGGCATGATCGAAATCACACGGATACGCGCCGGGTCCAGGCCCATGCGTTCCGGGAGATACGTCTTGGCGATCTTGCCCAGGCATTGCTGCGGTGACTTGGTTGACGACAGCAACGGCAGGATGTCGGGATAATGCCGCTCGGCAAAGTTGATCCACGCCGGACAGCACGACGTGAAGGTCGGGCGGCGTTTCTCCCCCAGCCGGTGCAGCAACTCGGTGCTCTCCTCCATGATGACGACGTCGGCGGCAAAATTGGTGTCGAGCACAATGTCGGCGCCCATGCGGCGCAGAGCGCTGATGATCTGGCCTTCCACATTGCTGCCCGGCGCCATGCCGAATTCCTCGCCGAAACCGACGCGCACCGCGGGGGCAAACTGAAACACCGTGATGATCTCCGGGTCGTACAACATGTCCAGCGCAGCATCGGTTTCGTCGCGCGCGCCCAGCGCACCCGTCGGGCAAACCAGCACGCATTGGCCGCAGCTCACGCAGGTCGAGTCCTTCTGCGACGGCCCGTAATGCAATCCCACCGCGGTGTCCTGCCCGCTTCCCGTGATCACCAGGGCGTCCACCCCCTGGCCGTCGCGGCACAGTGCCACACAGCGCTGGCAGCGGATGCACTTGGTCATATCCCGAATCAGCGCGGGCGACGAGCGGTCCACCACTCTGGCGGCCACGCGGGCCGGATCGAAAAAGCGGTTCGTCTGCAAGCCAACGAACTGCGACACATCCTGCAATTCGCAATTGCCATGGCGCACGCAGGTAGCGCAATCCTGATTATGGTCGGCCAGCAGCAGTTCGACCTGCAGGCGCTGCATCTCCCGGATTTTCGGCGTGCGGGTCAGAATTTCCATTCCCTCATGCACCGGGGTGTTGCAGGCAGTCACCGTTTTGGACGGACCGCGATCGGCCATCCGGATCTCGACCAGGCAGACCCGGCATGTGCCCGGTGCATGGTCGATGTCGTGCAACTCGCACAACGTGGGAATATAAATCTCATGACGTCGGGCGCAGCTCAGGATCGTTTCGTTGGCTTCGGCGGCCACCGGTTTGCCATTGATCGAGGCGTTGACCTGGACGGAAGGTTCGGCGACGAATGTGTTCATGATTACGCTGCTCCTTCCGGAATGGGCTGTTCCGTGATGACCGAGTAGATTCGATAGCAGCGCATGCAGCGCTTGGCTTCCCGATACGCCTCCTCGGGGCTGATCGTGCGCTCGACCTCTTCGAACATGTGCCTGCGCACCTCGGGATCCAGTTCGGGGTGGTGTACCCGGTACTCCAGTTTCACCGGTATATCGACGCAGTCCGAGTTCAGCATCTTATGTTCGTTCAGGATGCGGCGCATTCTGGAGCGAGGCGCAAATCGTACGTGCCCGAACTGTATCCAGTCTTCGATGGACCGCGCCGCCTGCAGACCATTCGCCATGGCGTGGATCAGGGTTGAGGGGCCCGTCCGGCAGTCGCCGCCGGCAAAGACGCCGGGCCGCGATGTCATCAAACTCGTCTGGTCCGCGTCAACGCAGTTCCAGCGGTTCAGTGCCACCCCATCGCCAGCCTGGATGACTCCGCTCTGAATCTGTTGGCCGATGGCGGCGATCAGCGTCGTGCAGGCCATGAAGTGCTCGGTGCCGGGAATCACCTGCACATTGCGCCGGCCCTGGGCGTCCGCGTCAGTGGATCTCATGTTCACCAGCTCAACGCCGGTCACCCGGCCATTCTCGGAAATCACCCGGGCCGGATTCGTGAGGAAATGGAAGATCACCCCTTCGTCCTCCGCGGCCTTGATCTCCTCGTGATCGGCAGGCATGTCCTCGCGAGTGCGGCGATAGATCAGGTGAACCTTCTCGGCTCCCATCCGCAAAGCCGAGCGCACGCAATCCATCGCCACGTTGCCGCCGCCGACCACCACCACTTCGCCCGTCAACTTGGTGATCTTGATTCCGGCAATGTGGTCGTGAACCTTCAGCAGAAAGTGGATGCCGGATTCATATCCGTCAAGGCTGGGATCCTCGTCCTTCACACCCATCCGCGTGCCCTGCTGGCAACCCAGCGCCAGGAACACCGCTTTGTAACCGCGCTCGAACAGGTCGTCCACCGTATACTCGCGCCCCAGCGCCTGCTTGAACAGGAACCGGCCGCCCAGCGAGGTAATGATGTCGGTCTCCGACTTCAGCACGTCCTTCGGCAGCCGATAGGCGGGAATGCCGATGGCGGCCATGCCGCCGGCCGTGCCCATGGCTTCCAGAATGTCCACGTGATAGCCGCGCAGCAAGAGGTGATAGGCGCACGATACCCCGGCCGGGCCGGCCCCGACCACGGCGACCTTCATCTCTTTAGGCAGCGGACGGGCGATCAGGTCGCGGGTGAACTCCAGTGCGCGGTCACCTTTCTGATGATCGGCAACGTAACGTTTCAGCGTCTTGATGCTCACGGCCTGATCCACAAGGTTGCGGCGGCAGGCCATCTCGCAGAACCGCACGCAAACCCGGCCGCAGGTGGCGGCCATCGGATATTTCTGCAGGATCACACCCAGCGAGTGTTCTGGTTTGCCATCGCGAATGTAGTCGATGTAGCGCGGCACGTTGATCTTGGACGGGCAGGCCTGAATGCACGGCGCCGTCATGTAGGTCATGCCATTCTGTTCGGGAATCCCGCCGGTAGCCACCTCGGCCTCCAGGCGATCGCGGAAATGATCGAGCGCGCCCAGCAGCGCCTTGGCGCAGGTTTGTCCCAGGCCGCACAGCGAGGTTTCAGCCATTTGCTGGGCCAGCGCATGGATGCCTTCAAAATCAAGGTCGGGGACCAGACCGCGCCGCAGCCGGTCCAGTGCGTCACGCACCAGGATGGTACCCATTCGGCACGGCGTGCATCTGCCGCAGGATTGTTCGGCGGCCTCGTCCAGGTAACGCCAGAAAGCGTCCACCAGGCTGACCTTGGGATCGAACACCAGAAAACCCTGATCGCCGAAAAATGCGCGAATCGGATTTCCTTCGTTGAAATCACCGAATCGCTCGAAGTCACAGAAGGGGTCGCCGGCAGCGTTGTCTTTGCCGCGATTGTCCACAACGGCGCCGTTCCAAACTCCGTAATAAAGATGGGCCATGAAAAATCCTTCATTCTACGCTTATGGCCTGAATACTACGGGAACGCCGCGGCATAGCCAGTGATGGCGGTCACGAGAGTTTATGACTGCGGTACAGGAGACCAGCAATGCCGGCTCAGATCCGCAGCTCTTGCGCGCTGCCGGTCAGCTCACGATACCGCGCCAGAGCCGCCGGAAACGGTTCCAGCGCACGGGCAAAGATGCCCAGGCTATACGCGATCGTCAGCCCATAGTTGGTGATGGGAACACCAGCCTCGCGGCAAAGCAGCATG
>Ga0302320_10019264_pt1 | contig 13709 bp, 7 predicted proteins | sample Bog_T0_3_FD_202130 | JGI IMG/M metagenome (GOLD analysis project Ga0302320, IMG submission 202130) | Peat permafrost microbial communities from Stordalen Mire near Abisko, Sweden - Bog_T0_3 | ecosystem: Environmental > Terrestrial > Soil > Wetlands > Peat | place: Sweden: Abisko, Stordalen Mire... | reverse complement strand
ATCAGCCCGGCTTTCGTTGCAAAACTAAACTCGACCGGTACCGCGCTGATCTATTTCACCTATGTGGGACAGTCATCTTCCGCAAGCGGCGTAGCTGTGGATGCTAACGGGAACGCGTATATCACAGGGTTGACTTTCCCTACTGGTTTTCCGGTGACAAATGGGGCATTTCAGACGAGCTCCCAAGAGGGCAGTGGTAATACGGCGGGTTTTGTTACTGAGCTGAACCCCACGGGGTCAGCGCTGGTCTATTCCACATTTCTGGGCGGCAGCGGAAGCGAATCCTACGGTGGCGACCAGCCATCGGCCATTGCGCTGGATGGTTCCGGGAACGCGTATGTGACCGGGATGACCTACTCGGCCAACTTTCCAGTGACGGCGGGTGCATTCCAAGCTACGGATCCTTCTAACAGCGGGTCCGTTCACGGAGCCACCGGATTTGTTGCGAAGCTGAATCCGTTGGGCACATCTCTGGCATACTCCACCTACCTGGGCGGGAGCGGAAACGGAGGCAGCGTTAACGACCAGCCAACGGCCATCGCGGTGGATAGTACGGGGAGGGCGTATGTCGCTGGCGCTACTTTTTCCAGCAACTTTCCGGTTACTTCCGGCGCGTTTCAGACCACGTTAAGTGGTAACGCCGGCCATGCATTTGTCACGGAGGTCAACCCAACTGGCACGGCGCTGGTCTACTCAACCTTCCTTGGCGGGAGTTACCAGGATCAAGCAAATGCCATTGCGGTTGACGGTGCGGGGAGCGCCTATGTCACCGGTTTCACGACGTCGCCGAATTTTCCGGCCACAGCGGGCGCATTCCAATCCACGGTCTTTACTAGTGGGGGCAGTAAGGGAGTCTTCGTTACAAAGTTGAATCCAGCGGGCACCGGATTGGTCTATTCCGCATTGATGGGGGGCTTCGGGGTATTAAATCCCGGTTCACCTTACGTGCCCGGCGACAGTGTGGCATCCGCCCTGGCGGTGGACGGCTCGGGGAGTGCGTACGTCGCTGGTGAGACCGCGTCCCCCAGTTTTCCCGTGACAGCGGGGGCATTCCAATCAAACAGTGGAGGAGCTTTCGTCACAGAGATCAACCCCACGGGAGCCGCGCTGGCATATTCTGCGGTTTTCGGGTCCGGGGGGGCAAATGGCATCGGCATGGATCAGTCTGGAAAAGTTTATGTCGCGGGCGATGCCGGCACCAACTTTCCAGTAACGCCGGAAGCTTTTCAGAGTTCAGATTCGAACGCTATTAATTCCCTCAACGGTTTTGTTGCCAAGCTGGATCTTAGTACCTTCAATACCTCAGCGGCGTCGTTCGCTTCATTGACCGCGAACAATAACCCGCAGGGTGCCGGACAGGAGGCTTCGTTCAGCGTATCGGTCGCGGGGACTTTCAGCAGCGTAGTTCCCACCGGAAGTGTGACCTTCAACGTGGACGGATTGCCTGCGGCTACATCGGCCTTGGACGGAACAGGCTCGGCATCTTATTCGACTTCTTCTCTTTCTCTTGGGGTCCACACCGTTCAGGCGGTGTATAACGGCGATTCCAAATTCACTTCAAGCACGTCGAACACGGTCAGTGAATCTATCTATGGCATACCCACGATCACCTGGGCCACGCCCGCGCCGATTACACAGGGCACAGCGCTGAGCTCCACACAACTGAACCCCACGGCCAGCGTGCCGGGCACGTTTGTCTATAGTCCCGCTGCCGGAACGGTGCTGGGTGCGGGGACTCAAACACTTTCCGCGATCTTTACGCCGACCGATACCGGTTCCTGGGTGGGCGGGAGCGCCAGTGTGACGCTCGAGGTGAACGCGCCTGGAACGATCAACACATTTGCAGGGAACGGCTCCTCGACCTATAACGGCGATAACATAGCCGCGACAGCCGCGAGCGTTTCCTTCCCCCAGGGCGTTGCAATCGATGCGAGCGGCAATGTTTACATTGCCGAATCCGATAACCGCGTTCGCAAGGTAGATACTTCGGGGAACATCACCACGATAGCTGGAACTGGCGTCGACGCAACCAGTGGGGATGGCGGATTGGCGACAGCCGCCAGCGTGAACGCCCCGTCGGATGTGAAGGTGGACCGCGATGGGAACGTGTATATCTGCGAGACCGGTGGGCTCCGTGTTCGGAAGATTAATTCCGCCGGCATCATTTCCACTGTTGCGGGAGGCGGATCGGGATCCGATTACAGCGGAGAGGGTGGGCCGGCCACGAGCGCCTCCATACAGCCGCTCGCGATTGCACTGGATGACAGCGGCAACCTCTACATTGCAGATTACAGTCATCGTGTGCTGGAGGTGACGCCGGGCGGAACTATTTCCACCGTAGCCGGGAACGGGACCTATCAGCAGGAGGCGAATTCCAGCAATATCGGAGACGGAGGGCCGGCCACCCAGGCCAGCGTTTTCCTCCCCAGAGGGCTTGCAACGGACACGAACGGCAACCTCTACATTGCCGATTATGAATACGCCCGCGTGCGCAAGGTAACGCCTGCCGGCATTATTTCTACGATTGCCGGAGGGGGAACGAATGCTTACCTGAGCGGCGCGGCTGCGACGAGTGTAGCTCTGAATAACCCATGGGGCGTGACGACCGACAGCGAGGGCAATGTGTACATGACAGATGCCGGCAGCGCCAGCAGCGTGTATGAGATCACGTGGGCAGGCACCATCTCGACGATAGCGGGGGGTGGGTCTGCCGGCTACGGCGGGGATGGCGGGCCAGCGACGGCGGCTCTGCTGAACTCTCCCACAGGGTTGGCTTTCGATTTGGCGGGCAACCTGTATATAGCCGATGAATTGAACAACCGCATTCGCGAAGTGAGCGGGGTTGGTGCGGTCGGCCCGGTTATCACATCGGTAAGCGCGATTACGCCGCAGCAAACGCAGACGATCACCATAACGGGCAGCGGCTTCGGCACGAATCCGCCTTTCTCGGGCACATCCGATTACCTCGGCATCTGGGATGTTACCGCCGGCAACTGGTCGGCCGGCTATGGGGAGGATGCAGTCACGGTCGCTGTCAACTCCTGGACCGACACCCAAATAGTACTGACTGGCTTTGGCGGCTTTTATGGGTCTGGCTACCGATTTGCCAATGGCGATTCGCTGACCCTCAACATCTGGAGTCCCACCATCAACCGGGCTGGCGATGTGAATCCTACGCAGGGCAACAGCCCGTCTTCCTGCTTGAACATCATCGTAGGCGGCGGAACAACCAATTGCTCTTTGTCTTCTGCGCCCAAACCCTTCGGACACCTGGATTCGGCGGTGGACAGCGTAACTGGTAGCAGCACGGTTGGGCAGTCGGATTCGGTAGCGATGCGGGGATGGGTAGCCGACCAGACCGATGGCGCGCCTTTGAGCAATGTGACGGTTTACATCGACGGGACCTCAGTAGGCGCGCCGACGCTGGGGATAGCGCGTAAGGATGTGGCGGCGGCCAAGGGACCTGCTTACCTCGATTCCGGATTCCAGCTGAGCTACTCCGCTGCGGCACTCTCGCTGGGCTCGCACGCCGTGACGGCGATCGCCATTGATTCGGGAGGGCGCTCGACGACATTCGGCCCGGTTGACATCACTGTTGCGGCCACCGCCGGGCCTGCTCCGCCTACGCCACCGTTCGGCCACATCGACCTGGCTGTGGACAGCGTGACTGGGAGCAGCACGGTTGGGCAGTCGGATTCGGTGGCGGTGAAGGGATGGGCAGCAGACGTGATTGATGGCGCGCCGTTGAGCAATGTCACGGTGTACATCGACGGGGATATATTGGGTACGCCGACTCTCGGCATTGCGCGTCCGGATGTGGCCGCGGCCGAGGGCGTCGCTTACCTCAAGTCCGGATACCTAATGAGCTTCTCTGCGGCGGGGCTCGCACTGGGCTCCCACGCCGTGACCGTGACCGCCATCGACTCGGGCGGGCGCTCGACGACATTCGGCCCGGTTGCATTCACTGTTGCGGCTGCCGCTGGTGCTCCACCACCGTTCGGCCACATTGATTCGGCCGTGGACAGCGTGACTGGGAGCAGCACAGTTGGGCAGTCGGATTCGGTGGTGGTGAAGGGGTGGGTTGCAGACGCTGCGGATGGCGCCCCCTTGAGCAATATCACGGTGTCTATCGACGGGACCTCAGTGGGCACGCCCACAATGGGGATTGCCCGTTCGGATGTGTCGGCGGCTGAGGGGGCGGCCTACCTTCATTCGGGATACGAGCTGAATTACTCCGCGGCGGGGCTCTCGATAGGGTCGCACACCGTGACGGTGACCGCGATCGACTCGCTTGGGCTCTCGAAGACATTTGGGCCGCTTGCGTTCACCGTTGCAGCCACTGCTGGCGCTGCCCCGCCTGCGCCTCCGTTCGGGCACCTGGACTCTGCCGTGGACAGCGTGACAGGGAGTACGTCGGTTTCCGCGGGAGGGTATGTGAGGATCGTGGGGTGGGTTGCCGACGCGGTTGATGGCGCGCCAGTGAGCAATGTCACGGTGTACATTGACGGGAGCTCGGTGGGCCAACCCGCCCCTGGGCAAGCGCGCCCGGATGTGGCCGCGGCGCTGGGGGCCGCTTACTATAACTCCGGTTACCGGTTTGCCGCTCCCGTGGTGGCACTCGATGTGGGATCGCACTCGGTGACGGTGACCGCAATCGACTCGGGCGGGCGCTCGACGACTTTTGGTCCGCTCGAATTTACGGTGCTGCCATAGGGCGCCTGCGGTGCGGGAGGGGTCAGGGATCAGTTTCCGCGGGCAGGTGGCAGTTCAAAGCTGATAGGAAACAAGCGCGGCCAGTACTGAAGGGCGCGGGCGAGGACGCCCGCGCTACAGCCGATCTGGAGATCGGCGCTACAGTTTCATTCCCTGAGGGTCGGCGAAGACGGTGGGGGACTAATAGCTAATGGCTGAAAGCTGATAGCTGAAAGCTGCTTCTTACCGGCCGGCGAGCGCCATCATCAACCCGAAAATGAGCGCGGGCACCAGGGCCAGGGCGGCGTAGAGCAGCGCCTTGCGCTTATCGACGGAGAACGGCACGCGCAGCTTGGGGCGGGCGGCGGCGTCTACGCCTACCTGCTCCTGGTGTTCCAGGTCCCAGACCATCTCGGTGGCGGTGGCGTAGCGGAAGCGCGGGTCGCGGACCAGGGCGCGACTCAGAATCTCGTCGATCTCGGCGGGAATCTCCGGGCGCAGCTTGCGCGCGGGGCCGGGGTCGTGGAGCAGGCGCTCGTTCATGACGGCCAGGGGATTGGGCCCGCTGAAGGGCACCTCGCCGGTGAGCATCTCATAGAACATGATGGCCAGCGAGTAGATATCGCTGCGCTGATCGCCGCGCTGCCCCTTCACCTGCTCGGGCGAGATGTAGTCGGGCGTGCCGAGGGTAGCCGACATGTCCACAAAGGTCAGCCGGCGCGCATCCTCTTTCATGGCAATGCCAAAGTCGATGAGCTTGATGCGGTCGCGGTCGTCCACCATCACGTTTTCCGGCTTCAGGTCGCGGTGCACCACGCCGTGCTTGTGCATGGTGTCGAGGGCATCGCAGATTTGCAGGGTAATATTGACGGCCCGCTCAATGGGCAGCGGGCCTTCCTCGTTGAGCACGGTTCGCAGCAGGCGGCCTTCCACCCACTCAATGACCATGTAGAGCCGGCTGCGCTCTTCGTCGTCGTAGGTCTTCACCACGCCGGGGTGGTCCAGCTCCTGGCCGATCTCCCGCTCGCGCTTGAAGCGCTCCACGAGGATGGGATTGGCCTCCATTTCGGGGTGCGGAACTTTGACGGCCACCTGCCTGCCGTCGCGCAAATCGGTGGCCCGGTAGAGCGTGGACATGCCGCTGTGGGCGACCGTAGCGTCCAGGCGGTAGTGGTCCAGCGTGTCTCCGGTTTCGAGGATGGTCATGAGAAGGGTCTGCATACCACTGTAATTGTTACCCCCAATTCGTAAGAAAGGTCTAAGAGCCTGTTATCAACTTTCCCGCGCGAAAGTTGATAACAGGCTCTCAGGAATTCGAAAGGTAACAGGTAGGGCAGGCAGAGGCGCACACTGGAGGCGGCATCCAACATACAATCAGGGTAAGACCCAGAATGCTGCGCCCCTCTCCATTGTTCACCGCCTGCCTCGCGCTCGCCTGTTTTCTTTCGCCGGCGGGGGTGCGCGCGGCGGCCAAGCCACATCCGGCGCATCCTGAGCCATTCCAGGAGACCGGCTTCCTGAACCGGAAAATCGAACTGCACGGCGTCACTTACCGCTTCCAGGTTTACCTGCCTGAGGACTGGCGGCGCGACGACCACAAGCAATGGCCCATCCTACTGTTTCTGCACGGACGCGGCGAACGCGGCTCGGAAGGCATGTGGCAAACGCAGATTGGCCTGGCCGCGGAAGTGCGCGACCACCCAGAGCGCTGGCCGTTTGTGATTGTGATGCCGCAATGCCCGCAGCCCAGCTACTGGACCGACCAGGAGATGCAGGCGCTGGCCATGGCCGCGTTCGAGCAGGAGGCGGCGGAGTTCCATACCGACCCGGAGCGCACCTACCTTACCGGCATCAGCCTGGGCGGGTATGGCGCATGGGAGCTGACCCGCACCGATCCGCATCGCTGGGCGGCGATCGCCATCGCTTCCAGCGGCGTGTTCTGGAGCTACGCGCCGGAGCGCTGGCAGCAGATGGCTACCCTGCCTGCCGAATACGCCCATGCCGTGGGGAAGACACCGGTGTGGCTGTTCCACGGCGCGGAAGACAACGTGGTGCCGCTGCGCGAGAGCGAGCTGATGTACGACGCGCTGAAGGCTTCTGGCGGGCGCGTGCGGCTGTGGATCTACCAGGGGCTGAAGCACGACTCGTGGACGCGGGCCTTCAACGAGCCGGAGTTGCCGCACTGGCTTCTGGCGCATCGGGCTGAAGGAAGTGCAGGGGCCACTGCGCCGGGAGAAAAAGCGTCGCAGGCTGCCAAGCCGCCGGCCGAGCCGGCCGCCTTCGCCGAGCGCGTGATGGTTCCGCTGCACCCGCCCGCCCTGAAGCTCACATCGGCCCAGCTTGACGCGCTGACCGGCGACTACCGCGACCAGAGCGGCCGCCCGGAAATCACGGTGATTCGCCAGGGGGATCAGCTCTACATGAAGAACCGGGTGGGTGAAATCGATGAAATGGCCGCCGAAACACCCTCGATTTTCTTTTACCCCAACGGCTCCAGCATCATACGGCTCACCTTCGAACGCGACGCGCAAGGCCATGTGACTGCCCTGGTCCTCCGCGACGACCGCCATGAAGAGCGCTGGGAAAAGCATGTGCAGGCGGCGAGCCGGTGAGAAGCAGTTGTCAGTGGTCAGTGGTCAGTTGCTAGCGCGTTGCCCAGTTCCCTTTTCCCTGCCCTCTGTGGAACCGGGCTTGGGCCCGGTGCGTAATAATCTGTGCACTCGCTTTTCGGGAGGCCGTTTATGTTTTGCAGCTCATGTGGAAACGCTTTAGCCCAGGGACTTGCCTTCTGCCCCAACTGCGGCCGTCCGGTCGCTCCCGTGGTTCCCCCGGTCCCCGGCCTTCAGTTCCAGTTGGAAAGCTACGCCGGCAAAATCAAAGCGCTGGGCATTGTCTGGTTCTTCTTCGCTGGCTACTCGGTACTGAGCGGCCTGGCGATTCTGGCCTTTGCCCATGGCATCTTCTCCCATCACACCGGCAGTTGGGGCAACAACCCATGGGGCAATGGTTTTGCTCCCAATTGGTTCCTGCCGGCAATTTTCCAGATTGTGTGGGTGTCCGTCCTGATCCGGACCTGCCTGGCACTCGTGACCGGCTATGGTCTCTATACGCGCGCCCGCTGGGGACGGATCCTGGGCATCGTGGTCGCCGTTCTGAGCCTGATCAAGTTTCCCTTCGGAACCGCTCTCGGCATCTGGACCTTGGTGGTGCTGCTCGGCTTCCAGAACAGCACACTGTATGAGCAACTGGAGCAGCGATAAGCCGACAGAATAAATGCAGATTCTTCGACTTCGCTCAGGGCAGGCTTTCGACTCACCACCCTCGGAGCTCGAAAAACGTTCGGGGCCCGTTCGCTCCCTATGAACAAGAAATCCGGTCGAATAACTTCAGCAAGTTAGCCGCGGCTTCGCCGCGATAGCAAGTCAGCAAGTCAGCGCAGGGCCGGATCTCCGACTGCTGTTCATTTCATCCGTAACTCGGCGCGGCGAATCAGGCTGCTCAGAATGGCCGCATTTTTATGAGTTTCAGAAGTAGGCGGCCTAGCGAGCAAGCGCAATGGCCATCAGGCTTTGGCCGATCGGCGGCGCGCAAACATGCGATTCAAAACCATGGACCGCGGGAAAAATCGCGCGATCGAAGAGCCGCACTGCCCCCACGTCGAACGAGCGTTTCTTCAGCACGCAAAAACTCGCCCACCAGGCGAAGTAGCCGGCCAAGTTGTAGTACCGAAGGCTCGACGGCTCGAATCCAGCCGTTTCCAGTTTCCTGCGTAGCTCCGATCGCGTGTAGCGGCGGAAGTGGCCGAAATCCCGATCGATGGGCGCATAAATCTCAGGCCGCGCCGGCACAAACAGGCACAACGCGCCCCGCGCCGGACGCAGCAGACTATGATACGCAGCCAGTTCCTCCTGATCCCGTTCAATGTGCTCCAGCACGTTGATGCTCAGGATCGCATTCCACTCCGTCTTCGCCTGCAGGTCGCCCACTGTTCCCTCAAGCAAATTGTGCTGGGGAAGACGAGCCCGCAACTGCGCGCAAAAGTCCTTGTCCGGCTCAATGGAAAGCAGATGCGTGATTGCCGGCTTTTGCAGCAGCTCTGAGGTAATTTGGCCAATGCCGGCGCCCACCTCCAGCACATTGCCGCGCAACTGCTTCTCAAAGTCGCGCAGGAGGGCGAGACGATAGTTTTTTGCCTCATTCAGCGCGGCAAATTCAAAATCAGCCGTCTGGGCCATTGCATTGGGCTGATCGGTCATTTCTTCAGGAAATTATACTTGCAGATGCACCACAGGGCGCGCACGCCGTCGCGCCAGCCAATCTTCTTTCCATCGGCATAGGTGCGGCCCGTATACGAGATGCCTACCTCGTAAATGCGCACCTTGGCTTTGGCAACTTTGGCTGTGATCTCCGGCTCGAAGCCGAAGCGGTTCTCTTCGATCCGCACACTCTGGATGACCTCGCGGCGGAACGTTTTGTAGCAGGTTTCCATATCCGTCAGGTTCAAATCGGTGGCCATGTTCGAACACATGGTGAGGAAGTTGTTTCCCACCGAATGCCAGAAGTACAACACCCGCCGCGCGCCGCTGCTGCCGTGAAAACGCGAACCAAACACGACGTCGGCTTTGCCTGCAAGTATCGGCGTCAGCAGCAGGTAGTATTCCTCCGGATCGTATTCCAGATCCGCATCCTGAATGATGACGATGTCCGATGTGGCATGTCCAATACCGGTACGCAACGCCGCGCCCTTGCCCTGGTTCACATTGTGCCGAATCAGCGTGATCCGTGGTTCCGCTTCCGCCAAAGGTTGGAGCCGGTCCCAGGTCCCGTCCACCGAGCAATCGTCCACAATCACCAGTTGCCGCACAGGCCGCTGCGCCAGCACCGCCTTCACCACATCCGCCACGGTGGCGGCCTCATTATAGACCGGCATGACTGCGGTAAGGCAGGGCGCTATCTCGTCGTTGGATTTCACTGCGGATATCCTAACAGCCAATACAGGTTACGGATTACAGGTTACAGTTTTGAACTCCGAACCTTTTGACAGAGATGTCAGTTGTAGGAGAAACCACGCCAATGGTCGTGTCCTGTCCCCAAATTTCGTAGCATAAATCCCGAAGTGCAAAAGCAGATCCTTCGACTCACCACCCCCAACCTCCACCCCAAAGAGCAAAGACCGCTCTTTGGGGACCCCGGAACTGAAAGGCGTTTGGGGCCCCATTCCCACCCCAGCGACGAAGACCTGTCCGCGGGGGCCCCGGTAAGGCGCGAAAACGGGGCACGGTGCCTTTTTTGTTGGTCCGGCGCGGGTTCATTCCAGCGGTAACTTGCGACGCGAGTCAGAATGCTCAGGATGAACGGGGAATCCGGTTGAACAAATTCAGCAAGTTAGCAGCGGCTTCGCCGCGATAGCAAGTCAGCAAGTCAGCGCAGGGCCGGATCTCCGACTGCTGTTCATTTCAGCCGTAACTTGCCGCGGCGAGTCAGGCTGCTCAGGATGACAGCTTTTGTTTTGTAATGAACTTTAGACTCGGGGCAGTAGAAGAAAACAACATGCCCAATCCCCGCCAGCCGAACCCCACTTAGTACAACGGCCCGGGCCTAAAGTCCGCGTTATTCTGCTCCATTTCAGGGGGTTAAAACCCCCTGCTCCCTCCGAAATTTCCTATCTACAACTGTAGTATTAGGAGGCATACTCGCGGCGCCGCGCTCCGATGTATGATCGTTTCGATTGTTTCTACAACCGCGGCCCCATCGACCACCACCCCCTCTCCATGGAGACCTGGAAACATTGAAGATGACGAAGGCCAGGCTCGATGGGCTCTACTTGCTGATCCTGGGTAGCGTGGCCTTCGTTTTGCTCGGCATCGCCATGGAGAGCGCGGCCAAATCTCCGCTTGCCGATTTCAAGGCGCTCTACTACCCCGCGCGATGCCTCCTGCAGCACGCCGATCCCTACTCCGAAAGCGAAGTCCTGCGCGTCTATCGCACCGAAGGCGGGGACAGCGCATCGGATACGGCGAAGAACCGCCAGATCGCGACGCAGAATCCCTACCTGCCCACCGTCTACTCGTTCTCGATCCCATTCGCGCTGCTTCCCTGGGGTCCTGCGCACATTCTCTGGCTCGCGCTCACCTTTGCCGCCCTCATCGGGGCGTCGTTCCTCCTCTGGGCTTTGGCAGCGGACTATTCACCTGTCCTCGCGGGCGCTCTTGCCGGCTTCCTGCTGGCCAACAGCGAAGTCCTCATCATTACCGGCAATGCCGCCGGAATTGTCATCGGGCTGTGCATCGTTTCCGTGTGGTGCTTTGTGCGGAACCGCTATGTCTTCGCCGGCATTCTGTGCCTCGCCATTACTCTGGCGGTGAAGCCGCACGATACGGGCTTCGTCTGGCTTTACTTCCTGCTTGCCGGCGGCCTTTACCGCAGGCGCGCGCTGCAAACTCTGCTTGCCACCGTGGCCTTCAGCCTGCCCGGAGTTGTCTGGGCGTTTATCGTCTCGCCGCACTGGCTTGAGGAGATGCGCACCAATCTCGCGGCCTACTCCGCGCATGGCGGCACCAACGATCCCAGCCTGGCCTCAGGCGGCGCGCACGGTCTGGGCATGGTGGTCAGCCTGCAGGGCATCTTCAGCTTCTTCCGCGACGATCCGCATTTCTACAATCCCGCCAGCTACCTGGTCTTCGGCCTGCTGCTGCTGGTGTGGGTATTCGTCACGCTGCGTTCGCGCGCCACGCCCGCGAACCTGTGGCTGGCGCTCGCGGCCATATCCGCGCTCTCCATGCTGCCCGTCTATCACCGCCAGTACGACACCAAGCTGCTGCTGCTGGCCGTGCCCGCCTGCGCGTTGCTGCTGGTGGAGCGCGGCCTGACCGGCTGGCTCGCCCTGCTGGTCACCGCTGCGAGTTTCGTCCTCAACGGCGATCTTCCATGGGTTCTCTTTTTCGCCCTGATCAAGATGCTGCATGTATCCACCGCCGGAGTGACCGGGCAGATCCTCATCGCCATTCAAGTCTTCGCGGCGCCGCTTATTTTGCTGGTGATGGGGATGTTCTATCTATGGGTCTACCTTCGCCGCGCCTCCGGCCGCGCCGCGCACATTTCGATATAGCTGCGGATACCGCACGGGGCGAAGATACCCGGCAGCGCAAGCCACAGGAATTGAGGCCTGATTGCAGCGGTTTCGATTCTGCGGTAAAAGACAAGCGCGGGCGGGGATTGAAGGACGCGGGCGGGGACGCCCGCGCTACAGCCGATCGGGAGATCGGCGCTACAGTTTAGTACGAGAAGTGTATTTGATCCCTGTTTCGGGAATCTGCCGCAAGCTGAAAGAGGCGAGTCGGATTGCAGGCGTGGTCCTGCTCTTCCCGGGCCAGACCGGCTTCGTCGGGAGAGGACGCAATCGTCTGATGGCACTCCGTGCAGATTGAGTCATACGAACCGTTCCAGTTGAGCCGGTGAGGGAATGTGGGCATCATGGACCTCTTTCTGATCGGAATGGGTGTGTACAACTGAAACTTAGCGGATATCAGCGCCAGGGTATGGTCAGTTTTAGACATTTTTCATTTTTTTTACTTCCGGCAGGCAACCTCTGTTCAATTAAGACCATCTGGGGCTCGACCGCATCTCCACCCATCCGGCACCGATTTGCTGAGTGAGCCTGCTCACATTTCCCCGGCCGGCGCTCAATTACAATCTCCACCATGAGCTTCCCTGAAATGCGCATGCGCCGGCTGAGGCGCACGGAGTCGCTGCGGGCGCTGGTGCGCGAGACCACGCTCGATCCCGGCGACCTGATCTATCCCCTGTTTCTGGTCCCCGGTGAAGGCATCCGCAAGCCCATCGGCTCGATGCCCGGCGTCTTCAATCTTTCTGTGGACGAAGCCGTGCGGGAAGCGGAAGAAGCGGCCAGCCTGGGCATCGGCGGCCTGCTGCTGTTCGGCCTGCCTGAAAGCAAGGACGAACAGGCCTCCGGCGCGTACGACGACCACGGCATTGTCCAGCAGGGCCTGCGCGCTTTCAAGCAATCGCCCTCGGGAAAAAAGCTGGTCCTCATCGCCGACGTTTGCCTGTGCGAATACACCAGCCACGGGCACTGCGGCATTGTGGCTGAAACCGGGGACGGCTTTGAAGTGGAGAACGATTCGTCGCTCCGTTTGCTTGCCGACACTGCTTCGTCCCTGGCCCGCGCGGGTGCGGATATCGTCGCGCCCAGCGACATGATGGACGGCCGCGTGGCTGCCATCCGCGAGACGCTCGATCACGACGGATGCGCTGACACGCCGATTCTCAGCTACGCCTCGAAGTTCGCTTCAGCCTTCTACGGTCCGTTCCGCGAAGCCGCGGACTCGGCCCCGCAGTTCGGCGACCGCAAAACCTACCAGATGGATGGCGCAAATATCCGCGAAGCCATGCGCGAGATTGATCTCGATTTAAATGAGGGCGCGGACATGATTCTGATGAAGCCGGCCATGCCCTATCTGGATGTGATCCGTGCAGCCCGCGAGCGCGTGGATGTGCCCATCGGCGCATACCAGGTGTCCGGGGAGTACTCCATGCTGCATGCGGCGTTTGAAAAAGGCTGGCTGGAGCGGGATCGCGCGATTCTTGAATCGCTGCTTGGGATACGGCGGGCCGGGGCTGGGTTTATCGTGACTTACTTTGCCAAGGATGCGGCGAAGCTTTTGGGATGATGCCTTGAGCATGTCCGAACATGCATACGACGAGCAGTGGAAGGAATATCGCCGCTTGCGGCTTCGCCATTGGCTCAATATTGCCGGCTGGTATGTCGTCTCCATTATCGCGCTGATATTTTTAGATCGTCTAATCCGATTCGGATGGCTTTCTCTCGTGCCGGTCGCTGCAATTTCTCTGTATTTCGGAATCGAGTACGAGCGATTCGGGAAGTTCCTTTGTCCTCGCTGCGGCAATCGCTTTTCCTCCAGCTGGCGAGGCTTTCGCCCCTTCACCAAAAAGTGTCTCCATTGCGGCCTGATAAAGTTCAGCGACGGTGAATAGCG